>OFJB01000387.1_pt1 | contig 22158 bp, 20 predicted proteins | sample 1775081 | NCBI WGS metagenome assembly OFJB01 (sample SAMN08195771, study PRJEB24354) | sludge metagenome | isolation source: initial sludge from phenol fed wastewater aerobic bioreactor | place: India: Nagpur | collected 2016-06-05
CGACCCGCAGTTGCGGCGCCGCGACCGGGATGAGCCGGTCCGATCCGATCGTCAGGAAGGCGAACTTGTCGCGGTCGAGATGAAACGGCACTTCGCGGTGCGCGTAGGTGAGGAAGAAGTCGGCCTCGCCGTCCGTCAGCGCCGCCAGGTTCGCCTCGATGCCGCCCCTGTCGGCGATGAAGGAGGTGCCGAACCTGGGGGTACCGCGTTGCAGTTCCTGCAACCAGATCGGGAAAAAGGTGATGGTCAGGGTGTGGAGGGCGGCGAAGCGCACAAGTCCCTGTTCGGCCGGCGGGCGCAGCGATTCGCGCGCCGCATAGAACATCCTGATGGCGTCGCGCGCCGTCAGGAGAAAATTCCGCCCGGCCGGCGTCAGCTCCGCCGGCATGGTGGCGCGGTTGATGAGCGGCGCTCCCACCCATGTCTCCAACTGCTTGATGCGCCGGCTGAAGGCGGGCTGGGTGACGTTGCGGATCTCGGCCGCGCGCGAAAAACTCGACGTCTCCGCCAGAGTCACGAAATCCTCCAGCCATTTGATTTCCATGCGATGCTTTCCTTGCGCTAGTCGCCGATCCGGCCACCGTTTCCGGCATAATGGCGGCCTTATGCAAATTTTGCATGACTGGTTGCGAAAACCGAATTGGCCATGTGGCCGCAGACGCCACAACCTAGGCGCAACGAACAAGCCGGTTGGAGCCGGCGTCCGGGAAGGGGACAGTCAGGATTTCGCCGCCGGTCCGGTGGCGTTCATACCATCGCAGCGAAAGGGCGCGGCTGATCGAGGTGGCAGAGCGGGTCGACCGTTATCGCCGCATGCTCTGGCGGCGCCGAGGGAGAATGGAAGCAATATGAATTCCGTGAGCAAAGCCGATCTCGTGCTGCGAGGCGGCAAGGTCTGGACCGGTTACGGCAATCCGATCGCCGAGGCGGTTGCCGTCGTCGGCAACAAGGTGCTGGCCAGCGGCTCGAACGCCGACATCGAAGCGCTTACCGGGCCGGATACGAAGATCGTGGACCTCGCCGGGCGCTTCGCCATGCCGGGCCTCAACGACGCGCATCTGCATCTGATCTCGACGGGACTGCTGCGCGGCAAGGTCGACGCCACGGCGGACGCGGCGCCGACCCGCGCCGCGCTGATCGCCGCCTTGCAGGCGCGTGCCGCCGAGACGCCGAAAGGCGCATGGGTGATGGCGCGCGGCTTCGACCAGACCCGCTATCCCGACGGGCTGATGCCCACCGCGCGGGAACTGGACGCGGCGCTGCCCGACCATCCGGTTTCGGTGACGCGCGCCTGCGGCCACGTCACCGTGGTGAACTCGTGCGCCCTGGCGCTGGCGGGCATCGACATCGACACGCCCGATCCGGACGGCGGCCTGATCGGGCGCGAGAACGGGCAGCTCACCGGCATGCTGGCAGAGAACGCGCAGAACCTCGTCTACGATATCCAGCCGACGCCCTCGCTGGCCCAGATCGTCGATGCCATCGAGGCCGGCGGCCGGCACCTCTTGCAGTTCGGCATCACCTCCTGCATGGATGCCGCCGTCGGCCAGATCGACGGCATGACCGAGATCGAGGCCTACAGGCAGGCCGAGCGCAGCGGCCGGCTGCCGGTCCGCGTCTGGGCGACGCTGCTGGGCGATCCGGGTTCGTCCATCGTCGAGCCCTGCCATGCCGAGGGCCTCGTTACCGGCGCCGGCAGCGACATGTTCCGCATCGGCGGCGTCAAGGTCTTCACCGACGGCTCGGCCGGCGGGCGCACCGCCTGGATGCGCCGGCCCTATGTCGGCCAGCCCGACAATTTCGGCGTGCAGATGCTGCCCGACGCGCAGCTGTTCGAGCTTGTCGACCGCTACACGGCGCTGGGCTACACCATGGTCTGCCACGGCATCGGCGACGCGGCGATCGACCAGCTCGTGCGCGCCTACGAACGCGTGCGCGCCGCCGATCCGCATCACAGGCGCCGCCACCGGATCGAGCATTGCGGCTATGTCGACGATGCGCTCAACCAGCGCATGCTGAAAGCCGGTATCCTGCCGGCGCCGCAGCAGGCCTTCATCTATGATTTCGGCGACGCCTACGTCACGGTGCTGGGGCCGGAGCGCGGGCTCTCCTCCTATCCGATCGCGACCTGGGACCGGCTGGGAATGAAGCCGTCCACCGGCAGCGATTCGCCGGTCTGTTCGCCCAATCCCTTCCCGGACCTTTATGCGATGATGACGCGCAGGACGCACAAGGGCACGGTGATGGACGCTTCCGAGATATTGACGCCGGAGCAGGCGCTGCGCGCCTATACCGAGCACGGCGCCTACTCGCAGGGCGCGGAAACGGTGAAGGGTCGGCTGGAGCCGGGCATGCTGGCGGACATCGCCGTGTTCTCGAACGACCTGCTGACCGCCGAGCCCCAGGCGATCCTGCACGGCACGCGTTGCGAGATGACGATCCTGGATGGGCGCATCGTCCATGACAGGGGATGAGACGGAAAGCCGGCGAGTCCGGCCCCGACAGGAAATGAGCAACGAAAGGGAGGAACTTAGATGTTGAACAGACTTGGCCTGATAGCGGCGCTTGCGCTCGGAACGGCGACCGCCGCGCTGGCGCAGGACGCCACGCCGAAGGACGGCGGGAAATTCATCTTCACCGCGCCTTACGGCAACTCCATCACCTCGCTCGACATCACGGCCACGCCGCATACGCAGGACGAGATCGTCGCCAAGGCGATCAACCGCTCGCTCTACAAATGGAACCCGGTCAGCGGCAAGCCAGAGCTCGACCTCGCGGAATCGGTCACGAAATCCGACGATGGCAAGACCTATACCTACAAGCTGAGGGAAGCGACCTTCCACAATGGCGACAAGCTCGACGCCGACGACGTCATCTGGTCCTACAACCGCCTGGCCGACCCCAAGAAGGCGCTGCCGGGCGCCGAGCAGATGCTGCAGATCGCCGGCGTCGCCGAATACCAGGCCGGCAAGGCCGACCACATCTCGGGCCTGAAGAAGATCGACGACAGAACCGTCGAGATCACCTTCATCAACCTGGCCGATCCGGGCTGGAACCTGATGTCGAACTACGCGCCGATCTATTCCAAGGACTATCCGGAAGACCAGCTCGCCTCCAAGCCGAACGGCCTCGGCCCGTTCAAGCTGGCCAACTACGTTCCCGGCTCCAAGGTCGAACTGGTGAAGTTCGACGGCTACTTCGAGAAGGGCAAGCCGCATCTCGACAAGCTCGACATCATGCTCATGGGCGAGGCTCCCGCCCGTGACGTCGCCTTCCGCAACGGCGAGATCGACGCCAACGTCCTCGGGCCCGTGCAATACGAGGCCTACACCCAGGATGCGGCGCTGAAGGACCACATCCTCGAGGTGGCCGAAGTCTACACCCGCAACATCGGCTTCAACCCGAAGATCGACGCCTTCAAGGACAAGCGCGTCCGCCAGGCGATCAACTATGCCATCAACAAGGACCTGATCGTCGAGAAACTGTTGAAGAACAAGGCCTATCCGGCGGTATCATGGCTGCCGATCTCCTCGCCCGCCTTCGACAAGGACGCCAAGCCCTATGCCTACGATCCGGAAAAGGCCAAGGAGTTGCTCAAGGAGGCCGGATTCGAGAGCGGGCTGAAGTTCTCCGTCACCGCGACCTCGAACGAGAGCTGGGGCGTGCCGATCGTCGAGGCGATCATCCCGATGCTGGCCAAGGTCGGCGTCACGGTGACGACCGACCCGGTGGAAGGCTCGGTCCTGTCCGACAAGATCCTGTCCGACAATTTCGAGACCTTCATCTGGTCCAACTCGTCCGGTCCCGACCCGCTGAAATACCTGAACTGCTTCTATTCGAAGACCTCCCAGACCAACTGCAACTACGTCAAGTTCAACAATGCCGATTTCGACAAGCTGCTCGACCAGGCGGGCAACGAAACCGACCCGGCCAAGCAGAACGATCTTCTGCGGCAGGCGAACGACCTGTTGCAGGAGGAGGCGCCGGTCTGGTTCTTCAACTACAACAAGGCGGTGATGGCCTATCAGCCGTGGGTCCACGGGTTGAAGCCGAACGCCGCCGAACTGGCGATCCAGGATTACGAAGACATCTGGATCGACGACGCCGCGCCCGCATCGCGCAAGTAGCGGGGTGGCATGCGGCGGGCGGGAACCGTCCCGCCCGCCGCATGACGCCCGCCCTCGGAGGCAGAACCCGCTCATGCTGCGCTTCATCGTCCGCCGCACGCTGCAGATGATCCCGACCCTGTTCGCGGTCATACTGATCATCTTCGTGATCTTCAGCGTCGTGCCCGGCTCCTTCATATCGAGCCTGATGGCGGAAGGACGCAACGCCACGAACGCGGACGTGCTGGCGCATCTGAACGAGCAGTTCGGGCTGGACAAGCCCCTGCCGGTCCGCCTGTGGGACTATCTGTGGGGGCTGGCGCATTTCGATCTCGGGATTTCCTACCGCACCCGCGAGCCGGTGTGGAACGTGATCGAGCCGAGGCTCTGGCCATCGGTCAAGCTGGCGCTGGCGGCGATGGGCTTCGCTGCGGCGGTCGGCATTCCCCTCGGCTTTCTCGCCGCCCTGAAGCCCGGCAGCGTCTTCGACACCGGCACGATGATGCTTGCGGTCTCGGGCCTGTCGGTTCCCGAATTCTGGCTCGGCCTGCTCCTGATGTACGTCTTCGCGCTGCAGCTCGGCCTGCTGCCCAGCTTCGGCTACCAGGCCGGCAGCATCAGGCACATCATATTGCCCGCCATCGCGCTCGGCGTGTCGCCGATGGCGCTGCTGGCGCGAACCACCAGAGCCGGCGTGCTCGACGTCATGAACGCTGATTTCGTCCGCACCGCGCGCGCCAAGGGCCTGTCCGAGCCGCGCCTGGTGCGCGCTCACGTCGCCCGCAACGTGCTTGTCCTGGTCCTGACCACGCTCGGCCTTCAGGTCGGCTCGTTGATGGGCCAGGCGATCGTCATCGAGAAGCTGTTCTCCTGGCCGGGCGTCGGCTCGCTTCTGGTCGACAGCGTGGCGGCACGCGACATCCCGGTCGTGCAGGGCACCGTCATCGTGATCGTGCTGTGGTTCCTGGTCATCAACATGCTGGTCGACGTCGCCTACGCCGCGATCGACCCGCGCATCAAGGTGGCCTGAACCATGCGGCTGCGCTTCAATTTCGCCCTGGGACTGGCGCTGGCGCTGATCGTGATCGTCGCGGCCGTCAGCGCCGGCTGGATCGCGCCCTACGATCCGGTCATCGACGCCGACCTGATGAATTCAGAGATGCCGCCGAGCTGGGAGCACTGGCTGGGCACGGACGGCCAGGGCCGCGACGTCCTCTCCCGCGTCCTCTTCGGCGCGCGCGTGTCGCTCACCGTCGGCCTCGTCTCGCAACTGATCAATTCCTGCATCGGCACGGCGCTCGGCGTCTCGGCGGGCTATTTCGGCGGCTGGTGGGACGATCTGGTGAACGGGCTGACCAACGTCATGCTGGCGATCCCGTCGCTGGTGTTCGCGCTCGCCATCATGGCGGTGCTGGGGCCGGGACTGCCCAGCCTTTTGATCGCGCTCGGCCTGACCAACTGGTCGTGGACCTGCCGCATCGCGCGCAGTTCCACCCTGTCGCTCAAGAACCAGGGCTTCGTGCAGGCGGCGAAGACGGCGGGCTTCGGCGACGCCAACATCATGCGCACGCAGATCCTGCCGAACATCCTCGGGCCCGTGCTGGTCATCGCAACGCTCGGCATCGGCGGCGCGGTGCTGGCGGAGGCGGCGCTGTCCTTCCTCGGCGTCGGCATCCGCCCGCCGCAGCCGAGCTGGGGCAACATGCTGACCGACGCGCGCGAACTGATCCGCACCGCGCCCTGGGCCTCGGTCTTTCCCGGCCTCGCCATCTTCGCCACGGTCCTCGGCTTCAACCTTCTGGGCGACGGGCTGCGCGACATGCTCGATCCCCACATGAGGACGCGCAGGACATGAGCGGCGCCCCTTCCGATCCCGTCCTGTCCGTCCGCGGCCTGCGCATCGGCGTCGGCAGAAACAACGAACTCCTGCACGGCGTCTCGTTCGACATCCTGCCCGGCGAAACCTACGGCCTTGTCGGCGAATCCGGCTCGGGCAAGAGCATCACCGGCCTGTCGGTGATGGGCCTGCTCAAGCGACCGCTGCAGGTGACCGGCGGCTCGATCCTCTTCCAGGGCCAGGACGTGCTGAAACTCGGCGGCCGCGCCCGGCGCCGGCTGCGCGGCGACCGCATGGCGATGATCTTCCAGGAGCCGATGACGGCGCTCAACCCGCTGGCGACGATCGGCAGGCAGATCGCGGAGATGTTCGTCGTGCACCGCGGCCTGGGCTGGCCTGAGGCGCGCCGCAAGGCGGTCGAGGCGCTGGAGAGCGTCCGCGTGCCGTCGCCCGAGGAGCGCGCTCGCTCCCATCCGCACCAGCTTTCCGGCGGCATGCGCCAGCGCGTCATGATCGCCATCGCGCTGGCCTGCCGGCCGGACCTGCTCATCGCCGACGAGCCGACCACGGCGCTCGACGTGACGGTGCAGGCCGGCGTGCTGGAGCTTGTCGCCGAACTCTGCAAGGCCGAGGGAACGGCGGTGCTTCTGGTCAGCCACGATCTCGGCGTCATCGCCAACATGTGCCGGCGCGTCGGGGTGATGGACCGGGGACGGCTGGTCGAGGAGCAGGACACCAGGGCCCTGTTCGAAAACCCGCTGCATCCCTACACGCGGGGACTGCTCGCCGCGCGGCCGCGCCTGGGCTCGCGGTCGCTCGCGGGGCGGGGGCGGCTGACCGAACTGGATCAGGTCGTGACCGGCGAGGAGCGCGGGCGCGAGGCGCCGACCCTGACCACGCCGCGCGGCGTCCGTCTGGAGGCGACCGCGTGAACGCCCCCATCCTTGAGATCCGCGACCTCACCGTCCATTTTCCGCTGCCGCGTCAATCGCCGCTCGGGCGCAAAAGGACGCTGCGCGCCGTGCAGGGCGTGAGCCTGACCCTGAACGAGGGAGAGTGCCTGTCCATCGTCGGCGAGTCCGGCTGCGGCAAGTCCACCACCGCGCTGGCCGTGATGGGGCTGCAGGAGCCGACCTCGGGAGAGATCCTGTTCCAGGGCAAACCGCTGACGGGAGCCGGCGCGCCGGCCCGCAAGCAGCGCGCGCGCATCGCCCAGATGGTGTTCCAGGACCCCTATGCCTCGCTCAACCCGCGCCAGACCATAGGCCGCATGCTGTCCTCGCAGCTTGCCCTGCACGGTATCGCGAGGGGGAAAGAGGCCCGGGAGCACGTCGCCGCCATGCTGAAACGCGTCGGCCTGGCGGCGGAGCATGCCGACCGCTACCCGCACGAATTCTCCGGCGGACAGCGCCAGCGCATCGGCATCGCCCGGGCCCTGATGCTCGATCCGAAGATCCTGGTGCTGGACGAGCCGGTGTCGGCGCTGGACGTCTCCATCCAGGCGCAGATCATCAACCTGCTGATGGACCTGCAGGAAACGCTCGGCCTGAGCTACATCATGATCTCCCACGACCTCAGCGTGGTCGAGCACGTCAGCGACCGGGTCGCGGTGATGTATTTCGGCCGCGTCGTCGAGGAGGGCGACTGGCATTCGATCTTCAGCCGCCCCACGCACCCCTACACGCGCCGCCTGATCGGCTCGGTTCCCGACCCCGACGCTATCCTGACCGGCGCGCGTGGCCTGCCGGACGCGGCTGCGATCCCTGACGCGGCGCGCTTTTCGCCCGACATTTCGCGCCGTCCCGATCCCGACGAGGCGCCGGAGCCGAGCGAACTCGTCGAGATCGGGCAGGACCACCGCGTCCGCCTCGCGCAATAGGCCCTGAGATCAAGAGACTGCCGATGCCGTTCACCGTCCTCACCGCCGAATTCATGCATGAGAGCAACACCTTCTCGCGCTACCGCACCGACCTGCCGCAATTCGAGGCGGATACGCTGTTTTATGGCGACGAGGCGATCCGCGCCCGGCGCAATGCCAACACCGAGCTGGCGGGCTTCATGGATGTCGCCGAGCCCGCAGGCTGGACCGTCGTCCACGCGATCTCGGCGCACGCCGTGCCCGGCGGCCGGGTGACCAAGGCGGCCTACGACCATATCGCCGGCGTCATCCTGGCGGCGGCGCGATCGAACAGGCAACGGCTCGACGGCGTGCTGCTCGGCCTGCACGGGTCGATGGTGCCCGACTTCTGCGACGACGGGGAAGGTCATCTGCTCGGCCTGCTGCGCGCAGAGCTCGGAAACGACATCCCCATCGCCGCGACGCTCGACCTGCATGCGATGGTATCCGAGGACATGGTCCGGCACGCGCAGGCCTTCGTCTCCTACAAGACCTATCCGCATGTCGACATGCGCGAGGTCGGCACGCACGCCGCGCGCATCCTCGACCGCACGATGAAGGGCGAGATCGCGCCGCGCACCGTGAGGGCGCACGTGCCGATGCTGGACGAGGCGAATTCCGGGCGCACCGACGTTCCCGAGACTCTGGCGCTTTACGACCGCGCCCGCAAAGCCGAGGCAGAAGGCCTGCTCGCGGTTTCGGTAAACGCCGCTTTCACGGGAGCCGACGTGTCATGCGTCGGCCCGACGGTTCTGGCCACCTACGACAGCCGCGATCCGCAGGCCGAGACGGCCGCCAGGCGCGTGGCGGAGGAACTGGCCGACCGGATCTGGCGTGGCCGGACGAAGAAGCGCAACGTCTTCGTCGAGGTCGACGAAGCCGCCGCCGCAGCGCTCGCCTGGCAAGGCGACAAGCCGCTCGTCGTCGCCGACTATGCCGACAATCCGGGCGCCGGTTCCTACGGCGACTCGACCGCGCTCCTGAAGGGCCTGCTCGACGCGGGCGTGCGGGGCGCGGTGTTCGCGCCGATGGTGGACGCCGAGGCGGCGGCGCAACTGCATCGCTGCAAGGAAGGCGAGACCGTGACGGCGACCATCGGCGGCAAGGGCGATCCGGGTTTCGGCGGCGGTCCGCTGGCGGTGACGGGCGTGGTCCGGAAGCTTTCGGACGGAGCCTATGTCGGCGACGGGCCTATCCAGGGCGGACTCGCCCACAGTTTCGGGCCGACCGCCGTGATCGACGTCGAGGGCATCGAGATCCTCGTCGTTTCTGAGGCGCAGCAGATGATCGACCTGCAGCAGTTGCGCGCCTTCGGCATCGAGCCGGCGGCCCGCCGCGTGCTGGCGCTGAAGTCGATGCAGCATTTCCGCGCCGCCTTCGAGCCGATCGCGGGCAAGGTCATCGTCTGCGATGCGGGCGCATTGGCGACGCCGCGGGCGGAACGCCGGCCCTACGTCCGCGCGCCGCGCCCGCTCTGGCCGCTCGACAAGGATTTCGAGCGGGCCTGAGGGCAGGTCAGAGGCGAGCGGCGAAACGCCTTTGATCGCGGAGCGACCGCCGCAGCATGGGGAATTCGTCCGGCTCTATGCGATAGCCCTGCACCGAAATCGCGACGACGCGCTTGTCCAGCCTTGCCAGCCGTTCGACCGTAACGAGGGCGTCCTCGATGTCCCGGCACGGCACGTCGATCTCGCTCGCACCGTCGGGCAAGGCGGCAAGGTAGATGTGGACCGGCGATGCGTCGTCCGGGCGCGCAGTGCTGTGTTTCATGGGATGTCCAAGGCGCGGGAAGGTGTCGCCCCCACACTTGGATCAATCATCCAATCGTGAAGATTTCCTGAATTTTTAGGCGAATGCCGGCATCGCCGGCAGGCATGACGGGCGCGCGCCCTGGTTCTATATCCCGGCCACCGCACAAAGGCTTTTCATTCGCCTTACCGCCAGTTCCGGGTCGGCCAGCACAGCCAGCAGGTCATCCACTGAACACACACGCACCAGGGTCTGGGCGCGTGCGGCAATGCCGAAGGTGTTGCAGGGCTGTAAAGGGGCGTTTTTCTCGACTACCATTGGCCCGATTGTCGCACCCGGCCTTTTGGCTCCCCGCGATCCGCCCCCATATCTGCACCTGTTTTCCCCGAGATAGAGACCCACCATGCCATCTTTTGACACCGTCTGCGAAGCCAACCTGGTTGAAGTGAAGAACGCCGTCGAGAACACCGCGAAAGAAATCGCCACCCGCTTCGACTTCAAGGGCACCGCCGCCAGCATCGAGATCAAGGACAAGGACATCACGCTGATCGGCGACGCCGATTTTCAGCTCACCCAGATCGAAGACGTGCTGCGCAACAAGCTCACCAAACGCAATGTGGACGTGCGTTTTCTGGACATGGGCGACGTGCAGAAAATGGGCGGCGACAAGGTCAAGCAGGTCATCAAGGTACGCAACGGCATCGAGAGCGAGCTGGCCAAGAAGATCCAGAAGCTGCTCAAAGAGAGCAAGCTCAAGGTGCAAGGCGCCATTCAGGAAGACAAGGTGCGCGTGACTGGCGCCAAGCGCGACGACCTGCAGGCCGCCATGGCCCTGATCCGCAAGGACGTGACGGACGTACCGCTGTCGTTCGACAACTTCCGCGACTGATATGAAGCAACACCCCCCTGAGGCCGTGCGGGCCTTTCCCCCGCTCTCGCAGGGGCTGCGCCGTTATCAGCGCCTCGTCGCCCTGTGCATCGGGTTGCTGCTGGCCCCCGCATGGGCGCATGCGCAGGCCGTGGCGCTGGCGGGTGTGCTGGGCAGCAAGGCACTGCTTGTGGTGAACGCCAGCCCGCCCAAGGCGGTGGGCGCGGGGGACGAGTTCCAGGGGGTGAAAGTCATCGCTGTCGCCAAGGACGAGGCCACTGTCGAGATCCAGGGCGCGCGGCGCACGCTGCGGCTGGGCGAGGCACCCGTGAGCGTGGGCGGACGCAGTGGCAGCGGCAAGCGCATTCAGCTGGTGGCCGACGGCCGTGGGCATTTTGTGAACAGCGGCACCATCAACGGGCAGGTCATGCAGTACATGGTGGACACCGGAGCCTCCACCGTCGCCATCGGGCGACCCGATGCAGAGCGCATGGGCCTGAACTATCAAAGCGGCCAGCCGGTGCGCGTGAACACCGCCAATGGTGTCGCCCAGGGCTGGCGCATGAAGCTGGACTCCATCCGCATTGGCGACGTCGAAGTCTTTGGGGTGGAGGCGATCATCACCTCGCAGCCCATGCCCTACGTGCTGCTGGGCAACAGCTTCCTGAACGAGTTCCAGATGACACGCACCAATGACCAGATGGTGCTGGAAAAGCGCCACTGACGTCTATACACCTCCAATGTCTGCACACCCTGCCTCCATCCACGCTCACTCCGAAGGGGAGTACGAGGACCTGCTCAGCCTATGGTCCGACCTGGAGTCAGCCCTGTCGGTGCTGCTGAGCCGGCCGCTGCAGGTGCAGGACTTTCCGGGCAAGGTGCGGCAGTTCGATGCCTGGCTGCAGGACCTGGTGGCGCACGACATCGACGCGGCGCTGTACCTGATGTTCCAGCATGCGTCCACATCGACCGTGGGCTACAGCGCATCGCACGCACTGGTGTGTGGCACGCTGTGCCACATCATGGCACTGGAGCTCAAGCTGCCGCAGCGCGAGCGGGACAGCCTGGTGCGTGCGGCACTCACGATGAACATTGGCATGACAACCCTGCAAGACGAACTCGCCGTGCAACGCGAGCGCCCCTCCACCGAGCAACAGGAGGCCATCAAGAGCCACCCCGAAGACAGCATGCTGCTGCTGGAGCGCCTGTTCATCAACGATCAACTCTGGCTGGATGTGGTGGGGCAACACCATGCCAGCATTGCAGAGCGCGTGCCCCTGGCCAACCAGGAGCCGATCGACCGGCTCACCCGCGTCCTCGGCACCATTGACCGCTATGCCGCCATGATCAGCCCGCGCAAATCCCGCGCCGGGCGCAGCGCCACCGACTCGGTGCGCGCCATCGTGGGACAAGAAGTGGACCAGCGCGACGAGGTCAGCTATACGCTGGTGCGCTCCATCGGCCTGTGCCCCCCGGGCACCTTCGTCAAACTGGACAACGGCGAGACCGCCATTGTGCTGCGCCGCAGCGACAAGGCCAACCACCCGCTGGTGGCCAGCCTGCTGGACAACACCGGCAACCACCGCAGTCAGCCCAGCCTGTACCAGACTGCCAGCGGCAAGCCCCGCATCCAGTCGGCCTTGGCCCGGTCCGCCGTGAGCCTGGAGCTGAACCACCGTACCATGGTGCGGCTGGGGCTGTATGCCGCGCAGCACAGCGCGGGGCTGCGCGGGCTGGTGACGGCGCCCGGCGCGCTCTGACGCAGAGCACGCGCCCAAACCGGGCGCGTGGCTACATCAGTGTTTGGCCTTGGGCTTTGCTTTCGGCTTTGCTTTGGCGCTCTCTTCACCCTCGGCAGGTCTCGCCTTTTTGCTGCCCCGGCGCGATTCCGTGCCCGCAATCAGGCGCTGGATATTTTCGCGGTGGCGCCAGGCCAGCAACAGCGCCATGACCACGATCGAGGCTGCAATCGTGCCCTCGGCATACCAGACCACGCCGTCCACCATCAGGTAGTACACCGGGGCAAACGCAGCGGCCACCAGCGAGGCCAGCGACGAGTAGCGGAAGAAAAACGCAATGATGAGCCAGGTGGCCGCCGTGGCCAGGCCCAGCCAGCCGCTGATGCCCACCAGCACGCCCAGCGCCGTCGCCACGCCCTTGCCGCCCTGAAACCGGAAGAAGACCGGCCACAGGTGCCCCAGGAAAGCGGCCAGACCCACCAGCGCCACGGTGCCGTCCTCCAGCCCATAGGGGTGGCCAAACCACATCACCAGCGCCACCGGTAGCCAGCCCTTCATCGCGTCCAGCAGCAGAGTCACGATGGCCGCCGCCTTGCTGCCCGAGCGCAGCACATTGGTGGCGCCGGGATTCTTGCTGCCATAGGTGCGCGGATCGCTCAGGCCCATGACGCGCGTCACGATGACGGCAAACGACAGCGAGCCCAGCAGGTAGGCGGCCACGGTGGCAAGAACGGGATAGACGGCGGTCAAAACAACTCCTTGGAAATCATTGGGTCAGCCTTCTGACGGGCTGTATCGCGCGGCGGCCTATTCTGCCAGCGCGCACTGCACCGGTTTGGCGCCCAGCAACTGCACACACACCTGCGGGTCCAGCTGCACCAGAAAGCCCCGGCGCCCGCCGTTGATAGCAATGCGGGGCAACGCGAGGATGGTTTCTTCGATGTAAACCGGCATGGTGCGCCGCGTGCCAAACGGAGACGTCCCCCCCACCAGGTAGCCACTGTGCCGGTTGGCGACCTCGGGTGCACAGGGCTCGACCGACTTGGCGCCGATCTGGCGTGCGAGGTTCTTGGTGGAGACCTTGCGGTTGCCATGCATCAGCACCAGGAGCGGCTTGGCGTCCTGGTCCTGCATGACGAGGGTCTTGACCACGGTGAACGGGTCCAGACCCAGCACCTCGGCGCTGTGCATCGCGCCGCCGTGCTCCAGGTACTCATACGGGTGTTCGGTGAACGCCACCTTGTTCGCCTTGAGCAGCTGGGTGGCTTGGGTCTCGGAAACGTGTTCTTTCTTGGCCATGGTGTGGTGCGGATAGGGCACCGATGGTATCCGTATCCAAATGTGAGCGTGCTGGAATCTGCGGCAATGTGTCAGAACACCGAGGCAGGCGCTGGGGCGGCCTTGCGGCGTCGCCCCACCTTGCGCTTGCCGTATTCCTCGATAGCCACCACCAGCGCTTGCGTGAACTGTTGCACCAGCGTGGACTGACTGCGCCCCTCGGCCGCCAGCACCTGCAGGCGGCGCTGCTGCAGCTGCGCCTCGTCAAAAGGCCGGGCTGCCAGCAGGCCCGCCTCCACCCAGCGCGCCGCCGTGAGGTAGCTGGCCAGCACCACGTCCTGCCCGCTCAGCAGCGGCAGCAGGGCCGACGAGAAATTGCTCTCCACGGCGGGCACATAGCGCAGCCCCTGCACTGCACAGCTCAGGTCAAACAGCTGCCGCCCCGTGGTGTTGGCGGCACCCAGCAGCAGCGGGTAGCGCACCACATCGGCCACGCTCACACTGCGCTGGCGCGCCAGCGGGTGCTGCGCGGGCATGACGGCGTAAATGGGTGCGATAGCCGAGTGCAGCACCTGCAGGCCCTTCTCGGGTGCCGTGCTGTACTTCAGCGCCAGATCGGCCTCGCCGCGCAGCACCAGGGCCGACACTTCTTGCGGCACGGCCACCTGCAACTGCAACTGCACCTGGGGATGCGCCTGCCGAAACCCCGCCATGACCAGCGGCATGAACGCTGCCGCAAACCCTTCGGTACACGCCAGCCGCACCCGCAGGGCACCTTGGGCGGACAGATCCTGCAATTGATCTACCAGCTCCAGCGCCTGCGCGTCGTGCGCGCTGGCGTGGGCCAGCAGCCGGGTGCCTGCCTCGGTCAGCGTCATGCCCCGGGCCTGGCGCTCGAACAGCACCACGCCCAGGCTGTCTTCCAGCTTGCCCAGCTGGCGGCTCACGGCCGACGCAGCCACATGCAGGCGCTGCGCCGCCTGGTTGACGGAGCCGGTGCGCGCCACCTCCAGAAAGTAGCGCAAGGGCAGGCTGAGTAGTGAAATGGCCATGGTTGTTTAAATCGCAAAAAGGCAACGGTCAGTTGCCAAATCTCTATTCAAAGCAATGGTAAACCAGCATCCATCTTGCATGGCTTAAGGCTCCAATTCACCCATGCCCTGGCACGTGCGCCGCTTGGCCTCATGGAGCCACGCGCCCGCTGCCGGGGCCCTACCACCGGAGTCCGCATGAAACGCCTTGTTCGAGCCACTTTCCTGTCTGCCACCCTGGCAGTGTTTGCCGGCCACGCCAGCCTGGCCTCGCCCCAGACTACGCCCCCTGCCGACGCGTGGCCCCAGCGCCCGGTGCGCATGGTGGTGCCCTTCCCGCCCGGCGGCGGCACCGACGTGGTGGCACGCGCGCTGGCACAGAAGCTGGCTGGCCGCCTGAGCACGGCGGTGGTGATCGACAACAAGCCGGGCGCCTCCACCATCATCGGCACCGAAGCCGTGGTGCGCGCCGACCCGGACGGCTACACACTGCTGGTCTCGGGCTCCACCAGCTACACGGTCAACCCGGCACTGCGCAGCAAGCTGCCCTACGACCCGGCCAAGGACCTGGTGCCCGTGGCCACCGTGGCCCGGGCGCCGCTGGTGCTGGTCGTCAGCGCCAGCGCGCCCTACAAAGACCTCAATGCGCTGATCGCAGCCGCCAAGGCCAAGCCCAAGAGCATCCACTACGCCACCTTCGGCTCGGGCTCCGGCCCGCACCTGGCAGGCGCACTGCTGGAGCAGGCTGCGGGCATCCAGCTGCAAGACGTGCCTTACCGGGGCAGCAGCCAGTCGCTGATCGCCCTCATGGGCGGTGAAATCCAGTTGGGCATCGACACCGTGGCCGCTGCGGCGCCGCAGGTGAAGGCCGGCAAGCTGCGCGCCCTGGCCATTGCGGGCAAGTCGCGCTCCAGCATGCTGCCGGGGGTGCCCACGGTGGAGGAACTCAAGCTGCCCGATGCCGTGTTCGACGCGTGGTACGCCATCGCAGCCCCCGCCAAGACGCCACCATCCGTCATCCGCAAGCTGGTGACCGAGGTGGAAGCCGTCACCCGCGACAGTGGCCTGCAGGAACAAATGCGCACCCAGGGCATGGAACCCGTGCACCTGGGCCCCGTGGCCACGCGCGCCATGATCGATGACGAGATCGGCCGCTACCGCGCGCTGGCCCACCGCGCCAAGATCGTGGTGGATTGACAAACACCGGAACAGGAGCTGCCCGATGAACCGCCAACAACTCATTCAAGACGTCCAGCGCTACTTTGACGAGGGCCGCTTTGCCACCGACCTGCGCCGCCGGGTGGCCTGGCGCACCGAAAGCGACACCGGCAAGGTGCCGCCCGAGCTGCGCGCCTACCTCACCGACGAAATGGTTCCCTGGCTCACGCCACTGGGTTTTGAATGTGAGGTGCTCGGCAACCCCTCGCCACAAGGCGGCCCCTTTTTGGTGGCCCGCCGCGTGGAAGACCCTGCACTGCCCACCGTGCTCACCTACGGCCACGGCGACGTTGTCAACGGGCAGGACACGCAATGGCGCGAGGGCCTCTCGCCCTGGGAGCTGACCATCGAAGGCGAGCGCTGGTACGGCCGGGGCACGGCCGATAACAAGGGCCAGCACACCGTGAGCCTGGCCGCACTGGCCCACACCATCGAGGCCCGGGGCGGCCGCCTGGGCTACAACGTGACGCTGCTCATGGAGATGGGTGAAGAAGCGGGTTCGCCCGGCCTGGCCGCTTTCTGCGAAAAACACCGCGATGCATTGAAGGCCGACCTGTTCGTGGCCAGCGACGGCCCCCGTGTGAATGCGGGCCACCCTACCCTCTTCCTGGGATCGCGCGGTGCGATCAACTTTTCGCTCGCGGTGCGCAGCCGCGACAAGGCCTACCACTCGGGCAACTGGGGCGGCGTGCTGGCCAACCCGGCCACGGTGCTCACGCACGCGCTGGCCACGCTGGTGGACGCGAAGGGCCGCATCCTGGTCAAAGGCCTGCTGCCGCCTGCAGTGCCCGACAAGCTGCGCACTGCCCTCCAGGACGTGGTGATTGGCACCGGAGCCGATGACCCCGCGCTCACCCCCGGCTGGGGCGAGCCCGGCCTCACCCCCGCCGAGCAGCTGGTCGGCTGGAACACGCTGGAGGTGCTGGCGCTGGGCGCAGGCAACGCGCAGCGGCCCATCAATGCCATCCCCGCGCAGGCCGTGGCGCACTGCCAGCTGCGGTTTGTGGTGGGCACCGATTGGCAGAACGTGCAGGCCACGCTGCGCGAGCACCTGGACGCACATGGCTTCAACCAGGTCGAAATCACCATGGGCATGCACTGCGGCGCCACGCGACTCGACCTGCACAACCCCTGGGTGGACTGGACGATGGCCTCGCTGCAGGCCAGCGCCGGCCAGCCCGCCACGCTGCTGCCCAACCTGGCAGGCTCGCTGCCCAACGACATCTTTGCCGACCAGCTGGGCCTGCCCACGCTGTGGGTGCCCCACTCGTACCCCGCTTGCGCCCAGCATGCGCCCAACGAGCATTTGCTGGCACCCGTGGCACGAGAAGGTCTGGCGGTGATGGCCGGGTTGTTCTGGGACCTGGGTGAGCCCCAAGGGACACCGTGGACGGAAGGACGCACCGCCCAGCAAGAGGCGACGGCCTGAAGGCTGCGCACGACGATTCGGCAATAAACAAAGGGGCCCTGCGGGCCCCTTTGTTTTGCTCTTGCAGAGTCACAGGGCCATGCCCTGCCTCGGTCACAAAGCCGGGTCGCGCAGCTCCCAGCGGATCGCGTCGATGGCCTTTAGTACCTCGGGCGATAGCGTGGTGCCCCAGGCGTTCAGGTCTTCCTCCAGCTGCGCCACCGACGTCACGCCGATGATGGTGCTGGCCACCTGCCACTTGGTGTAGCAGAACACCAGCGCCATCTGCGTGGGCGTCATGCCGTTGGCGCGGGCCAATGCGTTGTAGCGGCGCGATGCCTCCAGCGCCTCGGGGCGGCCCCAGCGCTGCTTGCGCACCGATTCATACGATGCAATGCGCGCGCCCTGCGGGGCATTGGGGCCGGTGATGCCGCTTTCGTCATACTTGCCCGTCAGCAGGCCAAAGCCCAGGGGCGAATAGGCCAGCAGAGACACATCCAGGCGGTGGCAGGTTTCATCCAGCCCGTTCTCCCAGGTGCGGTTGATGAGGCAGTACGGGTTCTGCACGGTGGCGACACGCGGCAGGCCATGCTGCTCGGCCAGACGCACGAATTCGTGCACGCCGTAGGGGGTTTCGTTCGACAGGCCGATGTAGCGCACCTTGCCGGCCTTCACCAGCCCGGCCAGCGCTTCCAGCTGCTCGCGGATGGGGGTTTGCGACGTTTCCTTGGCGGGGTCGTAATACAAGTTGCCGAACGCAGGCACATGGCGCTCGGGCCAGTGGATCTGGTAGAGATCGATCACATCGGTCTGCAGGCGGCGCAGGCTGCCTTCGCACGACGCCACGATGTCGGCCGCCGTCATGCCCTTGCCCTCGCGCACCCAGGGCATGCCGCGCGACGGGCCGGCCACCTTGGTGGCCACCACCAGCTTCTGACGTGCGCCGGGGTTCTTGGCAAACCAGTTGCCGATGATGGTTTCAGTCGCGCCAAAGGTCTCGGCCCGGGCGGGCACGGCGTACATCTCGGCCGTGTCGATGAAGTTCACGCCGCGCGCAAGCGACTGGCTCAGGATGGCATGCGAGTCGGCCTCATTGACCTGCTCGCCGAAGGTCATGGTGCCCAGGCAAATGGGGGTGACAAGCAGGTCACTCTGACCCAAGCGGACGGTGTTCATGCGGTGAAGGCTCCAGATGGTGGAAAAGTAAACAGGGCCTGCTGCGGCCCCGGCTGGCGATGGTACAAGCGATCGCCAAAACCTGCCGGGCGCCGGACTCCTTGGTGACACCGCAGGGCGCCCCGCCAGCGTGGCGGCAACGTAACATTGGCACAGCATGTACCAAGTCCTCACCCCTTCGCGCAGCAGCACACTGGCGCTGCGGCACCTCAACTACCACGTCCGCCACTGGGGCCCCGAGCAAAGCGACCTGCCCACGCTGGTGCTTTTGCATGGCTGGATGGACGTCAGTGCCTCCTACCAGTTCACGGTGGACGCGCTGCGGCAACCACGCCGCATCATCGCGCCGGACTGGCGCGGTTTCGGCCTCACCACCGGTGCACCGGTGGACCACTATGTGTTTGCCGACTACCTGGCCGACCTGGACCTGCTGCTGGACCACTACGCGCCCGGCGAAGCCATCGACCTGGTGGGCCACAGCATGGGCGGCAACGTGGCCATGATGTATGGCGGCGTGCGGCCCGAGCGGGTGCGCAAGCTTGTCAACCTCGAAGGCTTTGGCCTGCCCGCCACACGCCCCGCGCAGGCGCCCACGCGCTACGCGCAATGGATCGACGAGATCAAACAGCTGCACCAGGGCACCAAGGAACTCAAGACCTATGACAGCGCCGACGGCGTGGCCCGCCGCCTGATGAAGACCAACCCCCGCCTGTCCGAAGACAAGGCCCAATGGCTGGCCCAGCACTGGGCACGGCCCAACGCGCAGGGGCAGTGGGAAATCCTGGGCGACCCCGCCCACAAGATCACTAGCGCGCAGCTGTACCGCGCGGACGAGGCCCTGGCCATATACGAACGCATTGCCGCACCGGTGCTGGCCATCGAGGCCAGTGGCGACAGCCTGGGCCAGTGGTGGAACGGCCGGTACACCCTGGAGGAATACCACCAGCGCCTGACCCATGTGCGCACCTGCAGCACGGCCGTTGTGCAAGACGCAGGCCACATGCTGCACCACGACCAGCCCGAGCAGGTGGCGCAGCTGATCGAAGCGTTTTTGGATGCTGCCTGAGGCGATTTGACGTCCTGGCGCCCGCAAGCGCTAGTGAATATTGCCTGAGCAGCTATCATTTTTGATATGGATGCCACCCAGAGCCCTCCCGCCTGTCTGTTCAGATCCGGCGGCGGTCTGGCACAAAGGGCATTAGCAGGGCACCTGCCCGTCCCATGAGAAAATCGCGGGTTATTCCACAGAACACGCAGGACAAGAATCATGGACGCAGAACGCATCAACCTCATCGGCACCACACTCGAAGACCTGGCTCAGCGCACCGCTGAGTTACGGAGGTATCTTTGACTTCGATGCCAAGTTCGAACGCCTGCGCACGGTAAACGCATCGCTGGAAGACCCCGCGGTCTGGAACGACCCCAAGAAGGCCCAGGAGCTGGGCAAGGAACAGAAGTCGCTCTCCAGCGTGGTGGTGACGCTCGACAAGCTCACGCGCGAGCTGGCCGACAACGCCGAGCTGTACGAGATGAGCAAGGAGGAAGGCGACGAGGCCGGCCTCATGACCATCGAGGCCGAGGCGGCCAAGCTCAAGCCGCTGATCGAGGAGCTGGAGTTCCGCCGCATGTTCCGCAATGAGGCCGACCCGCTCAACTGCTTTGTGGACATCCAGGCAGGCGCTGGTGGCACCGAGGCCTGCGACTGGGCCAGCATGCTGCTGCGCCAGTACCTCAAGTACGCCGAGCGCAAGGGCTTCAAGGCCACGGTCGAAGAAGAAACCCCGGGCGACGTGGCCGGCATTAAGAGCGCCACGATCAAGATCGAGGGCGAATACGCCTTCGGCCTGCTGCGCACCGAAACCGGAGTGCACCGCCTGGTACGCAAGAGCCCGTTCGACAGCTCCGGCGGCCGCCACACTTCGTTTGCATCGCTGTTCGTCTACCCCGAGATCGACGACTCCATCGAGATCAACATCAACCCGGCCGACGTGCGCACCGACACCTTCCGTGCCTCCGGCGCGGGCGGCCAGCACATCAACAAGACCGATTCGGCCGTGCGCCTGACGCACATCCCCACGGGCATCGTGGTGCAGTGCCAGGACGGCCGCAGCCAGCACAGCAACCGCGACGTGGCGTGGCAGCGCCTGCGCAGCCGCCTGTATGACTTCGAAATGCGCAAGCGCATGGAAGAGCAGCAGAAGCTGGAAGACACCAAGACCGATGTGGGCTGGGGCCACCAGATCCGCAGCTACGTGCTGGACAACAGCCGCATCAAGGACCTGCGCACCAACGTCGAAATCTCGGCCACGCAAAAGGTGCTGGACGGCGACCTAGACGCCTTCATCGAAGCTTCGTTGAAGCAAGGCGTCTGAGCGATGCGGATGCGCACCGACGCCATCATCTTCGACATGGACGGCACCATGATCGACTCCATGCCCTGGCACGCCCAGGCATGGGTCGAGTTTGCACGCCGCCGGGGCATGGACATCGACGTGCCCGACCTCATGGCGCGCACCACGGGCCGCAATGGCACCGAGTGCATCGTGGAACTGCTGGGCCGCCCCGTGTCGCAGGACGAGGCCGACGCGCTCACGCACGAAAAAGAAACCATCTACCGCGAGCTATTCGCCCCACGCTTCTCCGAAGTGGCCGGATTTCGCCAGTTCGCGGCGCAGGTGCGTGCCCGTGGCCTCAAGGTGGCCGTGGGCACGGCCGGCGACATCGGCAACGTGGAATTCGCCCTGGGCCACCTCGGCCTGGAGCCCGCGCCGCAAGCGATCGTGCGCGGCGACGAGGGCCTGCCCGGCAAGCCCCAGCCCGCCATCTTTCTCGAAGCCGCACGCCGCATCGCGGCTGACCCGGCGCATTGCATCGTTTTTGAAGATGCGCCCTTCGGCATTGAGGCCGCACGCCGCGCGGGCATGCGCGCCGTGGCCATCTGCAGCACCCACACGCCCGAACAACTGGCCGGGCCCCATGTGCTGGCCGCCGTGCGCGACTACACCGAACTCATGAACACCGACTTTCTGGAGAGCATCCATGTTGCAACTGCATAAAGCCGACGGAAGCGGAGACGGCGCGGCCCCGGCCATCGCCATCCGCCGCGAGGACTACACCGCCCCCGCCTACTGGATCGACAGCGTGGAGCTGACCTTCGACCTGGACCCGGCCAAGACGCGCGTGCTCAACCGCATGACGCTGCGTCGCAACCCCGACGTGGCCGCGCAGCCGCTCAAGCTCGACGGTGACGACCTGAACCTGGCGCGCGTGCTGGTCAACGGCCAGGGCACATCGTTCAAGATGGAAGGCACCCGCCTGGTGCTGGAGAACCTGCCCGAAGGCTCCGAGCCTTTCGCGCTGGAGATCTTCACCACCTGCTGCCCCGCCAAGAACACGCAGCTCATGGGCCTCTATGTGAGCCAGGGCACCTTCTTCACGCAGTGCGAGGCCGAGGGCTTCCGTCGCATCACCTACTTCCTGGACCGCCCCGATGTGATGGCCAGCTACACCGTCACGCTGCGCGCCGACAAGGCCCAGTACCCGGTGCTGCTGAGCAACGGCAACCTGGTGGACAGCGGGGACCTGGAAGACGGTCGCCACTTTGCCAAGTGGGTCGATCCGCACAAGAAGCCCTGCTACCTGTTCGCCCTGGTGGCGGGCAAGCTGGTGGCCCGTGAGCAGAAGATCAAGAGCCGCTCGGGGACCGACCACCTGCTGCAGGTCTACGTGCGCCCCGGCGATCTGGGCAAGACCGAACACGCCATGAACTCGCTGATGTACAGCGTGGCTTGGGACGAAGCCCGCTTCGGCCTGCCGCTGGACCTGGAGCGCTTCATGATCGTCGCCACCAG
>OFJB01000388.1_pt1 | contig 22114 bp, 22 predicted proteins | sample 1775081 | NCBI WGS metagenome assembly OFJB01 (sample SAMN08195771, study PRJEB24354) | sludge metagenome | isolation source: initial sludge from phenol fed wastewater aerobic bioreactor | place: India: Nagpur | collected 2016-06-05
TGCGCTTCGATGGCGTGGACGTCAGCAGGCTGGATGTGGAAACCCGGCTTGAAATGGGCCTGTGCCTGGTGCCGGAGCAGCGCGAACTGTTCGGCGACATGTCCGTGCTGGACAACCTGACGCTGGGCGGCTATAGCCGCCGACTCCCGGCCTCAGCCCGGCGGCGCCGCCTGGAGGGACCGCGCGTCCACATCCCAGGGCAGCGGGCGAAGCCGGCCCTCCTCCAGCCGGAAACGGTGGTAGCCGGCCGGTTCCAGCAGGGCACGCACCCTGTCATGGGCGCCGGCGCGGTGCCTCTCCTCCACTTCGATCATCAGCCGCGGGCGGTCGCGCAGGATCACCTTCATGGCGCCGGCGATCACCGTCAGCTGGATGTAGCCGGGCTCGTTCTCCAGGGAGAAGATCGGATTTTCACCCGCAATGCTGCCAATTCCCGAATTCCCGTTCTGAAAGACGAGGCGGGCGGTGCCGCTGCGGTCCGACAGGGCGACGGACCGCAGCCGGATGTTGGGGCGGTTCAGGCGGGAGATGGCCGGATGGCAGCCGGGATTCGGCTCGTAGACGACGACCCGTGCCGCATGCAGGGACAGCCAGTAGGAATATTCCCCGGCATTGCCGCCGACGTCGACGGCGATCCGGCCGGGGAGGCACAGCGGCCCCAGGGTGAAGAATTCCCGTTCGAAATGCCGGTCCCGCCGCCAGATGCGGAATTTGAGCCACCACAGCGGAAAGCGATGCTCCAGATGGCGGGCGAGCCGCCGTTTGAGCGTCCCGATCACGGTCTTTCCTCTGCCCGAACCTCTGGCCGAAGCCGGCTGCGTCCCATCGGACCCATCGCCATGATGACGGCGACGAGGATCGGGAGGTTCATGACCGACTGGATCGTCACCTGGGGCCCGATGTCGGCGATGTCGGAGTTGCAGTAGGTGAAGTAGAGGGTCGAGAAGCCGAACGGCATGAAATAACTTCTTTTGCCATCGCCATAAATAATATGCAGGCCCGCCAGATAAAGAAACAGGACAACGATATTGATCGGAATGAAAAGAAATCCTCCGAAATAGGCGTATGTCTCTGCGAAGACCCCATAATTCATATTCGTGAAAGTGTGCAGGATGGTATATTCTAGGATTTCGCCTCCCCGCGGCGGACGTTCGATACCAAGCGGCTGCAGGATGACGTTGGGAATGGCGTAGAGAAACTGTCCCAGGAAGCTCTCGTCGCCGAAGGTCCCGCTGTCCTGGACGAAAGCGACCACCTCATCCAGGGGATTGGGGCTGAAACGGTCGAGAAAGCCCAAAGGTTCGCCGTAGTAAAGGCGGGTATCCCAGCTGTAGTAGATCCTGTCCAACCCCTCTTCGCGCAGGGTGCGCCCGAACGGATCCAGCAGGTCGGATGCGATGTTGAATGTTTCCTGAAGAAAACCCATCGCACCCAGGCCGCGCTCGATGTCGTGCTCTACTTCGTGTTCTTCCTGCCCGGCATCGCCGCGCTGTTCTATGCGGGCTGGGAATACGCCGTCGATTCGTGGCGCATCAACGAGCACTCCAACGTCACCGCCGACGGCCCGCCGGTCTGGCAGTTCAAATTCATGATTCCGCTGGCGGGCGCGCTATTGCTGTTGCAGGGCGCCGCCGAGATCGCGCGCCGCTCGCGCGGCACGCCGCGCATCGCCAACCGGCTCCTGCGGCGCGTGCGCGACTACGCCGACGTCAAGGGCGACGGCCAGATCACGCTCGACATCGCCCAGCGGGCGCTCGCCATGCTGGACGTGGACCCGCAGGGCTTTGACGTGATGGACAGAAAGCTCCTGGAGGCCGTGGTGCAGCGCTTCGACGGCGGCCCGGTGGGGCTCGATACCATCGCCGCCAATATCGGCGAGGAGCCGGACACGATCGAGGACGTGATCGAGCCCTACCTGATCCAGCAGGGCTTCCTGCAGCGCACGCCCCGCGGGCGCGTCGCCACGCTCGCCGCCTGGCGCCACCTGGGGCTGCAGCCATCGGGCGGCGCGTCGCTCTTTCAGGAGTGACGCCGCGCGGCCGCCCATCGGCACAAGCGCATCATGGGATTGGCCCCGGCAAAAACGCATCTCTGATAGCATCTTTTGCCCGCATCCGACCGCCCCGTGCGCGGATGCGCGAGCCTCACCCCCCACATCAAGGAGCAAGCATGAAGCTGATACAGCGCACCCTCTCTGTCATGGCCTGCGCATTCGGACTGGGCTGGGGCGCCGCCTCGGCCGCGCCGGTGCAGGTCAACATCGGCATCGTCACCGCGCCGTCCTTCGTGCACACGCTCTCGGCCGAGAAGTTCAAGGAAGTGCTGGACAAGGCGCTGCCCGGCAAGTACGAGGTCATCATCCACCACTCCGGCGCGCTGGGCAGCGAAACCCAGGTGCTGCAGCAGCTGCAGCTGGGCACCGTGCAGATGTGCGTGTGCACCACCGGCCCGGTCGAGGCCTTCGTGCCCGAGATCAAGGCCATCGAGATGCCCTTCCTCTTCAGCTCCTACGAGCAGACGGACAAGGTGCTGGACGGCCCGATCGGCCAGGGCCTGCTCAAGCGCTTCGAGAAGGCCGGCCTCGTGGGCATGCACTTCGAGGACAACGGCTTTCGCAACCTCACCAACTCCAAGCGCGCGGTCAAGGAGCCCGATGACGTCAAGGGCATGAAGATCCGCACCATGGAATCGCCCACCCACCTGGCGATCTGGCGCGACATCGGCGCCAACCCCACGCCCATGGCCTGGCCCATCACCACGCAGCTGCAGCAGGGCGTGCTCGATGGGCAGGAAAACCCGATCTCGGTGATCGCCGCCGCCAAGCTCAACGAAGTGGGGCAAAAATACCTGACGCTCACGCGCCACGTGTATTCGGCCCTGGTCTTCGTCGGCAGCAAGCCCTTCTTCGACAAACTGCCCGCCGCCGACCAGAAGGCCTTCATGGACGCCGCCGCGCAGGCCTCCGCCTATGGCCGCGCCCACGTGCGCAACAACGAGGCCAAGGAACTCGCGGCGCTCGAAGCCGCGGGCGTGCAGGTGGTGACCAACCCGGACCTGGCGGCCTTCCGCGCCAGGACCGAGCCGGTCTACGCCTCGCTGACGGGCGACACCAAGAAGATCGTCGACGACATCCGCAAGAGCGAGAAGTGAGCCCGGCGCCGATGACCGCCCGGACGCCGAGCCCTTCGGCGCCCGGGGCGGCTGAACACGGCCCCGCCGTCTCATGAAACCGCACCTGCTGCTGCTCGCCCTCAGCGACCGCGTCAACCGCGCGGTCGAAGGGCTGCTGCTCGCCATCGGCGTGGCCTTCTCGCTGATCCTCTTCGCCCAGGTGGTGGCGCGCTACATGGGCCACTCGCTGAGCTGGTCCGAGGAGGTGGGCCGCTACCTGCTGGTGGCCACGAGCTTCCTCGGTGCCACCGTGGCCTACAAGCGCGCCGAGTTCATCGGACTGGCCGGCTTCGGCGCCCGGTTCGGCCCGCAGGTGGAGCGCGCCATCGTGCGCATGCTGCAGCTGCTCACGCTGGCGTGCTTCGGCCTCGTGGCCTGGTATGGCGTGGGCTACACGCTCAAGGCCTGGGACCAGACGTCCTCGGCGGTGCAGATGCCGATGTCGCTGCCGATCTCGGTGCTGCCCATTTCGGCGGGCATCTTCCTGCTGCACGTGCTGGTGGACCTGACCGGCCCTGTCAAGAGCGGCGGTCCCACGTGATCATCATCCTGCTCTTCGGGCTCATGTTCCTGCTGATGGCGCTCGGCCTGCCGGTCGCGCTCGCCATCGGGCTGCCGGCCATCGGCCTCATCATCACGCCCGGCGTCTTCCCCGACACGGTCACCCTCGCGGCGCTGGGGCAGACGGTGGTGCAGCAGCTGTTCTCGGGCGTCGACTCGTTCGACCTGCTGGCGGTGCCGCTCTTCATGATCGCCGGCTCCATCATGGAAGTGGGCGGCATCTCGCGGCGCCTCATCGATTTCTGCAACAGCCTGGTGGGCTGGGCGCCCGGCGGGCTGGCGGCGGCGGCCATCGGCGCGTCCATCATCATCGCGGGGATCTCGGGCTCGGCCGCGGCGGACACGGCCGCCATCGGCGCGGTGGTCATCCCGACCATGATCCGCCAGGGCTATCCGCCGGCCTTCGCCGCCGCCGTCGTGGCCGCGGGCGGGGCCATCGGCATCATCATCCCGCCCTCGATCCCGATGATCCTCTTCGGGTTCATGACGAACATCTCCACCTCGCAGCTGTTCGCGGGCGGCATCCTGGTCGGCGCGCTGCTGGGGCTGTCGTTCATGGTGGTGGCGGTCTTCATCTCGTGGCGCAAGGGCTATGGCGAGCGCCAGCCCTTCACCCTCAGGCAGGTGGCCGTCACCGGCCGCGCGGCGCTGTGGTCCATGGGTGCGCCGGTGATCGTGCTCGGCGGCATCCTGGGCGGCATCGTGACCGTCACCGAGGGGGCCGCGCTCGCGGTGTTCTACGCGCTGCTGGTGGGCACGGTGATCAACCGGGAGCTGCCGTGGCGCGAGCTGCCGCGGCTCATCATCCGCTCGCAGGTCACCGCAGGCGGCATCCTCTTCATCATCGCGATGGCCAAGGTCTTCGGCTGGCTGCTGGCGATGCAGCAGAGCGCGCAGCTGCTCAACACCTTCGTCAACTCGCTGGCGCTGCCGCCGGTGGGGCTGCTGCTGCTCGTGATGGTGCTGCTGCTCGTCATCGGCTGCGTCATGGAGACCACCGCCGCGCTGCTGCTGGTGGTGCCGGTGCTGGCGCTGCTCACGCCGCAGATGCAGGTCGATCCCGTGCAATTCGGCGTCCTCGTGGTGGTGAACCTCGCCATCGGCATGCTCACGCCGCCCGTCGGCATCTGCCTGTTCGTCAGTTGCGGCATCGCGCAGGTGAGCCTGGGGCGTGTTTCGCGCGCCATCGCGCCCCTCGTCCTCGTCTCGCTGGTGGATCTGCTGATCGCGGCGCTCTGGTCACCCCTCATCATGTGGCTGCCGACGCTGCTCTACCGCTGACGGCAGCGAGCGCAGCGTGCCGATGACGATCAGCGCCTGCGCCGCGTAGTAGCTGGCCAGCACACAGACCAGCGCCCACGGCAGGGGCCGCACGAAGCGGTCCGTCGCCAGGATCGAATCGCTGAGCATGAAGCAGCTCGCGCCGAGCGCCGCCCACAGCGCCGGCCGGCCGGGCCGCGCCTTCCACCGCGCCCAGGCCTGCGCCGTCATCAGCGCGATGGCGAGCACGTAGACCGCCACCGGCAGACGCAGCTGCGCCGGCAGCCCTCCCTGCCAGAGAAAGGCGTACATCCCCACCCCCAGGGCGAGGGTGGCCGCCAGCGCCGTCCGGTGGCCCAGCCAGGGGCTGCCCTGGCGAAAGAGGCCGATGTAGCAAAGGTGCGCGATGAGAAAGCTGACCAGCCCGGGAATGAACAGCCCGGGCAGCATCAGGAACACGTCCCCCGCCAGCGACCCCAGCAGCGCGCACAGCAGCCACCGCACCGATGGATGCATGCCAAAAAGGCCTCTAGCGCTTGCTGGGCGTGCCCAGGCAACTACAGATACGATAGCAAACACCATGCCCGCGGGCTTGGTGGCGTAATGCCACGGCCCCAGCCCGAACGCGCTCGTGGCCGTGGCCAGCGCGCCGGCCTCGATCATCAGCACCTCCCACACCGAGAGCCGCCGGCGCCAGGCGGCCGCCAGCGCCCCCAGGCACGCGAGCAGGGCCGCGCCCCAGATCAGCCGCTGCGCCGGCGCCATCTCCCCGCCGCGCGCCAGGAGCAGCGCGCCCCCGGCGAGCCACAGCACGAACTGGGCCACGAGAAACCAGCGGATGAACCGCGTGTGTGCGGGGAGCGAAACGGTCATGGTCGATCTTGCAAGGGCGGTGCGGGAAAAGGCGCTGATTGTGTGCCCCCCGCCCTCTCTTGCGCTAGAGTCTGCGCATGCAACCCGAACCCACCCCGGCGCAGCGCGCTGCGCGACAGGCAGAAGTCGTCCAGGCCCTGTCCCTCTGCGTTCCCGCCCATGCCCTGCTCTGGAACAGGGAAGACACCACGCCCTACGAGTGCGACGGCCTCACCGCCTACCGGCAGCGCCCGCTCGTCGTCTGCCTGCCCGAGGACGAAGCCCAGGTGCAGGCCGTGCTCAAGACCTGCCACCGCCTGCAGGTGCCGCTGGTGGCGCGCGGCGCGGGCACGGGCCTGTCGGGCGGCGCGCTGCCGCACGCCATGGGCGTGACGCTCTCGCTCGCCAAGTTCAACCGCATCGTGCAGATCGACCCGCTGGCGCGCACCGCGCGCGTGCAGTGCGGCGTGCGCAACCTCGCGATCAGCGAGGCCGCCGCGCGCCACGGCCTGTACTACGCGCCCGATCCGTCGAGCCAGATCGCCTGCACCATCGGCGGCAACGTGGCGGAAAACTCCGGCGGCGTGCACTGCCTGAAATACGGCCTGACGCTGCACAACGTGCTGCGCGTGCGCGGCTACACCGTGGAGGGCGAGCCCGTCGAGTTCGGCTCCGAGGCGCTCGACACCCCAGGCTACGACCTGCTGGCCGCCGTGATCGGCAGCGAGGGCATGCTCGCCGTCACGCTCGAAGCCACGGTGCGCCTGATCCCCAAGCCGCAGACCGCGCGCTGCATCATGGCCAGCTTCGCCGACGTGCGCGACGCCGGCAGCGCCGTGGCCACGGTGATCGCCGCCGGCATCATCCCCGCGGGCCTGGAGATGATGGACGGCCCGATGACCCGCGCGGTCGAGGACTTCGTGCACGCGGGCTACGACCTGAGCGCCGCCGCCATCCTGCTGTGCGAGAGCGACGGCACGCCCGAGGAGGTCGAGGAAGACATCGCGCGCATGAGCGAGGTGCTGCGCGGAGCCGGCGCCACGGCCATCGCCGTGAGCCAGTCCGAGGCCGAGCGCCTGCGCTTCTGGAGCGGGCGCAAGAACGCCTTCCCCGCCAGCGGACGCATCAGCCCCGACTACATGTGCATGGATTCGACCATCCCGCGCAAGCGCCTGGCCGACATCCTGCTGGCCATCGCCGAGATGGAAAAGAAATACGCCTTGCGCTGCTGCAACGTCTTTCACGCGGGCGACGGCAACCTGCACCCGCTGATCCTGTTCGACGCCAACGACCCCGACGAGCTGCACCGCGCCGAACTCTTCGGCGCCGACATCCTGGAGACCAGCGTCGCCATGGGCGGCACGGTGACGGGCGAGCACGGCGTGGGCGTGGAAAAGCTCAACTCGATGTGCGTGCAGTTCTCGCCCCAGGAGAACGCGCAGATGCTGGCGCTCAAGCACGCGTTCGACCCGGCCGGGCTGCTCAACCCCGGCAAGGTCATCCCCACGCCGCAGCGCTGCGCCGAATACGGCAAGATGCTGGTGCGCGGCGGCAGGCTCGCGCATCCCGACCTGCCCCGGTTTTAATCTGGCGCTTATCCAGCAAGCGCCAGCAGCTATCGTAAAAAGAGTATTTCTAGATGCCGCGCTTCGTCTTGCGCGCGGCGGCCTTCTTGGCGGGCGCCTTCGTGCGGGGCGCCGCCGGCTTGGCCGCCTTGGCGCCCGGCGCCTTGGGCACGAAGGACGACGCCATCTCGCCCGCGGCCTTGAGCGCGCCGCTCGTCATCTCGCGCGTGGCCTGCAGCGCCGCCTGCTGCGCGCCCGCATCCCCCATGGCCTTGCCCGCGATCTGCTGAAACTGCTGCGTCAGCGCCCCCCACCATTGCAGGGGATCGGCCACCGGAGCGGCAGGCGCTGCCTCGGCCTGCGCCGCCGGCTCCGCCTTCTCCTTTTCCTGCGCGGGCGCGGCGGCAGGCGGCGCCTTGAACGCGCCGCTGGCCAGATCCTTCATCGCCACGTTCATGCCCTGCAGCGTGGCCAGCGTCATGCGCTGCACCTCCAGCGCCTGCACCGTGGCCGTGAGCGCGCGCGCGTTCTGCTCCAGCCAGAACTGCACCGTCTTGAGCTCGCGGATGCGCTGGTCGATCTCTTCCACGCTGATCGTCGGCGCCACCCAGTTGGCGAGCGGCGGCATCGCCGGCATGCCCGCGGCCGCGCCCTCGGAGAGTTTTTGCAGAAAGTCGAAACCGGGCACGAAACGCCCGAAGCCGAAGGGGGATGAATCGCTCACGTTCGCTCCTTGAATGTCAAGCAGTCCCCAGCTTAGCGTAGCGGCGCTTCGAGGTACAGCTCGGCGAGCCGCCGGTGCCCCGCCTCGCTCAGCTTCAGGCGCTGGCGCAGGTAGGCCTGCACGCCGCCATGCTCGCGCTCCATCGCATCGAGCGCCGTCTGCAGGTACTCGGCGCGCACGCCCCAGATGACCTCGTGCACCGCGCGCGTGGTCGCATCGTCCCCCGGCGGGGGCGGCTTGCGGTAGAGGCGGTTGGTCAGCAGGTAGTCCTGCATCACCGCCTCGCGCGGCACGCCCAGCGCCAGCAGCAGGAGCGCGGCGGCGTAGCCCGTGCGGTCCTTGCCGGCCGTGCAGTGAAACACCAGCGGCGCATCGTCGGCGAGCAGCTGCTCGAAGAATTCCGCCAGCTGCGGAGCGTCATCGGCCACGAAGCCCTGGTAGGTGTCCACCATCAGCCGCTCGGCGTGCGCCACGTCCAGCCGCTCGCCGCGCGCCGCCAGCTCGCGGTAGCGGCGCACCACCGTCGGCTCGATCGGCACCGCCCGGTAGCGCACCGCGGGCAGCTCGTAGGGCTGCGCCGCGCGCTCTTCCCGTCCGCGGAAATCCACCACCCGGGCCAGGCGCAGCCGCGCCAGCACGTCCGTGTCGTGCGGCGTGAGCGCCGCCAGGTGATCGGAGCGGAACAGCCGCCGCCAGCGCACGCGCCGCCCATCGGCGGCGCCATACCCCCCGAGGTCACGAAAATTGCTTGCACCCGCAAGCGGCAATGCGCGTTCAGATTCGGTCATGCGGCGACTGTATGCGAACCCGGCCGCCGCGTCCGCTATACCATGGAGGCATCCGGGCACGCGGCACCCTCCATGACCCTCAACACCTGGCTGATCTACCTCCTGGCTTCGATCGGGCTGTCGCTCTCGCCGGGCCCCAACGGCCTGCTCGCGCTCACCCACGGCGCCATGTACGGCCAGCGGCGCACGCTGTTCACGATCGCTGGCGGCGTGCTCGGCTTCATTGCCATCATCGCGCTGTCGATGTTCGGCATCGGCGCCCTGATCCGCACGTCCGCCGCGTGGCTCATGGTGCTCAAGTGGCTGGGCGGCGCCTACCTCGTCTGGCTCGGCGTGCAGGTCTGGCGTGCCCCGCCCATCACCCTCGCCACCGACGCGGCCCCCGCGCACGCCAGCGCATTCCGGCTGTTTCGCCAGGGCGCCCTGTCCGCCGCCACCAACCCCAAGGCCCTGCTGTTCTTCACCGCGTTCCTGCCGCAGTTCATGAATACGCAGCACAGTCTGCTGCTGCAGTTCGGCATCCTGGCCGGCACCTTCGCCGCCACCGAACTCGCCACGGAATTCCTGCTCGCCAGCGCCGCCCAGCGTATCAGCCCCTGGCTGGCGCGCGCCGGCCGGCGTTTCAACCGCGCCTGCGGCGGGCTTTTCGTGGCGATCGGCGCTCTGCTGCCCTTGCGCGGCTGAGCGCGCAACGGCGAGTTTCGAAGCCGTCAAGCCGCTTCGAGCACCCGCATCTCGATGTGAAGCCCAGCGGCCGTGGCCATGTTCACCAGCGCATCGAGGCCGAACAGGTTGATCTTGCCGCGCATCAGGTCAGAGATGCGCGGCTGAGTCACACCGAAGAGCTTGGCGGCTTGCGCCTGGCTCATTTCGGTACGGGCAAGATGATTCTTCAGTGCCGTCATCAGGACGGAGCGCAGCTTCATGTTTTCCGCTTCTTCCGGGGTGTCCTCGATGGCATCCCAGACGCTGGCAAATCGTTGGTTGCTCATTGGCCTAGCTCCTTCAACAAGTCGCGGTAACGCTTTGCGGCCAAGTCCAGATCGGTCTTGCTGGTCTTCTCTGTTTTCTTCTGGAAGCAGTGAAGCACATAGATGGCATCGGCGAACTTGGCAACATAAATGACTCGGAACGCTCCGGCTGCATCCCGAATCCGAATTTCCTTCACACCTTGGCCCACGGTGTTCATGGGCTTGCAGTCGTCCGGCTCATGGCCGTTCTACACCCGATCGAGCTGATGGCCCGCCTCGCGCCTGACCGGAAGAGGAAAGGCGCGAAGCTCCTCAAGGGAGCCGCCCCGGAACTCGATGGGCTTGGGATCGCTCATGTGCGGACCATACAAAATTTTGTATGTCCTGGCAAGTGACATTCAGGCGCAATGGAACAGGCTGCAAGGACGTTGCCCATAGGCGGAAAGGGCGCTAGGGAGTGGCCGGCAACACGAATCCGGCACACTCCGAACGCAAAACTGCGCCATAGACCGCTCGGCGCCGCGCATTCATGCGGCGCCCAAGCGATTGATCTCATTGAAAATGTGGTGCGGCTGGCGGGGATCGAACCCACGACCCTTGGCTTCGGAGGCCAATACTCTATCCACTGAGCTACAGCCGCTGAGCGGGAACCGTAAATTATCGCACGTCGCCTGGCAGCCTATAGCCCAGCCCGCGCAGATAGGCGCTGACCGCGCCGGCGCCCACCCGCTGCAGGTCGAACGGCGTGCCCCCCAGGATCCAGGCCTGCAGCAGCCCGTCGAACAAGGCCTGCAGGCCCAGCGCCGCATCGGCATCGGGCAGGGGCAAGTCGAGCGCCTGCTCCGCAGCCGCCAGCGCGAGGTCGCTCGTGAGCTGGGCATGAAAGCGCTTGAGGGCGGCCTGGTGGCGCTCGCGCACGCCGCTCAGCTCGGCCACGTACTCCACGCGGTACATGGCGATTTCAAACACGCGCCGCGTATGGGCGTCTTCCACCACCGTCGCCAGCAGGCGCTGGATCGCGCCCTGCACGCGCTCCAGGGGGTCGCGGGCCACGTCCTCGCCCCGGCATGCGGCCTCCAGCGGCAGGGTCACGCGATCCATCATCGCGTTGAAGAGGTCCACCTTGTCCTCGAAGTGCCAGTAGATCGCGCCGCGCGTGGCGCCCGCAGCCTGCGCGATCTCGGCCAGCGACGCGCGCCCCACGCCTTTTTCGTGGAACACGTCCTCCGCGGCGTCCAGCAGCGCCTGGCGCGTGGCGTCCGCATCTTCTTTCGTTCGTCGTGCCATCTGAAAATTTTTTCAAGAAAACCGAAAATGCAGCGTTCCGTCCCGTAGGGTTGCCAATTATACATATACGAATGTATATATAATCGCTGCCCTTGTGCATAGGCATCCCGATGCGTGCCCGGTGCCCCGCCCCGCGAAAAGCACCGAACGACGCCGCATCGCCCATCGAAGGAATCTCATGTTTCGACTGTCCCCATCGGCCAGCCCTGCGCCCGGTTTGCGCGGCGGCACGCTGGCCCTGCCCCTGATGCTGGCCAGCGCCCTCGTGCTCAGCGCCTGCGGTCCGTCCGGCGCGCAACCGGCGGGCGCCGGCGGTCCGCCGCCCGCGCCGCAAGTGGGCGTGGTCACCGTGCAGCCGGGCAGTGTCGGCCTGGTGACCGAGCTGCCGGGCCGTCTCGAGGCCTCGCGCATCGCCGAGGTGCGCGCGCGCGTGGCAGGCATCCTGCAAAAGCGCGTGTTCACGGAAGGCACCGATGTCAAATCGGGCCAGAAGCTGTTCCTGATCGACGATGCACCCTACCGCGCCGCGGTGGCCCAGGCGCAGGCGAGCCTGGCGCAGGCGCAGGCGAGCCTGGCGCAAAGCCGGGCGCTGGCCGAGCGCTACGCCCCCCTGGTGGCCCAGAACGCCGTCAGCAAGCAGGACTACGACAACGCCGTGGCGGCGCGCCAGGCCGCGGAGGCCAACGTGGCCGCCGCCAAGGCCGCCGTGACCGTGGCGCAGATCAACCTCGGCTACGCCAGCGTGACGGCGCCGATCGCCGGCCGCATCGGCCGCGCGCTCGTGACCGAAGGGGCACTCGTGGGCCAGGGCACGCCCACGCAACTGGCGTTGATCCAGCAGATCGACCCGCTCTACGTCAATTTCACGCAATCGGCCGCCGACGCCCTCAAGCTGCGCGCCCAGATGGCCAGCGGCAAGTACCAATCGGCCGGGGCCAATGCGGCCAAGATCAGCGTGGTGCTGGAAGACGGCAGCACGTACAACCACACGGGCAAGCTGTTGTTCGCCGACCTGTCGGTGGACCCCACCAGCGGGCAGGTGACGCTGCGCGCCGAAGTGCCCAACCCGGAGCACGCGCTGCTGCCCGGGCTGTACGTGCGCGTGCGGCTGGAGCAGGCGCAGGCGGACAACGCCGTGCTGCTGCCCCAGCAGGCGGTCACGCGCACGGCCGCGGGCGACACCGTGCTGGTGGTAGGCGAAGGCGACAGGCTCTCGCCGCGCCCGGTCAAGCTCGGGCCCAGCCAGGGCGATCAGTGGATCGTGCTGGACGGCCTGAAGGCGGGCGAACAGGTCATGGTGGACGGCTTCCAGAAGCTGCCGCGCGTCAAGCCCGGCGATCCCGTGATCGTCAAGCCCGTGCCGTGGGCCGCTCCGGGCGCCGCGCCCGCCAAGGCCCCCGAAGCATCCGGCAAGAGCGCGGCTCCCGCGGTCAAGTCCTGATCGCCGGGAGCACGGCACATGGCCAAGTTTTTCATCGAGCGGCCCATCTTCGCGTGGGTCATCGCCATCTTCATCATGGTGGTCGGCGCGGTCTCGATCACCCGGCTGCCCATCGCCCAGTACCCGGCGGTCGCGCCGCCGACGATCCAGGTCTCCGTCAGCTACCCCGGCGCGACCGCGCAGACGCTGGAAGACTCCGTGCTCGCGGTGATCGAGCGCGAGATGAACGGCGCCACCGGCCTCGTCTACATGGAAACCACGAGCCAGGCCAACGGCACCGGCTCGCTGGTGCTGAGCTTCGATCCGGGCACCAACCCCGACCTGGCGCAGGTGGACGTGCAAAACCGCCTCTCGCGCGCCGCGCCGCGCCTGCCCGCGGCCGTGATGCAGCAGGGCGTGCGCGTGGAGAAGTCGCGCTCCAACTTCCTGCTGTTCTCCATGCTGACGACGGAAACCCCCGACGTCAGCATCGAGGCGCTCAACGACTACGCCGCGCGCAACATCGTGCCCGAGCTGCAGCGCCTGCCGGGCGTGGGCACCGTGACGCAATTCGGCGCCGAGCGCGCCATGCGCATCTGGATCGACCCGGCCAAGCTCAAGGGCTTCAACCTCTCGCTCGACCAGGTCAACGCCGCGATCCGCGCGCAGAACGTGCAGATCTCCGCCGGCAACCTGGGCGATCTGCCGAGCGCGCCCGGCCAGAGCACCACGGCAACCATCGTCGTGAAGGGGCAGCTCACCACGCCCGAGCAGTTCGGCGACATCGTGCTGCGCGCCAACACCGACGGCTCCACCGTGCGGGTGAAGGACGTGGCGCGCGTCGAACTCGGCGCGCAGAGCTACAGCGGCGGCGCCCGGCTGGACGGCGCCGAGGCCGTCGGCATGGGCGTGCAGCTCACGCCCACGGCCAATGCGCTCGAAACCGCCAAGCTGGTGAAAGCCAAGCTGGACGAGCTGCAGAAGTTCTTTCCGCAGGGCGTGAAGTACGCCATCCCGTACGACACCTCGGTGTTCATCTCGGTATCGATCCAGAAGGTGGTCGAAACCCTGTTCGAAGCCGTGGCGCTGGTGTTCCTCGTGATGCTGCTCTTCCTGCAGAACCTGCGCTACACCATCATCCCGACCATCGTGGTGCCGGTGGCGCTGCTGGGCACCTTCGCCACGCTGCTGGCCCTTGGTTTCTCGATCAACGTGCTGACCATGTTCGGCATGGTGCTGGTGATCGGCATCGTGGTGGACGACGCCATCGTGGTGGTCGAGAACGTCGAGCGCATCATGAGCGAGGAGCACCTCTCGCCGCTGGAAGCCACGCGCAAGGGCATGTCGCAGATCTCGGGCGCGATCATCGGCGTGACCGTGGTGCTGGTCTCCGTCTTCGTGCCGCTGGCCTTCTTCCCGGGCTCCACCGGCAACATCTACCGCCAGTTCGCCGCCACCATGGGCACGTCGATCGCGTTCTCGGCCTTCCTCGCGCTGTCGCTCACGCCCGCGCTGTGTGGCACGCTCCTGCGGCCCATGGCCCAGGGGCACGACGAGAAACGGGGCTTCTTCGGCTCGTTCAACCGCGGCTTCAAGCGCACCACGCAGCGCTATGAATCGGGCCTGGGCCGCGTGCTGCACCGCGGCGGGCGCATGATGATCGTCTACGCGGCGCTGATCGCCGTCGTGGCGCTGGTCTACAACCGCCTGCCGACCTCCTTCCTGCCCAACGAAGACCAGGGCAACCTGATCACCAACGTGCAGCTGCCCCCGGGCGCATCGCTGGCGCGCACCGAAGTGGCGCTGAAGACCGTCGAAAAATACTTCCTGTCCCAGCCCGAGGTACAGCACATCGTCACCGTCGCGGGCTTCTCGTTTTCCGGCCAGGGGCAGAACGCGGGCCTCGCCTTCGTGACGCTCAAGCCCTGGGACGAGCGCAAGGGCATCGAGCATGGCGCGGAGGCCATCGCCAACCGCGCCACCCGGGCGCTCTACGGGTTCCGCGACGCCTTCCTGTTCTCGATCAATCCCCCTCCGATCCCCGAACTGGGCAACGCCGCCGGCTTCACCTTCCGCCTCCAGGATCGTGGCGGCAAGGGGCACCAGGCCCTGCTCGCGGCGCGCAACCAGCTGCTCGGCATGGCCGCGCAAAGCAAAATCCTCGCGGGGGTGCGCCCCGACGGCATCGAGGATGCGCCGCAGATGCAGATCGACATCGACCGCGACAAGGCCGCGGCGCTCGGCGTCGGCTTCGACAGCATCAACGCGGCGCTGTCCACGGCGCTCGGCTCGGCCTACATCAACGACTACCCCAACCAGGGAAGGCTGCAGCGCGTCGTCGTGCAGGCCGACACCCAGGCCCGCATGCAGCCCGAGGCCGTGCTCGACCTGCCCGTGCTCAACGCCAAAGGCCAGGCGATTCCGCTGTCCACCTTCGCCAGCACGCACTGGATCACCGGCGCGATGCAGACCGTGCGCTACAACGGCTACCCCGCGATGAAGATCGCCGGCGGCCCGGCCCCGGGCCTGAGCACCGGGGAAGCCATGGCCGAGATGGAGCGCATCGCCGCCCAGCTGCCCGAGGGCTTCGGCTACGAATGGACCGGACAGTCGCGCGAGGAAAAGCTCGCCGGCGGGCAGGCCATGATCCTGTACGGCTTCTCGCTGCTGGCGGTGTTCCTGGCGCTGTCCGCGCTCTACGAGAGCTGGGCGATTCCGTTTTCGGTGCTGCTCGTGGTGCCGCTGGGCGTGCTCGGCGTGCTGCTGGCCACGCTGTTCAGGGGCCTGGCCAACGACGTGTACTTCCAGATCGGGCTGGTGACCATCATCGGCCTGTCGGCCAAGAACGCCATCCTGATCATCGAATTCGCCAAGGACCTGCACGCCTCGGGCAAGAGCGTCTTCGAAGCCGCCATGGCGGCCGCGCACCTGCGCTTTCGCCCCATCGTCATGACCTCCCTCGCCTTCACCCTGGGCGTGATGCCCCTGTTCCTCGCCACGGGCGCGGGCTCCGCGAGCCAGCGGGCGATCGGCACGGGCGTCGTCGGCGGCATGATTTCGAGTACGCTGCTGGCCATCTTGTTCGTGCCCACCTTCTTCGTGCTGGTGCGCCGCTTCTTCAAGGGCAGCCAGCGCCAGCGAGTGCACGATGCAGAGCAGGCCAAACTTCACGGTAATGCGCACCCCCAAGTAAACCAACCATGACCACCCCCACCACCACCCCCGCCCGGCGCACCCTGGGCGCCGCGCTTGCCGCGCTGATGCTCGGCGGCTGCAGCTTCATCCCGACCTACGAGCGCCCCGCCGCGCCCGTGCCGGCCAGCTACCCCGCGGCAAGCGCCTCCGACACCGCCGCCACCAAGGCCGCGGCGGACATCGACTGGCAGGACTACTTCACCGACCCGCACCTGCAGACGCTGGTGCGCCTGGCGTTGCAGGACAACCGCGACCAGCGCATGGCCATGCTGCGCGTGGAGCAGGCGCGCGCGCAGTTCGACATCCAGCGCTCCGCCGAATACCCGGCCGTGAGCGGCATCGGCAACTTCACCCGCCAGCCCAGCACCGTAACGGGCAAGTACGGCTCCGTCTATCAGGTGGGCCTGGGCATCACGAGCTGGGAAATCGACTTCTTCGGCCGCATCGCCGCGCTCAAGGAGCAGGCGCTCGCGCAATACCTCGCCACCGACGAGGCCCGCAAGGCATCGCAGATCAGCCTGGTCTCCGCCGTCGCATCCGGCTGGCTGACCCTGGTCGCCGACGAAGAGCTGATGGACCTGTCGCGGCGCACCCTGAAAACGCGCGAGGAATCGGTGAGCCTCACCCGGCTGCGCCTGGACAACGGCGTGAGCTCCGAGCTGGACCTGCGGCAGGCGGAAAGCCTGGCCGAACAGGCGCGCGCGACGCTGGCCCAGCAGCAGCGCCAGCGCATGCTCGACGAAAACGCCATGGTGCTGCTGATCGGGCAACCCCTGCCGGACGACGTCCGCGCCAGCCTGGGCGCCTCGCGGCTGGTCAAGACCGCGCCCATGCAGGCCCTTCCCGCCGGCCTGCCGTCCGACCTGCTGCTGCACCGGCCGGACATCGTCGCGGCGGAGCAGCAGCTGATCGGCGCCAACGCCAACATCGGCGCCGCCCGCGCGGCCTTCTTCCCGCGCATCTCGCTGACGGCGCAGGTGGGCACGGTCAGCAGCGAGCTGTCGGGCCTGTTCCAGAGCGGTTCATGGGCGTTCTCGCTGGCGCCGCAGGCGGTGCTGCCCATCTTCGACGCGGGCCGCAACGAGGCCAACCTGAAAGCGGCGCAGGTCGGAAGAGACATCGCGGTGGCCCAGTACGAGAAATCCATCCAGACCGCGTTCCGCGAAGTGGCCGACGCCCTGGCGGGCCGCGCGACCCTGCAGAACCAGCTCGATGCGCAGACCGCGCAGACCCAGTCGGACACGCGCCGGTTCGAGCTCTCCGACCTGCGCTACCGCAACGGCGTGGCCAGCTACCTGGATCTGCTGGACGCGCAGCGCTCGCTGTTTGCCTCCGAGCAGGCGCTGGTCCTCACGCGCCTGCAGCAACTGCAGAACCAGGTCGCGCTCTACAAAGTGCTCGGCGGAGGCTGGAGCAAGGAGACCGACGCGGCCATCGCCCGCAAGGAAGACTGAGCGGCCGCGGCGCGGCGCGGCGCCGCGTGCAGGAAACAGGGGGGCACTCCTATAATGGAAATTGGATGCCGCGCGCAATGCCCATGCATCCGTTTCCTGCGAGAAGACAATGACCAACGAAAACGAAGAGACAAACCACGGATTGATCAAAACCCCCAGCCAGACGCTGCTGGCGGCAGGACTGGGGTTCCTGGTGCCGGTATTCGTCATACTCGGCCTGGTGTTCTACTACTCCTCCGGAACGAAGCCCGCCTCCGGTGGCAACAACAGCCCGGAAAGCGTGAACCAGCGCATCCAGAAGGTCGGCCACCTGATCGTCGCCGGCAGCGCCGAAGCCGCGGCGCAAGAGAAGGCCAATGCCGCCGCGCCTGCGGCCGCAGCGCCGGCCGCCACCGCCAGCGCCGCCACCTCCAGCGAAGCAGCAGGCAAGAAAATCTATGACACCACCTGCGTCGCCTGCCACGGCACCGGAGCCGCGGGCGCGCCGAAATTCGGCGACAAGGCCGCATGGGCGCCGCGCCTGGCCGCCGGTTTCGATGAAGTCCTCAAGATCGCCACGAACGGCAAGGGCGCCATGCCGCCCAAAGGGGGATCGGGAGCATCCGACGCCGACTTCAAGGCGGCCGTCGAATACCTGACCAACGCGGCGAAATAGCCGGCCTTTCGGGGCGCCAGCCCTCGTATCAGAGCCTGGCCGCCTCGCATGGACTGCGCACAAACCCGAACCGGCTTGCCAGCTCCTTTGCCTGCACAGGCTCGGGCTGCGGCCAGGCGCCGCGCTCCAGCACATCCGCGGCGACGGCGACATCCAAACTATGCACCAGGCCCAGGCCGATAGTACTTTCTACGTACAGCCGGCCCGCTTCGTCGCAGAGGGTCTGGCGAACCTCGGCATGGCGGCCCGTGTGCGACGTGATCACGCCATCGGCCGCCACGCGCCATACCCAGGGCGCCGCTTCCAGCTCCACATAGACACGCTGCGGCCCGTTCTGGAAATACCACTGGCCCGCTGCATCGCTCAGGTAGTTGCGCCCAATGAAATCGATCAGGCCGGGATGGCGCAGCCAGTCGCCGCGAGACTGCGCAAAGCCGCCCCGGGCCTGGGCCGCGGCATCGCGCAGATACCAGCGCCCCCGCATGTCCAGCCCCAGCCACCCATGACACGCCGGCACATTCGGCCACTTGGCCAGGGCGCGCTTGACGATCTCATCCATGGCCCGATTGTGCAACGGCGGCGCCAAGGCCCGCCGCTTCGCGCCGCCCATGGGCCAGAGACGAAAAAGCCCGCAACCGCGGGCTTGGAGAGCAACACGGCCAGAAAACCATCTGGCGCCTGCTGGTTCAGTGCTTTTCGCGGAACTTGCGCAAGGCCGCCAACTGCGCCGCCATGATGGCCAATTCGGACTGCGCACGCGCCAGATCGATCTCGCTCTTGGCATGCGTGAGCGCCTCCTGGGCCAGCTTTCTCGCCTCTTCGGCCTTCTGCTCGTCCAGGTCACGGCCGCGGATGGCGGTATCGGACAGAACGGTGACCCGGTCCGGCTGCACCTCCAGGATGCCGCCCGCCACGAAGATGAACTCTTCGTTCCCGTTGGCCAGTTCGATGCGTACCGAACCCGGCTTGATGCGCGTGATCAGCGGGGTGTGCTTGGGCAGAATACCCAGCTCGCCCGATTCGCCAGGCAGCGCGACGAACTTCGCCTCGCCCGAAAAGATGGACTCCTCGGCGCTGACGACGTCCACATGTATGGTACTCATGCAAACTCCTTGAGTGGATGACTGGGCGAAGGAAGGGGGCCGGAAGGCCGGGCCTGATGCGCCAACCCCATTCCCGGACCGCCTGTCAGGAAGCCAGCTTCTTGGCCTTCTCGAAGGCCTCGTCGATGGTGCCGACCATGTAGAAGGCCTGCTCGGGCAGGTGGTCGCACTCGCCGCCCACGATCATCTTGAAGCCACGGATGGTCTCGGCCAGCGGCACGTACTTGCCCGGCGTGCCGGTGAACACCTCGGCCACGTGGAAAGGCTGCGACAGGAAACGCTGGATCTTGCGCGCACGGGCCACGGTGAGCTTGTCCTCGGGGGCCAGCTCGTCCATGCCCAGGATCGCGATGATGTCGCGCAGTTCCTTGTAGCGCTGCAGCGTGCCCTGTACTTGGCGGGCCACGTTGTAGTGCTCCTCGCCGACCACGTGCGGGTCGAGCTGGCGGCTGGTGGAGTCAAGCGGGTCGACGGCGGGGTAGATACCCAGCGCGGCGATGTCACGCGAAAGCACCACGGTGGAGTCCAGGTGGGCGAAGGTCGTGGCAGGCGAGGGGTCGGTCAGGTCGTCGGCTGGCACATACACGGCCTGGATCGACGTGATCGAACCCACCTTGGTCGAGGTGATGCGCTCCTGCAGCTTGCCCATTTCCTCGGCCAGCGTCGGCTGGTAGCCCACGGCGGAAGGCATGCGGCCCAGCAGCGCGGATACTTCGGTGCCGGCCAGCGTGTAGCGGTAGATGTTGTCCACGAAGAACAGCACGTCGCGGCCCTCGTCGCGGAACGACTCGGCGATGGTCAGGCCGGTGAGGGCCACGCGCAGGCGGTTGCCCGGGGGCTCGTTCATCTGGCCGTAGACCATGGCCACCTTGGATTGGCTCAGGTCCTCCTGCACCACGACCTTGGAGTCGCTCATCTCGTGGTAGAAGTCGTTGCCTTCGCGGGTACGCTCGCCCACGCCGGCGAACACGGACAAGCCCGAGTGCGCCTTGGCGATGTTGTTGATGAGCTCCATCATGTTCACGGTCTTGCCCACGCCGGCACCGCCGAACAGGCCCACCTTGCCGCCCTTGGCGAACGGGCACACCAGGTCGATCACCTTGATGCCGGTTTCGAGCAGTTCGACCGAGGGGGAAAGCTCGTCGAATTTCGGGGCGGCCTGGTGGATGGCGCGCTTTTCATCGGACTGGATGTCGCCGCGCTCGTCGATGGGACGGCCCAGCACGTCCATGATGCGGCCCAGGGTGCCGGCGCCCACGGGCACCGAGATCGGCGCACCGGTGCCGGCCACGGACATGCCGCGGCGCAGGCCGTCGGACGAACCCATGGCGATGGTCCGCACGACACCGTCGCCCAGTTGCTGCTGGACCTCGAACGTCAGGCCCTTTTCCGCGAAGGCGGAGGACTCGTCGGTCAGGGTGAGCGCGTCGTAGATGTTGGGGATGCTGTCGCGGGGGAACTGAATGTCCACCACGGCGCCGATGCACTGAACGATGGTACCGTTGCTCATGTTTAGTCCTATAAGTATCTCTGGGTTGCCGGTGCCTGCGTCGATCAGACCGCGGCGGCGCCGCCCACGATTTCCGAAATTTCCTTGGTGATGGCCGCCTGGCGGGTCTTGTTGTAGACCAGCTGGAGGTCGCCGATGACTTTCTTGGCGTTGTCGGACGCGGCCTTCATGGCGACCATCCGGGCGGACTGCTCGCTGGCCATGTTTTCCGCCACGGCCTGGTAGACCAGGCCTTCGACGTAGCGCAGCAGCAGCTCGTCGATCACGGTCTGGGAATCCGGCTCGTACAGGTAGTCCCAGCCGTACTGGCTCTGCAGGGCGTCCTCGTCCTGGGACCCGGTCTGGAAGGGGTCTTCCAGGCCCGAGGGCAGCGGCAGCAGGCGGATGAAGCTGGGATCCTGCTTCATGGTGTTGACGAAGCGGCTGGTCGCCACGTAGACCGCATCCACCTTGCCGTCGATGAAGTCGTCGAGCTGGACCTTGATGGCGCCGATCAGGCGTTCCAGGTTGGGCGCGTCGCCCAGCTGGACTTCCGAGGACACCACGTTGACGCCGACGCGGTTGAGCAGCCCCAGGCCCTTGGAGCCCAGCGCCGTGGCCTGGACGCGCACGCCCTGCTGCTCGAATTCCTTGATCCGCGCCAGCACCAGGCGCGAGATGTTGGTATTCAGGCCGCCGCACAGCCCCTTGTCGGTGGTGACCAGCACGACGCCCACGGACGACAGCTTCGGGCGTTCCACCATGTAGGGGTGGGTGTAATCCGGGTTCGCCTGCATCAGGTGGGCCGCGATGGCGCGCACCTTGGTGGCGTAGGGACGGCCCATGCGCATCCGGTCCTGCGCCTTGCGCATCTTGGACGCGGCGACCATTTCCATCGCCTTGGTGATCTTGCGCGTGTTTTGCACGCTCTTGATCTTGGTTCGTATTTCCTTGATTCCGGCCATTCCACTATCCTGTCAGGGCGGTCCGGGACGCGCGCCGCGCGCCCCGTGCGCTACTTAAAACGTGCCGTGCTTCTTGAATTCCTGGATGGCGGCGCCCAGAGCGGCGTCGTCTTCCTTGGAGAGTTCCTTCACGTCTTCGATGCGCTGGATCAGGGCTTCGTGCTTGGCCTTCAGGTAGTCCTTCAGGGCCTTTTCAAAAGCCAGCACCTGGCCGACTTCGAGGTCGTCCAGGTAGCCGTTGTTGACGGCGTACAGGGCGACCGCCAGTTCCCAGACCTGCTGCGGCTGGTACTGGGGCTGCTTGAGCAGTTCCACCACGCGCTTGCCGCGTTCCAGCTGGCGGCGGGTGGCGTCGTCCAGGTCGGAGGCGAACTGCGCGAAGGCGGCCAGTTCGCGGTACTGCGCCAGGTCGGTCCGGATGCCGCCCGAGAGCTTCTTGACGACCTTGGTCTGGGCGGAGCCGCCCACGCGCGACACCGAGATGCCGGCGTTGATGGCGGGCCGGATGCCGGCGTTGAACAGGTCGGTTTCCAGGAAGATCTGGCCGTCGGTGATGGAAATCACGTTGGTCGGCACGAAGGCGGACACGTCGCCGGCCTGAGTTTCGATGATCGGCAGCGCGGTGAGCGAGCCGGTCTTGCCCTTGACGGCGCC
>OFJB01000391.1_pt1 | contig 21908 bp, 21 predicted proteins | sample 1775081 | NCBI WGS metagenome assembly OFJB01 (sample SAMN08195771, study PRJEB24354) | sludge metagenome | isolation source: initial sludge from phenol fed wastewater aerobic bioreactor | place: India: Nagpur | collected 2016-06-05
AACTCGACCCTCTTCGAATCCGGTCTATCGTCGCCTGGCCGTGGATTATTGATGCTCTATTGAATTAGAAATGGAATCACTTCAAAGCATGTGATCCAGGAAGGCCCGGGCGCGCTCATGCCCCGGGTCGGCAAAGAAGTCCTGCGCGGGCCGCTTGGCCAGCAGTTCGCCCTGGTCCATGAAGGCGACCGTGTGCGCCACCTCGCGCGCGAAGCCCATTTCGTGCGTCACGACCAGCATGGTCATGCGCTCGTCGGCCAGTTCGCGCATGGTGCGCAGCACCTCGCCGGTCAGCTCGGGGTCGAGCGCCGAGGTGGGCTCGTCGAACAGCATGATCTCGGGCTCCATGCACAGCGCGCGCGCGATGGCCACGCGCTGCTTCTGCCCGCCCGAGAGGCGCGCCGGGTAGCTGTCGCGCTTGGCGGAAAGGCCCACTTTCGCGAGCAGCGCCTCGGCGCGCGCCACGGCCTGCGGGCGCGCCAGCCCGGCCACGACCATGGGCGCCTCGATCAGGTTTTCCAGCACCGTCAGGTGCGGGAAGAGGTTGAAATGCTGGAACACCATGCCGCTCTTGCGGCACAGGCGGCGTGCCTCGGCCTCCGGCGCATAGCGACAATGCCCTTGCGCATCGGTGCTCGCCAGCACCCCGCCGGCAATATGGATCTCGCCAGCGTCGATCGTCTCCAGCTGGTTCAGGCACCGCAGGAAGGTGCTCTTGCCCGAGCCCGAGGGGCCGATCAGGGCCATCACCTCGCCGCGCGCCACCGAGAGCGACACGCCGCGCAGCACCTCGTTGTCGCCGAAGCGCTTTTTCACGCCCCGCGCGTCGATCATCGGCACATGGTCATTGGTCATAGCGGGCATGGTGGCGTTCCAGCCGCTGAAAGCCCCAGGTGAGCACCAGCGTCATGATCAGGTAGAAGGCCGCCGCCACGATGAACGGCGACGTGGTGAAGTCGCGCTGCACGATGCCGCGCGCCGCGCGCAGCAGGTCGTTGAGCGCCAGCACGTAGATGAGCGAGGTGTCCTTGACCAGCGTGATGGTTTCGTTGGAGAGCGGCGGCAGGATGTTGCGCACCATCTGCGGCAGCACGATGCGCCGCATGGTCTGGCGGTAGTTCATGCCCAGCACCCGCGCCGCCTCGTACTGGCCGCGATCGACCGAGAGGATGCCGGCGCGGAAGATTTCCGCGAAATAGGCCGCGTAGTTGAGCGTGAACGCCACGATGGCGGAGGGAAAGTCCGGCAGCCGCACGCCCACCACGGGCACGAAGGGCAGCGCGAAGTAGATGAACAGCATCTGCAGCATCAGCGGCGTGCCGCGCATCAGCCAGATGTAGCCGTTGACCGCGGCCGAGAGCAGGCGCAGGTGCGACACGCGCGCGAGCGCGAGCAGCAGCCCCAGCGGCAGCGCCAGCGCCACCGTGATGAAGAACAGCTTGAGGGTGACGACCGCGCCCTGCGCGAGCGGCCCCAGAAGGGACAAGAAATAATCCATGCGCACCCAATGACAGACACAAAAACACCGGCGCGGCGCCCTGCCGCCCGCCGGTGCCGGTCACCTTTCGCTTACTTGACGATGTTCTTGCCGAACCATTGCTCGGAGATCTTCGCGGCGGCGCCGTCCTGCTTCATCTCGGCCAGCACCTTGTCGAGCTTGCCCAGCAGCTCGGTGTCGTCCTTGCGCAGGCCCACGCCGTATTCCTCGGTGCCGAAGTTGTCGTCGAGCACCGCGTACTGGTCGGGCTTCTTGCCGACGTAGTAGCGCCCCACCACCTCATCGACTACCACGGCCTGCAGGCGCCCGGCCGTCAGATCCATCAGCGCCGTGACGTTGTCGCCGAAGGTCTTGAATTCCTTGAACGACTTGAAGACGGCCTCGTCCTTCTTCACCGCATCGACCGCGCTGGAGCCTTCCTGCGCGCCCACCACCTTGTCGGCCAGATCGGCCTTGGTCTTGATGCTTGAGTCCGCCGGCACCACGATGATCTGGTGGTTTTCCATGTAGGGCGCGGTGAACGCGATGTTCTGCTTGCGCTCGTCGGTGATCGTCAGGCCGTTCCAGAGCACGTCCACGCGCTTGCCGGAAAGCTCGGCCTCCTTGGCACTCCAGTCGATGGGCTTGAAGTCCACTTCCATGCCCAGGCGCTTGCCGGCTTCCTTGGCCATGTCGATGTCGAAGCCCACCAGCTCGTTCTTCTCGTCACGGAAGCCCATGGGCGGAAAGTTGTCGTCCAGGCCCACGACGATCTTGGTGATGGCGGCGGGCGCAGGCGCGGGCGCCGCGGCGGGCGCGGGCGTGGCGCTCTCCTGCTTGGAGCAACCGGCAAGAACCACACCCAGGCTCAGCAGGGCGACGGCGGCAAATTTCTTCATGGCTGATGATCCTCACAAAATGGGGGACAAACCGAAAATATCGGCAAAGTCGCGTATTGTCCCATTGATCCCGCGGGCGCCCTCACGGGGCGGCCACGCCGAAACGCCGGCCCACCGCCCCGGTCAGGCCGAATTCTTCGAGGATGTCCCGCAGGCGCTCGCCCGCGCTGCGCTTTTTCTGCCCGGTGTGGCGCGCGATGATCAGCTCGTTCTTCAGGCTGTGCTCCCAGCCCACGAGCTCGGTCACGGTCACCTGGTAGCCGCTGGCCTCCAGCCGCAGGCAGCGCAGCACGTTGGTGATCTGGCTGCCCAGCTCGCGCGTGTGGATGGGGTGGCGCCACAGTTCGGCCAAGGGGGTGCGGGCAAGATTGAAGGCCTTGTTGCGGCGCAGCCCGGCCGCGACCTCGGCCTGGCAGCAGGGCACGAGCACCATGAAGCGCGCCTGCTTGGCCAGGCCGAAGTCGATCGCATCGTCGGTAGCGGTATCGCAGGCGTGCAGCGCGGTGATGATGTCGAAGCGCTCGGGCAGATCGGCCTGCGCCGCGTCGGCCACCGCCATGTCCAGGAAGCGCATGCGCGCAAAGCCCAGGCGCTGCGCCAGTTCGCGCGAGCGCTGCACCAGGTCGGCGCGCCATTCGATGCCCACCACCTCGCCGCGCCCCAGCGCCTTGAAGAACAGGTCGTACAGGATGAAGCCCAGGTAGGACTTGCCCGCGCCATGGTCCGCCAGCAGCGGCGCGTGGCCGTCCCGCGCCAGTTCCTGCAGCAGCGGCTCGATGAACTGGTAGAGGTGATAGACCTGCTTGAGCTTGCGCCGCGCATCCTGGTTCATCAGCCCGTCGCGCGTGAGGATGTGCAGCTCCTGCAGCAGCTCGACGGACTGCCCCGGGCGCAGCTCGGCCAGCACCGCCGCGCGGGCCGCCTCCATGCTCGAATGATGTCGCTTGTTCATCTGCCATCCTTGCTCATCACGGGTGCGCTGCCAGCCGCCAGGCGCCGGCCGATGCGCCACGACAGACCCATGCCCGCCACGCCGCACAGGCCGAGCAGCACCCAGGACCACTGCCAGCTTCCCAGGCGGCTCGCCACCCATGCCACCAGCGGCGGCCCGCTGAACTGGCCGATGGCCGACCACTGCATCATCCAGCCGACCGTCGTCGAGACCGTGCGCTCGTTGGGCGCCAGGCGCGGCGCCAGGCCGAACAGCCCGCCGGGGACCAGGCCGCCGAACAGGGAGAACAGCACCGCGCCCAGGTAGCGCAGCACCGGCAGCTGCGCCGTGGGCGCGCCGAAGGCCAGGAAGCCGCCCAGGCCCATGGCGGCAAAGCCGCACCACAGCACCGTGCGGGGCGCGACGCCATGCGAGAGCAGGCGGCCCGCGGCGATGTTGCCGATCATGTTCACGCCCGCCACGACGGCCGTCAGCACCGCGCCCAGCATGCCGCCCCAGCCCATCGCACCATAGAGCACGGGCAGGAAGCCGATCACGGCCAGCCACTGCGCGGAATAGGTGGCAAAGGTGAGCGCCGCCAGCCACGCGCCGCCCGAGCCCAGGGTCTGCGCCATCCGCGCGCGCCAGCCTGCCTGCGCGGCGCCGGGGGAATGGTGCGCGGCATCCGCGGGCACGGCCCAGGCCAGCCAGGCCATCATCCCGATGGAGGTGCACGCGATCAGCCACCACCAGCCCTGCCAGCCCACGGCGCCGATCACCGCCGGCCCCACCAGCAGGGCCAGCGCGGTGCCGAAAGGCATGAAGCCGCCCCAGAACCCCATCATGTGCGTGAGCCGCGAGGGCGGCACGCAGCGCCGGATCAGGCTGGGCGCCGGCACCGTGGTCATGAGGAAACCCAGGCCCTCCACCGCGCGCAGGAACAGCAGCGTACCCACATCCTGGGCCAGCCCGCCCGCGAACCCGGCGCCCGAGAGCACCGCCAGGCCGATCAGCATGCTGCGCCGCAGCCCGAAGCCATCGGCCACCAGCCCCGCCACGATGCCGAAACTCATGCCGGCCAGCTGCACCAACGCCAGCAGGAAGCCCGCCTGCACCAGCGTGATGCCCAGGTCATGCTGCAGCGCCGCGATGGCCGGAGGCAGCTTGGCGATATGCAGGGCCGCGGACACGCCGGCCAGCAGCACGACCCAGGCGGCGCCGGGCGGGTTCGCCTCGCGGAGGTTCACGGCAGCAACCGCCGCCCGGTCAGGCGCTCGTGCTCGCGCAGGGCAAAGCGGTCGGTCATGCCGGCGATGAAGTCCGCGATGGCGCGCATGCGCTGCTCTAGGCCGCCCGCGGCCTGTATCCGCGCCGCATGGCTGGCGGGCAGTTGTCCGCCGTCTTCGCTGTAGATCGCAAACAGCTCGCGCACGGCCTGCTGCGCCGCCTCCATGGTGCGCGCCACCCGCGGGTGGCGGTACAGGTTGTGCAGCAGGAACTGCTGCAGCTGCTGCGTCTGCGCCTGCATCGCAGCGGAAAAACCGACCAGCGGCGGCAAGCCGCGCACCGCGTCCACATCGTCCGGGCGTGCGTGGTCGAGGGCGGCGCGGGTCGCATCGACCACGTCGTACACCTGCGCGCTGAGCATGCGGCGTATCGTCTCGTAGAGCAGCCGGCGGCCCCCGTCTTCCTGCGCCAGCGCCGGGAACTCGGACTGCACCTGGCCGATGTAGCGCCGCACGAGCGGCACGTCCGAGAGCTGCTCCAGCGTGATCAGCCGCGAGCGCACGCCATCGTCCACATCGTGCGCGCTGTAGGCGATGGCATCCACCAGGTTGCACAGCTGCGCCTCCAGGCTGGGCTGGCGCCCCAGCAGGAAGCGCTCGCCCACCCCGCCGGGCTCACGCGCCTGCAGCCACTCGGCATGGCGCCGGGAGCAGTGCTTGAGGATCCCCTCGCGGGTCTCGAAGGTCAGATTGAGCCCGTCGTATGCGGGGTAGCGGTGCTCCAGGAAATCGACCACGCGCAGGCTCTGCAGGTTGTGTTCGAACCCGCCCCACTCGCGCATGCAGCCGTTCAGCGCCTCCTGCCCGGCATGGCCGAACGGCGTGTGGCCGAGGTCGTGCGCCAGGCAGACCGCCTCCACCAGGTCTTCGCTCAGCCTGAGCGAGCGCGCGATCGAACGGCCCAGCTGCGCCACCTCCAGCGAGTGCGTGAGCCGCGTGCGGAACAGGTCGCCCTCGTGGTTGAGAAAAACCTGCGTCTTGTATTCGAGCCGGCGAAACGCCGACGAATGCACGATGCGATCGCGGTCACGCTGGTAGTCGGTGCGCGTCGCATCGGGTGAGACGGGATGGCGGCGCCCGCGCGTGCGCCTCGGGTCGCAGGCGTAGGGAGCCAGATCGGGAATCATGGTCAAATCGGGCTCTAGCGCAGGACAGTCAAGCGCGAACAGCTATTTTAAGAATAGTAAGCTAGGCCGCGCAGCAGGCATCGATGACCTCGCGCACCAGGGTATCGGGCGCCGACCGCACCACCGCCCGGCCCGGCCCATCGATCAGCACGAAGCGGATTTCTCCTGCCTCCGCCTTCTTGTCCACGCGCATCAGCTCCAGGTAGCGCCCGGCGTTGTCGCCGCGATCGATCACCGCGCCCCGCGTGGGCAAACCCGCCCGCTCAATCAGCGAGCGCAGGCGGGCCACGAAATCCGCGTCCACCATCGCCAGGCGCCGGGACAGCTCCGCCGCCATCACCATGCCCGCCGCCACGCCCTCGCCATGCAGCCAGACCCCGTAGCCCATGCCGGTCTCGATCGCATGGCCGAAGGTATGGCCGAAATTGAGGATGGCGCGCAGGCCCGATTCGCGCTCGTCCTGCGCCACCACGCCCGCCTTGATCTCGCAGCAGCGCTTGACCACGTGCGCCAGCGCCGACTTGTCCCGCGCGCGCAGCGCGTCGATATTTGCCTCCAGCCACTCGAAGAACGCCATGTCGGCGATCGGCCCGTACTTGATCACTTCGGCCAGGCCGGCGGACAGCTCGCGCTCGGGCAGCGTATCGAGCGTCGAAAGGTCGCAGATCACGAGGCGGGGCTGGTAGAACGCCCCGATCATGTTCTTGCCCAGCGGATGGTTGATCGCCGTCTTGCCGCCGACGCTCGAATCCACCTGCGCGAGCAAGGTCGTGGGCACCTGCACGAAGGGCACACCGCGCATGTAGCAGGCCGCGGCAAAGCCCGTCATGTCGCCGATCACGCCGCCGCCCAGCGCGTAGAGCACGGTCTTGCGGTCGCAGCCGTGGGTGAGCAGGGCGTCGAAGATCAGGTTGAGGGTTTGCCAGTCCTTGAAGGACTCTCCTGATGGCAGCACTATCTCATGGATCTGCACATAGTGGTCCCTGAGCCGAGACACCAATCGCGCTCCATAAAGGGGCCAAACATCACTATTGGTAACAACAACTGCAACATCGCCAACACAAAGGTCTACCATCGGGATGGCGTCGGACAAGAAATCATCCCCAATGACAATTGGATAAGCGCAGTCTTTTATGGCCACCTCCACCAATCTTTCGATATTCACCATGAGTTGAATGTCCCAAAAAAACCCCGGCATACGGCCGGGGGCATATTATACAAATTGCTAGATTCCAAGTATCGAAGAATGCCTGAAACCATACCGACGCAGTCGTCATGGAACCGTAATAGAGACGCCTCTAGTGACAGATGTACTCCCGAGCGTTGCCGTAACAAAGAAGAGATGCGTGCCAATATCTACTGCAACTGGTGTACCGGAAATGACACCAGTGGAGCCACCGCTGCTTGCTGTCAACCAAGACGGTAATCCACTAAAGCTCCAAGTCACACCGGGAACGGATGCGGTAAATGCATAAGCAAAGTTAGCGTTAACAGCAGCATGCCCAATTGCACATGGCACGTTGATATCCTGCGTGGCAGGGCAACCGGAAATGACGAAATCTTCAGGCTTGATCCCCTGCGCAACGACAATGGTTGCAGAGGTGTCAAGTGACAACCCATTTGCATCAGTGACCTTGACGAACGGATGGTAACTTCCAGGGGCAGCGGTGGTATTACCACTAATGACACCTGAAGAATCAGCAGTGAGCCCTGCTGGCAACCCTGTGACGCTCCAAGTGTAAGGCGGCATGCCTCCAGTGGCCTCAAGAGAATACGTGTAGGCCGAAGCTGTCGTTGCTGTTCCAAGATCGGTAGAAGCAATGGCTAGCGGCGTGGATGCCACATCCTGGACAGCATAAACTTGGAACAGTGAAACAACGGGCTGCTGAATGCCATTTGTCACGTCATTATCGAAACGATCCGTCGTGACTTCCAAGACAATCGGGCCTGAGGTCGCACCTGACGCCAGCGAGAACAAGGCCACGCCGTTGTTCGACCGCACTTGAACAACGCCCGTTCCACTACCTCCACCGGCCAACAAGGTGGCGCCTGCCTCCGCAGCATTGCCGACCGGCTTGATCCTGACTTGGACATTCGGCGATACAGGGTCGGGGACATGCTGATTAGAATCATCCCACAGCATGACCTGGATACCAACCGCCGTCGGCAGCTTGTTGAGGTTACCCTGAACACCAAGATACCCCGGCTTCTGAACAAGATAATCCGTCCGCGCCGGATTACCAGCTGCACTTCCGACGGTAATGTTGACACTTGCTGCCACATCCTTATTGAGACGAGGATCGTGGACCGAACACGTAATTGTGGCTATACCAGCCTGATTCGATGCATGGAAATGGAATGAGGCACCTCCTGCATTCGATGGAAGTGTGATCGACCGGTAGGCACCTGGGATCTTTATCGTGGTTCCACCGCCAAGATCGTAGTCAACTTCGTGATCTGTATCGCCATCCAAATAATAAAGAGGCCCCGAAGAGAGACCATAGGCCGTATTGCAACCGAAAATATCCTTACCTCCGGGAATTGGCTGCCCTCCATCATTTGCTTGCACGTACAGTGTCGTAGTATACACTGCATTGACTCCAGTACCGCTATACCCATTCAATCCAGGGACCACACCTGCGATATTAATGGGCAACTGCGTTCTCTCGGCTGTCAGCGTAATTTGGTAGGCCGAATGAGACTCCCCTCCGCTCCCGCCGCCGCCACCGCAAGCACTGATCATCACGGCCGCGACCGTAGCAATGGCAATATTTTTGAAATTTGTCATATTTCCTACCTTCAAAATCAACGCACCGGCCCACGGTCGGAAATGACCTTGGGCGTGATAAAGACCATCATTTCACGCTTGTTCGCCGTCTTGGTGGTGCTCTTGAACAGATTGCCCACCACGGGCACATCGCCCAGGAATGGCACCTTGTTGACCTGGCTGTTTTCTTCCAACTCGAAAATGCCGCCGATCACGACGGTACCGCCGTTCTCGACCAGCACCTGGGTGGTGACATGCTTGGTGTCGATGGCGACGCCCTGGTCGGTCACTTGTCCGACGCTGTCCTTATTGACATCCAGGTTCAGGATGATATTGCCCTCAGGAGTGATCTGCGGAGAAACCTCCAGCTTGAGCACGGCTTTCTTGAAGGCGATCGTGGTGGCCCCGTTGGGCGCGGTCACCGAGTAGGGGATTTCCGTGCCCTGCTCGATCAGCGCCTTGGTCTGGTCGGCCGTGACCAGCCGGGGGCTGGAAATGACCTTCCCCTGGCCATCCGCTTCCATGGCCGAAAGCTCCAGGGTCAGGAAGCGGTTGGCCGCCGCGTTGAAGATCGACAGTGCGAAGGTGCCCGAGCCCGTGACGCCTGAAAGCGCCGCAGGCATGTTGACGAAGTTGCCGCCCACGTTCACGGGGCCGCCGAAGCCGGTCGAATTGGTGGCGTTGGTGTAATCGGTGCCGATGGCCATGCGGTTGCCCCCGCCCAGGTTATAGCCGCCGTCGCCGCCCTTTTGCGCCCGCAAATCCCCGCCGCCCAGGCGCACGCCGAGCGAGCGCCCGAACGTGTCGCTGGCCTCGACGATGCGCGCCTCGATCATCACTTGGCGCACCGGCACGTCCAGCGACTGGATCAGCTTCGCGACCTCTTCCAGCTTGCTCCCGATATCGGTGACGAACAGCTGGTTGGTGCGCGGCTCGGCCATCACGCTGCCGCGATCGGAGAGGAACTTGTTGACCTGGCCTCCGCCCGTAGCCCCAGGCAGATTACCCCCGGTCAACTGGGCGACGAGATCGGTGGCCTTCGCGTAGTTGAGCTGGAACGCCTGGGAGCGCAAGGGCTCCAGCTTCTTGATGGCGTCGGCCGCTTCCAGGTCTTTCTTGGTGCGGGCGTCGATTTCATCCTTGGGCGCGATCCACAGCACGGTGCCGGTCTTGCGCATGCCCAGGCCCTTGGCGTCCATGATGATCTGCAGCGCCTGATCCCAGGGCACGTCTTTCAGGCGCAGGGTCAGGGCACCGGTCACGGTGTCGGACGTCACGATGTTGAAGTTCGTGAAATCGGCGATGACCTGCAGCAGCGAGCGCACGTCGATGTTCTGGAAGTTGAGCGAGAGCTTTTCGCCGGTGTAGGTCGGGCCTTGCGCCAGCTTGTTGACGTCCACCTTCTTGGCGCGCACCTCGACCACGAACTGCTGGTCGCTCTGGTACGCGGAGTGCTCCCAATCGCCGACGGCCTTGATCGTCACGCGCACGCGCTCGCCCCGCTGCTCGGCGGTGATCGTTTGCACCGGCGTGCCGAAATCGGTGACATCCAGGCGGCGGCGCAGCCCTTCGGGCAAGGAGGTGCGCGGGATGTCGAGCACGAGATCCTTGCCTTGCTGCTGAATGTCCACGCCGACGTCGCTGCTGCCGAGCTGCAGCACGACGCGCCCCGCGCCGTCCGCGGTCCGCCGGAAGTCCAGATCCTTGAGCGCGGTGACGTCCGCCGCCGCCGAGGCTGCTGCCGGCAGCGCCACCGGGGTCGAGGAGGACGCCGATGCGGAAACGCTGCCCACGGGATCCAGGGAAACGACGACGCTCTTGCCCTGCAATTCGGACTTGTAGGAAGTCGCCTGCTTGAGATTGAGCACGACCCGCGTGCGATCGCCCACCTGAACGACGTTGGCGGTGCGCAGGTTGCCCTGGTTGATCTCCACCAGGGAGCGGCCCAGGGCGTTGGTCACGTTCGGAAAATCGAGGGCGATGCGCGCCGGGCTCTGGATCGCGAACCCCGCCGGAGGTTGGGCGGGCGGCTCAGACAGTTCGATGCGCAGCACCTCGGCGCCGCCCTGTACATAGCCCGTCACCGCTTCGATGGCGCCGGCCGCGTAAGACGCTGTGGAAATGAGCCCGAAGCCAAGGGCCACCCCCGCCAGCCAGGCGAGATGCGAATAACGGGTAGTCGTACGCTTTGTCATTTCTTTGCCCCTGTTCCCTCTTGCAATTCAAGCGTCGTCATGCGCTCTACCCAATCTCCGGACTGATCCTGAACGATCTCTCTGATTTTCATATTGGTCTCGGTAATGGCCATGATCTTGCCGTAGTTCTGTCCGAGGTAATTCCCCACATTCACCTGGTAGAGCAATTTATCCACGGTGACCAATGCCGCAGGCTTGCCATTCTTGACCATGCTCCCCACCATCTTGACCGTGTCCAGCGGGTAAGCCTCCAGCGGCTCCTTGCGTCTGGCCAGCTCGGGCGCGATCAAAGAGGCATTGCCGGCACTCTCCTGTGAATCACGGCGCAGCGCCTGCGTGAGTTTCTGAGAACTGAACGGATCCACGCCATTGCCGGCCATATAGGCCTGCGGCACGAACTCCACCGGCTCCTTGAGGGGCGTTACATGGGGTTTGGTATTGGCGCGCAGATCGGCCATCCACTGGCGCAGATCATCCTGTCCGGAAGGCTGGCAGCCCGCCAGGACGAGCACGCTGGACACCACGCTGAAAATGAGGGTATGGCGGGTCATTTCTTTTTACCCTTGCTTCCTGCCGCCTGCTTCTGGGCCTCGATCTCGCTGGCATCGAGATAGCGGAAGGTGCGCGCGGTCGCATCCATCCTGAGGCTTCCGGAAGTATCCTTGGCATCGGCCGGCGCGATTTTCAGGTCATTGAGCGTGACGATGCGCGAGAGCCTGGCGACATCGGCCGCGAATTCGCCCATGTCGTGGTATCGGCCCGTGACCTTGATGGCAATTGGCAATTCCGCGTAGTAATCACGGGTGATGACCTGCCCCGGGCGGAACAATTCGAACTGCAGGCTGCGCCCCAGGCCCGCCTGGTTGATGTCGGACAGCAGCGCCGACATCTCCGCCTTGCTGGGCAATTGCTTTTCGAGCTGCAGCACGTACTGCTGGATCTGCTCGCGCTGTTTCTTGAGCGCATCCAGGCTCACGGCCTTGACCAGCTTTTTCTCGTAATCGGCCTTGAGCGTCAGCTCCTTGGCCTCTTCGGTGTGCAGCTCATCCTGGTATTCATTGAGCTTGACGAACCACAGCACGGCGGCCACGGCCGCGGCGATGAACGCGCAGAGCAGCACCCTGGGCAGGATGGGCCACAGCGACGGGTCTTTCGGATCGAGGTGGCGGAACTGCCCCTGCAGATCGGCCTGCAGTTTGGCGAAGTCCACCCCAGGCTTTTTGGTTTTGGTGGCCATGTTCACTTCCTCGGGGCGGCGCTGGCGGCTTCTGCGGCCTTCTTGGCCTCGGCGCTGCGCGCCAGGTGGAAGCTCAGGGTAAACGACGGTACACGCCGCTGATCACGCGCGGACAGCGAGACGTTGGCGGTGACGATCTCACCCAGTTGCGGCTTGGAGAACCACGGCGTGTTGTCCGAGAGGTTGCGCAGCAGCTCGGACACCCGCTCGTTGGACTGCGCCATGCCCTTGAGCGTCACCACCTGGCCCGTTTGCGACAGGCTGGTGATGTACACCCCGTCGGGCACCTGCAGCACCAGTTCGTTGAGCATGTGCACCGGCAGGTTGCGGTCGGCCTGCAGGTCTTCCACCGCCTTCTGGCGCGCGCGCAGCGCGGCGATTTCTTCCTCGATGTTGGCGATTTCCTTGATCTGCTTGTCGAGGACCGCGGTTTCACTGGCGATGAAACTGTTGCGCGCCTGCTGGTTCTCGATCATGGCCTGGAACCACAGGTAAATGGCGCCGGCGATCAGCAGGCCGACGATGGCCGAAAGCACCATGACGGCCTGGAACGACTCGCGGCGGCGCTTGCGCGCGACCTCGCGGTGCGGGAGGAGGTTGATGAGAATCACTGCAGGAACCTCCGCATGGCGAGACCACACGCCGTGAGATATCCCGGTGCCTCGCGTGCCATCTTCTTGACACGCACCGCGCTGCCGACTTCCATCCCCTCGAACGGGTTGACGATGTTGGCGGCAAAGCCGGTGCCCGCGGTCACCGCATCCGTCAGGCCCTGCAGGGCCGCGGACCCGCCCGCGATCATGATGCGGTCGACGCGGTTGTACGGGGTGCTCGTGAAGAAGAACTGCAGCGCCCGGCCGATTTCTTGCGCCATGCCCTCGACGAAGGGCTGCAGGACGGTGCTGCGGTAGTCCTCGGGCAGATCGTCGTTGCGCTTCTTGGCCTCCGCCTCTTCCAGGGAGAAGCCGTACTGGCGGACGATGTGCTGCGTGAGCTGCGAGCCGCCGAACCCCTGGTCACGTTCGTAGAGCACTTCCTCGTTGCGCATGATCTGCATGCTGGTCGTCATGGAGCCCACTTCGAACAGTGCGATCACCGCGTCCTGCCCCCGGTTGGGCATGGCCTCGACCAGGCGCCCCGCGGCCAGCCGCGCGGCGTGGGATTCGACGTCGACGACCACGGGCTTGAGGCCCGCCGCCTCGGCCAGGCCTTCGCGGTCCTGCACTTTTTCGCGGCGTGAGGCGGCGATCAGCACGTCCACGTCGCCCGGGGCATTCTTGCTGGGCCCGACGACGCAGAAATCCAGGCTCACCTCGTCAAGGGAGAAGGGAATGTATTGATTGGCCTCGGATTCAACTTGAACTTCCATCTCCTGGTCGGTCAAATCCGCAGGGAGCGTGATGCGTTTGGAAATCACCGCAGAAGACGGCAGGGCCAGCGCCACATTCTTGGTGCGCGAACCGCTTTTCTTGACCAGGCGCCTGACGGCATCGGCCACTTCATCGAATTTCTCAATGTTGCCATCGGAAATCCAGCCCTGCTCCAATGGTTCGACGGCACACCGCTCCAAGACCCACGCGCCCGCCTTGTCCCGTCCGAGTTCCACCAGCTTGGCACTGGATGAACTGACGTCTATCCCCAACAAAGGGGCCGGCTGGCGACTGAACAACGACCCCAGTGAAATCAAGATATCCCCCATAAATATTCGAAACGGCACAACAAAAGTTGACACGTCACTTGCATGCTAGCAGCAAAGTTGTTCTGCAGGAAAGACTTTTACGGCGTTTTTGCCGCTCGAACGTTGTCAAAAGCTGACGAATGCGCGGGTTTGCGGACGGGCTGCGACAGGCCCGCCGCCCGGTGATCCTGCGTGCGCCAGCGCCGCCAAACGCCCTTTCTATAATTGCCGGTTCCCCACGACAGGCCTCTTATGCCTACGGACTCAGAACGCTCCACCCCCGCAGCCGCCAAGCCCCGGCGCACCCACTGGGCGCTGCGCGCGCTGGCCTGGCTTGTCGGCCTCATGGCGGCGGGCGTGGCCGCGGGCGGGCTGCTGGTGGCCATCGGCCTGGCCGTGGCCTACCCCAACCTGCCCGACGTCTCGGACCTCGCCAACTACCGCCCGAAACTGCCGCTGCGGGTGTTCTCGGTGGAGGGCGCGCTGCTGGGCGAGTTCGGCGAGGAGCGGCGCAACCTGACGCCGATCAAGGACATCCCCGAGGTGATGACCCACGCGGTCCTGGCGGTGGAAGACGCGCGCTTCTTCGAGCATGGCGGCGTGGACTACAAGGGCGTGCTGCGCGCGGCGCTGGCCAACCTCGGGCGCATCAAGAGCCAGGGGGCCTCGACGATCACGATGCAGGTGGCGCGCAATGTCTACCTGTCCTCCGAAAAGACCTTCACCCGCAAGATCTACGAGCTGCTGCTCACGTTCAAGCTGGAGCACCTCCTGACCAAGAACCAGATCCTCGAGATCTACATGAACCAGATCTACCTGGGCAACCGGGCCTACGGCTTTGCCGCCGCCGCGGAAACGTATTTCGGCAAGCCGCTCAAGTCGATCACCATCGCCGAGGCCGCGATGCTCGCGGGCCTGCCCAAGGCGCCTTCGGCCTACAACCCGATCAGCAACCCCAAGCGGGCGCGCACGCGCCAGCTCTACATCATCGACCGCATGCTGGAAAACGGCTTCATCACCGCCGATGAAGCCAAGGCCGCCAAGGCCGAGCCCATCAAGCTGCGCACGCAAACCGACAGCACGCGCGTGCACGCCGAGTACGTGGCGGAGATGGTGCGCCAACTGGTGTACGCCCAGTACGGGGCGGATGCCTACACCCGCGGCCTGAACGTCTACACCACCCTGCAGGCGGGCGAGCAGGACGCGGCCTACACGGCGCTGCGCCAGGGCATCATGAATTACGAGCGGCGCCAGCACTACCGCGGGCCGGAGGCGTTCGTCTCCCTGCCGACCGACGCCGATGCCGCGGACGACGTGATCGACGACACGCTGGCCAGCCACCCGGACAACGGCGAGGTGCTCGCCGCCGTGGTGCTGGAAGCCGGCCCGAAGAAGGTGGTGGTCTCGCGCGCCGACGGCCAGACCATCGAAGTGACGGGCGACGGGCTCAAGCCCGTGCAGTCGGGCCTGGCCGACAAGGCGCCGGCCAACATCAAGCTGCGCCGCGGCGCCGTGGTGCGCATCGTGCAGACCCCCAAGCAGACCTGGGAAATCACGCAGCTGCCCGAGGTGGAGGGGGCCTTCGTGGCTGCCGATCCCCGCACCGGCGCGATCCATGCGCTCGTGGGCGGTTTCGATTTCGAGAAAAACAAGTTCAACCACGTGACGCAGGCGTGGCGGCAGCCCGGGTCGAGCTTCAAGCCCGTGATCTATTCGGCCGCGCTGGAGAAGGGCTTCACGCCTTCGACCGTGATCGACGATGCGCCCCTGTTCTTCAGCGCCGAGCAGACCGGCGGCAAGCCCTGGGAGCCCAAGAACTACGACGGCAAGTACGAGGGCCCGATGACGCTGCGCACCGGCCTCGCGAAATCCAAGAACGTGGTGGCGATCCGCGTGCTGCAGGCCATCGGCCCGAAGACGGCGCAGAACTGGGCCACCCACTTCGGATTCGACGCGGACAAGCAGCCGCCCTATCTCACGCTGGCGCTGGGCGCGGGTTCCGTGACGCCCATGCAGATGGTGCGGGCCTACTCGGTCTTCGCCAATGGCGGGCACCTCATCAGCCCCTACCTCGTCACCCGCATCACCGATCAGCAGGGCAACGTCCTCACCGAATACCAGCCGCCGGCGCTCGACACCCTGCCGCAGACCATCAGCCCGCGCAATGCCTTCGTGATGGACAGCCTGCTGCAGGAGGTCACGCGCTCCGGCACGGCGGCGCGCGCCCAGGCGACGCTCAAGCGCCCCGACCTGTACGGCAAGACGGGGACGACCAACGACGCGGTGGATGCCTGGTTCGCGGGCTTTCAGCCCACGCTGACGGCGATCACGTGGATCGGCTACGACACCCCGCGCAACCTGGGCAGCCGGGAGACCGGGGGCGGCCTGGCGCTGCCGGTCTGGATCGATTTCATGCAGTACGCCCTCAAGGGCGTTCCCGTGACGCAGCCCACGGTGCCGCCCGGCGTGACCAACGTGAGCGGCGAGTGGTACTACGACGAATACGCGCGCGGCGCCGGCGTGACCAGCCTGACGGGCGATGCGGCCCCGGGCAGCGCACCGGTCGGAGACGATGCGCCGGAGCGCCCCTCCACCGAGGAGCGCAACCACATCCTCGACCTGTTCCGGCGCTGACCCGGCCGCGAGACCCATCATGCCCATCTCCTTGCTGCGCGCCATGGCTACCCTGGGCTGCTGCCTCGTGCTGGGCGCCTGCGGCCAGCGCGGGCCGCTGTACCTGCCGCAGCCCGCGCCCGCCGACCAGAACGCCACGCCCGCTGGCAAGAGCGGCGAGGCGAACCCGAAACCACCCGCCTCTTCGGCCGTGACTCCGCCATGACCCACCCTTCCCTGCCCGGCCATCCGCACCTGCGCTATCAAGACGGTACGCTGCATCTCGAAGGCGTGCGCCTGGACGACCTGGCGCGGCAGTACGGCACGCCCCTGTACGTCTATTCGCGCGCCGCCATGCTCGACGCGCTGGCCGCGTACCAGCGCGGGTTCGCCGGGCGCAAGGCGCGCATCTGCTACGCCATGAAGGCCAACTCGTCGCTGGCGGTGCTGCAGCTGTTCGCGCAGGCCGGGTGCGGCTTCGACATCGTCTCCGGCGGCGAGCTGGAGCGGGTCCTGGCCGCGGGTGGCGATCCGGCAACGGTGGTGTTCTCCGGCGTCGGCAAGACCCGCGCGGAAATGCGCCAGGCGCTGCAGGCGGGCATAGGGTGCTTCAACGTGGAGAGCGAGGCCGAGCTGGACGTGCTCAGCGGCGTGGCCGAGGCCATGGGCCTGCGCGCGCCGGTCAGCATCCGCGTCAACCCCAACGTGGACGCCAAGACCCACCCCTACATCTCCACGGGCCTGAAGGGCAACAAGTTCGGCATCGCGCACGAGCGCGTGCTCGCCACCTACCAGCGTGCCGCACGGCTGCCGGGCCTGCACGTCAAGGGGATCGACTGCCACATCGGATCGCAGATCACCGAAGAGGCGCCCTACCTCGACGCCATGGACCGCATCCTCGACCTGGTGGACGCCGTGCAGGCCCAGGGCATCGCCATCGAACACCTGGATTTCGGCGGCGGGCTGGGCATCGGCTACCACGGCGAAACACCGCCGGCCGCCGACGCGCTCTGGAGCCGGCTGCTGGCGAAGCTGGACGCGCGCGGCCATGGCAACCACATGCTGATGATCGAGCCCGGCCGCTCGCTCGTGGGCAACGCCGGCGTGTGCCTGACCGAGGTGATCTACCTCAAGCCCGGCGAGCAAAAGAATTTCTGCATCGTCGATGCCGCGATGAACGACCTGCCGCGCCCGATGATGTACGAGGCCTACCACGCCATCGTGCCGCTGAACGACACCGGCCGCGGGACGGCGGCGCAGGTGTACGACGTCGTCGGCCCGATCTGCGAGAGCGGCGACTGGCTGGGGCGCGAGCGCGAACTGGCCGTGCAGCCCGGCGACCTGCTGGCCGTGCTGTCGGCCGGGGCCTATTGCAGCGCGATGGGCAGCACCTACAACACGCGCGCACGGCCCGCCGAGGTGCTGGTGGACGGCCGCACCGCCCACCTCATCCGCGAGCGCGAATCCGTGCGGGACATCTTCCGCTCGGAACGGCTGGTGCCCGCCGCAGGTTGAATTGATCAACGAAAGTGGCTCTAGCGCTTGACCAGCCTGCGCTAGCCACTATTTTTTCCATAGCTTCCAAGCACAGGCGTCCGCACGGGCCCGATCGCACGCCAGCGCAGCAGCACGCGCGCCATGAGCAAGACGACGATCACCCCGGTGTAGACCAGCACGTCCGCAAAGTCGCGCTTGCCCGCGCGCATCCAGAAGAAGTGCAGCAGCGCCAGTGCGGCGCAGAAGTAGACCAGGCGGTGCAGCGCCTGCCAGCGCCGCCCGCCCAGCCAGCGCGGGAAAGGCTGGAACGATGTGACGGCCAGCACCAGCAGCACGGCGAAAGTCCCCATGCCCACGAAGATGAAGGGCCGCTGCGCGATGTCCCGCGCGATCTCGGCCGCATCCAGCCCCATGTCGAACCCCGCGTAGCACAGCAGATGCAGCAGGGCATAGCCGAAGGTGAACAGCCCCAGCATGCGGCGAAAGCGCGCCAGCTGCGCCAGCCCCAGCAGCTTGCGCAGCGGGGTGACGGCCAGGGTGAGGCACAGCATGCGCAAGGTCCAGTCGCCCGTGGCGCGGATCAGTCTTTCCGCCGGGTTGGCGCCCAGGCCGCCCGTGGCCGCGCCCCAGACCAGCCACGCCAAGGGCAACAGGCACAGGGCGAACAGCAGCGCCTTGGCCGACGGATGCGACAGGCCGCCGCCACGTGCCGCGCGCGCCTTGGGCATCAGTAGTACTTCTTCAGGTCCATGCCGGCGTACAGCTGGGCCACCTGGTTGCCGTAGCCGTTGAAGATCAGCGTCTTGCGGCGCTTGGCGAAGAGGCCGTCCTCCCCGATGCGCCGCTCGGTGGCCTGGCTCCAGCGCGGATGGGGCACGTCCGGGTTCACGTTGGAATAAAAACCGTATTCGTGCTGCGCCGCGATGTTCCAGGCGGTGCCCGGCTGGCTCTCCACCAGGCGCATGCGCACGATGCTCTTGGCGCTCTTGAAGCCGTATTTCCACGGCACCACCACGCGCACCGGCGCGCCGTTCTGGTGGGGCAGCACCTGGCCATACATGCCGAACGCCAGGAGCGTGAGCGGATGCAGGGCCTCGTCCAACCGCAGGCCCTCGGTGTAAGGCCATTGCAGGATGCTGGTCCGGACGCCGGGCATGGTGGCCTTGTCGGCCAGCGATTCGAACTGCACGTACTTCGCGCTGCCCTGGGGCTGGACGCGCTCGATCAGCGCCGAAAGCGAATAGCCCACCCAGGGGATCACCATGGACCACCCTTCCACGCAGCGCAGGCGGTAGATGCGCTCTTCGAGCGCACCGAGCTTGCGCAGGTCGTCGATGTCGAAGGTCTGCGGCTTGTGCGCCAGGCCGCTCACCTCCAGCGTCCACGGCGCCGTCTTGAGCGCGGAGGCGTTGGCCGCCGGATCGGCCTTGTCGGGGCCGAACTCATAGAAGTTGTTGTAGTGCGTCGCGTCCTGGTAGCTGGTGGGCTTTTCCATGGTCATCGCCGCCTCGACCCGGGAGGGCTGCGCCGCCAGCCGCGCCAGCGTGCCCGACGGCGCCCCCTGTGCCCGCGCCGTGCGCTGCGCCCACGAGGCCAGCACCGCGCCGCCCGCCCCCGCCGCCATCCACTGCAGCCACGCGCGCCGGCGCGCATGGACCGCCGCCGGGGTGATTTCGCTGGGAACCGGATGGTTGAAGCCATCTCCACTGCGCGGTAGGTGCATGACGTTCTCCAAGGGGCTGCGCACAAAAGGAAACAGGCGGGGTGCTTGAAAAAGCAACCCGCCTGCATTGGATGGCGACCGGCGTGCGCGCGTTCCGCGCGCCGCGCATTTCAGCGCAAACCGGCGATGTAGTCGGCCAAGCCCTGGATTTCCTGGTCGGTGAGGTACTTGACCTCGTCGTGCATGGTCGTGCTGTTGGCGCGCTTGCCGTCGCGGAAGTCGGTGAGCTGCTTGACGGTGTACTCCTGGTGCTGGCCCGCCAGGCGCGGGAACTGCACGGGAACGCCCGAGCCATTGGGGCTGTGGCAGCCGGCGCAGGCCGCGATCCCGCGGTCTTGCGCGCCGCCGCGGTAGACGTGCTCGCCGATCGCGGCCAGATCCTTGCTCTGGGCTGCGCCATTGCTCTTGGCCTTCTGGGCGCCGAGCCACGCGGTCACGTCGACGATGCCGGCATCGTCAAGGGTGGCCGCCATGCCCGACATCACCGGGTCCTGGCGCAGGCCGCTCTTGAATTCCTGAAGCTGCTTGGCCAGGTAGCCGGGGAACTGCTGCGCCAGCGACGGATAGGTGGGGGCCTCCGAATTGCCGTCGGCGCCATGGCAGGCCGCGCACACGCCGGAGTACGTCGCTTCGCCCTTGGCCAGGTCCGGCTTGGCGGGCGCATCGGCCGCGAATGCGGTAACAGCGAAAACCGCCAGCGCGGCAGGCATCAGCAAGGAGGCGATCGGCTTCATATCGGCAATTTTGAAGTTATGGGCGCAAAAACCTCCAGATTCTACAATGCCGGCCACCTCCGAACGACGTGCCGCATGCCACAGACACCCACAGCCGCCTCCCCGCCCTCCCCCCGCACCGCCGCCATGACCGCCGAAGAGCGCACGGCCCTGGCCTGGATGCACACGGCGCAGTTTTTCACGACGGCTTCGCAGCTGCACCAACTGCCCGCCGTCACCGTGCCCGAGATCGCCTTCGTCGGGCGCTCCAACGCCGGCAAGTCCACGGCGATCAACACGCTCACCCAGCAGCGCCAGCTGGCCTTCGCCTCCAAGAAACCGGGGCGCACGCAGCACATCAACCTGTTCGCGCTGGGCAAGCAAGGCGTGACGGACGCCGTCCTCGCCGATCTGCCGGGCTACGGCTATGCCGCCGTCTCGCGCGAGGACAAACTGCGCTGGCAGCGCATGATGCTCAACTACCTCGTGCAGCGCGAGAGCCTCTCGGCCTTCGTGCTGCTGTGCGACCCGCGCCTGGGCCTGACCGAGCTGGACGAAGCGCTGCTGGACGCGCTGCGCCCGCGCGTGCAGGCGGGGCTGCCCTTCCTGGTGCTGCTGACCAAGGCCGACAAGCTCACCCGCGCCGAGCAGGCCAAGGTGCTCTCCATCGTGCGGCTGCAGGCGGGCGGGGGCGAAGTCCGCCTGTTTTCCGCGCTCAAGAAGCAGGGGGTGGCCGACGTCGCGCGGCTGCTGTGGCAGTGGACGCACCCGGACGGGGCCGGCCCCGGCGACGCGCCCGCGCCCGCGCCGGCTATTCCAGCACCGTGAAGAAGTCCGCCAGCGGCAGGCGCGCGGTCCGGGCGGCGTTGACCGGCGCCTGCTCGTCGGGCCAGCCCAGCGCCATACCGCAGACCACCTGCTCGTCCTGCGGCAAGGGCAGCACCCGGCGCACCACGTCGGGGTAGGACGCCAGCGCGCCGATCGCGCAACTGGCCAGGCCGCGCGCCTGCGCGGCCAGCATGAGGGCGTGCAGGCACATGCCCAGGTCCATGAAACCGCCGCTGCCAAAGCCGCGCTCGATGGTCACGACCAGGGCCACGGGCGCCTCGAAGAACGTGAAATTGTGCGCGAACTGCCGCCGGCGCCCCGCGGCATCCGCGCGCGCCACCCCCAGGCTGCCGTAGAGCGCCTGGGCCGCGGCGACCTGGCGCTTGCGCAAATGCATCGGCATGGGCACGGGGAAATACGCATAGTCTTCCCGCCCCGCCTCGCCGGCCTCCCAGGCGCTCACGAGGGCCGCGCTCAGCGCCGCGCGGGCCTGGCCCTGCACCAGCCAGAAGCGCCCGGGCTGCAGGTTGGCGCCGCTGGGCGCCAGGCGCGCCTCTTCCAGGATCTGCGCCACCCACTCGGGCGGCACGGCGCGCGGCAGGAAGGCGCGCACCGAATGGCGCGCCCGCACCACCTGGCGGTAGCCGCCGTCCATCGTCTGCAAAGGCTCAGCCATGCCAGGCCCCCAGCAGCGCCGCGCTGCCCAGGCCGCCGGCGGCCGCCACCGCCGCCAGCACCGGCCGGTGCGGATGCCGCGCCCCCAGGCTGAGCGCACGCACCAGCGCGATGGCGCCCGAGGCGCCGATCGGATGGCCGCGCGCCAGGCCCCCGCCCTCCTGGTTCAGCGCCTCGGGCGCCAGGCCCAGCGCCTGGGCGAAGGCGGGGTTGGTCACGCCGTAATGCATGATCAGCGCCTTGGGGCGGAAGTTGAGCGACT
>OFJB01000393.1_pt1 | contig 21899 bp, 19 predicted proteins | sample 1775081 | NCBI WGS metagenome assembly OFJB01 (sample SAMN08195771, study PRJEB24354) | sludge metagenome | isolation source: initial sludge from phenol fed wastewater aerobic bioreactor | place: India: Nagpur | collected 2016-06-05
TACGGCATGGTGGCGTACGCCAGCTTCATCACCATCCGCGGCCTGTGGCTGGGGCCGCTGCTGGTCGAGCGCGCGGGGCTTTCGCTGGTGGCCAGCGGCAACGTCGCGCTGGCGATGACGCTGGCCAGCATCGGCAGCCCGGCGCTGTTCGGCCGCCTGGCCCCCGGCGGGCGCGGGCGCCAGCGCTGGCTGCTGACCATGGCACTGGTGGCGGCTGCTCTGGTGGCCACGCTGGGTCTGGTGCAAATCGCCTGGGTGGACGTGGTGCTGCCGGTGCTGTACGGGCTGCTGTCGGGCTTCGCCGTGCTGCAGTACGGGTACGTGCACGAAAGCTACGCGCCAGCCGTGCGCGGGCGCGCGCTTTCGCTGCTGACCATGGCGATGTTTCTGGGCGTGGCACTGATGCAGTCCGTCAGCGGCTGGGTGGCCGGCTGGGCGCCCGCGCTGGGGCTGGAGCCCTTCACCGCCGCGCTGCTGGCGGGGGCGGCGGCGTTTGCCTGGCTGCCGCGCGCCGAGTCGCCAGCGCGCTGAATCGGCCGGCGCCGCCCCCTCAAGCCGACTCAGGCGCTGCGGCGGCGCAGGTTGCGCCAGCCCAATCCGGCAGCCAGCGCGGCCAGCAGGCCCAGGCTCCACTCGGCCAGGGTCGGCACCGGTGCAACGGCGCTTGGGTTGGTCGAAGATAGCGTAACGGCAGTCGGACCATCGATGGTGTAACGGAAGGCCCCGGGAATGTTATCGATGCCGTCAAGCGAAGTCAGAATCAAGGTGTAGGTGCCCGGCGAGAGGACGACATCTTGATCGTCATCCACGCTGGCAACGCAACTGACTGAAGGGTTGGCTACGCTGAACGGGCCGGAGTAAATCCCCAAAGAGCCATCCATGCCATCGTCGACATACCCTGTGTCGTAAAAATTGTAGGTGCCGGCGGTCGTCACCGTCATGGACACCGTGCGGTAGCGAGTGGGATCAATACCGGTATGAAGGACGCAGGGCTGGCCACTATCAAAATGAAAGTCGGGAAGAACCGCGTCCGTCAACGTCAGGTTGTAGTTCAAGTTCGTCACAACCTGGCCATGGGCGGCCGGCAGGGCGGCGCAGCAAAACGCGGCGGCAACGGCCAGCTGGCGAATGGATGAAATGGGCATGGATCCTCTCCTCGTGTCATTGATTTGAACGGGACGCGCGGTCCGGCGCTGCGCGGGCCGCACCAACGGGCACCCGATGGATGGCTTCAAGGCCTGCGCCTGAGCCGACGGGTACGGCCAGGATCGCAGACGCCCCTCCTGCCCAATTCCTACGCAGCGTCCTGAAGACATTGCAACTTTAAAGCGAATTTGTGATTTTCACAATTTTGTTGCATATTCGAGACGGCTTTCGAGAACACTTGGGTACCGACCCGCGGCCGACAGCGGCCGCACGCCGCCTCGTCCCGGGGCATACTGGCCTCATGAGCAAAACCCCGTTGATGCGCGCGCTGGCCGGCGCCCTGATGGCCACCGTGCTGGCGCTGCTGAGCGCCTGCACCAACCTGCCCCGCAACCCCGACCTGGACGCCGCCCGGCCGGGCGTGACGGTGTACGGCACGGTGGATGCGGGTGTGAGCCGCACCGGGAAGTAGATCCGGTCAACTATTTTTTTGATAGCTGCTTGCGTTTGACGGGCGCCGGTCGCAGCCCATTTTGGCTTCAAAGCTCCGGCACCCCATGTTCCGCCTGACGCAAGCCCCCAATGTGGCCATTGCCCAGGTCTGGGCCGACCTGCTGTGCGAGGCGGGCTACGCGGCCACGGTGGAGCGGCGCTACCTGAGCAGCATTGCCGGCGAGCTGCCGCCCGATCAGTGCCGCCCCGAGATCTGGCTGCGCCACGCCGAGCACGAGGTGCCGGCGCGCCAGCTGCTCGATGACCTGGCGCACCTGCCGCAGCGGCGCTGGCGCTGCACCCAGTGCGGCGAGCTGGTGGAGGGCGGCTTCGAGCAGTGCTGGGCCTGTGGGGCCTGGATGCCCGAAGGCCTCACGGGCTGATCACTTCCAGCGCAGCGGCTCCACGCTGACGCTGCCGCGCGCGCTGGACAGGGTCAGTACGCCCTCCTGCAGCGTGGCCTGCAGCTGCATGCTGCGCTCGGCCAGCTGCGCCAGCGCCTGCGCGTCCACGGCCGGAACGCGCCAGACCTGCAGCCTGTCCAGCCGCGCCAGCTTGCCCTCGATGCCGCGCCACCACACGTCCGCCGCAGCGCTGAACGCGTAGGCGATGACCGCATCGGCACGGGAAGCGGCCTTGGCCAGCGGCTTGTCGTCGGGCTGGCCGACTTCGATCCACAGCCGCGTGCGGCCGGTGAAGTCGACCAGCTGCACGTCGGGCTCGTCGGGGCTGGACAGGCCGGCGCCAAAGCCGATCCGCGCGTCGCCGCCGCACTCATCCTGCACGGCATGGGCGTTCAGCGCCAGCGCGGCCAGCCGCACCATCATGCGCTCGTCGGTCTCGCTGGGGTGGCGCGCCAGCGTCAGCGCCAGGTCGGTGTAGCAGCCGTGGTCGATGTCGGCCAGTTGCAGCTCGGCCTTGAAGATGGTGGATTTGAGGGCCATGGGGAGCGAGCGCGGTTTGGGCAGTTGCAGCGCTGATTCAATGCCCGCCAGATTTGCCGGCGGTCAGGCGATCCATGACGGCGAACAGCACCCCGGACAGCACGAAGGTCAGGTGCAGCCCGATCTTCCAGGCGATCTGCTTGTCGCTGTAGTTGTCGATGTTGACGAAGGCCTTGAGCAGTTCGATGCCGGAGATGGCGACGATGGAGCCGATCAGCTTGATCTTCAGGTCGGAGAACGTGACATGGCCCATCCATTCCGGCCGGTCTTCGCTGTTTTCCGTGTTGATCTTCGACACGAAGTTCTCGTAGCCCGCGAAGACGATGATCAGCAGCAGGTTGGCGACGAGGGCGACGTCAACCAGGGTCAGCACGCTGACCATGATCTGCCCGCCGTCCAGCGTGAACACCTGCGGCAGCAGCGTGATGAATTCCTTGACGAACTTGAACAGCAGGATGGCGATGGCGCCCACCAGCCCGATGTAGAAAGGGGCCAGCAACCAGCGGCTGGCGAACATGAAGCGCTCGAGACGGTATTCAATGGATTTCATGGTGTGGATCGATGCGGGTTGGAGTGATCGAGACTCAGGCGAGCGGGCGTCCTGCGATTGCCAGCCATGGGCAGGCCGGTCGCTGGCCGCTGGGCGCTGTCGGGAGCACGGGTGTGGCCGCCGGTCTAGACCCGCCGCGCCAGCTCCGCCGCCTTGCCCACATACCCCGCTGGCGTCAGCGCCAGCAGCCGCTCTTTCTCGGCCAGCGGAATGTCCAGCCCGCCAATCAGCGCATGCAGGGCTTCGCGGGTGACGGCCTGGCCGCGGGTGGCTTCTTTCAGCTTTTCATAAGCGCCGGGCACGCCGTAGCGGCGCATCACGGTCTGGATGGGCTCGGCCAGCACTTCCCAGGCGGCGTCCAGGTCGGCGGCCAGTTGGGATTCGTTCAGCTCCAGCTTGTTCAGGCCGGTCAGCAGCGACTGCCAGGCCAGCACGGCGTAGCCCAGGGCCACGCCCATGTTGCGCAGCACGGTGCTGTCGGTCAAATCGCGCTGCCAGCGGCTGATGGGCAGCTTTTCGGCCAGATGGCGCAGCACGGCATTGGCCAGGCCCAGGTTGCCTTCGGCGTTCTCGAAGTCGATGGGGTTGACCTTGTGCGGCATGGTGGACGAGCCGATTTCGCCAGCCTGGGTCTTTTGCTTGAAGTAGCCCAGGCTGATGTAGCCCCACATGTCGCGCGCCAGGTCGATGCCGATGGTGCCGGCGCGGGCGATGGCGTCGAACAGCTCGGCCATGTAGTCGTGCGGCTCGATCTGGATCGAATACGGCTGAAAAACCAGGCCGAGGCCGGCTGGTTCCGGGCTTTCGATCACGCGGCGGCTGAAGGCCTCCCAGTCGAAGTCGGGCCAGGCCGACAGGTGCGCGTTGTAGTTGCCCACGGCGCCGTTCATCTTGGCCAGCAGCGCCACGCCGGCGATGCGCTGGCGCGCGGCCTGCAGGCGCGCGACGACGTTGGCCAGTTCCTTGCCGACGGTGGTGGGGCTGGCGGTCTGGCCGTGGGTGCGGCTGAGCATGGACACACCGGCGTGCTGGTGCGCCAGCGCGCGCAGGCGCTCGATCACCGCGTCCAGCGCCTGCAGCAGCACGGCGCGGCCGGCGCGCAGTTGCAGCGCGTGGCTGGTGTTGTTGATGTCCTCGCTGGTGCAGGCAAAGTGCACGAACTCGGCGGCGGCTTGCAGTTCGGCGTGGCCTTCGAACTTGGACTTGATCCAGTACTCGACGGCCTTGACGTCGTGGTTGGTGCTGCGCTCGATGACCTTGATGGCGGCGCCATCGGCCTCGCTGAATCCTTGCAGCAGGCCCTGCAGGTGGGCGCGGGCGGCGGCCGACAGGGGCTTGAATTCGGCAAAGCCGGCGTCGGACAGGGCGATGAACCACGTCAGCTCGACCTGCACGCGATAGCGCATGTAGCCCAGCTCGCCCATGTGCGGGCGCAAGGCGTCCAGCTTGGCGGCGTAGCGGCCGTCGAGCGGCGAAAGGGCGGTGAGCGCGGTCAGATCCATGGCACCGATTGTAGAAGCGCCCTGTCACGCCCGCGCCGCCGCGCTGCCCCTAAAATGGCAGCGCTCCGGGGCATCCCGGCCTCCCTGACCCAGCGTTCATGACCATGCGTTTGATCGGCGCCCTCACCAGCCCCTACGTGCGCAAAGTGCGCGTCGTCCTGGCCGAAAAGAAGCTGGACTACCAGTTCGTGCCCGAGGACGTGTGGGCCGCGGACACCACCATCGCCACCGCCAACCCGCTGGGCAAGGTGCCCTGCCTGGTGATGGACGGGCAGGACGCGGTGTTCGACTCGCGCGTGATCGTGGACTACCTGGACACGCTCTCGCCCGTGGGCAAGCTGATCCCGGCGCCCGGCCGCGAACGCGTGGAGGTCAAGACCTGGGAGGCACTGGCCGACGGCCTGCTGGACGCCGCCCTGCTGGCACGGCTGGAGCGCACTTGGCCCGGCCGCGCCGAGGGCGAGCGCAGCGCCGCCTGGATCGCGCGGCAAATGGGCAAGGTCGATGCCGCGCTGGCGGCCATGAGCGCCGGCCTGGCCGACAAACCCTGGTGCGCCGCCGGCATCCACATGACGCTGGCCGACATCGCCGTGGGCTGCGCGCTGGGCTACCTGGACTTTCGCTTTCCCGAGCTGGACTGGCGCGCACGCCACGCCAACCTGACGCGCCTGCTGGACGACAAGCTGATGGGGCGCCCCAGCTTCATAGACACCAGGCCCGCGTAGCGGACCAGCCCCGAGCTGCGCGGACGGCGTTCCCTGCCGCGCCCGTCCGTCGCTGGCCTGCAGCGCCCCCCAAAACAAACGCGCCGCCCCGGCCCGAGGGCGGAGGCGGCGCGGTCAGAATAAAAATGCTGCCGAGACGGCCTGAAGCGAAGGAGGAGGAGGGAGGGAGGAGGAAAAGCGCTTCAGGTTTTCAGTCGGCGTGAAGCCAATGGGCTCGGCAGCGTCAAGGCAATGGGAGGAGTCATTCACGCGTTGCAGGGGTAAGAGCAGCCACCTTGCTGCAAAGTTCCGGACGCCCCGGCCGGCCCCGGTAAAAAAATGTGAAGCCGAGCCGCACGATGCGGCAGAAATTCACGCCAGCGCAGCCCCCGCCGCATCGCCCAGGGTAAAGGCCTCCTCGAAGATCGAATAGCCCGACCAGTCGGCGTGGGCAAAGGCCAGGCGCGGCGCATCGTCAAACACCAGCGGCGGCGTCTCGGTGCGGGCACGCCCGGCCGCGGCTGCGGCGGCGCGCACCTGCGCCACCTGCCGCAGCGCTCCGGGCGTGGGCACGGCCATGGCGTGGCCGTAGCGCACCAGGTCGATGCGCAGCAGCTTGTCCGCCAGATCGGGGTGGGCGGTGCCCAGTTCGGCCAGGATGGCGTCACGCCAATGCGCCCAGGGCCGCTGCAGCAGCTGGGCGCGGCCATCGGGCGCGTCGCCCAGCGCGCGGTAGTACGTCAGTACCGTGGGGCCGGGCGCGGGCGACAGGCTTTGGTGCATGGCGTCCACGTAGCCCAGGCCGGCCGCGCCGTACAGCACGTTGTCCCAGGCCGGCGCGGCGCCAGGGTGGTCTTGCAGCGGCGCGCGCAGGCGCAGGTTGGCCACCAGCCAGGGGGCGGTGCGCAGGCCCTGGGCGCGCGCGCGCAGGGCGGCGGGCGCCGGGTCGATCAGCCGCGCGGCCAGCCACACCGGCAGCGCCACCACCGCCTGCCGCGCCTGCCAGCGCTCCAGCCGGCCGCTGGGCGCGTGCAGCGCATCCACCGTGACGCCGTGGCGCCCCGGCGTGATGCGGCCAACCACGCGCGCTGCCTGCAGCCGATCGCCCAAGGGTGCGGCCAGGCGCTCGGCCAGCCAGCCGTTGCCTTGCGGCCAGGTCAGCACGGTATCGTCTTCGTCGTCGTCCGCCCGCTCGCCCGGCGCTTGAAAACCGTGGCGGCTGGCAAAGTAATGCAGCCCGGCCCAGGCCGAGACGGCGCCCGGGCCGGCGCCGTAGTCGTCGCGGCAGCAGTAGTCCAGGTACCAGCGCAGCAGCGGATCCGTCAGGCCATTTTGATTCAGCCAATCTTCGAAAGTGATAGCGTCCTGCGCAAGCTGGGCGGGCGCAAAAGCCGATTTTTGTACCGGGATGGCATAGTGCGCCGCCTGCCGGGCGGCGCGCACCAACTGGGCAAAGCGCCGGTACTGCGCCCGCGTGCCCTCGCCCACTCCGTCCTGCGGCAGCAGACCGGCCTGCCAGTGGCCGTGGAAGAACAGGCGCTCCTGCGGGCTGTGGCACAGGGCCAGCTCGTCATAGCGCCAGCGCCCGGCCACGCGCCGACGCAGGCCCAGCTCCTCCAGCCAGTCCTGCACGGCGCGGGCGTCGTCGCCCGGCAGCGGCAGGTAGTGCGCGCCCTGCGGGCAGGCGATGCCGCCAACCTGCGTGCCGCGGCTGTTGCCGCCGACGCTGTCCTCCAGCTCCAGCAGCGCAAAGTCCTCGTGCCCGGCGCGGCGCAGCGCCCGCGCCGCCGCCAGGCCGGCGATGCCGCCGCCGACGATCAGCGTGTGCACCTGGCGCGTGACATCGGGCGCGCGCGTGGGCCAGGGCTGGCGCAGCAGGTGGCCGCGCTCGTGGCTGATGCCGGTGAAGCCGCCTTCGATGGCGTCCAGCGTCTGGCGCGAACAGGCCGCGGCACCGAGCACGCCGGCGGACGAGACAAGCAGGGTGCGCCGGCGCATGGCGGCTGAGTCAGTAGTGGTAGCGGCCCTGCAGAAACTCGACCCGGTCCGCCTTGACCAGATAGACACAGCGATGTTCCTGCGTGACGCGGCGCGACCAGACATCGCCGCCCAGATACTTCAGGGGCTCGGGTTTGCCGATGCCCTGGAAGGGATCACGCAAGATCGCGTGCATCAGATCGAGCAGGCGGCGCGCGGTACGCCGGTCGCTCTCGACCCAGTATTGCAAGTCTTGCAGGAATTCGGGGTGACACACGGCCAGCCGCTCACTCATGCGCCGGCGCTTTCAGCAAGGCCTGCAGCTCGTCCAACGGCGTCGCCTTGAGCACCTGGCCGCCGCGCGCGCGCGCCAGTGCGGCCAGCAGGCGCTCCGCGTTGGCGGGCGACCGCAGCAGGTGGGCGGTTTCGAGCAGACTGCTGAGTTCGTCGGCGGCGATCATGGCCACGTCGCCACCCGTGCGGCGACGCACGATCACCACTTCACGGTCATCGGCGGCACGGTCGAGCAGAGACTTGAACTGCTCGCGGGCCTGGCTGTAGGTGGTCTGGAGTGTCATGAAATTATTGTACAGAATATCTGTACCATTAAATCCCCGCTTGCGGCTTTCCGGATGCCGGGGGGCCGTCACTTGATCTTCCCCCACTCCTGCTCGTACGTGTGCACCAGCACCTGGTTAGACAGGCGGTTGACCTCGGCCCGCACGCGCGCCATGTCGGGCGGAAAGTCGAACAGCAGGGGCAGCGAGGGCCCGTCGAGAAATCGCAGGCCCGCGGGCAGCGCGCTGGGCAGGCGCCAGGGGCGGCGGCTGGCGATGACGAAGCCCCATTCGCCAAAGCTGGGCACGTGGGCGTGGTAGGGCGTGGCCGTCAGGCCCACCGATTCGATGGTCTGCACCACGGTCCAGAAGCTGCGCCTGGCGATCAGCGGCGAGGTGGTCTGGATGACGGCGTAGCCGCTGGCGGCCAGGCGCCGCTCGAGCAGGCCGTAGAAGCTGTTGGTGTAGAGCTTGCCGATGGCGAAGTTGGTGGGGTCGGGGAAGTCCACCACGATGACATCATAGGTTTCATCCCCGTGTTGCAGCCACTGAAAGGCGTCGGTATTGACGATGTGCACCTTGGGGTTGCTGAGCGATTGCTGGTTGAGCGCCGCCAGCTGCGGCGTGTCGCGAAACAGCCGCGTCATGGCCGGGTCCAGCTCGACCAGGGTGACGGATTCGACCGAGGGGTACTTCAGGATTTCGCGCACCGCCATGCCGTCGCCCCCGCCCAGTACGGCCACCCGGCGCGGCGCGCCAAAGGCAGCCATGGCGGGGTGCACCAGGGCCTCGTGGTAGCGGTATTCGTCGCGCTGGGCAAACTGCAGGTTGCCGTTGAGAAACAGACGGTAGCCCGCGTGCCCGCCCGTCACCACGATGCGCTGGTAGGGCGAGCTGTGGGCAAAGGCGATGCGGTCCTGATAGAAGTGCTCCTCGGCCAGTGTGGTGATCTGGCCGGCGCCTGCCATGCCTGCGGCCAGCAGGGCCACCACCAGGGCGCAGGCGGCGGCAAACTCGCGCCAGCGCGGCAGCTCGCGGCGAAACAGCCACAGCGCCCAGAGCGCCACCGCCGCGTTCATCAGCCCGAACAGAAAGCCGGTGCGGATCAGCCCCAGGCGCGGCACCAGCAGCAGCGGAAAAGCCAGCGACACCGCCAGTGCGCCCAGGTAATCGAAGGTGAGCACCTGGCTGACCAGGTCCTTCAGCGCCACGTCGCGCCGCAGGATGCGCATGACCAGCGGAATCTCCAGCCCCACCAGCGTTCCGACGGCCAGCACCATGCCATACAGCAGCGGCCGAAACGCCCCCGGCACCGTGGCGTTGGCGATGAACAGCACGGCCGGCAGCGCGCCGCCCACAAGGGCGATCAACAGCTCGATGCGCAGGAAGTGCGCCGGCAGCTCGCGCTCGAAATGGCGCGAGGCCCACGAGCCCACGCCCATGGCGAACAGGTAGGTGCCGATGACGGTGGAAAACTGCAGCACCGAGTCGCCCAGCAGGTACGCGGCCAGCGCCCCCGCCGCCAGCTCGTACAGCAGCCCGCAGGCCGCGATGACGAACACGCTGGCCAGCAGCGCCACGGCGATGGGGCGCGGGGCCGGCGCGGCGCTGGCCGTGCTCATGCCAGCGCCGCTTCAAGTTGCTGCGCCAGGCCGTCGATGGTCAGCCAGCCAAACACCGCCCGCCCACCGCTGGCGCGTGCCCACACCTCGCCCACCTGGCGTTTTTCAATCTCGTACGGGTCGTTCAGCAGGTGCGCGCCCTTGAACTCCAGCAGCGCCACGCGCCCATCCACCAGCTCGGCCACGAAGTCGGCATAGAAGCGCCCGCGCGACGTGGGCAGGCCAAAGCCGCAGGGCGCGGTGTCCAGGTTGCGCACCCAGTGGAGCACCTGGGGGTGGCGGTCGATGAGCTGCGCGCATTGAAACTCCTGCCCGCCGTCCTTCAGATCGGCCAGCACCGGGAAGTAGTGCTTGCCGAACTGGTAACGCCCGCCGTAGCGCGAGGCCACCGGCGCGGGGTAGCGGCCCGGCTCGAACACATGCGGATGCGCCCAGTCGGGCTCGATCAGCCATGCGCTGCCATCGCCAGCCCCCAGGCCCAGCACCTGCTGCCGGAAGGCGCGCCGCGTGGCCGCCTCGCGCAGGTCCCCCACATGCGCCTCGATGGCGCGCGCCAGCTTGAACCGCGCCTGCGCCAGCACCACCAGCGGCACGCCGCAGCCGTGCAGCTGGTGGTTCACCGCGGCGGCCAGGTAGGCGCGGCGCTGGCCTTGCGTGAGTCCGGCCAGTTCGGGCGCTTTGAACAGCGACTGATCCAGCCAGCCCACCAGCGTCTCGGCGTCGATGCTGCTGCTCTCCCAGTCCATGGCCATTTGCGCGCTGCCCGTGCGGCGCAGCGCCACGCGGGCGCCGTCCATGCCGATCTCGAACACGTCCGACTCCTGCGCCACCTGAAAGCTGGGCAGCTGCACCGCCTGCGGCGCCAGCAGGTCCAGCTCCACCGCCTCCAGCACGGCCTCGCGCTCCAGCGGCCACAGCGGCGCCTGCGCGGCGGTGCGATAACCCAGCGTGGGCAGTGGCGCAAAGGGCGCGCCGCGCGAGGCAGGCGCCGTCTGCGCCGCCACCAGCGCGTTGTGCTGCGCCACCTTTTCACGCAGCTGCTCCTGCTTTTTGGCGCCGCGCACCGGGGCCAGCAACAGTGCCTCGGTGTCTTCACCGATATGGCCGCTCACCTCCACCCTCTGCGCGCCGGCCACGTCCCGCAGCTGCACGCCGGGCAAGGTCAGCAGCTCGGGTGTGGCGGCAATTTCATCAAAAATAGTAGCTACTGGCGCTTTCTGGACGGGCGCCAGAGGCCGATTTGACTCAAATTCTTGCCACAACGGCATGCTGCCGGGCGGCGCGATCATGCTGGCCACGTCCAGCGCCTCGAAACCCATGTGCTCGATCAGCCGGTCGGCCAGCGCATGCGCGGCCTGCGAGAACTCCGCCGCGCACACATGGGCGTAGGCGCGGTTGAGTGCCCCGCGCCCGCGCCGCCGAGCATGCGGCATGCGCAGCACCCGGCCCAGCAGTTGCTCCACCGCCGTGGCGCTGGTCAACTTTTGCAGGCTGCACAGCACGTAGGCAAAGGGGCAGTCCCAGCCTTCGCGCAGCGCCTGCACGGTGATGACGTAGCGCACCGGGCAGTCCCGCGCAGCCAGGTGAATGTCGTCCAGGCCGCGCTGCGTGCCGGTGGCGACGACCACCTGATTGGCCGGCAACTTCAGCTCATCGACCAGGTAGTCGCGCAGCTTCTCGGGCGGCATCTCCTCGCCCGCGTTCTGCGCCTGGAACAGCACGATGGGGCGCACGTAGCCGGCGCCGGCGGCCTCGTCCTTGAGCGCCTCGGCCTCCAGCGCCCTTTGGGTCTGCACCGCCCCGAACACGGCGGCGGGCCAGCCCTCGGGGTGCTCGGCCAGCACGATGGGCAGCTTGATCATGTCCTCGGCCGCCAGTTCCTGCGCACTGACGTGGTACAGCACATTCGTCTTGGCGGCGATGGGCGTGGCCGTCAGCTCCAGGATGAAGCTCGGATTCAGCCGCTGCAGCGCCGTAAAACTCTTGTCCGTCTTGGTGTTGTGCGCCTCGTCCACGATCAGGATGGGCTGGTGCAGCGCCAGCCAGTTGGCCAGACTCCAGCGCGGCTGGCCTGCAAAGCCCGCCAGCACGCCGGTGGTGTCGCGCGCCACATCCTCGGCCGTGACCAGTGCATCGGGCAGCTCGCGCAAGCAGCCCAGCGCCCGCTCGTCCGCGCCCTTGAAATGCGGCTCGAAACTCTCGGCAAAGCTGTACACATTGCGCTGGCCCGCGTCCTCGATGCGAAAGCTCTGAATGGTGGCCACCACCACGATGGCATTGCGGCCCCACTCGGGCGGGGCAATTTGCGCCACGTCCTCCAGCGTGCACACGCGCAGCCCCTCGCCGTAGGCATCGGCCAGCGCGGCGCGGTAGGGGTGGCCGGGTGTCTGCAGGGCCTTCAAGGTCTGCTGGCGGATGGCGTCGCTGGGCACCAGCCAAACGGCCAGCGGCGCATCCACCGCCACCCACTCGCGCGCCAGCAGCGGTACGGCGTGCGCCGCCAGCACCGTCTTGCCGCCGCCGGTGGGGATGCGCAGGCACACGCAGGGCACCTCATGGCCAAACGCCTCGGCCTGATAGGAGCGGCCCGCCTGCGCGCCAAACGCGCCCGCCGGGCCGTTCACCCGCACCGCGCGGGCAAAGGCCGCCAGGGTGTCCAGGGCGGTTTGCTGGTAGGACTTGAGGGTGATGGGTGTCATGGAAGGTTTTCCGACACGCTGCGGTACGCCTGCTGCGGAGAATGGGGCGTGTCCGGCAGGGTCATGGCGATGCGCTTTTGCGCCAGCAGCGGGCGCAGGTAGTTCTGGCGGATGGATTCCGGGTTGCGCTGCAGCAGCAAGGCCAACTCGTCTGCCCGCCACGCGCGGCGGCGACACAGCTCCACAACCAGATCGCGCACCCGCGCCGGCGGATGGCGCAGCCCCAGCGCGCCCACGCGGGCAGCCAGCGTGCCTGGCAGCTCATCCAGCAAAGCGGTGCGGGCAGGGTCAGGGTTGCTAGATAGGACGGCAGACTTGCTAGATAAGGCGCCAAGCTTGCTAGACAAGCGATCCGATTCACTGGATAAGCTCGAAGAGCCTGTCTCCCCCACGAGCTTGTCCGTGGGTTGGTACCACGTGGCCGAGCCCCGGCCCTGCTGGCTGAACAGACCCGCGTCGCGAAGCCGCCGCAGGGCATTGCTGGCGGCAAGCGTGTCCACCTTGTTCAGAGCGCGGTAGGTGGCGTTGTCGATAGTGCCCGCCTCGCGGGCGACGACCAGGGCGCGGGCCTCTTCGTCGCTCAGGTGCAAGGCCTTGAACTGCCCAAGCCAGCGGATATCGCCCTCGCCCAAAAAGTGGTGAAAGAAAAACAGCGTGCTGAACTGATCCTGTCCCCGGTTGGACTCGAACAGGGGCGGCACCAGCCCGGCCTGGTCCATGGCGTCGCGCATGGCGCGAATGCCGCTGCCCTTGGTTTCGGCAAAGCGGGTCTCGTGCAGCACGGCCGCGATGTGGGGGTTGCGCGGCATGGAGCCCGGCTCGCCCAAATGGTCCGGTGATTTGAGCGAAAAGCCGGGGTTGCGGATTTCGAGCCGATTGGCATAGCGGATCACCTGCACCGGCGCCTGCACCCGGTAGCTGCGGTGCATCAGGGCATTGACCAGCGCCTCGCGCAGCGCGCGCAGCGGAATGACGGGTCTGTCGCTGCGTTGCAGCTGGCCCTCCTCCAGCCCAAAACCCTTGGGCAAATCGTCCAGCACTGCAGCTTGGGTGCGGCGCAGCAGCGTGAACAGCGGCGCGCGCAGCTCCACCGTGTCAAAGCGCCGGTCGGGATGCGGCACCCATTCGCGCCCAGGCACCCGGATGTAGTCCACCCGCGTCATCGGGAAGCAGCGCCGCAAGGCCACGGGCTTGCCAAACAGCAGCAACCCGGCCACCGTGGGCCTCCATGCGCCTGCCGCGTCGCGCCGCACAGCGCTCAACGCCTGCAGGAGTTCTGCGTCCGTCCAGCGCAGCTCCTCGGCATCGGGGTTGACTTCGGCCCGGGCCTGGCGGTAGTCGGCAATGGCGTTGTCGTCGAAATCATCCCGTTCGGCGCCAGACACCAGCCCCGCGTCAAAGCTTTCTCGCTGGCGCGACTGGTACAGCATTTCCAGGTCGTCCTCGGTGCAGCGCTGGTCGGTGCTGCCAATGCGGCGGAATGCGCCCTTGGGCAAGCCGGTGGCCTTGAAGAAGATGGGCTTGTCTTGCGGCGCGGCCTCAGGCACGAACACCACGACGACGGGCTCGCCCGCCAGCGTTTCGGTGCGAATATCCACCCGCAGCGGCATATTGAACACCGTGGCGCACTGGCTGGCCAGGTCAGCGCTGAGCTTGTCCGGCTGGGGCACGCCCTCCACGGCATAGCCCGGAAACAGCGCCTGTTCGTCCGGGGCGACTCCCAGCAACAGCCAGCCGCCGCCCAGGTGAGGCTCATTGGCAAAGGCGCAAATGGTTTCCAGCAGCGACTTGCCCGCCTCCCGCGCACGCTTGGCCTCGATGCGCTCGTTTTCGTCGAGCAGGTTCAGGCTCTCCAGCAGTTCCTGTGCGTTCATCGCCCTCACCTCGCCTTCACGTCATACGGAATGTGCTTGAAGGTGATGCGCGCGCGGGCCAGCGTCTCGGGGCCCAGGCGGTTGGCCTCGCCATAGACCACCAGCGGGGCGTCGGGGTGGGGCGTGGCGGCGTGCAGCGCTAGCAGGGCCTGGAGCACGTCGCGCGTGAGCACATTGCCGCTGGCCGGGCGCTTGTCGCCCAGGATGCCGTTGAACAGCAGGTAGTAGGCGGTGCGGCTGCGCAGCAGGGGCGGGCCCCCATCCCCGCCTTCCCCCAGAGGGGGAAGGAGCAAATCCGCCGCCGCGCTCCCCGGTCTTGCTCCCTCTCCCTCTGGGAGAGGGTTGGGGTGAGGGCCAGCGGCGCCACTTTCAAGCGAAATCGCCCCTTCGCGCCCGTCCGTCAAGCGCGGTACGCTCTCAAAAACAGAGTGCGTCCCCAGCCACGGCGTGCCCGCCTGGCCCTCGGCCGCGTCCCAGGTCTGGCCCGTCTCCTGCTGCCAGACAAAGGCCGCCAGCGTGGCGAAGCGCACCTCGGGGTGGATGGCGCCGGTGGCGTCAAATATGGGCGCGCCCAGCCTCTGGAAGCGAAAGCCGCCGCCGCCCTGCCAGCCCACGGCCTGGCTGATGCCGCCCTGCTCGCCGGCGACAACTTTTTGCAGCCGCGGCAGGCAGTGGGTGGCGGCGTGCTCGCCCATTTCGATGCCGATCCAGCGCCGGCCCATCTTGTGCGCGACGGCGGCCGTGGTGCCGGAGCCGAGGAAGCTGTCGAGGACGAGGTCGCCGGGGTTTGAGGCGATATAGAGGATACGTTGCAACAAAGCTTCGGGCTTTGGTGTTTCAAAACTAGCTTTCTCTCCAAATAGCCTTTCAATCTCCGAGCTTGCGTGCTGGTTTAGCCCTGCATCAGCCCAAATGCTGGGTGAAGACATGCCGGCCTTGGCTTCCGTCTTGAATAGCTTGCGCATCGGCGTTGTGGCTGTGCCCTTGACACCCCAATACAAGCGCTTTTCTTCTTGAAGCCGCTCCATTTCTGCCTTGTTGTGGCGCCAGCAAGTACCTTGCCTTGGGAAAACTTGTTCTCCTGTGTAGGGGTTGGTGACGCCGTAGTACAAGCTCTCGACGAAACGCCCCCCTTTGCCATTGGCAGTTGTGTCAATTTTTCGAAACGGCCCACGAGAATCTGGCCCGTCCGGTTCATCAAAAATTTTGTACTGAGCATCGGCTTTTTCCGTGCGCTCCATCAGGTTGAATACCTCCTCAGCACGGGTTTTTTTCGAGGCGCTGTCCTTTCCCTTTGCCCACACCAGGATGTGGTCATGAATCAGTCCTATTTTTCGGTCATTGGGAGGGCCGTCGCGCTTTTGCCACGACAGATCAATGACAAAGTTTTGGCGCCCGAAAACCTCGTCACCCAATACCTTCATGTAATGGGCTTCGTTGTCGTCCAGGGAAACCCAGATCGAGCCGTCCTCGCTGAGCAACTCGCGCAGAAGCTGCAGGCGCGGCAGCATCATGGAGAGCCACTGGCTGTGCTCCAGGTTGTCGTCGTAATGCTCGAAGGCGCTTTGCGTGTTGTAGGGCGGGTCGATGAAGATGCATTTGACCTGCCCCCGATAGAACGGCAGCAGGGCCTTCAGGGCCTCAAGGTTGTCGCCCTGGATGAGCAGGTTGTGCTGCGCGGCCTCGGCGTCGCCGTGGGTGGAGACGTTGTCCAGCAGCCGGTAGGGCACTTCGGACACGGTGGAGAAGGCGGTGGCGCGGTTGAGCCAGTCGAGGGTGGGCATGGATGCAAGGGGTGCGGTGGGGCGGCTTGGAGGCGCCGCGGCGCGAGCCTATCACCCCGCAGCCAGCGTGAGGCCCGCCAATGCAAGCCAAATCAGGCGTTTGCGCTTGACCGACTTGCGCGAGCAGCTATGAATTCAGGACTTTCACCCCCTCGCATGCGTCGGCCTCAGTGGATCGCCGCCGCCACGATGATGCTGACGCCCAGGCACATGGCGGCCACCACCAGGGCGAGCGCGCGGTTGTGCTTTTCGACGATCTCCAGCCACAGGTCGTAGGGCGTGAGCTTGTCGATGATGATGAAGCAGACCCAGAAGATGACCACGCCGATGAGGGCGTAGACGAGCGAGCCGGCGAGGGCGGCGGGTTTGAGCCATTCAGTTTCCATGGGGATGACCTCCGAGGGTTGAAAACATCATTTGTGGCTGCCGCCGCTGGAGTAGCCGCCAAAGGAGCCGCCCGAGCTGCGGCTGTAGCCGGACGAGCCCGAGCAGCTGTCCATGATGAAGGCGATGGCGAAGAAGAGGGCGATGATGACGATGATGGTCATGCAGCCCACGCCCTTGGAGGCGACGAAGGGGCCGACGCTCTGGCGTTCGAACGCGTCCTTGCCCGCGGCCAGGCCAAAGGCCTCGGCCACCAGGGTGCCGGCGACCTTGCTGCCCACCGAGGTGGTGACTTCGCCGGCACCGCGTTCGGTGGACAGCAGGTTGATGCCGTTGGCGTAGTCGTGGTTTTCGGTCTTCTGGCCGCTTTGCACCGGCCAGTAGAACTCGCCCAGCACCTCGGTGGTGGTGGCCTCGTAGGTGGACTGCAGGGTGTAGGTCTGGCCCAGGTATTTGGCACTTTTGCGATCGGCGGCAATGCGCGGCGCGCCGGTGGCGGTGTGCACCAGAGACCAGCCGTCCTCGGCGTCGACCAGGAAGGCAAAGCCGCGCTCGCGGTTGTAGAGCAGGTATTCGCTCCAGGCGAAGGTTTCGTCGTCGCCCGGCTCCTGGCCGATGCGCCGTTGAAACCCCACCACCTGCCAGCTCGCGCCTTGCAGCTGGCCGGTGCTGCCCAGGGGGATGAGCGGCTTGGCGTGCACCGACTGCTCCACCGCCTTGAGCTCGCCGCCGATTCCGGCCGACAGGTCGATCAGGCTGTGGCAGCTGGGGCAGGTGCAGCTCTTGGACGAATCGAGCCGCACCGTGACCGGCGCGCCGCAGTGGGGGCAGTTGAACTGGCGCCCGCCGCTGTCCTCGCGCACCGATTCGTCCTTCAGGCCCTTCAGTTGCAGGTCTTCCAGTCGCACGGCGCGGCCGCGCTCGATCTGCGGCGGCCGGTGGCCGTAGTCGATGGAGAGCACCTGGCCGTCTTCGCTGCGCAGCTCGACCAGATCGAAGGCCTGGCCCAGCGCCGGCAGCTTGGGCAGCTCGCCCTCGGCAGCGATGAGTTGCGCCGCGCCGCTGAAGGCCACCACCCAGGGCTGGCCATCCAGTTGCACGGTGCTGCCGGCGGCCTGCTGGGGCAAGTCGGGCGGCACCTTGGCGGCGGAGTCGGCTTGAGTGAAGACGTAGGCGCCGTTGTCCTCGCCCAGGGTGGCGGTGCGGCCGTCATCCAGCGCGGCGATCCACTCGGCCCAGACGCCGGCCTCGCTCTTGTACTGCAGCCGCCCGATCAGGGTGAAGGGCAGGTCCTTGCCGTCCAGCGCGATGCGGCCGCTGGCCATGCGCTGCAACGGGCTGTGGTCGTCGAACAGCTCGGCCATCTGGCCGATGCGCCTCAGCTGCCGGCCTTCGCGCACCACGGTGCTGCGGCAGTAGCCGCACACGGCGTAGGGCGCGGCGGCGCTGCGGAACTCGACCGGCGCGCCGCAGGAGGGGCACAGGGCGCGGTAGTGACGCTGCGGGGCGTCGGTGGCCATTTTATGAGTGTTTTATGGCTCTAGCGCCCATCCATCAAGCGCAAGCAGCTATTGTTTTTATGGTTTCAGACGAGCTTCTTGAGCAGCTCGGCCTTCTTGGCGTTGAACTCGTCCTCGGTCAGTATGCCCTTGGCCTTGAGCTCGCCCAGCTTCTCCAGCGTGGCCATCACGTCCTCGGGCTTGACGCCCACCGGCGCCGCCGCCGGCGCTGCGCCCCCAGCGGCGGGAGCGCCGCCCTGCAGCGCCGACTGCATGTTCTGCGCCAGGATCTGCCCCATGGCCACGCCCGCGCCCATGCCCAGCCCGGCGCCGGCCAAGCCGCCCGCGTCGCCGCCGGCGGCCACGCCCTCGGCCATCTTGGGGATGGCCTGCGCGGTCTGGTACTGCATGAACTTGCCCATGTCGCCGCCCACCATGCCCATGCCGATCTTCTGGTCCAGCACCTTCTGCAGCTCGTCGGGCAGCGAGATGCTTTGCACCGTGGTGGCCTCCAGCTTCAGGCCGTAGGCCTGCATGGCGGGCGCCAGCGCGCTGGCCAGGGCCTGCGCAAAGGCCTGCTGGTTGGCCGCCAGGTCCAGGAAGGGAATGTTGCTTTGCGCAATGCCGGTGGCGATGTTCTGCATGATCAGCCCGCGCAGCTGGCCGTCCAGGTCGGCCACGGTGTAGACATCGCGCGTGCCGGAGATTTCGGTGTAGAAGACCTTGGGGTCGGCCACGCGGTAGGCGTAGTTGCCGAAGGCGCGCAGGCGCACGGCGCCGAACTCCTTGTCGCGCACGGTGATGGGCTGGGGCGTGCCCCACTTCTGGTCGATCTGCTGGCGCGTGCTGAAGAAATACACATCGCTCTTGAAGGGCGACTGGAACAGCTTGTCCCAGTTCTTCAGGTAGGTCAGCACCGGCAGCGTCTGCGTGGTGAGCTTGTGCGTGCCGGGGCCGAACACGTCGGCCACCTGGCCCTCATTGACGAACAGGGCCATCTGCGACTCGCGCACCACCAGCTGCGCGCCGGTCTGGATCTCCATGTCGGCCATGGGGTAGCGCCAGGCCAGCGTGCCGTCGCCTTCCTCCGTCCACTCCAGGATGTCGATGAACTGCTTCTTGATGAAATCCATCAGCGCCATTCGGGTTCTCCATTGCAACCAGTGACGGCGGATGATACGGGCGCCCCGCGCCGGCGTACAGGGGCCGTTTCCTACAATCGTCCGTGCATGCGTCGCCGGACCGGCTCCGCCAGCCCGACGCGCCCCCAGGAGACCCCAAAGCATGACCCGCCCCCCCGCCCCGCCCGCCAACGACGACAAGCACGCCCAGCTGTGGCGTGCCGCGCTGGACTATCACGAGCACCCGGTGCCCGGCAAGATCGCCGTGCAGCCGACCAAGACCGTCAGCAACCGCTACGAGCTGTCGCTGGCCTACAGCCCCGGCGTGGCCGCGCCGTGCGAAGAAATCGTGCGCGACCCGGCCGCCGCCTTCCGCTACACCGCGCGCGGCAACCTGGTGGGCGTCATCACCAACGGCACCGCCGTGCTGGGCCTGGGCGACATCGGCCCGCTGGCGGGCAAGCCGGTGATGGAAGGCAAGGGGGTTCTGTTCAAGAAGTTCTCGGGCATCGACGTGTTCGACATCGAGATTGCCGAGAAGGACCCGGACAGGCTGGTGGAGATCATCGCCGCGCTGGAGCCGACCTTTGGCGGCATCAATCTGGAGGACATCAAGGCGCCCGAGTGCTTCATCGTCGAGCGCAAGCTGCGCGAGCGCCTGAACATTCCGGTGTTTCACGACGACCAGCACGGCACCGCCATCGTGGTGGGTGCGGCCGTGGTCAACGGCCTGAAGGTGGTGGGCAAGCAGATCGATCAGGTCAAGCTGGTGGTCTCGGGCGCGGGCGCGGCGGCACTGGCCTGCACAGGCCTGCTGGTCAAGCTGGGCGTGCGGCGCGAAAACGTGTGGGTGACCGACATCAAGGGCCTGGTCTACGAGGGCCGCACCGAGCTGATGGACCCGGACAAAGCGGTGTATGCGCAAAAGACCGACAAGCGCACGCTGGGCGAGGTGATCGACGGCGCTGACATCTTTCTGGGCCTGTCGGCTGGCGGCGTGCTCAAGGCCGAAATGGCCGCGCGCATGGCGGCGCGCCCGCTGATTCTGGCGCTGGCCAACCCCAACCCCGAAATTATGCCGGAGGACGTGAAGGCCGTGCGCGACGACGCGCTGATCGCCACCGGCCGCACCGACTACCCCAACCAGGTCAACAACGTCCTGTGTTTCCCCTACATCTTTCGCGGTGCGCTGGACTGCGGAGCCACCACCATCACCAGCGAGATGGAGATTGCCGCCGTGCACGCCATCGCCGAGCTGGCGCAGGCCGAGCAAAGCGAGGTAGTGGCGCGCGCCTATGCGGGTGAAAAACTCAGCTTCGGGCCCGAGTACCTCATCCCCAAGCCGTTTGACCCGCGCCTGATGATGAAGATCGCCCCGGCCGTGGCCGAGGCGGCGGCGGCCAGCGGCGTGGCCCAGCGCCCCATTGCCGACATGGAGGCGTATCGCCAGAAGCTGCTGACCTTCGTCTACGCCTCGGGCACCACCATGCGCCCGATCTTCGACGCCGCCCGGCTGGCCGCCAAAAAGCGCGTGGCCTACGCCGAAGGCGAGGAAGAGCGGGTGCTGCGCGCCGCCCAGATCGTGGTGGACGAGGGCGTGGCCCGACCCACGCTGATCGGGCGGCCGGCCATCATCGCCCAGCGCATCGAGAAATTCGGCCTGCGGCTGAAGGAAGGCGCGGACTACGACGTGGTCAACACCGACTTCGACCACCGCTATCGCGACTTCTGGCAGAGCTATCACCAGATGACCGAGCGCAAGGGCATCACCGTGCAGGTGGCCAAGATCGAAATGCGCCGGCGCCTGACCCTGATCGGCACCATGATGCTGCACAAGGGAGAGGTCGACGCCCTGGTCTGCGGCACCTGGGGCACCACCGCCAACCACCTGCACTACATCGACCAGGTGATCGGCCGGCGCCCCGGCGCCGCCGTCTATGCCTGCATGAATGGCCTGCTGCTGCCCGACCGCCAGCTGTTTCTGGTGGACACCCACGTCAACTACGACCCCAGCGCCGAGGAGCTGGCGCAAATCACCGCCATGGCGGCCACCGAGATGCTGCGCTTTGGCATCACGCCCAAGGCCGCCCTGCTGTCGCACTCCAACTTCGGCACCAGCGAGCAGCCCAGCGCCCTCAAGATGCGCCGCACCCTGGCGCTGCTGCGCGAGCAGGCGCCCTGGCTGGAGGTGGACGGCGAGATGCACGGCGACGTGGCGCTGGACGGCGCCGCGCGCCAGGCGCTGATGCCGCGCAGCGTTCTGCAGGGCAACGCCAACCTGCTGGTGTTTCCCGGCATCGACGCCGCCAACATCGCCTACAACCTGCTCAAGACGGCCGCCGGCGGCAACATCGCCATTGGCCCCATGCTGCTGGGGGCTGCCAAACCTGTGCACATTCTCACGGCCAGCGCCACCGTGCGCCGCATCGTCAACCTCACGGCGCTTGCCGTGGTGGATGCAAATGGTTGAATGGAAAGACTTATTAAATTAGTGAGCGCACACTAATTTGGCACTTTCCGGCCTGGACCCGGCCCGCAGCCCGCGGGCTGGTGCTTGATTTTTCGCGCCCGCTGCGGCACACTATCGCCTTGAGATTTTCGGGTTAACCCGGAGGTTTTCGAGAGGTGTTTTTCATGTTGCGAACAGCGGCATCGCTGGTTGCCCGATCGCTGGTCATCGTGTCGCTGTGCGTAGGCCTGGGGGCCGGCGCCGATGTGGCACAGGCGCGCAGCGGCCCGGAGGGAGCGGAAACCACCATCGGGGTGGCCCAGCTGCCACGGCAGGGGCAGCAAACGTATCGCCTGATTCACCAGGGCGGGCCGTTTGCGTACGAGAAGGACGGTGTGGTGTTCGGCAATCGCGAGCGCCTGCTGCCCTCCAAGCGGCGTGGCTACTACCGTGAATACACCGTCGAGACCCCCGGCCTGCGCCATCGGGGCGCGCGCCGCATCGTCTGCGGCGGCGTCCAGCGCACCCAACCCGACGCGTGCTGGTACACGAGCGACCATTATTCGAGCTTCAAGAGGATCGTCGAGCCATGAAG
>OFJB01000394.1_pt1 | contig 21896 bp, 18 predicted proteins | sample 1775081 | NCBI WGS metagenome assembly OFJB01 (sample SAMN08195771, study PRJEB24354) | sludge metagenome | isolation source: initial sludge from phenol fed wastewater aerobic bioreactor | place: India: Nagpur | collected 2016-06-05
CTCCGGCAGCAGGATCTCGGCCGATTCCAGTTGCGTCTGGGCCCGGCGCACCTCCGCCTCCGGCAGCGGCTCGCGCTGCAGGCGCAGCAGTTCGCCCTCGATGGCCTGCTGCAGCTCGGCCGGCGCGTGGCCGGCGGGGACTTCACTCGGTTCGTCGTTCATCGTCGTTTCCTGCGGTGGTTGGCACGGCTGCATCCAGGGCCAACGGTTGATCTTCGGGCAGGGGCAGCGCCGCCTGCAACCCATCGCCTTCGAGCCTGTCCTGCACCTCGGCCGGCAGCGGCGGCAGATCGGCGATCGCCTGCAGCCCCAGGTCGTCGAGGAACTGCCGCGTGGTGGCGAAAAGCGCCGGCCGGCCCACGGTCTCCCGATGGCCGATCACCTCGATCCAGCCCCGGTCTTCGAGCTGCTTGATGATCAAGCTGTTGACAACCACGCCGCGGATGTCCTCGATGTCGCCGCGCGTGACCGGCTGGCGATGCGCGATGATGGCCAGGGTCTCCAGCGTCGCGCGGCTGTAGCGCGCGGGCTTCTCGGGCACGAGGCGGTCGAGCCAGGGCCGCATCTCGGGGCGGCTCTGAAAGCGCCAGCCCGAGGCCACCTGCACCAGCTCCACCCCGCGCTGCGCCCAGTCCGCCTGCAGCTGCTGCAGCAGGGACTTGACGGTGTCGGCGCCGACCGCGTCGCCGAACAGCGCGCGCAGCTCGGGCAGCGTCAGGGGCTGCTGCGAGCAGATCAGCGCGGTCTCCAGGACCTTTTTGGCTTGCACCGTGTTCATGGTCTGGCGCCGTGGACGGAACATGCCACGCGTGTGGCCATGCCTGTCAAAGCGACGGAAATACAGGTTCGTGGGTGTGCGGCCCGTATCCAGGCGCCGCATGAATGCGCAGAAGGTGCGACCCCGCTGCGCTGGGGCCAGCGCCGCCGGACATCATGGCGGCGCAAATGACGGTTCATTGTAGTCCAAGCCCAGGGCCTGCAAGGCATGGCGCAGGTCCTGCGGCAGCGGCGCGCTCCAGTGCATGGGCGCCCCGGTGATAGGGTGCGCCAGCGCCAGCGAAAAGGCGTGCAGGGCCTGGCGCTGCATGCCGGCCGCCGCCACGCCGCCGTAGAGCGCATCGGCCACCAGGGGATGGCCGATGGACGCCATGTGCACGCGGATCTGGTGGGTGCGCCCGGTGTGCAGGCTGCACCGCACCAGGCTGATCCGGCCATCGGTGGCCAGGCCCTCGACGTCGGTGCGCGCCGGCTTGCCCGGGCGCAGCGCCAGATCGACCGCCGCCATGCGCAGGCGGTTGCGCGGATCGCGCCCGATGGGGGCCTCGATGCTGCGGCGCACGCCCGGCGTCCAGCGCCCCCAGGCCAGGGCCAGGTAGCGGCGGCTGACCTCGTGGGCGGCGATGGCCTGCGCCAGCACGTCCATGGCCGCGCGGGTGCGCGCGACCACCATCAGGCCGCTGGTGTCCTTGTCCAGGCGGTGCACGATGCCCGCGCGCGGCAGCTGCGCCGCCGCGGCGTCGCGCCCGAGCAGGCCGTTGAGCAGCGTGCCGCTCCAGTGCCCGGCCGCGGGGTGCACCACGAGCCCGACGGGTTTGTTGACCACCAGCAGGTGCTCGTCCTCGTACACCACATCGATCGCCATCGGCTCGGGGCGGAAGGCCTGGCTCTGCTCGGTCGGGCGCATGTGCACGAGGAGCACGTCGCCGACGCGCACTTTGTGGGCCGGCTTGACGCCCGCGCTGCCGTTGAGCTGCACCGCCCCTTGCTGCAGCAGCTGCTGCAGGTAGCTGCGCGAGAACTCGGGCACGCGCAGGGCCAGCGCCTTGTCCAGGCGCATGCCGTGTTCTTCGGCGGACAGGGTGATGCGGCGCTGCTCGCCCTCGTCATCGGCCAGCGACGGTTCGCCGGATTCGCCCTCCGGCGCCAGGCCGGTCATCCGTGCGGCGGCAGGTAGTGCAGCGGATCGACGGGCTTGCCTTCGCGGCGCACCTCGAAGTGCAGCTTCACGTGGTCCGCGTCGGTGCTGCCCATCTCGGCGATCTTCTGCCCGCGGTGCACGGTCTGGTCTTCCTTGACCAGCAGTTTCTGGTTGTGCGCGTAGGCCGTCAGGTAGGTCTTGTTGTGCTGCACGATGAGCAGGTTGCCGTAGCCGCGCAGCCCGGCGCCGGCATAGACCACCCGGCCATCGGCCGCGGCGAGCACCGGGTCGCCGGCCTTGCCGGTGATGTCCACGCCCTTGTTGCGCACCTCGTCGAACTTGCCTTCGACCTTGCCGGAAGCCGGCCAGGACAGCTGGATGTCGCCATTGGCCACAGCAGGTGCCGCGGCGGGTGCCGCAGCGACGGCCGGCGCGGCGGCGGCGGCGGGCGCGGCGTCCGGCCGCGAGGCGGCGCTGCCGGCCACCGTCCCGCTGGCCACCGGCCGCGTCACCACGCCCTTGTCCGCGGCCACCGTGGCGGTGGCGGCGGCGGCATCGGGCGGGGCCACGCGCAGCACCTGGCCCACTTCGATGACGTTGGGGTTTTCCAGCTGGTTCCAGCGCGCCAGGTCTTTCCACGCCTGCCCATGGTCCAGGCCGATGCGGATCAGCGTATCGCCCGGCTTGACGGTGTAGTACCCCGGCTTGCCCGCGTTCTCCGCGCCGGGCAGCGGCTGCGCTGGCGCGCCCGCCACGGGCTGGACGCCGCCGGAGGCCGCCGTGCCCCGGCTTTCCACGGGCGCCTGATTGACCGGCGTGCTGCACGCCGCAAGCAGCGCGGCCGCACCCAGCACCCCCGTCCACAACCATCCAGAACCGATTTGCCTCATACCTCAGCCTGCGTCCGTTTCATTACGCGATGCCCGATTTTAGGGGGACGAAATGCACGGCCTCGAGCACGCTGTGCACATAGCCCTGCGCCGTCCTGTCCACCACCTGCAGCGCCTGCGCGCCGTCAGCGCCGACGACGGGCGCGACCAGCCGGCCGCCGACGGCCAGCTGCTCGCACCACGCGGGCGGCAGGTGCTGCCCGCCCGCGGCGGCGATGATGCCCGCGTAGGGCGCGCCGGCCGCGTAGCCCAGCATGCCGTCGCCCAGGATCAGGTGCACGTTGGCCAGGCGCAGGGGGCGCAGCCGCTCGCGGGCGCGCTCGTGCATGGCCCGCAGGCGCTCGATGGTATAGACCTCGCGCACCAGCTGCGAGAGCACGGTGGCCTGGTAGCCGCAGCCAGTGCCGATTTCAAGCACCCGGCCGAGCTGCCCGCCCGCCTGGATGCCGGGCGCGCCCAGCAGCAGTTCGAGCATGCGCGCCACCACGGCGGGCTTGGAGATGGTCTGGCCCCAGCCGATGGGCAGGCTGGTCTCCTCGTAGGCCTGGGTGACCAGCGCCGTGTCCACGAACAGGTGGCGCGGCACGGCGCCCATGGCCCGCAGGACGTCCGCGTGCGCGATGCCGGCCTGCGCCAGGCGCTGCACCATGCGCTGGCGCACGGCCGCCGAATCCAGCCCCAGGCCCCGGGGCGCGGGCGGCGCGCGCAGCGCCGCGGGGGCGGCCGGCGCCGGGCTGGCCTTGAGCCCGCCCAACTGGGCCGGAAAGCCCGGCCTGCGCGCCGGCGTCATGCGGCCTGCCCCGCCATGGACAGCCGGGCCATGGTCTGCGCCCAGTAGCCCAGGTTCTGGTGATCGGTGAGGTCCACCTGCAGCGGGGTGACGGCCACGTGGCCGTGCGCGGTGGCGTGGAAATCCGTGCCTTCGCTCGCGTCCCGGGCGGCGCCGGCCGCGCCGATCCAGTACATGGTCTCGCCGCGCGGGTTCTCCTGCCGGATGGCGTTCTGCGCCGCGTGGCGGCGCCCGAGGCGGCAGAGCTTGAGCGGGCGCAGGGCATCGAGCGGCAGGTTGGGGATGTTGACGTTGAGCAGCCACGCCGCGGCGCCGACGAAGTGCTGCGCCTGCATCTGCGCGACGAGGCGGCCCATGGTGGCCGCCGCGGCTTCGAGCTCCTGCCAGCCTTTGTCCACCTGGGAGACGGCGATCGACGGTATGCCGAAGAGGTAGCCTTCCATGGCCGCGCCCACGGTGCCGGAATACAGCGTGTCGTCCCCCATGTTGGCGCCGTTGTTGATGCCGGAGATCACCAGATCGGGGCGCTCGCCCAGCAGCCCGGTGAGCGCGATGTGCACGCAGTCGGCCGGCGTGCCGTTGACGTAGCGAAAACCGTTGGGCGCGGTGTGCACGTACAGCGGGGCGTTGAGGGTGAGCGCGTTGGACTTGGCGCTGTTGTTGTGCTCGGGCGCGACGACCTGCACGTCGGCGATCGGCGAGAGCGCCGCATGCAGCGCCGCCAGGCCGGGGGCCTGATAGCCGTCGTCATTGGACAAGAGGATACGCATCGTTGCCTGCAGGGGAAGGCTGGCATTGTAGGGTGCTGCACCGGGGCAGCGGGCGCCGGTCGCACGAGGGACAAACCGGCCGCGGCCGCGCTTTCATAATGATCCGCTCCAAGGAAAAAGAGGAACCGCACGATGCACGCCTGGCTTTGCCGCAACCCCACCGGCGTCGAGGCGCTCGCCTGGACCGAGCTGCCCGAGCCACAACCCGCACCGGGCGAGGTCCTGATCGACATCCATGCCGCCAGCCTGAACTTTCCCGATCTGCTGATCGTGCAGAACAAGTACCAGTTCAAGCCGCCGCTGCCCTTCGTGCCGGGCTCGGAATACGCGGGAGAAGTGCGCGCGGTGGGCGAAGGCGTGCGGCACCTGCGCGTGGGGCAGCGCGTGGCCTGTCTTTCGGGCACCGGGGGGTTCGGCACGCACACGGTGGCGCCCGAAAAGCTGTGCATGCCGCTGCCCGAAGGCTTCGCCTACATCGATGCGGCGGCGTTCATGATGACCTATGCCACCTCGCACCACGCCCTGATCGACCGCGCGGCGCTGCGGGCGGGCGAGACGGTGCTGGTGCTGGGCGCGGCCGGCGGCGTGGGCACGGCGGCGATCCAGGTCGCCAAGGCGGCCGGCGCGCGCGTGATCGCCGCCGCCTCGACGGACGAGAAATGCGCCGTCTGCCGCGCGCAGGGGGCGGACGCGACCCTCAACTACCGCACGCAGGACCTGCGCGCCACCCTCAAGGAGCTGACCGGCGGCCAGGGGCCGGACGTGGTCTACGACCCGGTGGGCGGCGACATCACCGAAGCGGCGCTGCGCTCCATCGCCTGGCGCGGGCGCTACCTCGTCATCGGGTTCGCCGCCGGGGCGATCCCGAGCCTGCCGATGAACCTGCCCCTGCTCAAGGGGGCGTCCATCGTCGGCGTGTTCTGGGGCGAGTTCGCCAAGCGCGAGCCGCAGGCCAACGCCGCCATGCTGGCCACGCTGGCCCAGTGGTACGCCGACGGCCGGATCAAGCCGGTGATCGACCGCGTGCGGCCGATGAGCGAACTGCCCGCGGCGTATGCGCAGATGGCCCGGCGCGACGTCAAGGGCAAGCTGGTGCTGGTCAATTCGGCCTGACGCCCCACCGAAACGGGCAGACGGGCGACAATCGCATGAAACGCGAATCAGCAGCAGCGCCCGCCATGGCCACCAAACCCGCCTCCGAATACGCCCGCGAAACCCTCAAGCAGCTGGCCGCGCGCCGGCTGCAGCCCACGCCGGACAACTACCAGACGATCTACGACGAGATTTCCGGGCAGATCAGCCAGCCGGCCTTCCCGGAGGCGCGCCTGCGCCAGATCGCGCGCATCCTGCCGGGGCAGACGGCGGACCAGCGGCGCCTGCTCGACCAGTTCAACGCCGCCGTGCAGGCGCAGGACTGGGCGGCGCTGCAGAACACCCTGGTCGGCTACGCCACGCTCGGCCTGTCGCCGGTCTCGACCACGGTCGCCGACAAGCCCGCGAACGCGCAGACGCTGAGCACCGTCTTCGCCGAGCACCTGGCCCGCCTGATCGGCAACGTGATCGTGGCGGTGGGCGAGGACGACGCGCGCGTGCAGGAGCTGGGCAAGGACCTGATCGCCTGGCTGCGCCAGCCCATGCCGGAGCTGCCCGAGACGGAAAAGCGCGTCTCCAACTTCAGCTACCGGCTGACCTTCGCCGCGGAGGACCAGGCGGCCATCCGCTCGACCCTGCTGACGCTGCTGCACATGGTGTTCGACAACATCGCCGTCCTCAGCCAGGACGACGCCTGGCTGCAGGGCCAGGCGCAGGCGCTGCGCGACGCGGCGGTGCCGCCGCTGACGCTGCGGCGCCTGGACGACGTGCAGCAGCGCCTGAAGGACGTGATCTTCAAGCAGTCCGAATCCCGGGAGCGCGCCATCGAGGCGCAGCGGCAGATGCGCGAGCTGCTGGCCGTCTTCATCGACCGCCTGGCGCAGATGGACGAGAGCAGCGCCGCCTACCACGGCCAGCTCACGCAGTGCGCCGAGCGCATCGGCCAGGTGGGCGACCTCAAGGAGCTGCAGCCCGTGCTGCAGGAAGTGATGGCGGCCACGCAGGCGATGACGCAAAAGAGCAGCGCCATGCGCAATGAGCTGCACGACCTGCGCCAGCGCGCGGACACGGCCAACGCGGAGATCGAGCGCCTGCGCCTGGAGCTCGAACGCACCAGCGCCCAGGCGCGCCACGACCCCCTGACCGGCACGCTCAACCGCAAGGGCCTGGACGAGGCGCTCAGGCGGGAAATCTCGGGCAGCCTGCGCAGCGACGCGCCGCTGTGCATCGCGCTGCTGGACCTGGACGACTTCAAGGCGCTCAACGACCGCCTGGGCCACACCACGGGCGACGCCGCCCTGGTGCACCTGACCGAGGTGACGCGCGCCGCGATGCGCCCGCAGGACCAATTGGCGCGCTACGGCGGCGAGGAGTTCGTGCTGATCCTGCCCAACACCACGGTGGAACAGGGCGTGGAAGCCCTCAAGCGCCTGCAGCGCGAGCTGAGCGCCCACTACTTCCTGAGCAACGACGAGCGCGTGCTCATCACCTTCAGCGCCGGCGTGACCCAGCTCGCGCCCGACGAGGAAGCCGCGGTGGCGCTGCAGCGCGCCGACCAGGCGATGTACCTGGCCAAGCGCACCGGCAAGAACCGCGTGGTCCCCGCGTGAGGCGCGGCGGCCCTACCACCCGCCCGTGATGTACTGCTCCATCTGCTCGATCACGAACTGCTGCTGCGAAATCACGTGCTTGACCAGGTCGCCGATGGAGACCAGTCCCACCAGCCGCCCGTCGTCGATCACGGGCAGGTGGCGCAAGCGGTTTTCCGTCATCAGCGCCATGCATTCCTCGGCCGTCTGCGCGGGGTGCACGTAGCGCACGGCGCGCGTCATGATCTCGCTCACCGGCGTATCGCCCGAGCTGCGCCCGAGCAGCACCACCTTGCGGGCGTAGTCGCGCTCGGTGAAGATGCCCGCGAGCTTCTCGCCCTCCAGCACGACCACCGCGCCGATGCCTTGGTCGGCCATCAGGCGCAGAGCGTCGAGCACCGTGTCCGTGGGGAACACGTGAAAGACTCGGGCATTGCTCTTGGCGTGGAGAATTTCCGCAACCGTCGTCATGGCACACCTTCCTTTCTGGCGGCAACCCGCAAAACGCTGGCGCTATGTGAGCACAAGCCGGAGCGGGCGGCAATAGGGCTTCGCCCTCAGAGCCTGTTCATGTGTTGGGTTTCAAGCCAAAACGGCCTGAAAGGCAGTACCACCCTGCGCAAGCAGCTATCACACAAATAGCAAACCTGCCGCCATCGCATGTAGCGGCTTTCTGCTACGCTGCCCGGCGCCGGCTCGCGCCACAGGGCGCGGGCGCTTGTTCCATCATGAGGATCACACCATGAAGCTTTATTACTCCGCGGGCGCCTGCTCGCTGGCGCCGCACATCGTTCTGGAAGAAAGCGGCCTCCAATACGAAGCCGTCTCCGCCCCCACCAAGACCAAGGTGCTGCCCGACGGTTCGGACTACCGCAAGGTCAACCCGCTGGGCTATGTGCCCTACCTGGTGCTGGACGACGGCAGCGGCATCCGCGAATGCGCGGTGATCGTGCAGTACATCGCCGACCAGGTGCCGGACAAGAAGCTGGCCCCGGCCCTGGGCACGCGGGCGCGCTACGAGCTGATGAGCTGGCTGAACTTCATCGCCACCGAGATCCACAAGAGCTTCTCGCCGCTGTTCCAGCCCGCGATGCCCGATGCGGGCAAGGAACTGTCCAAGGAAAAGCTCGCCGCGCGCCTGAAGTGGGTGGATGGCGAGCTGGCGGGCAAGTCCTACCTGATGGGCCAGGACTTCTCGGTGGCCGACGCCTACCTGTTCACCGTGACCAACTGGACCAAGCCGATGCACATCGACCTCTCGCCCTACCCCAACCTGGTGGCGTGGCGCGAGCGCATGGCCGCGCGCCCGGCGGTGCAGCGCGCGATGAAGGCGGAAGGCCTTATCTGAGAACCAGGGGCCGCTGGCGCCACGCGACCAGCGCGCCCAGCCAGAGCGCGGCGGCGGAATAGACGAAGCCGCGCGCCAGGCCCCCGGCGCCATCGGCGATCCAGCCGACCACCGTGGGGCCGACGATCTGCCCGAAGGCAAAGACGATGGTGAAGGCGCTGATGCCCGCGGCCCACTGCGCCTGCGGCAGGTTGTGGCGCACGAACGCCGTGGTGGACGCCACCAGCGAGAGGAACACCGCGCCGAACAGCAGCCCCGAGGCGAGCACCACCGGCCACGCCCCCGTGAGCACCGGCAGCAGCGTCGCCACCCCCAGCAGGGCGTTGAGGAGCGCCAGCGCGCCGCCCTCCTTCGCGCGGTCGAGCAGCCGCGCCCAGATGCGCGCCGACGCGATCACCGCCAGCCCCAGCAGCGTGTAGAACACCGTGACCGCCGCGCCGCTCGCCCCCTGGTCGCGCAGGAGCGCGATCACGAAGGTCATGTAGCCGATGTAGCCCACGCCGAACAGCGTGTAGCCGGCGAGCATCGGCACCATGCCGAGCCACGGAAGTCTTTGAGCCGAATCGGGATCTTGCCCTTGCCCCGCCTGCGCCGCCAGCTCCTGTTCAGAGAGCAGCCGGGCCGGCCACGCCAGCACCAGCGTGCCCAGCACGCACAGCCCCGCCAGCCCCCACCAGGCCCAGCGCCAGGCGTGGGGCGTGCCGCCGGCCGCCGCCAGCAGCGGGGGAATGGCCAGCGTGGACAGCGCAATCCCCGTGCCCACCCCGCCGTAGTAGATGCCCAGCACCAGCCCCGCGTGCTGCAGCATGCGGCTGCCCACGCGCGCGGTCAGCAGGCCGCCGGCGATGAACACCCAGGCGCTGGCCACGCCCGAGAGAAAGCGCTGCAGCAGCAGCGGGCGGGCCTCGATGAAGAAGCCCGAGAGCGCCATGAAGACGCCGGCCAGGGCCGCGCCCCAGAGCAGCACGGCCGCCGCGCCGAAGCGGCGCATCAGCAGCGGCGTCATCAGCGCGCCCACGAGGTAGCCGGCGGCGTTGACCGTGTTCATCGCGCCTGCCAGCGTGTAGCTCCAGGCCAGGTCGCCCCGCATCACCGGCAGCAGCAGCGCATACGAAAAGCGCGTGACGCCCAGCGCGATCGCGGCCCCCATGGACAGGGCCAGCGCGAGCGCGATCGGATGGCCGCGCGTAGAAGACAGGGAAGGCGCGGAAGAAGATTCGGACATGGGCCGATTCTTACCTTCAATCAAGCCCAGGTCCGCGCCAGGGCCGTGGCGGCCTGTCGCAAATGCGGCAGGTGCTGCAGGGCCTGCGCCAGGCTCATGCGGGCCACCGGGGCCTGCAGCGCCACCGCGCAGCGCACCGCGCGGCTGCCCGCCAGGCGCACCGGCACGGCCACGCACACCAGCCCCTGCACGAACTCCTCGGCATCGACCGCGTAGTCCTGCCGGGCGATGCCGGCCAGCTCGGCCTCCAGCGCCGCGCGCCCGGTCAGCGTGGTGGCGGTGTAGCGCGTGAGCGGCAGGCTCTGCAGCATGTCCTCGCGCCGGCCGGGCGTGAGCGAGGCCAGGAACAGCTTGCCGCTGGCCGAGCAGTGCAGCGGCACGCGCGTGCCGGGCCGCAGCTCCATCTGCAGCGGAAAGGCCGACTCCACGCGGTCCAGGTAATGCACCTGCGCGCCCGAGAGCGCCGTCAGGTTGCAGCTCTCGCCCACCTGCGCCACCAGCTGGCGCAGCACCGCGTGGCGCACGCCCTGCGGAATGCTCGCGGCCTGCACGCTGTCGGCCAGGCGCAGCAGGCGCGGCGCCATGGCGTAGCGGTGGCCGTCGGGCTCGCGGCGCAGCAGGCCCGCCGCCTCCAGCTGCGTGAGCCAGCGGTGCACCGAGGGCTTGGGCCAGCCCAGCACCTGCACCAGCTCGGCCGTCGTCAGGGGCCGCGCCTGCCGGGCCAGGGCTTCGAGCAGCTCGAACTGGCGCAGGGCCGGCGTGCTGGCAGCCGTTTCGATCTCATCCATCAATAAATCTCTATTTTCGAGACGATTCCAAACATATTTTAGAGACAAATATCACCCCACCCTACATTTCCCATCCACATCTCCACCACCTCTTCGCCATGCACACCTTTCACAACGCCGTCGTCACCGGCGCCTGCGGCGGCCTCGGCCAGGCGCTGGCGCGCGAGCTGCTGGCCCAGGGGTGCGCGGTGGCCCTGGTGGGCCTGCAGCGCCCGGTGCTGCAGCAGCTGGCCACGCTGGCGCCCGAGCGCACCGCGCTCTACACGCCCGACGTGGCCGACCGCGCCGCCATGCAGGCCATGGCCGGCGACTGGATGGCGCGCCACGGCCTGCCGGACCTGGTGATCGCCAACGCCGGCGTGGCCGGCGGCTTCGACACCGCGCACGCCGAGGACCTGGCGGTGATGCGCCGCATGCTGGAGATCAACCTGCTGGGCGCGGCCACCACCTTCCAGCCGTTCCTGGCGGCGGCGGGCGCGCGCCCGGCCCGGCCGCTGGCGCTCGTGGGCGTGGCCAGCATCGCCGGCTGGCGCGGCCTGCCGGGCAACGGCGCGTACTGCGCCAGCAAGGCGGGCCTGATCGCCTACCTGCAGAGCCTGCGCGCCGAGCTGCGCCGCACCGCGGCGACGGTGCACACCGTGAGCCCCGGCTACCTGCGCACGCCGCTCACCGCGGGCAACCGCTTCGCCATGCCCGGCCTGCTGGAGCCGGACGTGGCGGCGCGCCGGCTGCTGGGCGGCGTGGCGCGGGGGTGCGAGCACATCGTGCTGCCGCGGCGCACCGGGTGGCTGGCCACGGCTCTCTCGTGCCTGCCCGCCGCCTGGCACGACGCCCTGCTGCTGCGCCAGCCGCGCAAGCCGCGCGCGGGCGAGGCGGGCGCCACGCCCATTCCTGGCCTGGATCCCAGCCTCGATCCCGGCCTGAACGGCGCTTCTTCTCCATCGCAAAAATCGAACGCATGAACACAGCGGACACCCACCACCAGATCGCCCTGATCGGCGCCGGCCCCTCGGGCCTGGCCGGGGCGCGCGCGCTGCAGAAGGCGGGCCTCGCCTTCCAGGGTTTCGAGGCCTGGGACGACGTCGGCGGCCTGTGGAACATTGAAAACCCGCGCTCCACCGTGTACGCATCGGCGCACCTGATCTCCAGCAAGAAGACCACCGAGTTCGCCGAATTCCCCATGCCCGAGGGCACGGCCGACTACCCCGGCCACGCCGAGCTGCTGCATTACTTTCGCACCTACGCCGAGCATTTCGGCCTCAAGCGCCATTTCCGCTTCGGCACCCGCGTGCTGGAGGTGGCGCCCGTGAGCGACGCGCCCGACACCCTCTGGCGCGTGACGGTGGACGCGGGCGGCGGCGTGCGCGAAACCGCCGAATACAAGGGCGTGGTGATCGCCAACGGCACGCTGGCCGAGCCCAACATGCCGCGCTTCGAGGGCCATTTCGACGGCGAGCTGCTGCACACCTCGGCCTACAAGTCGCCGCGGCAGTTCGCGGGCAAGCGCGTGCTGATCGTCGGCGCGGGCAATTCGGGCTGCGACATCGCGGTGGACGCGGTGCACCACGCGAAGAGCGTGGATATGTCGGTGCGCCGCGGCTACTACTTCGTGCCCAAGTACGTCTTCGGCATCCCGGCCGACACGGTGGGCGGCAAGATCCGCCTGCCGCCCTGGCTCAAGCAGAAGGTGGACGCCGCCGTGCTCAAGTGGTTCACGGGCGACCCGGTGCGCTTCGGCTTTCCCAAGCCCGCATACAAGATGTACGAATCGCACCCGGTGGTCAATTCGCTCATCCTCTACCACCTGGGCCATGGCGACGCGCGCATCCGCGCCGACGTGGCGCGCCTAGAAGGCCGCACGGTGCACTTCAAGGACGGCACGCAGGCCGACTACGACCTGGTGCTGGCGGCCACCGGCTACAAGCTGCACTACCCCTTCATCGACGATGCGCTGCTGAACTGGCAGGGCATGGCGCCGCGGCTGTACCTGAACATCTTCTCGCCGCGCTTTCACCGCCTCGCGGTGCTGGGCATGGTGGAGGCCAGCGGCCTGGGCTGGCAGGGCCGCTACGAGCAGGCCGAGCTGGTGGCGCGCTACTTCAAGGCGCTGGACGAAGGCAGTGCCGCGGGCCGGCAGCTCACGCAGGCCAAGGCCGGGCCGCCGCCCGATCTTTCAGGCGGCTACCGCTACCTGAAGCTGGAGCGCATGGCCTACTACGTCAACAAGGACGTGTACCGTGATACGGTGCGCCAGGCCGCGCAGGCGCTGGCCTGAACAGGAGAGACGCCGTGCTGCCCATCGACGAAATCCGGCTGAACTTCAACCCCGCGTCCATCGCGCTGCTCAACGCGGTGCTGGCGTTCCTGATGTTCGGCATCGCGCTCGATACGCGCCTGGAGGACTTCCGCCGCGTGCTCAAGATGCCGCTGGCCTTCGGCGTGGGCATCGCGGCGCAGTTCGTGGTGCTGCCGGCCATCACCTTCGCGCTCTCGCTGCTGCTGGGCGTGGGCCCGAGCATCGCGCTGGGCATGATCCTGGTGGCCTGCTGCCCGCCGGGCAACGTGAGCAACATCCTCACGCACCAGGCCCGCGGCAACGTGGCGCTGAGCGTGTCGATGACGGCCGTCTCCAACGCCCTCGCCATCGTGCTGATGCCGCTGAACTTCGCCTTCTGGGGCCACCTGCACCCCACGGCCGCGCCGCTGTTCAAGAGCATCGCGCTCAGTCCGCTGGAAATGATGCTGCACATCATCGCCATCATCGGCGTGCCGTTCGCGATCGGCATCCTCACCGCCCACCGCTGGCCGGACCTCACGCGGCGCGTCAAGCGCCCGGTGGGCATCGTCAGCTTCCTCACGCTGATCGGCTTCATCGTCGGGGCCATCGCCGGCAACTGGCGCTTCTTCCTCGACTACACCGGCGTGGTGCTCTTGGCCGTGGCGCTGCACGACGCGCTGGCGCTGGCCACCGGCTACGGCTGCGCGCGCCTCTTCGGCGTGCCCGACTACGACCGGCGCGCGATCACCTTCGAGGTCGGCATCCGCAACGCGGGCCTCGGGCTGGTGCTGGTCTTCAGCTTCTTCGGCGGGCTGGGCGGCATGGCGGTGGTCGCGGGCGTCTGGGGTTTCTGGGACATCATCGCCGGCCTGCTGCTGGCCAGCGCCTGGGCGCGCCGGCCGGCCCAGCCCGCCGATGCGGCGCAGGGAGCCCGGGCATGAGCGCCCCGAATGCCCTCACCGCCCCGGCCGCGCGCCGGGTGCTCGTCACCGGCGCGGACGGCTTCGTCGGCCGCGGCGTGGTCGCGGCGCTGGCCGCGCGGCGGGCCGAGGGCGGCATCGAGGCGGTCTTCGCCCGCGACGTGCGCGCCGTTCCCGCCGAGCGGCAGCGGCCGGGCGTGGACTACGCCGTCGCCGACGTGCGCGCCGCCGACCTGGCCGAACAGTTCCAGCGCCTGCGGCCCGACACCGTGGTGCACCTCGCGTCCATCGTCACGCCGGGCAAGGGCATGACGCGCGCCTTCGAATACTCGGTGGACGTGGAAGGCACGCGCAACGTCCTCGCGGCATGCCTGGCCAGCGGCGTGCGCCACATCGTGGTGTCGTCCAGCGGCGCGGCCTACGGCTACCACGCGGACAACGCGCCCTGGCTCACCGAGGACATGCCGCTGCGCGGCAACGAGGCCTTCGCCTACGCGCACCACAAGCGCCTGGTCGAGGAGATGCTGGCCGAGCACCGGCGCAGCCACCCCGAGCTGCTGCAGACCGTGCTGCGCATCGGCACCATCCTGGGCGAGCGCGTGGACAACCAGATCACCGCGCTGTTCGAGAAGCCGCGCCTGATCGCCATCCAGGGCAGCGACAGCCCCTTCGTCTTCATCTGGGACGAGGATGTGACCGGCGCCATCGTGCACGCGCTCTCGGGCCAGGCGCGGCCGGGCTGCTACAACCTCGCGGGCGACGGGGCGCTCGCCATCCACGAGATCGCCCGGCGGCTGGGCAAGCGCACGCGCGAGTTTCCGCCCGGCCTGCTCAAGGCGGCGCTGGCGCTGGGCTCGCGCCTGGGCATCAGCCGCTACGGCCCCGAGCAGCTCGACTTCCTGCGCTACCGCCCGGTGCTGCTCAACACCGCCCTGAAAGAGCGCTTCGGCTACACGCCCGGGCTCACCAGCCGCGAGGCGCTGGAGGCCTTCATCGCCGCGCGCGCGGCGCAGGGCCGCCCCGTCACCGCATGAACGCCGCACCGCGTTTTTCGCCGGGCGACTGGGCGCGCGCGCTGGCCGTGGTCGTCATCTGGGGGCTGAACTTCGTCGTGATGAAGCTCGGCCTGCGCGATCTCGGCCCCATGCTGCTCGGCGCGCTGCGCTTCTCGGCCGCGTCGCTGCCCTTCCTGCTCTTCGTGCGCCCGCCGCGCGGCCTGCCCTGGCGCTTTCTGCTCGGCTACGGCCTGGCGCAGGGCGTGGGGCAGTTCGGCCTGCTGTTCCTCGGCCTGCGCCTGGGCATGACGGCGAGCATGGCCTCGGTGGTCATGCAGATGCAGGTCTTCTTCACGCTGCTGGCCGCGCCCTGGCTGCAGGAGCGCGTGCGCCCGGCGCAGTGGCTGGGCCTGGCGGTGGCGATGGCCGGGCTGCTGGCGATCGCCCTCTCGCACGGCGACGGGCCGGGGCAGATGACGCTCGCCGGCTTCATCCTCACCACCGGCGCCTCGGCGATGTGGGCCGCTTCCAACGTGATAGCGCGCCGCGCAAGCCAGGTCTGCGTCTACCAGGCTTTTCCCTTCATCGTCTGGAGCGGCGCCGTGGCCATCGTGCCGTTCTTCGCGCTGGCCGTCCGGCTGGACGGCGCGCAGACCGTGCTGGCGCAGCTGCGCTCGCTCGACCTGGGCGGCGCCGCCGCCGTGCTCTACCTGGCCTGGCTCGCCACGCTGCTGGCCTACAGCCTGTGGACGCGGCTGCTGCAGCGCCACCCGGCCGGCGAGGTGGCGCCGTTCGCGCTGATGGTGCCGGTCGTGGGCCTGTGGGCCGGCGTGGCGCTGCTCGGGGAAAAGCCCAGCTGGGCGCAGTGGCTGGGCACGGCCGTGGTGCTGCTGGGGCTCATGGTCAACCAGTGGCCCGCGCGCCGGCGGCCGGCGCCCGCCGGCGCGGCCCTCACGTCAGCAGCGGCGCCGAAGCGGCCAGCTTGAACACCGCCACCGCCTGCACCAGCTCCTGCGCCTGGCTCTGCATGCTGGCGGCGGCGGCCGCCATTTCCTCCACCAGCGCGGCGTTCTGCTGCGTCGCCTGGTCCATCTGCGTGACGGCGTCGCCCACCTGCGCCACGCCCGTGGCCTGCTCGCGGCTGGCGGCGCTGATCTCGCCCATGATGTCGGTCACGCGGCGGATCGCGGCGACGATCTCCTGCATGGTGGCGCCGGCCTGATCGGCCTGCGCGCTGCCCTGCCGCACGCGCTGCACGCTGTCGGTGATCAGGCCCTTGATTTCCTTGGCCGCCTCGGCGCTGCGCCCGGCCAGCGCCCTCACCTCGCTCGCCACGACGGCGAAGCCCCGGCCCTGCTCGCCCGCGCGCGCGGCCTCCACCGCGGCGTTGAGCGCCAGGATGTTGGTCTGGAAGGCGATGCCGTCGATCACCTGGATGATGTCGGCGATGCGCTGGCTCGACTGCGTGATGCCGTGCATGGTCTGCACCACCTGCGTCACCGCGGTGCCGCCGCGCTCGGCGATCTCGCTGGCGCTCAGCGCGAGCTGGTTGGCCTGCTGCGCGTTGTCGGCGTTCTGGCGCACGGTGGAGCCCAGCTCTTCCATGGACGCGGCCGTCTCCTCCAGCGCGCTGGCCTGGCTTTCGGTGCGCGACGACAGGTCCTGGTTGCCCTGCGCCACTTCCGACGTGGCCACCGAGATCGAATCGGCCGAACGGCGCACCGCTCCCACCATGCGCTCCAGCGACGTGATGAAGCGGTTGAAGGCATGCGCGAGCTGGCCCACCTCGTCGGCCGTCTCCACGGGCAGGCGGCGGCTCAGGTCGCCGTCGCCCTCGGCGATTTCCGCCAGCAGGCGGGCGGCGCGCCCCACCGGCGCCGCGATGGCGCGGCTCACGAAGAAGATCAGGACCAGGCCCAGCCCGCCGCCCACGACGGCCGCGATGAGGGTGGTCAGCCACAGCGTGCGCCGCGCGTGGCCCAGAATCTCGCTCTCCGGCACCTGCGCCAGCACGTACAGGTCGAGCTCGGGCACGTAGGAGGTGGCGACGATGCGCCGGATGCCGGCGTCGCTGCGCTCCACGTGCGCGAAAGGCTGCCGGCCCAGGAGCGTCTGGATCAGCGCCGGCGTGTACCCCGGCTGGTCCTTGAGGAAGTGCTTGCCGTCGATCAGGGCCGGATCGCGGTCCATCAGGAAGGCGCCGTCGCCGCGCACCAGGGAGACGGTGCCCGAGGCGCCCACCTTGTGCGCGCGCAGGGCCTTGGCCATGGCGTCGACGGACAGCCCCAGCCCGGTCACACCGGTCTTGCCGCCGCCCGCGTCGAAGCGGGTGTTGACGAACAGCATGTAGTCGTCCTGGCTCGCGTCGCGGTCGATGTCGATGCGGTCCGGCTGCGGCGCACCCAGCAGGCTGTAGAACCACTGGTCGCCCGGCGCGGAGCGCGACAGGGTGCGCGTCAGGCCGGTATCGGTGTAGTACTTGCCCGTGGCGCCCGAGACCCAGAACACGCTCGCCGCCTTGAATTTTTCCTTGATCGCGCGCGCCGCCTTGAGCCAGCCGGGCGCGCCCTCCTCCGGCAGCCCCGCCGCCTCCCAGTCGAGCAGGAAGGTGTTGGCGGTCAGCGCGTGCGCGGCGGCCAGCGGGGCGGCGATCTGGCGCAGGATGTCGTTGCGGATCTCGCCCACGACGGCGGGCAGCTCCTGCTGCACGGCACGCTCGCGCAGGCTGTTGCCCATCAGCACCAGGTTCAGCGCGGCGGAGATGGCCGCGAAAAGCACCAGGCAGCCGAGCATGCTCAGCATCAGCTTGGTACGCATGGAAAGTTTCTTGAACATGCCTGCCTCCTGTGAACGTTGGAATCGTTGGCGGAACTGGCTGGGCATCCCGCACCGACCGCGTAAAGATGCGTGAAGTAGCGCAATGTAACTTTCCACGCTTCGATTGAATATGCGACATTTGTCAGGTTGTCATGTCGGCGCACCGTCTTGACAGGCAACGCTTTACCTGATCCAGACACGCTTCAGACGTCCATGATTCACGCGCCCCGCCGCCTGCCCGCCACCTTCGCGCGCTCCCGCTTCCTTTCCCGTCCCGTCTTCCTCGCCGCCGCGGCGCTGGGCCTGCTGGCGCTGGCCGGCTGCGGCGGCGGGAAGAGCGCGCCGGCCGGCCCCGGCGGCCCGGCCGAGGTCGGCGTGGTCACGCTGCAGGCCGAGCCGCACACCTTCACCACCGAGCTGCCCGGGCGCACCAGCGCCTTCCTCGTCGCCGAGGTGCGGCCGCAGGTGGGCGGCATCCTGCAAAAGCGCCTGTTCACCGAGGGGGCGGTGGTCAAGGCCGGGCAGGTGCTCTACCAGATCGACCCGGCGAGCTACGAGGTGGCCTTGGCCACCGCGCGGGCGCAGCTGGCCAAGGCGCAGGCCGGCGAGCGCGCGGCGCAGGTGAACACGGCGCGCAACGCCGAGCTGATCAAGGCCAACGCCATCAGCCGCCAGCAGTACGACGACGGGCAGACGGCGCTGGCCCAGGCGCAGTCCGACGTCGCCGCCGCCAGGGCCGCGGTGCAGGCGGCCGAGCTCAACCTCGGCTACACCCGCATCAAGGCGCCGATCACGGGGCGCACCAGCGCCTCCAGCGTCACGCCGGGCGCGCTGCTCACGGCCAACCAGGCGCAGCTGCTCACCACCATCACGCAGCTTGACCCGCTGTACGTGGACATCACCCAGGCGAGCACCGACGTGCTGCGCCTGAAGAAGGAGCTGGCCGAAGGGCGGCTCACGCAGGACGCGAAGGGCGCGGCGCGCGTGAGCATCGTGCTGGACGACGGCAGCGCCTACGCGCACGCCGGCACGCTGCAGTTCAGCGGCGTGCAGGTGAACCCGGCCACCGGCGCGATCACGCTGCGCGCCACCGTGCCCAACCCCGAGGGGCTGCTGATGCCCGGCATGTACGTGCGCGCCGTGCTGCAGGAGGGCGTGAGCGAGCACGCGCTGCTCGTGCCGCAGCAGGCCGTCACGCGCGATCCGGCGGGCGTGGCGCGCGCGCTCGTCGTCAGCGCCGGGAACACGCTGGAGAGCCGACGCATCACCACCGGCGCGGCCGTGGGCAACCGCTGGGTGGTGCTCTCGGGCCTGGCAGAGGGCGAGCGCATCCTGGTCGACGGCTCGCAGCGCGTGAAGGCCGGCGACAAGGTCAAGCCCGTGCCCTGGGAGGCCAGGCCGGCGCCGCCGGCGAAGAAGCCCGCCTCCGAAGCCCAGCGCTGAGGCCCGGTCACCATGGCGCAGTTCTTCATCAACCGCCCGGTCTTCGCCTGGGTGATCGCGATCATGATCATGCTCGCGGGGGCGTTCTCCATCGTCACGCTGCCGCTGGAGATGTACCCCGAGATCGCGCCGCCGCGCGTGACCATCAACACCACCTACACCGGCGCCTCGGCCGAGACGGTGGAAAACTCGGTCACGCAGATCATCGAGCAGCAGCTCAAGGGCCTGGACAACCTGCTCTACATGAGCTCGACCAGCGACTCGGCCGGGCGCTCGCGCACCACGCTCACCTTCGCGCCCGGCGCCAACATCGACGTGGCGCAGGTGCAGGCGCAGAACAAGATGCAGGGCGCGATGAACCGCCTGCCCGACGCGGTCAAGAGCCGCGGCGTGTTCATCAACAAGGGCGGGCAGGACTTCCTCGTCACCTACGTCTTCACCTCGCCCGATCCGGCGGTCTCGCAGGTCACCATCGGCGACTACCTCAATAGCAACGTGGTGGACGTGCTGGCGCGCATCGACGGCGTGGGCGACATCTTCGTCTTCGGCACGCCCTACGCCATGCGCATCTGGATGGACCCGGCGAAGATGGAGAAGTACGCGCTGATGCCGTCGGACCTGATCGCCGCGCTCAACGCGCAGAACGCGCAGGTCTCGGCCGGCCAGCTCGGCTCGCTGCCCGCGGTGCGCGACCAGATGCTCAACGCCACGATCACCGCGCGCACCAAGCTGCAGACGGTGCAGGAGTTCAAGGACATCGTGCTCAAGGCGCTGCCCGACGGCTCGGCCGTCACCATGGCCGACGTGGCGCGCGTGGGGCTGGACGCCGACACCTACACCGTGCGCTCGGTGCTCGACGGCCAGCCCGGCGCGGGCCTGGGGATCATCCTGGCCGACGGCGCCAACGCCACCAAGGTGGCCGACGACGTGGCGAAGAAGCTCGCCGAGCTCGCGCCCTACTTCCCCGACGGCATCACCGGCTTCGTCAGCTCCGACTCCACGCCCTTCGTGCGCGCCTCGATCGACGAGGTCATCAAGACCCTGGCCGAGGCCATGCTGCTGGTCACGCTGGTGATGTTCGTCTTCCTGCAGAACTGGCGCGCCACCTTCATCCCCATGATCGCGGTGCCGGTGGTGCTGCTGGGCACGCTCGGTGTGCTCAACGCCATGGGCTACTCGATCAACATGCTCACCATGTTCGCGCTGGTGCTGGCCATCGGCCTGCTGGTGGACGACGCCATCGTGGTGATCGAGAACGTCGAGCGGGTGATGAACGAGCAGGGCCTGCCGCCCAGGGAGGCCACGCGCGCGTCGATGCGCGAGATCACGCCCGCGCTCGTGGGCATCGGCCTCACGCTGGCGGCGGTGTTCGTGCCCATGGCCTTCTTCCCGGGCTCGGTGGGCGTGATCTACCGGCAGTTCTCCATCACCATCGTCGCGGCCATGGCGCTGTCGGTCTTCATCGCGCTCACGCTCACGCCGGCGCTGTGCGCCAGCCTGCTCAAGCCCACGGCGCACAGCCAGCCGGGGCACGCGCCGCGCCGCGGGCTGCCAGGCATCGCCGACCGGTTCTTCCAGTGGTTCAACCGGCACTTCGACGCCTGCGCCAACCGCTACCAGGGCAGCGTGGCGCGCCTGCTGCGCCGCTCGCTGCGCATGATGGCGCTGTTCGCCGTGCTGCTCGCGGCCGTGGCCTGGATGTTCCACCGCCTGCCCACCTCCTTCCTGCCCAACGAGGACCAGGGCTTCATCCGCGTGAACGTGACCCTGCCCTCGGGCGCGACCGACGCGCAGCTGCAGGACGTGATGGACCAGATCCGCCTGTACTTCAAGGGCAAGCCCGAGATCTTCAGCACCAACGCGATCTACGGCTTCAACGGCAACCAGAGTTCGGGCAGCATGTTCGTGCGGCTCACGAGCTGGGATCAGCGCCCGCTGCCCGGCCAGTCGGCCGAGGCGATCGCGCGCAAGGCCAACCAGGACCTGCGCCACATCCGCAACGCGCGCATCTTCGCCGTGATGCCGCCGCCGGTGCGCGGCCTGGGTTCGAGCGCGGGCATCAACTTCGTGCTCAAGGACCTCAACGGCCTGGGCCACGAGGCGCTGATGAAGGCCAAGGACGACATGATCGCCGCCGCGCGCCAGGAGCCGGCGCTGGCCAACATGCGCACCACGGGCTTCGACGACACCTCCGAGCTGCAGGTGGTGGTGGACGACCGCAAGGCCTCCGCGCTCGGCCTCTCGACGAACGACATCAACAGCACGCTCTCCAGTGCCCTGGGCGGCACCTACGTCAACGACTTCATCAACCAGGGGCGCGTCAAGCGCGTCTACATCCAGGGCGACGCCCCCTCGCGCATGCTGCCGCAGGACATCGCCCGCTGGAGCGTGCGCAACAAGAACGGCGAGATGGTGCGCTTCGCGAGCTTTTCCACCACGCGCTGGAGCAGCGGCTCGCCCCAGCTCATGCGCTACAACGGCAGCCCGGCGATGGAGATGGAGGCCAACACCGCCGAGGGCGCGAGCTCGGGCGACGCGATGGCCGCGGTCGAGCGCATCATGAAGACCATGCCGCCCGGCATCGGCATCGAATGGACCGGCGCCTCGCTGCAGGAGCGCCAGTCCGGCTCGCAGGCGCCGCTGCTGTACGCCGTCTCCATCCTCTTCGTGTTCCTGTGCCTGGCCGCGCTGTACGAGAGCTGGAGCGTGCCCGCGTCCGTCATGCTGGCGGTGCCGCTGGGCGTGATCGGCGCGCTCGCCGCCACCTGGGGGCGGGGCCTGGCCAACGACGTGTACTTCCAGGTCGGGCTGCTGACCACCGTGGGGCTGGCGTCCAAGAACGCCATCCTGATCGTCGAGTTCGCGATGCAGCTGCAGGAACGCGGCCAGAGCCTGATGGACGCCACGGTGCAGGCGGTGCGCCTGCGCCTGCGGCCCATCCTGATGACCTCGCTGGCCTTCGGCTTCGGCGTGCTGCCGCTCGCCCTGGGCACCGGCGCGGGCGCGGCGGGGCGCAACGCCATCGGCACCGCC
>OFJB01000395.1_pt1 | contig 21865 bp, 16 predicted proteins | sample 1775081 | NCBI WGS metagenome assembly OFJB01 (sample SAMN08195771, study PRJEB24354) | sludge metagenome | isolation source: initial sludge from phenol fed wastewater aerobic bioreactor | place: India: Nagpur | collected 2016-06-05
TTACGCGGGCCTGTTCAGCAACGACGATTCCCTGGCCGAGGGCATCGCCGCCGCTGGCGCCAGCGTGGAGGAGAAGGTGTGGCGCCTGCCCATGGGCGACAGCTACGACAAGCAGTTGAAGTCGGACATCGCCGACATGAAGAACGTCGGCGGCCGGCCGGGCGGGGCGGAGGCGGTTTGCGTCGGTATGGACTGTTTCGAGAGCTTCAATCGGGACAACGTGAAGCTGGTCGACGCCCGCCGCGCGCCGATCCAGGAGATCACGGAAACGGGCATCAGGACGACCGAAGCCGAATACGAATTCGACGCGATCGTCTTTGCCACCGGCTTCGACGCCATGACCGGCGCACTCAATGAAATCACGATCACCGGCCGGGACGGACGCCGGCTCAAGGACAAATGGGTCAACGGGCCGACGACCTATCTCGGCTTGATGGTCGCTGGCTTCCCGAACATGTTCATCGTCGCCGGCGCCGGCAGCCCGTCGGTGAAATCGAACATGGTCACCGCGATCGAACTGCACATCGAGTGGATCGCCAATTGCCTGACCTATGCCGCAAGCCACGGGGCTTTGACGATCGAAGCGCAGCAGGACGCGGAAGACGAATGGGTGCAGCACGTCAATGAAGTGGCGAACGGCACACTCTTTCCAAAGGCGGATAGCTGGTACATGGGCGCCAACATCCCCGGCAAACCGCGGGTCTTCATGCCCTATATCGGCGGCATTCCGGCCTACATCAAAGCCTGCGAGCAAGTCGTGGCCGACAATTATCGCGGCTTCGATTTCCGCAAGCTGAGCGCGTCCGGGAGCTAGGACCGACATGCCGCTCGATCCCCAGATCGCGACGTTGCTGGCCGCCAAGCCGCAGTTGGCGCGTCATGCTTTGCCGATTGCCGAGCTGCGCGCCGCCTTGCTCACGCAACTTCCACCGAAATGCCCGCCGGTGGCCAGCGCGGAAGACAGGATCATCCCCTCCGCGGAAGGCGGTGTGACGGTTCGCATCTATCGGCCGGAAGGTAAAGCCGCCGGCTGCCTCGTCTACTTCCACGGCGGCGGCTTCGTCATGGGCAGCCCGGATACACACGATCAGATCTGCCGCGAATTATGCGCCGGTGCGCAGACAGTCATTGTTGCCGCCGATTACCGGCTGGCGCCAGAGCATCCGTTCCCTTGCGGCCTCAACGATTGCGGGGCCGGGCTCCGCTGGGCGGCCGAGCATTCGGGCGAACTCGATGTCGACCCGGCGAAGATCATGGTCGGCGGCGACAGTGCCGGCGGCAATCTCGCCACCGTGCTCGCTATCCGCATGCGCGACAAAGACGGCCCCTATTTGCATGGACAGGTCCTGCTCTACCCGGTGACCGACGCGCCGTTGCCTTACAAGCCTTCGTATATCGAGAACGCCGTCGGTTATTCGCTGACGCGCGACGACATGCTGCGCTTCTGGCGCGATTATGCCGGCGATGGCCTCGCCGCGAACAATTCCGAGCTGTACCCGTTGCGCGCGCAAAGCCTTGCCGGCCTGCCCGCTTCGATCGTTATCACCGCCGGGTTCGATCCGTTGCGCGACGAAGGCAGGGACTACGCCCAGCGTCTGATGGATGCCGGCGTTCCAACGACACTGGAGCAATATGACGGCGCCATCCACGGCTTCCTGCGCCTCGGCGCGCTGGCGGATTTCCTGTCGAAGCCGATCCTGGTCGGCCTGCTGAGCGGGATCGCGATCACCATCGTGCTCGGGCAGATCGCCAAGCTGGTTGGCTTCCCGGTCGCGAGCCACGGCCTGCTGCCGGTGGTGATCGAGGTCGCGAGCCGCCTCGGCGAGACCAACCCCGCGACGCTCGTGCTCGGCGTCGCCGCCTTGCTGGTGGTCGGCCTCGGCCCGCGCTTCGTCCCGGCCATGCCGGCCGGCATCGTCGCGATGGTGCTCGCGGCAGCAGCGGGCGCCGGCCTCGGGCTTGAGCGGTTGGGCGTCGCGACGCTCGGCGCTGTGCCGGGGGGCCTGCCGTTTCCGTCTTTCCCTGCCGTCGACCCGGCCTATCTGCCGAGCCTCATCACCGACGCGGCGAGCGTCGCGCTCGTCTCCTATGCGAGCCTCATCTTCTCGTCCCGCTCCTTCGCCTCGCGCAACGGCTATGAGGTGGACGGCGACCAGGAGTTCGCCGCGCTCGGCGCCGCCCCGCCCGCCTTCGCGCACGAGGCGCTGCTGACCGGCAGCGAGGTGCCGACGATCCGTAGCTGCGTGGCCGCGCTGCTGGTGCTCGGCGCGATGGCGCTGGGGCGCGAGGCGGTGACGCTGCGGCTGGTCGCGGCGGGGGCATTCGTGGTGGCGCTGCTGTGGCCGGAGTCGCTGATAGGGCCGAGCTTCCAGCTTTCCTTCGCGGCGGTGACGACGATCGTCGCGCTCCACGAGCATCCCGCCGTCCGGCGCTGGTTCATGAAGCGTGACGAGGGCTGGGGCGCGAAGCTGCTGCGCGAGGGTGGATCGCTGCTGCTCACCGGGCTGGTGATCGAGATCGCGCTGATGCCGATCGCGGTCTATCACTTCCATCGCGCGGGGATTTACGGGGCGGTGGCGAATATCGTCGCGATCCCGCTCACCACCTTCGTCGTGATGCCGTTGGAGGCGCTGGCGCTGCTGTTCGATGCGGCGGGGCTGGGGATGCCCTTCTGGTGGCTGGCCGGCAAGGCGCTGGCGCTGCTGCTGTGGGCGCTGGGCCTGGCGGGGCGCGCGCGCTGGGTGATCGCGTCGCTGGCGCTGGCCTTCACCGCCTTCCTGGCCCAGGCCATCGGCCCCAACGTGCTGCGCGGCGCCGAGCCGGCCGCCGATCCCGCCGCCGCGCCGGCCCAGGCCGCGGCGGCAGGGGAGCGCTGGCAGCCCTGGTCGCCCGCGCGCGTGCAGGCGCTGCTGGGCGAGGGCCGGCCGGTGTTCGTCGATTTCACCGCCGCCTGGTGCGTGACCTGCCAGTACAACAAGAAGACCACGCTGGCCAGCGCCGAGGTGCTGGCCGCCATGGACGCCGCCCGCGTGCAGACCCTGCGCGCCGACTGGACGCGGCGCGATGCGGTCATCAGCGCCGAGCTGCAAAGGCTGGGCCGCAGCGGCGTGCCGGTGTACGTGCTGCTGGCGCCGGGGCAGGCGCCGGTGGTGTTTTCCGAGGTGCTCAGCGCGGCCGACGTGAAGGGCGCGCTGGCGGCGCTGAAGTCGTAGCACCACGGCGTCCCAATGGTCTCGGACGATGGTCACGGCGGAGCGCTCCGTGCCGGGTGGACATGATGGTCATGCGCACCGCGATCCTGCAGGCGTTCGGAGTCGACCCGAGGCCCATTTCGGCCCCCGGTGGTGTGGGCGTGGGTGGTGCAAGGGGCTTTGCCGAGCAGGGCGGGCGTGAAGCCCTCTTTCGAGTTGCTTGTCGGGACGAGATTCGGAGTACTTCAGTCTTTTGCCTGCCGATCGGATGATGCCGGCATGTCCCAGTAGGGCGGGTCGACGAAGGTTTCCTGGAGCATCTCGAGAAAGCAGTGCACCTTGGCCGTCATGTACCGGTTGGGCAGGTACAGGGCGTACAGCGCACTGTTGATGGTGGGAAGATAGTCCGGCAGCAGGGGCTTGAGCGTGCCGGATTTGAGATGCTCGCCGACGAGATAGGTCGGCAGCAAGGCGACGCCCAGGCCGGCGAGCGCGTGATCCGCAATGATCTGGCTGCTGTTGACATGAAAGCGGGCGTGGACGGGCACGCTGTACACCGAGTCGCCCCGCGCGAAGCTCCAGCGCCCATGCTTGATGACGCTTGGATAGTGGTAGCACTCGTGTTCCGCGAGGTCGGCTGGCGTGTTGGGTACCCGGTGCCGGGCCAGGTACCTGGGACTGGCGCAGACGGCCCAGTGGATGCTCGTCAGCCGCTTGGCGATGACGCCATCGTCGAGGTGGTTGGTGATCCGCACGGCAATGTCGAGGTCGCCCTGGGACAGGCTTTCCAACTGGTCGGACGTCTTGAGACGGACGTCGACGTTCGGGTAGCGCTCGGAAAAGCGCGAGATCAGCGGGCCCAGGTGCTTGACGCTGAACAGCATGGGGGCCGTCAGGCGCAGCGTTCCGCGCGGCTCGGACTGGAGGTCCTGCACCTGGGCAATGGACTCCTCTGCCAGCTGCAGGACGTGGCTGCTGGATTCGTAAAAGGTGCTTCCGATCTCCGTCAAGGCGACCTTGCGGGTGCTTCGCTCCAGGAGTTGGACGCCCATTTTTTTCTCCAGCCTGGCGATCTGCCGGCTGACCGTGCCCGGGGACACCTGCAACTCCGCCGCCGCGCCGGAAAAACTCATGCAGCGGGCCACTCGCACAAACACCGAGATCAAGGTCAGATCGTCAGGGGCCATGGCTTGATTGTTGCATCAATAAAAAAATGAATTGAAAGATTTGCTATTGGCGCATGTATGGCGCATCAATATACTGACTTCGATCGTGCCGGAGAGGCTCCTCTGCTTGGTGCACGCGACACCCGGCCCACCCATCGCCAGCCATGGCCCGTGTATTTCATTCAGCTTGCGTTCCATGAGTGACATCTCCATCGCCTCCCCCATGCATCCCGAAACGTCCGTGACCCATGTGGGGCGTGACACCCGGCTGTCCAGTGGACTGGTCAACATCCCGCCCTACCGTGGCTCCACCGTGATTTTCGATTCCGTGGAGCAACTCAGGAACTCGAGCGGACATCGGGCCTACGGCCGGTGGGGAACACCCACCACCCGTGCCCTCGAGGCCGCGCTCGCCGAACTTGAGGGAGGCGCCAATTCGATGCTGACGCCTTCCGGGCTGTCGGCCATCACCACGGCCATGATGGCCAGCGTGAAGCCCGGCGATCACGTCCTGGTTGTGGACAGCGTTTACCCGCCGGTGCGCAATTTCTGTGAGGCGGTGCTCAAGAGCCAGGGCGTGAGCACCACCTACTACCCGCCCCTGATCGGCGCCGGTATCGCCGCGCTGATTCAGCCGAACACCACGGTCGTGTACACCGAGTCGCCGGGTTCGGGGACTTTCGAGGTGCAGGATATTCCGGCGATTTGCGCCGCAGCCCATGCCGCCGGCGCCAGGGTTCTGATGGACAACACCTGGGGGACGGCGCTGAATTTCCAGGCGCTGAGGCACGGGGTGGATCTGTCCATTCATTCGCTGACCAAGTACGTCGTGGGACATTCGGATGCACTGATGGGCGTGATCGTGGCGCGCACGCGGGATCTGTACCAGCAGGTCCGAGCCTTTCACGGTGCCCTGGGCCTCACGGTGTCCCCGGACGACGCGTTTCTGGGCCTGCGCGGCCTGCGTACCTTGGCGGTGCGGCTACGGCAGCACCAGGAAGGGGCGATGCAGGTGGCCCGATGGTTGAGCGAGCAGCCATCGGTGCGCGAGGTGCTGTATCCCGCTCTGCCGGGCGCGCGCGGCCATGAATTGTGGAAGCGCGATTTCCAGGGCGCCAGCGGCTTGTTCGGCCTGGTGCTGAAGCCGGCTTCCGAAGCCGCCGTGACGGCCATGCTCGATGGCATGGTCCTGTTCAAGATGGGATTCAGCTGGGGCGGCTTCGAGAGCCTGATCGTGCCCGTGAAGCCGGGCGGCCATCGCGCAAGCAGCCCGGTTGCCCCGGGCGACGTCTGCCTGCGCATGCACGTTGGCCTGGAGCACCCTCAGGACCTGATTGCCGATCTGGCCGCCGGGCTGGAGCGTCTTTCGGCCTGCAGGGATTGACGCGGTGGTGCCTGGCAACTTAACTTTTCCATAACGACTCAAGAGGCAAACATGAAATCCAAGATTCGAGCGATACATCTGGGCGTGCTGGCCGTGCTGCTCGGCGTGGCGGGCACGGCGGCGCATGCCGACCAGCTCGACGACATCAAGGCGTCGGGCGTGCTCAAGTGCGGCGTGGGTTCGCAGTACAAGCCGTTCTCCTTCGTGGAAGATCCGAAGACGCGCAAGTTCGTGGGCTATGACGTGGACATCTGCGATGCCGTGGCCGCCAGGATCGGCGTCAAGCCGGAGCTGGTTTTCATCACGGGCGCCACCCGCATCACCGATTTGCAGTCCGGCCGAACCGACATTGCGCTGGCCAACCTCACTCACACGCCGGAGCGTGCCGAGCTGGTCGATTTCAGCGACAACTATTTCTCCGTTCCCGTGAAGGTCATGGTTCCGGCGTCCTCGTCCATCAAGAGCTTTGCCGATCTTCCGGGCAAGCGCATGTCGGGCATCAGCGGCTCCAACCACGAGGTCAAGGTGCCCAAGGTGGCCAAGGGTGTCGATCTGAAGGTCTTTCCTTCGCCGGCCAACGCCTTTCTGGCCCTGGAGCAGGGCAAGGTGGAGTCCATGGTTGGGGACGAAACCACGCTTCTCGGATTGATCGGCACCAAGCACAACCAGTGGCGCATCCTCGACCAGCCGGTTGACGTCCAGCAGATCGGCATCGGCGTGCGCAAGGGCGAAGCGCGGGTGCGGGCTGCCGTGAACGAGACCCTCGCCGACCTGGAAAAGTCGGGCAAGGCGGCGCAGATATTCGACCACTGGTTCGGCAAGGATTCCGACCTGAAGATGAAGCGCGAGTTCGTCTTCGCGCCCTACAAGCAGCCCTGATCGGCTTGTGCTCACGGAGGCGCGGGGCTCGTGAACGCCTTGACATCCATCCAATGGGGCGTGATGTTCCGGCCGGAATACCGGGACATGCTGCTCAAGGGCATCGAGACAACCCTGGCTCTGACGGCTGGGGCGCTGATCGGCGGGCTGCTGCTGGGTATGGTGGTGGCGTTTTGCAGGTTGGCGCCATCGCGCTGGACCCGGGTACCTGCCACCGTCTACGTGGAACTGGTGCGGACGATCCCCCTGCTGGTGCACCTGATGTTCTGGTACTTCGCGGTGCCGGAGATGCTGCCCGATGAAACCAGGCGCGCGCTGTACAAGCACGACGTGGGCTTCTACGCGGCGCTGGCCGCGCTGATTCTGTACTCGGCGGCCTTCATCTCGGAAGACCTGCGCAGCGGCATCCGGGGCATTCCGCGCGGACAGGCGGAAGCCGCCAATTCCCTGGGCTTCGGCTTCTTCGATACCTTCCGGCTGGTCATCCTGCCCCAGGCTTTGCGCGCCACGGTGCCGCCGCTGTTGGGCCAGGCCATGACGATCACCAAGAACACCACCGTGGCCATGATGATCGGCGTGGGCGAGCTGGCCTTCGTCACCCAGGCCGTGCAGGACGCATCCTTCCTGAGCGCGGGCGTCTATGCCTTCACCACGGTCTTTTTCCTGCTCGTCGCCGTCGTGCTGACGGGGCTTGGCCAGTGGTATCAGCGCCGCTTTCCGAGGAAGTGACAAGCGATGTGGGACATCCTGCAAACCTACTGGGTGCAGCTGACCATCGGCTATTACCCCGATGGCCCGCTGGGCGGCCTGGTGCTGACGCTGATCCTGGCCGTCGCCGGCCTGGCGCTCGCGTTGCCGGCTGGCCTGATCGTGTGTCTCGGCCTCATCAGCCCGTGGCGGCCGCTGATGCGCGTGGTGGAGCTGTTCGTGTTCTACATGCGCAGCGTGCCCTTGATCATCCACTTGCTGTGGATCTATTTCCTGCTGCCGCTGATGATCAAGGGCGCGCCCCTGTGGCTGGTGGTGCTGGTGGTCCTTACCCTGTTCAACGGTGCCTATCTGTCGCAGGCCATCCGCGCCGGGATCGAGGCGTTGCCCAAGGGCCAGTACGAGGCCGCGCGATCGCTGGGGCTGTCGCACGCACAGGCGCTGCGGCGGGTGATCCTGCCGCAGTCGCTGCGCAACATGACGCCCAGCATCGTCAGCCAGCTGGTGCTGCTGATTAAGGAAACCGCCCTTGGTTCGGTGATCGGCATGCACGAGATGACGCTGGAGTTCATGAGCCTGAACGACATGCTGGGCAACCAGGCCATTGCCATCTTCACTCTGCTGGGCATGGCCTATTTCGTGCTGTGCTATCCGTTGACCATCCTGGGGCGGCATCTGGAGCGGAGGTTCGCGGGCGTGGCCCGCGCCGCCGCGAACGAGATCCCGACGTCTCAGGCTTGAAACCCCATCGACGACGTTATGTCAATCTCCGACAAACCAAAAGCCATCGAGTTCCGGGGTGTCAGCAAACGCTTCGGCGACAACCTGGTCCTGAAGGATGTCTCCATCGACTTCCTGCAAGGTGAGGTGGTCGTTATCTGCGGCCCCTCGGGCTCGGGCAAGTCGACGTTGCTGCGCACCATCACCCGGCTGGAGACGATCGAGGCCGGCAGCATTCTCATCGAGGGCCGCGAGACCGGCCACTCGGCCAAGGACGTGAACGCGATGCGCCAGCGGGTCGGCTTCGTGTTCCAGAGCTTCAATCTGTTCCCGCACCTGTCGGTGATGGACAACATCTGCCTGGCGCCGCGTCATCTGCTCAAGCTCTCGGAGCCCGAGGCCAGGGAGCGCGCGATGGCGCTGCTGACGCGTGTGGGACTGGCCTCGAAGGCCGACGCCTCGCCCAATCAACTCTCGGGCGGGCAGCAGCAGCGCGTGGCCATTGCCCGCACCCTGGCCATGCAGCCGCCCATCATCCTGTTCGACGAACCAACCAGCGCGCTGGACCCGGAGATGGTGGGCGAGGTGCTGGCCGTGATCCGCGAGCTGGCCCACGAGGGGATGACCCTGCTGTGCGTGACGCATGAGATGGGTTTTGCGCGCGAGGTGGCCGATCGCATCGTTTTCATGGCGGATGGCCAGATCATCGAGGATGCGACGCCCGAGCAGTTCTTCACGGCGACGCGCACCGCCCGCGCGAAGGCTTTTCTTTCGGAGGTTCGACATGCCTGACGTTTCCACTGTTCCGGCCCCGGCGATCGACGGCGCGGCTCTGGCCGAGCACCTGTTTCGCCTGCTGCGGCTGAAAACCACGCCGATCGGCGTCCAGATGTTCGAGCGCGTGGAGGATATGGAGGCCGTGCCCAAGATCCGGCGGCCCGGCGGCGCCATCTACACCACCGACCAGATCATGGGGCAGGCGGCGCGCCTGGGGTTCACCGTGGGTATCACGGCCGCCGATCTGGTCGGGCCTCAGTGCGGCGCTGTCATCGGCCTGGCACCCCAAGACGAGGAGTGGAAGGCGGGCAAGCCCTTCGCCGGGGTGTGGTTCGCCACCGAGGAGGATGCCGGTGCGCATCAGCGGGCCATGCACTGCGTGCCCTATGGGCGCTACAAGGCCATGGCGGTTTCGCCGCTGGCCAGCGGCCGGTTGAACCCCGACATCTGTCTGGTGTATGCCAATCCCGCGCAGATGATCCTGCTGATCAACGGCCTGCAGTGGAAGGGCTACCGCAAGCTCGAGTGGGGTGCCGTGGGCGAGTCGGCCTGCGCCGACTCCTGGGGCCGTGCGCTGGCAACGGGCGAGCCGAGCCTGTCGCTGCCGTGCTTTCCCGAGCGGCGCTATGGGGGCGTGCCCGACGACGAACTGCTGATGGCCCTCAAGCCGGTCGATCTGGCCAAGGCGGTCGAGGGCCTGGAAGCCCTGGCGCGCAATGGCTTGCGCTACCCCATCCCGCCGTATGAAGTGCAGTCCGACGTGCGCGCCGGGATGTCTGTGAGCTACGGCAGGAAGTAAACCATGACGACCAACATCGAGCGGACTGGCGCGGGCATCCGCGCCATCCTCAATCCGCGCTCCATTGCCTTCATCGGCGCGTCCGACGACGTTGTCAAGTGGGGCGGCGTCCTGATGCACGTGTTGCAGAAGTTCAAATACCCGGGCGCGATCTATCCAGTCAATCCGAAGGCCGAGACCATCCAGGGCTTGCGCGCCTACCGCAGCGTGGGCGAGATCGGGCAGCCGATCGATCTGGCCGTGATCTCCATCGGCGTGGATGCCGTGGAGCAGGCCATGCGCGAGTGCGGGGCGGCTGGCGTGCGCGCCGCGATGGTGGTTACCTCCCAGTTCGCCGAATCGGGTGCCGAAGGCGCCGCCAAGCAGGAGCGCGTGCTGGCCGTGGCGCGCCAGGCGGGCATCGCCATGATTGGCCCCAACTGCATGGGCGTGCTCAACGCCAACGAGAACATGGCGTTGCTCAATTCCACCGCGCTCGTGGAATCCTTCAGCAACATCCCGCGCGGCCGTATCGGTCTGGTGAGCCAGAGCGGCGCGGTGGTGGGGGCGATGATCGCCCGCGCCGGCTTCGTGGGCGCAGGTTTCAGCAGCTGCGTGTCGCTGGGCAACCAGGCCGACCTGGAAATCTGCGATTTCTTCGACTACCTGGTGGACGACCCGGCTACCGACGTGATCTGCCTGTACATGGAAAGCGCCCGCTCGGTGGAGCGCATGTTGGCCATTGCCCGCCGGGCGCGGGCGGCCGGCAAGCCGGTGCTGGTTACCAAGGCCGGCCGCACGCCGCACGGACAGAAGGCCGTGGCCTCGCACACCGCCAGCATGGCCGGGGCCTACGATACTTTCCTGGCGCGCTGCCGCGGCGAGGGCATCCTGGTGCAGACCGACGCACTGCAGATGCTGCTGACGGCACAGGCGCTGCAGGCCTTTCCCCTGCCGCCCGTACCTGGTGTGGCCCTGTTCAGCGGTTCGGGCGGACAGGGCGCGCTCGGCAGCGACGCGCTTTCAGACTATGGCCTGGTCCCTGGCGAGTTGAGTGCGGCCACGCGCACCGCGCTGGCGCCCTTCTTCACCGAAAGCAACCAGCAATTGCCTTATGACATGGGCGCGGCGGCCTCCGGCGCCGGCAGGAACCGGCCGGATTTGCTGATTGGCTCGATGGAGCCCATCTTCGCCGATCCGTCCGTTGGCGCCTGCGCCTATCTGATGACGCCGCAAGGCCGGATGGACGACATCGCCAGGCTGTTCACCGAGCTGGGTCGCAAGCACGGCAAGCCGGCGCTGGTGGTCAACTGCGCCAGCGGCATCACCGAGGACATGCGCCAAGCGCTGCTCGCATTGGGTGCGCCCTTTTTCCCCAGCCAGCATGAAGCCTTCCTGACCCTGCGCGACCTGCAATGGCTGCGCAACCACGACGGTCCCGACCCGGTGGAGGCGGTGCCTGCGCTGTCGGCGCAACTGCAGGCCTTCACGCAAGCGTTGCCGGACGGCCTGCTGGACGAAGACACCAGCAAGGAGTTGCTGGCCCTGACAGGCATCGACGTGGCGGCAGGCGAGCTGGCGGCCGATGCCCAGGCTGCCGTGTGCGCCGCCGACCGGCTGGGTTACCCGGTGGTGCTCAAGATCGTGGCCGAGGGCGTGACACACAAGAGCGACATGGGCGGCGTCAAACTCGACCTGGCCGATGCCGATGCCGTGCGCGCGGCGTACGGGCAGATCGAGGCGGCGGCCCGATGCGTTGGTGCCCGGTTCCAGGGCTGCCTGGTGCAGCCCATGGTGCAGGGCGACGCCGAGCTGATGATCGGCACCGTGTACGACGAACAGTTCGGCCCCTTCGTGTTGGTGGGAACCGGTGGAACGCTGGTGGAGCTGACCAAGGACACGTGCCTGCTGCCGGCGCCCGTGAGCCTCCGGGCCGCCGAGCAGGCGTTGCGGTCACTGCGCTACTTTCCACTGCTGGACGGCTTTCGCGGGCGCGAGAAGGCCGACCTGCCCAAGCTGGCGCGGATCGTGCACCAGGTCTCGATGCTGGCCGCCCAACTCGGACCACACCTGGCCGAGTTGGACATCAACCCCTTGCGGGTGCAGGGCGCCCGCGCGGTGGCCGCCGATGCGCGCGCACGCTGGGTGGCGCGGCCGCGGCGCTGACGCGAACCTCGGCTCCGCGCTTGGGGGGTGTTCATCAGCACGGGCATGGGTACTGCCAGGCCGAGCCTGGCGGTGACGTGAGCGCCAGAAGGATGCTGCATACCCACGCGCAGGGCTGGGTCGCGCCGAGCCGGGTATGGGTCCCGGTCAACGGGTGAAGCATGGTTGGCGCCCTGGGCGTAGCCTCGGGCTTTTCCGTTCCAGGGGTGATTTCATCTTTGGACGGCCCGACGATGAAAAGCCCGCGCTGCGTCGAACGCGATGCAGGCATCCCTTCAAATGCTATTTAAAAAATAGCTTATCGCGCTTTGTTCGTGCCGGCTGGAGCCGCATTTCGCTCAGTTTCCGTCGCATTGCCCCGACCCTGGTCAGATGGGCCGCTTGCCCCCAGTCGGCCCACCCACGCCCGGCGGCAGCGGCGGCATGCCGCCACCGCCCATCAGGCCCTTCATGCCGCCCATGCGGCGCATCATCTTCATCAGGCCGCCGCCCTTCATCTGCTTCATCATGGCCTGCATCTGCTCGAACTCTTTCAGCAGGCGGTTGACCTCCTGCACCTGCACGCCGGCACCCGCGGCAATGCGGCGCTTGCGGCTGGCCTTGAGCAGCTCGGGCTTGCGGCGCTCCTCGGGCGTCATGCTGTTGATGATGCCTTCCTTGCGGCGCACGTCCTTTTCGGCGCGCGTCAGGTCGGCCTCGCTGGCCTTGGCGGCCATCTGCGTGGGCAGCTTGTCCATCAGGCTCGACAGCCCGCCCATCTGCTTCATCTGCTGCAGCTGGCCCAGGAAGTCCTGCAGATCGAACCCGCTGCCGCTCTTGACTTTTTCGGCCAGCTTCTTGGCGGCCTCGATGTCCACGCCCGCCGTCACCTGCTCGACCAGCGCCAGCACGTCGCCCATGCCCAGGATGCGGCCGGCGTGGCGCTGGGCGTCGAACACCTCCAGGCCGTCGATCTTTTCACTGACGCCGGCAAACTTGATCGGCGCGCCGGTGATTTGCCGCACCGACAGCGCCGCGCCGCCGCGCGAGTCGCCGTCCATCTTGGTCAGCACGATGCCGGTCAGCGGCAGCGCCTCGCTGAAAGCCTTGGCGGTGTTGGCCGCGTCCTGGCCCTGCATGGCGTCGACCACGAACAGCGTCTCGACCGGATTCAAGGCCGCGTGCAGCGCCTTGATCTCGGCCATCAGCGCCTCGTCGATGGCCAGGCGGCCGGCGGTGTCCACCAGCAGCACGTCGTAGAAGTGCTTGCGCGCGTGGTCCAGCGCGGCGCGCGCGATGTCCACCGGCTTTTGCTCGGGGCTGGACGGGAACCAGTCGGCCCCGGCCTGCGCGGTCACGGTCTTGAGCTGCTCGATGGCGGCCGGCCGGTACACGTCGCCCGACACCGTCAGCACCTTCTTCTTGCGCTTCTGGATCAGGTGGCGCGCCAGCTTGGCCGTGGTGGTGGTCTTGCCGGCGCCCTGCAGGCCGGCCATCAGCACCACCGCGGGGGGCTGGGCGGCCAGGTTGAGGTCGGCCACGCCCTCGCCCATGGTGGCGGCCAGCTCCTGGTTGACGATGCCCACCAGCGCCTGGCCGGGCTTCAGGCTGCCCAGCACCTGCTGGCCCAGCGCCTTGTCCTTGACGCGGGCGATGAAGTCGCGCACCACGGGCAGCGCCACGTCGGCCTCCAGCAGGGCCATGCGCACCTCGCGCAGCATGTCCTGCACGTTGCTTTCGGTGATGCGCGCCTGGCCGCTGATCTTCTTGACCAGGCCGGAGAGTTTGTCGGTGAGGGTGGAGGCCATGCGAGGGGGCGCAGCGCGGGCGCGCGTGCGGCAGGTGAGACTGGAAAGGGGAGCTTGCGGCGGCCTGCCGGCCACGGGCAAGCCGCTAAACTCCATGCTCATGATTCTAGCCAGTGCCCCTTTCGTCGCGTGGCTGCTGGGCCTGGCGGCGGCGCTGGCCTATGCGGTGCCGGCGCTGGCGGCCCGGGCGATCGGCGCCGTCAGCGCGCGGCGCGTGCTGACGCTGGCCTGGATCCTGCACGGCGCGCAGCTGGCGTGGGTGCAGCTGACGCACCCGCCGCGCTTCGGTTTTGCCCAGTCGCTGTCGATCACCGTGTGGCTGGCGCTGACGGTCTACGTGATCGAGCGCCGGCTCTACCCGCGCCTGCCCGCGCGCTGGGCGCTGGCCGGCTTCGGCAGCCTGACCATCGTGCTGGCGCTGCTGTTTCCGGGCGCGCCGCTGCCGGCCACCTCGTCGCCGCTGTTGGGCCTGCACTCGGCCCTGGGCCTGTCGGCCTACGGCCTGTTTGCCGCCGCGGTGGCCCACGGCTGGCTGATGAGCCGCGCCGAGCGGCAGATGCGCCAGGCGGCGCCGGGGCAGGAGGGCGGCGTGCCGCTGCTGACGCTGGAGCGGCTGATGTTCCGCTTCATCGGCGCCGGCTTCGTGCTGCTGACGCTGACCCTGGTGGCCGGCCTGCTGTTCGGCGAGCAGCTGTACGGCCCGGCCCACGTGGGCTGGCGCTGGACGCACAAGAACGTGTTCACCCTGCTGTCCTGGATCGTGTTTGCCGCGCTGCTGCTGGGCCACTGGCGCCTGGGCTGGCGCGGCCGGCGCGCGGTGCGCATGCTCAACGTCGGCGCGCTGCTGCTGCTGCTGGGCTACGTGGGCTCGCGCTTCGTGATGGAAGTGCTGCTGGGACGCACGCCATGAAGCTGCTGGTGGTCCTGCTGGTGGTGCTGTTCGGCGTCTGGCTGTGGCGGCGCGGGCAGCGCGTGGATGCGCCCGCGGCGCCGCCGGCCCGGCGCGCCGACGCCGTGCAGCCCATGGTGGCCTGCGCCCGCTGCGGCGTGCACGTGCCGCAGTCCAGCGCGATCGTCGGGCGCGCCGGCGTCTACTGCGGCGAGGCGCACCGGCGGGAGGCTGAAGGTGGCTGAGTGGGCGCCCTCGCGCACGCCGCCCGCCGGGAGCGTGCGGCGGGCCGATTCGGGCTGGCCCCGCTCGGGCTGGTTCGACGCCAGGGCGCGCCCCGTGGTGGCGCCGGCCCACGCGGCGCCGGCCTGGCCCGGGCCGCCGCCGGCCGATCGCGGCGGCTTCGTGCGCCTGTGGAAGGCCTTCATGTCGGCACGCCTGCTGCTGGCGCTGGCCTTGCTGGCGTTGCAGCTGAGCGCCCACGCGCTGGCGCAGCCGGTGCCGGCCTGGGCGATGTCTCTCACCGCCGCCTACGCGGTGCTGACGATGTTGGAGCGTTGGCTGGCCACGCCGCAGGGGCCGGGGCGCTCGTTCGACGGCCAGTGGTTCTACACCGCCGGCGTAGACCTGCTGTTCGTGGCGGCGCTGATGACGCAGGAGATCGCGGCCGGCATCCGCTACACGCCGCTGCTGGCGCTGCCGGTGCTGATGGCCGCCATCCTGGGCACGCGCACGCTGGCGCTGGGCACGGCGGCGCTGGCGGCGCTGCTGATGCTGGGCGATGCGGCGATCGGCGCGCGCGCCAGCCTGTGGGCCGGCACGGCCGAGGTGGCCCAGGCCGGCCTGATGGGCTGCGGCCTGCTGGCGCTGGCGTGGCTGACCAACACCCTGGCGCTGCGCCTGGCGCGCGAGCAGCAGCTGACGGTGCGCAGCCGCGCCGAGGTGCGCATGCAGTCGCTGGTCAACAACCTGGTGATCGAGTCGCTGGCCGACGGCGTGCTGGTGGTCGACGCCGCTGGCGTGGTGCACGCCGCCAACCCGGCGGCGCGCGGCATGCTGGGCTCCGACCTGGAGGTGACGCCGCGCGTGTTCGGCCTGGCCGATCACCCCGCCTGGGTGCAGCTGGCCGACCTGGTGCGGCTGACGTTCGAGGGCCACATCGTGGACGGCACCGAGATCATCCTGCACCACGAGGACCAGGCCGCCAGCCAGCTCAAGGTGCGCACCGAGCGCACGCCCTCGCTGGGCGCCGAGGACGAGGCGCGGCTGTGCGTGGTGTTCCTGCAGGACCTGCGCGGCATGCAGGCGCAGCTGCGCACCGAGAAGCTGGCCGCCATGGGCCGCATGTCGGCCGCCGTGGCGCACGAGTTCCGCAACCCGCTGGCGGCCATCAGCCAGGCCAACGCCCTGCTGGCCGAGGAGCTGGCCGAGCCCGCGCAGCAGCGCCTGACGGACATGATCCGGCAAAACGCCCGGCGGCTGGCGCACATCGTGGACGACGTGCTGGACGTGGCGCGCGCACCCGGTCTGGCCGACGAGACCGAGGGCCTGGTGCTGAACGACGAGACCGAGGCTTTCTGCGCCGAATGGGCCGCGCAGCACGGCGCCGGCGCCCGGCTGGAGCTGCACCTGCTGGCGCCCGAGCTGACGGTGCGCTTTGCGCGCGAGCACCTGCGCCGCCTGCTGGTCAACCTGCTGGACAACGCCGCGCGCTACGCCAGCGCCCAGCCCGGCGCCATCCAGGTGACGACGCAGGCGGTTCGCCACGGGCCGGTGCTGCTGAGCGTGTGGAGCGACGGCGCGCCGCTCGATCCGGTCGTGCAGAGCCATCTGTTCGAGCCCTTCTCGTCGTCCGAGAGCCGCTCCAGCGGCCTGGGCCTGTTCATCTGCCGCGAGCTGTGCGAGCGCCACGGCGCCGTGCTGGCGCACGAGCGCACGGTGCGCGAGCGCGCGGGGCAGCCCGTGGAGGGCAACGCGTTCAGCATCCAGATGCGCCGGGCGCCGGGCAGTTTTTCCAGTTCCAGCTTCGGGGAGTCCAGCTTCTGATGAATGCCCATCTGCAACGGGCCGCCCCGGCGCGCATCCTGGTGGTGGACGACGAGCCCGACCTGTGCACGCTGTACGAGCTGACGCTGCTGCGCGAGGGGCACCAGGTGCGCACCGCGGGCACGCTGGCGCAGGCGCGCCAGTGCCTGGCCGACCAGACCTTCGACGCCGTCATCACCGACATGCGCCTGCCCGACGGCGACGGCCTGGCCCTGCTGCGCTACCTGGCGGCCGGCCAGCGGCGCGAGCGCTGCGTCATGATCACCGCCTACGGCTCGCCCGAGAACGCGGTGGAGGCGCTCAAGAGCGGGGCCTTCGACTACCTGACCAAGCCGGTCGACCTGCGGCAGTTTCGCGCCGTCGTGCAGTCGGCGCTGCAGGCGCCCCAGTTGGTGACGGTGCCGGCGCCGCTGCCGGCGGCCGATGCCCCGCCGCCGCCCCCGGCGGACGACGAGCCGGGCCGTCAGGCGCTGGCGCGCCTGGTGGGCGAGTCGGCGGTCATGCGCTCGGTCAAGCGGCGCATCGCCAAGGTGGCGCGCAGCATGGCGCCGGTGCTGGTGCACGGCGAGTCGGGCACCGGCAAGGAGCTGGTGGCGCGCGCCGTGCACGCCTGCAGCCATCGCCATGAGGGGCCGTTCGTGCCGGTCAACTGCGGCGCCATTCCGGACAACCTGCTCGAGGCCGAGTTCTTCGGCGCGCGCAAGGGCTCCTACACCGGCGCCACGCAGGACCGCGAGGGCTTCTTCCAGGCCGCGGCCGGCGGCACGCTGTTCCTGGACGAGATCGGCGATTTGCCCCTGGCCATGCAGGCCAAGCTGCTGCGCGCCATCCAGGAGCGCAGCGTGCGCCCGCTGGGCGCCACGCAGGAGGAGCCGGTGGATGTGCGCATCGTCAGCGCCACGCACAAGAACCTGGCGGCGGCCGTGCACGGCGGCACCTTCCGGCAGGATTTGTTCTATCGCCTGAACGTGATCGAGATCGTCATCCCGCCGCTGCGCGAGCGGCGCGAGGACATCGCCGCGCTGAGCCAGGCGCTGCTGGCGCGCATCGCGCGCGAGTCCGGCGTGCCGGCGATCGAGCTGGCGCCCGAGCAGCTGGCCGCCATCATGCAGGCGCCGCTGGCCGGCAACGTGCGTGAGCTGGAGAACCTGCTGTACCGCGCGGTGGCCCTGGGCGGCGCGCGCGACTCCAACCTGGGCGAGCTGGCCCCGCTGGCTCCGCTGGGCACGGCGCCGGGCGAGATGCCGCGCGGCGCCGCGCATTCGCAGCCCGCGCTGCTGCCCGCGGCCGCTCCGCTGGCGCCGGCTGCGCCGCAGCTTCAGGCGCCGGCGCGGGGCCAGGGCCTGGCGGCGTGGCTGGACGAACAGGAACGCCAGGTGCTGATGCAGGCGCTTCATGAGTCGGGCCTTGACCTGGCGGCGGCGGCGCAGCGCCTGGGCCTGGGTGCGCGCCCCTTGCGCTGGCGCCTGCAGCGCCTGGGCATCTCCCTGGCGGAGGGCGATGGCGCCCGTACCCCGGCCCCGCGCTGACGCTTCCTCGCCCTGGCGGCAGGGCTGGTACGCGCCGGCGCAGGCCCTGCCGTCGCCCAACCGCGGGCCGCGGCCCGAGGGCACGCCCGTCTCGCTGATCGTGGTGCATTCGATCAGCCTGCCGCCGGGCGAGTTCGGCGGCCCGCAGGTGCAGGCGCTGTTCACCAACACGCTGGACTGGGACGCGCACCCCTACTTTCAGGGCCTGCGCGGCCTTCGGGTGTCGGCGCACTTCTTCATCCGGCGCAGCGGCGAGCTGTGGCAGTTCGTCAGCACCGACGAGCGCGCGTGGCACGCCGGCGCGTCCTGCCATCGTGGGCGTGCCAACTGCAACGACCACTCGGTGGGGATCGAGCTGGAAGGCCTGGAGGGCGGCACGTTCGAGAGCGCGCAGTACGCGTGCCTGGCGCGCCTGTGCCAGGCCTTGCGCCGCCACCACCCGATCGACGCCATCGCCGGCCACGAGCACATCGCGCCCGGCCGCAAGCACGATCCCGGCCCCGGCTTCGACTGGCGCGCGCTGCAGCGCGCGCTGCGCTGGCCACGCGCCTTCTATCCCGACGGCGTCCTGGGCTGAGCCGTTTGTTTTCATTCGGCGGTCATTCGCGGCCGCGGGCACGGCTGCGGGTTCGAAATGTGCAATACACCATAGCTTGTGTGTTGTGCTTTGACCAAACACTAGATATAGTGTGCCCACCCGAAGCAAAGCACACCATGCGCCCGCGTCCGGCGCCCGCTTCGAGCCGTCCGAGACCCCCTTCCGCACCTTCCGAGAGACACGCATGCAAACTGCCCGCAGCACCGCGCCCGTCACTGTGCCCGCCACGCCCCCTGCTCCCGTCGAGCCCGTGGCCGCCACCGTCGCCGATCCCCTGACCCACTACCAGATCATGCGGCGCAACGGCGCCGTGGTGCGCTTCGAGCCGCCCAAGATCGCCGTGGCGATGATGAAGGCCTTCCTGGCCGTGCATGGCGCGCAGGGCGCCGCCTCGGCCAGCGTGCGCGAGTTGGTCGACCAGTTGACCCAGACCGTGGTGCGCGCGCTGATGCGCTCGCGCCCGGCCGGCGGCACCTTCCACATCGAGGACGTGCAGGACCAGGTCGAGCTGGCCCTGATGCGCGGCGGCCACCACGAGGTGGCGCGCGCCTACGTGCTGTACCGCGAGCGCCGCGCCCAGGAGCGCGCGCAGCACAAGGGCGCGCCGGCGGCGGCGGCGCAGGTCTTGCATGTGCTGCAAAATGGAGAGCGCGTGGCGCTGGATCTGTCCGCGCTGCAAGCCCTTTTGGCTCAAGCCTGCGCCGGCCTGGACGCCGAGGTCAGCGCCGCGCCCATCCTGGCCGAGACGCTGCGCAACCTGTACGACGGCGTGCCCATCGAGGAGGTGTACAAGGCCGCCATCCTGGCCGCGCGCACCTTGATCGAGCGCGAGCCCGACTACACCCACGTCACCGCGCGCCTGCTGCTGCACACCATCGCGCAGGAGGTGCTGGGCGAGGGCGTGGGCCTGCCGCAACTGGCCGGCGCCTACGCCCAGGCCTTTCCGCGCTGCATCCAGCGCGGGGTCGAGCATGAGCTGCTGGACGAGCGCCTGCTGCAGTTCGACCTGGCGCGCCTGGGCGCGGCGCTCAAGCCCGAGCGCGACCTGCAGTTCGACTACCTGGGCCTGCAGACGCTGTACGACCGCTACTTCCTGCACGTGCGCAAGCAGCGCATCGAGCTGCCGCAGGTCTTCTTCATGCGCGTGGCCATGGGCCTGGCATTGAACGAGATCGACCGCGAGGCGCGCGCGATCGAGTTCTACGAGGTGCTCTCGTCCTTCGACTTCATGAGCAGCACGCCCACGCTGTTCAACAGCGGCACGCGGCGCTCGCAGTTGTCCAGCTGCTACCTGACCACGGTGCCCGACGAGCTGGACGGCATCTACGAGTCGATCAAGGAAAACGCCCTGCTGTCCAAGTACGCCGGCGGCCTGGGCAACGACTGGACGCGGGTGCGCGCCCTGGGCAGCCACATCAAGGGCACCAACGGCGAGTCGCAGGGCGTGGTGCCCTTCCTGAAGGTGGTCAACGACACGGCCGTGGCCGTCAACCAGGGCGGCAAGCGCAAGGGCGCGGTCTGCGCCTACCTGGAGACCTGGCACCTGGACATCGAAGAATTTTTGGAGCTGCGCAAGAACACCGGCGACGACCGCCGCCGCACGCACGACATGAACACCGCCAACTGGGTGCCCGATCTGTTCATGCGCCGGGTGATGGAGCAGGGCCCGTGGACGCTGTTTTCGCCCTCTGACGTGCCGGATCTGCACGACAAGTTCGGCAGCGCATTCGAGCAGGCCTATGTGGCCTACGAGGAAAAGGCCGCGCGCGGCGAGATCCGGCCCAGCAAGACCGTGCCCGCGGTGGACCTGTGGCGCAAGATGCTCTCGATGCTGTTCGAGACCGGCCATCCATGGATCACTTTCAAGGATGCCTGCAACCTGCGCTCTCCGCAGCAGCACGCCGGCGTGGTGCATTCCAGCAACCTGTGCACCGAGATCACGCTCAACACCAGCGACAGCGAGACGGCGGTGTGCAACCTGGGCTCGGTCAACCTGCCGCGCCACCTGCGGGATGGCCAGATTGATCACGACAAGCTGCAGCGCACCGTGCGCACGGCCATGCGCATGCTCGACAACGTCATCGACATCAATTACTACGCCGTCAAGAAGGCGCGCGACAGCAACCTGCGCCACCGTCCGGTGGGCCTGGGCGTCATGGGTTTCCAGGATGCGCTGTACGCGCTGCGCCTGCCCTACGCCAGCGAGGCCGCGGTGCAGTTCGCCGACCAGTCGATGGAAGCCATCTGCTACCACGCCTACTGGGCCTCGACCGAACTGGCGGCCGAGCGCGGGCGCTATTCCAGCTACGCCGGCTCGTTGTGGGAGCAGGGCGTGCTGCCGCTGGACACGCTGGACGTGCTGGCCGCGCAGCGCGGCGGCTACGTCGAGGTGGACCGCTCGGCCACGCTGGACTGGGGCGCGCTGCGCGCCAAGATCGCGCGCGACGGCATGCGCAACAGCAACTGCATCGCCATCGCGCCCACGGCCACCATCAGCAACATCGTCGGCGTCGATGCGTCGATCGAGCCCTGCTTTGGCAACCTGTCGGTCAAGAGCAACCTGTCGGGCGAGTTCACCGTCATCAACCACCACCTGGTGCGCGATCTGAAACACCTGGGCTTGTGGGACGAGGTGATGGTGATGGATCTCAAGCACTTCGACGGCTCGCTGGCGCCCATCGACCGCGTACCGCCCGACATCAAGCAGATCTACGCGACCGCCTTCGAGGTCCAGCCCCAGTGGCTGGTGGAGTGCGCCGCGCGTCGCCAGAAGTGGATCGACCAGGCGCAAAGTCTGAACATCTACATGGCGGGCGCATCGGGCAAGAAGCTTCATGAGACCTACACGCTGGCGTGGCTGCGCGGCGTGAAGACCACCTATTACCTGCGCACCACCAGCGCCACGCAGGCCGAGAAATCCACCATTCAGTCGGGCCGCCTGAACGCGGTGCCCAGCAGCCGCGAGCGCGACGCCGGCGTGAGCGCAGGCCATGGCGCGCAGGCACACGCGTCCGCTCCCGAGGCCATCGAGGCCGCCACCGACATCAAGTTTTGCGCCATCGATGATCCGGGTTGCGAAGCCTGTCAGTGATCACAAGCCTGGGCCTCGCCATGCGATGCGATGCCTGGCCGCAACACATTCTCATCATCAAGTGGATGCCAACGTGAAGGAATGCTTTGCATTTCGTCATGTTGCTCCCATAATCGGAGCATTGGAAAAATCATGTTGAACTGGAGCGAAGACACC
>OFJB01000396.1_pt1 | contig 21858 bp, 18 predicted proteins | sample 1775081 | NCBI WGS metagenome assembly OFJB01 (sample SAMN08195771, study PRJEB24354) | sludge metagenome | isolation source: initial sludge from phenol fed wastewater aerobic bioreactor | place: India: Nagpur | collected 2016-06-05
ATTCTTGCTAAAATTAAAAATCGGTTCAATGTTCCGGTAGTAACAGATATTCACAACATTCCTGAGGCAAATCTTGCAGCATCCTACGGAGTTGACATATTGCAGATTCCGGCATTTCTCTGCAGGCAGACCGATCTGTTGGAGGCGGCAGCAATGACCGGAAAGTGTGTAAATATCAAAAAAGGTCAGTTTTTATCTCCTCAGGCAATGAAGTTTGCCGCTGAAAAGGTGGTTAAATGTGGAAACAATAAAGTGATGCTCACCGAGAGAGGTACTCAGTTCGGATATAGTGACCTTGTGGTTGACTTCCGATCGGTTCCTGAGATGCAGATATTCGGATTTCCGGTAATTTTAGATGTTACCCACTCTCTTCAAGAACCAAATCAGAGTTCGGGTGTTACTGGTGGTAGACCACATTTAATATCAACAATTGCAAAGGCTGGAGTGGCAGCAGGTGTGGATGGATTGTTTATGGAGACACATCCCGATCCATCAATTGCACTCTCCGATGGAGCAAATATGTTGAGACTAGATCTGATGGAGGATCTATTGACCAAATTGATAAGAATAAAACAAGTTTTGTAAAATAATAATTACTATGAGTTTAACCAGCGATTTCACAAAGAGGTACGAAAAGATTCCCGTCGAAATATTTGAGGACTCTTCAAAAGCATGTACCATTGTTGCCGAAAAGGTAGCAGCTCAGATCAATGCTAATGATGCAGCAGGAAAGAAGACAGTTTTGGCCCTCAGTGCATCATCATCGGCCATTCAGGTTTATGAGGAGTTAGCGAAGCTAAACAACAAAAAATCATTCAGTTTTAACAATGTTCATATCTATTCTGTAGATGAGTACTATCCGCTGAATAAAAATGAACTGCAGAGTCACTACCGATTTCTGAAGGAGTATCTCTTCGACAATATTGAAATTAAACCAGAGAATATTCACTGTTTCGACAGCGAGATCCCTAAAAGTGATGTCAATAAATATTGTACATCGTACGAGACATCCATTGCCGAAAATGGAGGAATAGATATTCTTATCACTGGGGGAATGGGCTTCAATGAGCCAGGTTCTCACTACAATTCCAGAACAAGGCTCATAACACTCAACTACTCAACCAGAGTATCTGCAGCTTCGGAGTTCTTTGGAGTTGAATATGTTCCTCATCACGCATTTACAATGGGTATTGAGACTATTCTCTCTGCTGCTAAAATATATTACCTCGCATGGGGGGAGGGAAAAGCCTCTGGAATTGCTAAACTGGTTGAGGGTCATGTTAGTGAGCAGGTTCCAACATCCTATCTTCAACAGCATAAGAACTTGGAGGTCATTATCGACTCATCTGCGGCAGCAGAGCTCACAAGAGTCAAGACTCCTTGGCTTACAGGCACTTGCGAATGGACTGATCATATGATTAAGAAGGCTGTTTTCTGGCTTTGTGCAAAACTCGAGAAACCAATTCTCAAATTAACCGACAGAGATTACAACGATAATGGCATGAGTGATCTTGTTACTGAACATGGTCCTGCAAGTAAGATCAACATAAAAGTATTCAACGATTTGCAGCACACAATTTCCGGATGGCCGGGAGGAAAACCAAATGCGGACGACTCAACGAGACCGGAGAGAGCGCTTCCATTCCCAAAGAGAGTTGTGATTTTCAGCCCCCACCCCGACGATGATGTTATCTCTATGGGAGGAACACTAGCAAGACTGTCAGGGCATGGTCATGAAGTACACCTTGCATATCAGGTTTCTGGAAATATTGCAGTGTTTGATCACGATGCGGTACGTTTCCTCGATTTTCTGAGAGACAGCTCTAAAATTTACAATTTTGACAATAGTGCTACAGAGAAGATATATAAGGATGCGCTTGTCGAACTTCAGCACAAACATCCGGGAGAACCGGACTCTGCTAATATCAGAAAAGTTAAAGGTGCAATCAGAAGAGGTGAGGCAAAAGCAGCATGCAGATATCTGAGAATTCCGGAAGAGCGCGTACACTTCCTTGATCTTCCGTTCTATGAGACAGGAGGAGTTAAAAAGAAACCTATTAGCGAGGCAGATATTGATATTGTGGTTGAATTACTTCAATCGGTTAAACCTCACCAGATTTATGCTGCAGGAGACCTTAGTGACCCTCACGGAACACACAGAGTGTGTCTGTTGGCAATACTCGGAGCTATTGAAAAGCTTAAGAATGAAGAGTGGATAAAAGATTGTCGTGTTTGGTTATACCGTGGAGCTTGGCAGGAGTGGGATGTTGCAGATGCAGATATGGCTGTTCCACTTAGTCCGGAAGAGGTGAACATCAAGAGAGAAGCTATATTTAAGCACCAATCTCAAAAGGATCGCCCACTATTCCCGGGATCAGACAAGAGAGAGTTCTGGCAAAGAGCCGAAGAGCGTAACCATAATACAGCAGTTCTGTTTGATAAACTGGGAATGGCAGAGTATCAGGCAATAGAGTTGTTTGTAAGATACAAGTTCTAATACTTTTTTTAAAATATAGACTAGAAAGGATAACCTACGCCAAACTGAATGGCGTAGGTATCTTTTTTTAGCCAATTGGATGGTGTTATCCAACTCTTTATAGAGGGATCATATAGAACCATACCCATATCAACTCTAAGGATAACAAATTTCAGATTATATCTCAAACCTGTTCCCCAGTTAAACGCAATATTTCGATAGAAAGATCCAAAAGAGAAGTTACCACTTACGGCAGTATTCTTCCTTTTAACAGTCCACACATTGCCTGCATCAAGGAAAAGAGCCCCTTCGAATTTATTGATTATTGGGAATCTATATTCGGCATTGACCTCAAGTTTTATATCTCCGGTTTGATTCGGAATTGAAAATGTAGTATCTATCTGAGAGTAACCCGGACCAACACTTCTTGCCTGCCAACCTCTGAGTGAATTAGCCCCACCGGCATAAAACAGTTTTTCAAATGGCATTGAGCGAGAGTTCCCATAAGCATATCCTATTCCTCCATTAAACCGGAAGGCCAGGGCACTCTTCTCTGTAATCCAGGTAGTGTATGATATAGTAAAATCGCTCTTTAAATATTGAGAATAGGGTGTGTTCCCAATCAATCTTGCCCCTGTTGAATCCCTTTTAAAAGAGGAGTCAAAAATACTTATAACATTACCGGCTATGTCGTTATTCCATCTTATTTTTACAACTGACTCCCTGGTGTCAGGATCCGGATTTGAAATGTAATTGATAGAGAAACCTGCTCCCAGGTCAAAATAGTTTCTGTATGAATTTCTAATAAATGGATTCTCAAGACTCTGATAGAATGTGCTGCTAATATTTTTCAACCTAACAATGCTGAGCTGTAAAGGATAAAGATTATATGAAGTTGTCTTGCCTCTCCTCCAGCTATAGCCATATGCTGCCGATACAAGCGTTCTGGTAAATTCAGGTCTATCCTGGTAGTTGTAGAGCATTTTCATATCCGTTCTCGGAAGAGTATTTGCCATACCTGACAGATAAATATCAGGCAGAAACAAAAAATCGGGTATAGAGAGAGATGCCGATACTCCAAGTTCTGTTGATTTTACCATATTGTTCAGATTCATCTGAAAATTTCCCATAAATCCGAGATTGAGCCACTCCCCTCCCCTGAATAAATTTTTATGAAAATAGGAGACAGCAGGTGAGATTCCGAACAGACTGTTTGAATTACTTGATAATTCCAGATTCAAAGTGTACCCCTGTCTCTTTGATGGAGTAAGTCTTATTTGACAATCAACCAGACCTTTTGTGGAATCGGCAGATTCAACCTCATCGAATCTTATGTTTGTTCCGGTGAAAAGGTTTACGTTGTTAAATCTATTATATGTACTGTTTACCAAAGATAAGTCGTACCTCTCTCCCGGATTTATTTGATTAAGTCTGTCCAGAAAATACCTCCTTACTCGAAGTTTGCTCCGGAAATTAATCTGTACACCTTTCTCAGTCATTACCGAGTCTCTTATAATGGCTCCTCCTGCTACACTTTCAGCAGGATCATAATCTGGTAGAATTGATACTTTATTAATATAGTATACTCTATGGTTTTTTCTCTCTTTTGGATCTTCATTTCTGGAGTAGTTTCTAACAATCATCACAATACTGGCAGTTCTATTTCCAAGCGAAGTATCTGCGACGAAAGAGATATAGTTGTTGGAGAAGCTGTAATACCCTTTTCTCTTTAGTAGTTCCGAAATCCTGTCTGATTCGTTTACCAATATTGTTTCCGATAATGCTTCTCCCTCTTTTATATATGAATTTGAAGAATCTTCAAGTATGTATTTTGCGATATCTTTATCTTCGATATCATATTTAATATTAGTGAGTTTGTACGCCGAACCTGTCTCTACAGAATATATCACCGATGCCTTTCTACCGCGTTTGACAACTGAATCCTTGACATTACAATCATAATAGCCAAGCGACTTAAGGTGATTTATAAAATTGAGCCTGGTGCTGTAAACGGCAGTAGAATCATATTCAACTGGAGCCTGACCGATACTCTTGGTAAAATCTCTCCATCCTTCACTCCCCTTTTTACTCCAGTTATATATATAAATGAAAGGGTTCCAACCCAAAAAGTAGTAAGTATTTGACTTTTGCCTTAAATAGGGTTCAAGATCAGAGGCCTTTACCTTATCATTATCCTTTATATGAATTATATTTTTTTTTAGTCTGTACGATGACTCAGGCAAGACCGACACAGTTCTGCAAGACACAGTTGCTAACAAAGTGAATATTAAAGATTTGTAAACTAATGTCCTCTTCATTGATTTGTCCTATAATCAACAAATTTACAAATAATTATCATTTCTTTTTTAAAAGATTAAAAAAAGCATAAATTTGCACGACAGTTTAATATCCGACTTAATTACATTGTCAAAATTTTAATAATCCGAATCACTTACATTGTAAAAATGAAAAACAAGTATATTGATTTAATTGAACAAAGTTTTGAATTTCCACAAGATGAATTCAGAGTTGAAGATGGAGAGCTAATATTCCACGACATTCCTGTTATGGACATTATTGAACAATATGGAACTCCATTAAAAATTACATATTTGCCTAAAATATCATCGCAAATTCAGAGAGCAAAAAGGATGTTTAATGTCGCAATAGCAAAGGTTGACTACAAAGGTGCTTATCATTACTGCTATTGTACCAAGAGCTCTCATTTCTCTTTTGTAATAGAAGAGGCTTTAAAAAATGATATCCATATTGAGACCTCTTCGGCGTTTGATCTTAACCTTATCGAGTCACTCTACGAGGCCGGAACGGTGAATAAGGAGCTCTATATCATCTGCAACGGATATAAAAAAGATATATATATAGAAAACATAGCAAATTTCGTCAATAACGGATGGAAAAACCTTATACCTGTAATGGATAATATGCAGGAGTTCGACGACCTTGACCTATGTGTTAAAGAGCCATGCAAAATTGGTATTAGAATTGCCGCTGAAGAGGAGCCGAAATTTGAGTTCTACACCTCCAGACTAGGTATCAGATATAGCGACATAATTCCTTTTTACGAAACCAAAGTGAAGAAAAACAAGAAGTTTCAGTTAAAAATGCTTCATTTCTTCATTAATACCGGGATACGTGACAACGCATATTACTGGAACGAATTGGCAAAGTGTGTTAACGTATACTGTGACCTTAAATCTGTTTGCCCTGAACTAGATTCTCTCAACATCGGAGGGGGATTTCCAATTAAAAACTCTTTGGCTTTTGACTATGACTATGAGTATATGGCAGAAGAGATAATCGGGCAAATCAAGAGTATATGCCAACAAAGAGGGATGCCTGAACCCAATATTTTTACAGAATTCGGCAGTTTCACTGTCGGAGAGAGCGGGGCAACTATTTACCAGGTTCTTGATGTCAAACAGCAGAATGACAGAGAACGATGGTATATGGTAGACAGTTCATTCATGACTACACTTCCGGATACCTGGGGTATCAAACAAAGATTTGTGCTCCTACCAATAAATAAATGGGATAAAGAGTATCAGCGGGTCTTCCTGGGAGGATTAACTTGTGACAGTCAGGATTACTATAACGCAGAAGCACACGCAAATGCAATATTCCTTCCGACAATTGAAGATAAAAGTGATCCTCTTTATATAGGATTCTTCCATACAGGAGCCTATCAGGAGTCAATTGCAGGATTTGGAGGAATACAGCACTGTCTGCAACCTGCTCCAAAACACATTACCATTGATGTTGATGAAAATGGTGAGTACTATACAAAACTATTCAGTAAAGAGCAGACATATAAATCGATGTTAAAAATACTGGGCTATTAATGATTTCAAAAAATGAGATAAAATTTGTCCGCTCTCTCCATCAGAAAAAATTCAGGGACGAGTACTCTCTGTTCATTATTGAAGGAGAGAAGATGTTAAATGAAGCAAAAACTTCGGGGTTTGAAATTGTCTCAGTTTATTATAAAGATGACATTGGAGATGAGGAGATGGAACGTATCTCAGCACTATCTTCCCCCTCACCCGTTCTGGCTGTACTAAAACAGAAAAAAGCCAACTCTTTACCTATTCCGGGTAAAGGAACACTCTCTCTAGCTCTGGATGGAGTCAGGGATCCAGGTAATTTCGGAACAATTATAAGAATTGCAGATTGGTTTGGTATTGACAATATATATGCCTCAACTGATTCTGTCGAATTATATAATCCCAAAGTTATACAGGCTTCAATGGGATCTGTTTTCAGAAAGGATGTACACTATGTCAATCTTGAATGGCTTGTAAATAAGATCAAAGGTAGTATGCCAATCTATGGGACTCTACTGAATGGAAATAGTATTTATGAGACCAAACTTACATCCTCAGGTCTTATTGTAATGGGAAATGAGTCAAATGGAATCTCTCCCGAAATTGAAAAATCGGTTGACAAGAGAATTCTTATTCCACCATATCCGATCGAGTCAAAGGGATCGGAATCACTGAATGTAGCGACAGCTACTGCTATTGTTTGTTCTGAATTCAGGAGAGCCTCTGCCTCACAACTTCGAACAAAATAACCGCCGCTGCGGCAGATACATTTAGCGATGCAATATTTCCAGGCATCGGGATAGAAGCAACCTCGTCGGAAATTGAAAGAATCTGTTTTGAGACACCACTCTCTTCAGATCCCATAATAACCGCTACAGGTCCCTTAAAATCTGTATTATAGATACTAGAACTACTCTTTTCACTTGCAGATACTATTTTAAAACCACACTGTTTAAGATAGTAGATTGCCATTCTTAGGTTTATTACTCTTGCTACAGGTATTCTAAGTAACGCTCCTGCAGATGTCTTAACAGCATCTGAGTTAACTGCAGCCCCTCCCTTTGCAGGAAGAATAATCCCGGCGGCACCTGCACACTCTGCCGATCTCGCTATTGCACCAAAGTTCCTTACATCACTTACACCATCAAGTAAAACAAAAAATGGAGCATCGCTTTTCTTGAGCGCTTCATCTACCATCTGCTCCATATCTACATAATCTATCTGAGGAAGAATTGCTACAACTCCCTGATTATTTCCTTTTGCTATATAATTAAGCTTCTCTCCCGGAACGAACTGAAAAGGGATCTGTTTCTCTTTCAATAAATCTATAATCCTGTGGATCTGAAGGTTTTCTATACCTACCTTAAATAAAACTTTTTCAATTTTACGACCACTCTCAATTGCCTCCGCTACAGGATGTATGCCAAATAAATAGTAATTTTCGTTCATTGTTATTCAACTAATTTAATTAATGCCTCCCACTCTTTCATCTGCAAATCTAGCTCTTTTTTAATACTCTCATATTTTTCAAACAGAGATTTATCAAATTGTGATCCAAGTTGCTGAATCGATTTTTCAACTTCAGAAAGTTCAAGTTCAAGCTCTTCTATCTTTTTTTCACATTGAGCAAGATCTCTCTTTGCCTTTTTTATATTTTTATCCTCAAAACTCTTTTTGGGAGAACTTCGCTTTTCAAATGTTGTATCGGAAATAGCAGCTCCTGGTTCAGGAGTTCCCTTTTTTTCAAGTTCAGATAGAGATTCCAACTTTTTCCTGTAGAGGAAATCCATAACTCCTCCTATATGCTCTCTAACACCACCATCCCTGAATTCATACATTTTATCTACCAGACCATCAAGGAAGTCCCTATCGTGAGAAACGATTATAAGTGTTCCATCATAGCTCATAAGTGCCTGTTTGAGCACATCCTTAGATCTTATATCCATATGGTTCGTCGGCTCATCGAGCAAGAGCAGATTATATGGGTGAATAATAAGTTTTGCCAATGCAAGCCGTGCCCTCTCACCTCCACTCAAAACTGCAACCTTCTTATCGATCTCCTCGCCTCTGAATAAAAAAGAGCCTAGTACATCCCTTATCTTTGTTCTTATATCGCCAACAGCTACTTTATCTATCGTATCGTATACAGTGTCGTTTTTATTTAACAGATCCTCCTGGTTTTGTGCGTAGTATCCAATATCAACATTGTGCCCAAGTTTAATATCTCCACTAAAGTTTAACAGATCACCTGCAATAATTCTCATCATTGTGGTTTTTCCTTCGCCGTTTCTACCGACAAGAGCAATTTTCTCACCTCTCTCAACAGTAATATCTGCTCCGGCAAAAACTCTCTTCTTACCAAAGGACATACCAAGAGAGGTTGTCTTAATAACAACATTACCCGAACGGGGAGCTGGTGGAAACTTTACGTTTATTTTTGAGAGATCCTCTTCATCAATCTCTATTCTATCTAATTTCTCCAGCTGCTTAATTCTGGATTGTACCTGATTCGATTTCGTTGCTTTATACCTGAAGCGTTCGATGAACTCCTCCGTTTTCTCAATCAGTTTTTGCTGATTATCATATGAAGCCCTCTGCTGGTCCAGTCTCTCTTTTCTCAATACAAGATACTGGCTATAAGGAACTTTATAATCATGCACCTTTCCCAACATTATCTCTACTGTTCTATTGGTAACATTATCGAGAAATTTTCTGTCGTGTGATATAAGAACAATAGATCCCTTGTAAGAGGCAAGATACTCCTCCAACCACTGAATTGACTCTATATCAAGGTGATTGGTGGGCTCATCCAACAAAAGCAAATCGGGTCTTCTCAGAAGAACTTTTGCAAGTTCTATCCTCATATTCCATCCCTGACTGAATGTAGACGTTGGTCTTCCAAGCTCCTCCCGTTTGAATCCCAGTCCAATCAACATCTTTTCTGCATCACCCTCAATATTTGAGTCCTCTCCGTAGTGCAGACGGTCGTTAACATCATTCAGTTCAATTATAAGTTTATGGTATGAATCGGATTCATAATCGGATCTGCCTTCAAGTTCCCTATTAATCTCCTCAAATCTGGCTCTTAATCTGAATAACTCTTCGAATGCCTTGAGCGCCTCTCCCAGAACAGATGTGTCTTTGGCGTGCTCCATCTGCTGGGGCAGATACCCGATGTTCAAGGTTGAGGGTTTTGATATCTGCCCGGAAGAGGGAGAGTTTATTCCCATTATCAATTTTAAGAGCGTAGATTTCCCTGAGCCGTTTTTACCTGTAAGGCCAATGCGGTCATTATCACTAATGTGGAAATTTATTTCATTTAGCAGAGTAAATCCGCCAAACTGTACTGTAAGATTATTTATCGAGATCACGGCAAACTAGGATACTGAATTCATATAGTATGTACATTGGCATACCTACAATAAAAAGTGTAAATGCGTCACCTGAAGGGGTGATTATTGCTGCAATAATTATCAGGACAACAAATGCGTGTTTACGATATCGCTTGAGTGTCTTTTTACCAAGTATGCCAATTCTGGAAAGTAAAGCGGCAAGTGCAGGCATCTCAAATACCACACCCATAATTATGATCATCCAGGTGAAAGTAGAGATATATGATTGAAGTGAGATCTTATTAACTACCCATGAAGCAACCTGATATGTACCTAAAAATCTCACAGTTAAAGGAAATACAAAAAAATACCCTACAAGTGCACCAATAAAAAAGAGAACAGAAGCAAACATAAAGGCCTTTCGTGCTGCAATCCTCTCATTATCATATAGGGCAGGTTTAATAAAGAGCCATATCTGGTAAAATATGTAGGGCAGACTTAGAATGATTGCAATTGTAAATGATACGCTTATATGTATAAAAAATTGTGCAGACAGTTCAATATTTATCAGCTCTATTCTAAATGGATCGGGAGCTAAGCTCGGCATTGCCAAAAGATTAGCAAGAGAACGAAACCAGTCGTAGAGAACAAAATCGGAACTTGCCGGAGCAAATATAACTGTATCAAATACAAAGGATTTGTTTAGAAAGACAATGACCATCAGGATCAATACCGAAAGAGCCGATCGAAAAATTACTTTTCTCAGCTCATCCAGATGTTCCCAAAAAGACATCTCAATACTCACTTCTTATCACCTTTTTCGGTAGAATCAGAGTTTTTAATTTCATCCTCTACTCCCTTCATCCCCTCCTTAAAGCTTCTCACCCCTTTTCCAATACCATGCATAAGTTCTGGAATTTTCTTACCGCCAAACAGTAGTAAAACAATTAAGGCAATAACTAAAATCTCGGGGAGTCCCAGAGAGCCGAATAATAAAAAATTGTTCATCTTATATCTCTTTATTAAGTTCAAAATATGGAGAAAATGCCTCTATAAAATATTGAGGACATCGTGTAACTTTTCTGCTATCAGAATGGATAAAACCCAATCTAACATTCCCGTTGCAGACCTCTTCACCTCTTTGATTGTAGATCTGGGTCTCAATTGTAATAGAAGCCTTCGGAAGCTCACGGATTATAGTAACTACCCTGAGCATATCTCCAAACCTGGCCGGTGTTTTATAATTGAGATTTACGGCAACAACAGGCATCATTATTCCTCTTGCCTCTATCTCCGTCATCGGAAGACCCACATCGGTAAGAGCCTGTACTCTGCCACATTCAAAATACCTTATGTAGTTTGAATGGTGAACAATACCCATAAGGTCTGTCTCATAATATCTTACTTCAATATTAGTCTCTCCTGTGTACATTATCCTTTCAGCTCCTTTTTCCTTAAATTAAGCGCCTCCAATTTGGATGTTGCATCACTTCGTTTTTTGTACTCCATTTCAACAACCTGATTAGGTGCACTGTTCACAAATTTTTCATTAGATAACTTTCTCTCCACCTGTTCAAGGAATCCCTTGTAATATTTTATCTCCTCCTCAACCTTCTTAAGTTCCTCCTCTTTATTTACAAGATCACCCACAGGAACTGTAAATTCAGTTGTATTAACCAAAAAAGATACTCCATTTTCAGGTTTTATCTCTCCATACTCTCTAACTGAAGAGATATTTCCCATTTTTATAAAAATTTGATGCATTTGAGATGATAGAGCACCTTTTACAAATAGCTCCAGTGGTTCTTTCGGTGAAATATTTTTCGATTGTCTTATACTTCTTATATTAACAATGGCACTCTTCACCTGCTCAAAAGAGTTAATAAACTCTTCATCGTATTTTTCCGATCTCGGCTGATCAAGGATCATAATGCTTTCATTATCTTTTCTTTCCGAAATATTATGCCATAACTCCTCAGTTATGAAAGGCATAAATGGATGGAGCAATTTAAGTAGTTTATCGAAGAATATGAGAGTAGCTTCATATGTTACCCTATCAATAGGTGCCCCTTGTGAAGGTTTAATTATCTCAAGATACCAAGAGCAAAAATCATCCCAGAACAGTTTGTAAAGATGCATAAGAGCGTCAGATATCCTAAATTTCTCGAAATGGTCGTCTATTGTTTCAATCGATTGTGATAGCAGATTATCAAACCATTTGACAGCGATTTGAGAATGCTCGCTTTGAACAATCTCTTCCGAAATGCTCCAACCCTTCACAAGTCTAAATGCATTCCAAATTTTATTACTAAAGTTTCTTCCCTGTTCAACCTGACTCTCATCAAATAGAATATCTGTCCCGGCTGAACTGCAAAGTAGCATCCCCAGTCTGACTCCATCTGCACCATAGTCTTCGATAAGTTTGAGAGGATCTGGAGAGTTTCCCAGCGACTTTGACATCTTTCTCCCCTGCTTATCCCTCACTGTACCTGTAAGATATACATTGCGGAAAGGAACTTCTCCCATAAATTCATGTCCTGCCATAACCATTCTTGCGACCCAGAAAAAGAGAATCTCCGGAGCTGTAATAAGATCATTGGTCGGATAGTAGTAGCTTAGATCTCTATTAGCCTCTCTGTCTGGAAATCCTGGTTTAGAAGAGTCAAAAACAGAGATAGGCCACAACCATGAAGAAAACCAGGTATCAAGTACATCCTCATCTTGTCTCAATTGATCTATTGTTATTGATGAATCTTTTTTCTTTGCAGCTTCATACGCCTCTTCCAGTGAAGAGGCAACAACATATGATCCGTCAGGAAGATAGTAGGCCGGTATTCTCTGCCCCCACCAAAGCTGCCTGGAAATGCACCAATCCCTAACATTCTCCATCCAATGTTTGTAAGTATTACGATATTTATCCGGAATAAGTCTGATCTCTCCCGACTCAACATATCTAAGCGCCTCTTTAGCAGGCTCTTCCATTTTTAAAAACCATTGTAGCGATAGTCTTGGTTCGATGACAGCGTTTGTCCTTTCGGAATACCCGACTTGAGAAGTATAACTCTCCTCTCTGTCTAGATTTCCGCTATCTGCCAACATTTTAACTATCTTTTTCCTGGCACTGAAGCGCTCTTCGCCTATTAATATCTGCGCTTTATCGTTAAGACAAGCAAATTTGTCCAGGATATCGATAACCGGGAGATTATGTCTTAAACCAATCTCGTAGTCATTAATATCGTGAGCAGGAGTTATTTTTAAACATCCAGTTCCAAAATCCATAGAGACATATTCATCCTGAATAATGGGAATCTCCTTGTTTATTAAAGGAATTAATACCTTTTTACCCTTTAGGCTCAGATATCTCTCATCCTGAGGATGGACACAAATCGCAACGTCAGCCATAATGGTTTCGGGCCTTGTTGTGGCAATTGTGACGATATTATCGGAAGCAACACCATTTTCTGAGATGAAGTATTTTAGATAATAGAGTTTTGATGCGGTCTCTTTATGGATCACCTCTTCGTCACTTACAGCAGTCTGTCCGACAGGATCCCAGTTTACCATACGAACCCCTCTGTAGATCCAACCTCTGTTATAGTAGTGTACAAATGTATTTATTACACCCTGACTTAGATCGGGGTCCATTGTAAATTTTGTTCTCTCCCAGTCACAAGAGGCACCAAGCTTTTTAAGCTGTTCGAGAATAATTCCTCCATGCTTCTCCTTCCACTCCCAAGCGTGTACCAGAAACTCCTCTCTTGTGAGGTCACTCTTTTCAATACCTTCGGCCTTAAGTTTCGCAACCACTTTAGCCTCTGTTGCAATCGATGCGTGATCGGTACCAGGAACCCAGCAGGCATTTCTCCCCTGCATTCTCGCCCTTCTTACGAGAACATCCTGTAATGTATTATTCAGCATATGCCCCATATGAAGCACCCCGGTGACATTCGGCGGAGGAATGACAATAGAGTATGGCTCTCTTGAATCGGGTTCGGAATGAAAATATCTGTTTTTTAGCCAAAATGAGTACCATTTATCCTCAACAGACCTTGGGTTGTACTTTGCTGAAATCTCCATAATTAGTGCGTTCCTCAAAATTTTTATAACTTGCGAAGTTAATCAAAAAACTTATATTTGCATAGTGTAATTATAAAACGCACAATTATGGAAAACCAAAACGAACTTAATATTGAGCTGAGTAACGAGGTTGCACAAGGTGTATACTCCAACCTCGCAATCATCACACATTCGAGCAGTGAATTTATTTTAGACTTTATCAAGATGATGCCGGGCATTCCAAAGCCACAAGTTATGAGCAGGGTTATTATGACCGCCGAACATGCAAAAAGGTTAATGCTTGCTCTCCAAGAGAATATTGACAAGTTCGAAGATCAATTTGGCGAGATTGAATTACACAATGAACAAAAGAACATAATTCCAATGGGATTTGGCAACAATCCGGCCAAAGCCTGAATAAATAATACATTATGAAAGAAACATTTAACATTGTTGTACTGGCTAAACAAGTGCCGGACACCAGGAATGTGGGCAAAAATGCCATGAAAGAGGATGGCACTGTGAATAGAGCGGCCCTGCCTGCCATCTTCAATCCGGAAGATATGAACGCACTTGAAATGGCTCTTAAAATCAAGGATAGGTTTCCTGGAACTAAAGTTCAATTACTAACAATGGGTCCATCCAGAGCTGCGGATATTATCAGAGAGGGACTATTCAGAGGTGCAGATGGCGGGATTCTTCTGACCGATCGCAAATTTGCAGGTGCAGATACATGGGCTACCTCCTACGCACTATCAATGGCTCTTAAAAAAATGCAACCGGACATTATTATTGCCGGAAGACAAGCCATTGATGGGGACACCGCTCAGGTTGGACCTCAAGTTGCTCAGCAGATGAATTTGCCTCAGGTAACATATGCAGAGGAGATTACAGAGATCAAAGATTCCAGGATCGTAATTAAAAGAAGGCTCGAGAGAGGAGTTGAGGTGGTTTCAACACCATTCCCTTGCGTAATAACCGTAAATGCAACTGCACCCGAGTGCAGGCCGCGTAACGCCAAGGCTCTCTTGAAATATAAATATGCCCGCACACTCACCGAAGAGCAGGACAATGAGCATAACTCATATCTTCCGATTCTCAGCCTTGACTACCTCAGAATAAACGAGTGGGGAGTTGCAGATGTCGGAGGAGTAGAGCAAAATTACGGACTATCTGGCTCTCCGACAAAAGTTAAAAAAATTGAGAATATCGTATTTCAAGCAAAAGAGTCAAAAAGACTTTCTGCCTCAGATGAGGAGATCGACTCTCTTATAAAAGAACTTATTTCCTCACACACTATTGGTTAATAAAAGAGAAACAATGAATAATATTATAGTTTTTATAGAGACAGATTCAGGAAAAGTAGCCGATGTAAGTCTCGAACTTATGACTAAAGGAAGAGAGCTTGCATCAAAGCTCTCGTGTAAACTCGAAGCGGTTCTTATTGGCAGCAATGTTTCATCTTTAACCGATACACTCTTTGCATATGGAGCTTCAAAAGTATTCCTTGCCGAAGATAAAAAGTTGGAATATTACCTAACACTTCCGTACTCTTCGATAATTATCGACCTTTTTAAAAGAGAAGAGCCTCAAATTGCTCTCTTTGGTGCAACAAGCATTGGAAGGGATCTCGCTCCAAGGGTCTCCGGAGCTCTGTCAAGCGGACTTACAGCTGACTGTACCAGTCTTGAAATTGGTAATCATACTGAAAATAAGAGCGGGAAAGTATATGAGAATCTGCTTTACCAAATAAGACCTGCCTTTGGTGGAAATATCATTGCCACAATTATCAATCCCGATTGCAGACCTCAAATGGCTACTGTTCGAGAAGGGGTAATGAAGAAAGAGGCTTTAAAAGATCCTGTAAAAGGCTCCATAGAGCTTATAGATATTAAAAAGGTGTTATCCGATTCGGACTTTGTAGTAGAGATAATAGAGAGACACATCGAAGAGAAAAAAATTGATATAAAGGGATCTCAAATTATTGTTGCAGGTGGTTTCGGTGTCGGATCAAAAGAGAATTTCAAACTGATTTTTGATCTGGCAAAAATCCTTGGAGCCGAAGTTGGAGCCTCAAGAGCCGCAGTAGATGCAGGATTCATTGAGCATGCAAGGCAAATTGGTCAAACCGGAGTTACCGTACGTCCGAAACTTTTTATCTCAGTAGGTATCTCAGGTCAAATCCAGCATACAGCAGGGATGGATCAATCATCAATGATTATTTCAATTAACAGCGATCCGAATGCGCCAATTCATCAGATAGCCGATTATGCTATAGTCGGAGATATGGGAGAGGTAATTCCTAAGATGATAGAGTCATTCAAGAAAAACAGCAAATAAGTATGGGAAATTTTTATAAAGACAATAGTGACTTAAAATTCCAGCTTGGGAATCCCTTAATGAATAAAATAGTTAAGCTGAAAGAGCAGGATTTTAAAGATTCCGGGAAGTTTGACTATGCATCGTGTACTGTCGAAGACACGATCGACTCTTACGATAAAGTACTTGAAATCCTCGGAGAGATTTGTGCAGATGTAATTTCTGTTAATGCCGAATCGGTAGATCATGAAGGCCCTCATCACAAAGATGGAAGAGTTACATATGCTTCTGGAACTCAACAAAATAATGAGGTGCTTACAAAAGCAGGGCTTTATGGAATGTCTCTTCCGAGAGAGTTCGGAGGTCTGAATTTTTCAATGGTTCCTTATGTAATGGCAGCAGAACTCGTTTCAAGAGGAGATGCCGGATTTGCAAATATATGGGGATTGCAGGATTGTGCCGAAACAATCAACGAATTTGCCTCAGCAGAGATTAAAGAGGAGTTTTTGCCAAGAATCCAGTATGGAGCAACCTGTTCTATGGACCTTACCGAACCCGATGCAGGAAGTGATCTCCAGGCAGTTATGCTTAAAGCAACCTATGATGAATCAACAGGTATGTGGCTCTTAAACGGAGTTAAACGTTTTATAACCAATGGTGATGCCGAGATAAAGCTGGTACTTGCCCGTTCCGAAGAGAATACAACTGACGGACGTGGTCTTTCATACTTTGTTTATGACAAAGCTTGGGGTGGAGTAACAGTAAGAAGAATTGAGAATAAACTCGGTATAAAAGGCTCCCCTACATGCGAACTGGTGTTCAGTAATGCTCCGGCTAAACTTGTTGGAGAGAGAAAGATGGGACTTATAAAGTATGTTATGTCCCTTATGAACGGAGCTCGACTCGGAGTTGGAGCACAATCTGTCGGGATATCAGAAGCTGCTTACAGAGAAGCTCTTAAGTACTCAAACGAAAGAAGACAGTTCGGAAAGGCAATTATAAATTTCCCTGCGGTTTATGAAATGCTTGCTACTATGAAAGCCAAGTTACAGGCATCAAGAGCACTTCTATACGAGACAACAAGGTTTGTAGATGTATATAAGGCATATAATCTTATAGCAGAGGAGAGAAAACTTACACCGGAAGAGAGAACCGAATCTAAGGCTTTTCAAAGATTGGCAGATATGTTCACTCCTATGCTAAAGCTTATGTCATCGGAGTATAGTAACCAAATTGCATATGACTCGCTTCAAATTCACGGAGGTTCCGGATTTATGAAAGATTATCCGATTGAACGAATCTACAGGGATGCGAGAATCACAACCATTTACGAAGGTACTTCTCAGCTCCAGGTTGTAGCAGCACAACGATATGTTACAAATGGAGCATATCTGAACCAAATCCGTGAATACGAAAAGGTTCCTGTAAAGGTTGAATTTGAACCTCTGAAAAAGAGACTTATTCAAATGACTGAACAGTACGAACAGGCTGTTGCGATAATCGGTGGAGGGGACAATGAGTACATCGATTTCCATGCAAGAAGATTAGTTGAGATGGCTTCTCACATAATTATGTCCTATCTGCTGGTAATAGATGCGCAGAGAGATGAATCTTTTGCTTCATCTGCCGAAATCTACACAAACAGAGCGGCATCCTGGAACGATGAGAGGTTCAGCTTTATTAAAGACTTCATTCCAGACAATATTTCCACTTACGCTATAATCAAAGAGGAGAAATTGCCGGAGGCTTAATTAGTTTATAAATTTTTATAAAAGGGTGGTTATAAGTTTAGCCACCCTTTTATATTTCATCAGTAACTCTCCAGAAGACATCTCTCCCCTTTTGCCTCTATCTCTATAGTAACATGTGAAATTCCCTCCTTTTCACATAAATCTCTGATATCTGTCTTTAGCTCTTCAGTTTCTGATGAACTGTAACAAGCCTGATCGGTTACTACATGAAGTGTTAAAATATGAGACTCTCCGTCAAGCGTCCAAAGGTGCAGATCGTGAATAGATGATATATTCTTAATTGTTAATATCTTTTGCTCTATACTGTCAGTATTAACTCCCTGTGGGGCCTCCTGCATTAATATTTTTAATGCCTCTTTTATGTTACGGAATACATTGAATAATATCCATATGGTGATGCCAATAGATAAAAGTGGATCAATAATAGGAATATCAACAAAACGGAGAACTATTGCGCCAATAAGAACAGCAATCCAGCCAAGAACATCTTCCAGCAGATGCAGGTAAACAGCCCTCTCATTTAGGGAGGAGCCCCCTTTTAGCCTTATTACTGCTATACCGTTTATTAATATCCCGGCAATTGCCATTAATAGCATACCTCCCGAATTTACCTCCTGTGGAGATATAACTCTTTTAATGCTCTCCGATATTATATATATTGAACTAACTATTAACACCACCGAAATAAACAGTGATCCAAGTATTGAATACCTTTTATATCCGTAGGTGTATTTTGTATCTGCCCTCTTAACAGAAACCCTCTGCAGGTACCAGGAGAGTCCAATAGCTGCAGAATCACCAAAATCATGAACAGCATCAGATAATATTGCAACTGAATTTGTTAGAAAACCACCAATGAGCTCAAATATTGCAAAAATTATATTTAATGCGAATGCCCACTGAATTCCTCCTGTTTTGCTATCTCTTTCCATTATTTATATCTTTGTTCGGTAATCTTGAAGTAAATCTTATGAAAACTCCTTCATTTCTTATTACGATTATAACAATTATATTTTCACAAAGTTTGTACTCTCAACAGATTGCTAATAGAAATTCTGTTATCGAAAAGGCAACCCAGGAGATCTCATCGGCAAATATAGAATCGTATATTAAAGATCTCGTGGCGATTAAAACAAGACATAATCTAAGTTCTAAGAGCAATCCTCAATACGGGATCGGTGCTGCATGCAAATATATTCAAAATAAGCTTGAGAATCTTACTCAAAACGGAATAAACAAGCCTGAAGTTATACTCTATAATTACAAGGCCGGTGGAGCCGGAAGCAGATTGGGAAGAGAGGTAATGTTGACAAATATTGTAGCCGAGTTCAAAGGAAACAGTAATGATAACAGAGTTATTCTTCTTTTGGCACATTACGATAGCAGATCATTCGATAACAATGACTCAACAATATTTGCTCCCGGAGCTAATGATAATGGAAGCGGAGTATCTGCGCTTCTTGAAATCTCAAGAGTACTAAGCAGAGTATCAACACCTGTTAATATCAAAGTTGCATTTCTGTCTGGTGAAGAGCACGGTCTGTTAGGTGCTGCAAATCTGGCCTCAATTGCAAAGGCAGAGGGGTGGAATGTCATTGCCGTGATAAATAATGACATGATAGGTAATTCCCGTTCGAGTGAAACTGAATTGGCCAGTAATCTAAAAGTAAGAGTATTCTCTGAAAATATCCCATCTTTTGAAACAGAAACAATGAAGAGGGATAGAGTGTTTAATTCTGCCGAAAATGACTCTCCATCCAGACAGCTTGCTAGATACATAAAAGAGATCGGAGAGAGATATGTTGATAATCTTGAGGTTAAACTAATTTATCGGAATGATAGATTTGGACGCGGTGGCGATCATACACCTTTTTCAAAAGAGGGTATTTCAGCTGTGAGAATTTGTGAATATTTTGAAAATTACGACAGAACACACCAGAGGGTAGAGGTTGTTAATGGAAAACAGCTTGGAGATTTGCCTGATGGAGTGGATATCGAGTATGTTCGTAAAAATTGTGCTCTTAATATGGCCACAATTTTAAATTTGTCATTATCTCCTGATAGACCTTTAAACGCACTTATGGATGTAGGTGGTTTATCATCCTCTACAAGAATATCATGGAGCGATCCATCAATTGGTAAAAAACCTTCATTTTACTACATTCTGATAAGAGAGACCGACCAACCGCTCTGGTGGAAAAAGATCGCAGTCAGAGGAAACGAGGTTGTAATTCCCTACAGTAAAGACAACTACGTATTTGGAATTCAATCTGTAAGTGAAGATGGCTGTGAGTCGCTACCGGTAATGATATATGGAAAGAGATAGAATAATGGAATCAAAAAATCATCTATCGGTTTCATTTATCGGTGCAGGCAATGCTGCTTTTAGACTATCCCTTGCATTGAAATATTCAGGCATTAATATATCCGGAGTATGGAACAGAGGCAGAGAGAGCGCAGATTTTATGGCTAAGATTCTCAATAAGAGAGAGAATAATCCATCTGCTCTACCTGATACCATGGTTTATGATGAAATCTACGATTGCCTAAACTCCAACATAGTAATTATTGCGGTATCGGATGATTTCATTCCCGATATTATAGAGATGATAAAATTACGTCAGGAGGTATTAGCCGGAGAGGTAATAATCTGCCACGTAAGTGGCTCTCAGAATATCTCTATTTTTGGAGATATTCCAAATCATGGTGTAATATATCCTCTGATGACATTGAGCAAATCCAAGCCTGTTGATTTCAAAATAGTACCTTTTCTTATCGAAGCTTCAAACGGAAAAAGTCTCAATACAATTGAAGAGCTTATAAACTCTTTGAAATCAGAATACAGCATCTGTTCATCTAATGAGAGACTTAAGCTACACCTTGCTGCAGTTTATGTAAACAATTTCGTAAATTATTTATTATCTATGGCTTACGAAATTTCACCACAACATCATGTTTTTTTATTGCCTCTTGCAACGGAGACAGTCAGGAAGGCATTTCTTAAAGGGGATCCATTTTTAACACAAACCGGACCAGCCATAAGAGATGATAATGGAACAATTGAGAAGCATCTGAACCTTATTAATGAGTGCTTCGACAAAACTAAAAATCCGCACGAAGAGATCTACAGACTTTTTACAGCATTAATAAAAGAGAAATTTATAGAATATAAAGATAATGTCAAATTTTAAGACCAAACTACACAAAATAAAAGCATTTGCTTTTGATGTCGACGGTGTATTCACAGATGGGACCGTTATTGCTACAGAAACAGGGGATCTGTTAAGATCTCATAATGCAAAAGATGGATTTGCTTTAAGGAGTGCAATTTTGATGGGTTATAAGGTAGCAATAATTACCGGAGGCACATCACAATCGATTGTCAAAAGGTTTGCTCCGATTGGTGTAGAAGATATAATTCTTGGAGCAAAAAATAAAATCGGCTATTTCAACAATTTCCTTGAAAAGTATAATCTTAAACCCGAGGAGGTTCTATTTATGGGTGATGATATTCCCGATATCGAAACTCTTAGAAATGCCGGAATATCAACCTGTCCGTCCGATGCAGTGAATGAGGTAAAAGAGGTGTGTGAATATATCTCAATTTTCCCGGGAGGTAAGGGTTGCGTAAGAGATGTAATTGAACAGGTTATGAAAATTCAGGGGAGATGGGCGTTGGCTGCGGAGGCATTCTCAGGATAGGTATGTTAACGGATAAAATAAAAAAATATAAACTGGTTCTTGCTTCTGGTTCTCCACGAAGAAGTTCCCTAATTTCCGGACTCGATTTTGATTTTACTGTGGAGAAAAACTCCTGTGAAGATGAGTCCTTTGACGATAGTTTACCTCTTAATGAGGTTGCAATCTATCTCGCCGATAAAAAATCAGACCACTTTCTCCGCCCTTTATCGGAGAATGAGATTCTCATAACTGCTGACACTATTGTAATATGTGACGGAAGAGTATTAAATAAACCATCTACTGTTGATGAAGCTTTTGAGATGCTTAAATTCCTCTCCGGAAAAACTCATACCGTTTCTACCGGCGTAACTATCCTCGCCTCGATAAAACATGGCTCATTG
>OFJB01000397.1_pt1 | contig 21815 bp, 18 predicted proteins | sample 1775081 | NCBI WGS metagenome assembly OFJB01 (sample SAMN08195771, study PRJEB24354) | sludge metagenome | isolation source: initial sludge from phenol fed wastewater aerobic bioreactor | place: India: Nagpur | collected 2016-06-05
TTTCTGGCCGCCCCGATCGCCGTGGGCACCGTCGACCAGGCGCTGCTCGCCGCGCTGCAAACCAAGCACGCTCACCTGCGTCACGCGCTGCTGGCGCGCAGCCTGCTGGTGATCGACGAAGTGCACGCCTCCGACGCCTACATGACGCGCCTGAGCGAACACCTGCTGCGCGCCCATGTGGCCTGCGGCGGCCAGGCGCTGCTGCTCTCGGCCACGCTGGGTGCGGTGGCGCGCACGCGGTATCTGTCCCTGGCCACGCGCCGCCCACCGGCGCCGCCCCCGCTGCAGGAAGCCCAGGCGCTGCCCTATCCCGCCATCAGCCACTGCGGCCCGCGGGGCGCCACGCTACTGCCCGTGAAAGGCAACCCACGCCAGAAAACCGTGCACTGGCAGTTGCTGGACGCCATGGCCCAGCCCGAGCGCATCGCCGCGCTGGCCGTGCAGGCCGCGGCCCAGGGTGCATGCGTGCTGGTGGTGCGCAACACCGTCCCCGCTGCCATCGCCACGCTGCAGGCCGTGGAGGCCCTGGCGGCCGCGCAAGGCCTGGACTGCCTGTTCAAAGTAGGCAGCGTCAGCACCTTGCACCACAGCCGCTTCAGCCGCCAGGACCGCCCCTTGCTCGATGCCGAGGTGCAGCGGCAGATCGGCAAGCAACGCAGCCCCCGCCTTGGCGGTGCAGGCTTGGTGGTGATCGGCACGCAAACGCTGGAGCAAAGCCTGGACATCGACGCCGACCTGCTCATCACCGACCTGTGCCCCATGGACGTGCTCTTGCAACGCCTGGGCCGCCTGCACCGCCACGCCGACCGCACCCGTCCGCCCGGCTTTGACCCAGCCCGCGCCTGGGTGCTGACCCCGGAAGAACACAACCTCACGCCACTGCTCAAGCGCCAGCGACATGGCCTCGGGCCGCTCCGCGCCCGTGACCAACCGCTGGGCGGCGTCTACCCCGACCTGCGCGTGCTCGAAGCCACGCGCCGCCTGATCGCGGCCATGCCCACGCGCAACATTCCGGCCGACAACCGCGCCCTGGTGGAGCAGGCCACGCACAGCGAGACGCTGGACGCCATCGCGCAAAGCATGGGCGCCGACTGGGTGCAGTTTGGCCAGGAATACGAAGGAGCGCTGGGCGCCAGCAAGACCGCCGCCAACCTGCACACGCTGGCGTTCGAGCGTGACTTTGGCGAACAGTATTTCCCGGATGACCAAGTGATCGGCACCCGCCTGGGCGCCGCCGACCGGCTGGTGGCGTTCGACCCGGCGCCCCCCGGTCCCTTTGGCCAGCCCGTGCAGCAACTGGCGCTGCGCCACCACATGCTCCCGCAAGGATTGCCTGACGATGCGCAGCCGAGCGAGGTCGAGGAACTGCCGCAGCAAGCCGGTTTCACGTTTGCCTTAGGTGACAGGCGTTACCGCTACGACCGCTTTGGCCTGGCCGTCGCCGCCAAGGGTCAGGACTGATCGGTTTTGTCAGCCTGCTGGCGCACGGCAGGCCATTGCTTGAGCAGCTCCGGCAGCGCCGTCTGCACGGTGTCCCAGACCAGATCCAGGTTGATGTCGAAATAGCCGTGGGCGATGCGATTGCGCATTCCGCGCATATGGCGCCACGGCACCTGCGCATGCGCCTGTGCAAAGCCGGGGTAGCTGTCCATCACCTTCGTGGCAGCCTCGCCAAGGATGACGAGGCTCATGACGACCGCCTGCTGGGTGCGCTTGTCGCGGCGGAAATCCTCTTGCGCCAGCCCTTCGACGAAGGCACAGGCATCCATGGCTGCCTGCTGCATGTGGTCGAGATAGTCCGTCAGGCGGTTCTCGTTCATATCGGCTGCGCCTGCGCGAGTACCTGGGTGCGAAACTTGGCCGGCAAATCCGCTGGCGTCAGCACGTCGACGTGCACACCCAGCAGGGTTTGCAGCTCGTCCTGAAGCCCTCCCAGATCGAACAAGGTCGCGCCGGGCAGGGCATCCACCAGCAAGTCGAGGTCGCTGCCTTCGTGGTCGGTGCCGTGCAGCACCGATCCGAACACCCGCGGGTTCGCGGTGCGGTAGCGGCCCGCTGCCTCCCGCACCAGACCGCGCTTCATGCCGAGCACAACAGAAGGTCGCATGGGCATCCTTTCGTCTCTGAAGCCGACTCTACCAGCCATCCCCGCTGGCGCGGGGCAATCACGGTATGGAATTCAACACCCTATGGTTTCTAAGCCAATCCCCATGAACTGTGAAAAATTGTGTCTTAATAGAACACGTCAATTGAAAAAATTTTGAGCATTCTTCAGGAGAGGAGGAGGGCATGCTATCTTCAGGTATCGGTATGAACCCTAGCTTCAACCTCCTGTACGAGCCGTTGATCTGCTGGCGCGACACCCTGCAGGGAGATGCACATCAGGGCAATTTGCCCGACGTGCTGGCCGCCTTGGCAGCCAACGGGGTGCGCGACTTTCCCCGGCTGCGCCCGCACCAGCGCCACCCCTGGCACGCCTTTCTGGTGCAGTTGGCTGCCATCGCCCTGCACCATGCCGGCCTGGACGAACCCTGGGCCACGGCCGCCGATTGGCGCGCTGCCCTGCTGGCGCTCACCCCTGACGACCCCGACGGTGCCGCCTGGTGCCTGGTGGCGCCGCCCGACAAGCCGGCCTTTCTGCAGCCGCCCGTCCCAGGAGAAAACCCCGCCACCTGGAACAACCTGCTGCACGCTGCCGATGCGCTGGACATGCTGGTGACCTCCAAGAACCACGACCTCAAGGGCGAGCGCGCCCGCCATGCGCTGCCCGAGGATTGGTTGCTGGCGCTGCTCAGCCTGCAAACGCAGGAAGGTTTCCTGGGCGCAGGAAACTATGGCATCTCTCGCATGAACGGTGGCTTTGCCAGCCGCCCTGGCGTCGGCGTTGCGGCGCTGGGCTCCTGGGGCCAGCGCTGGCGCAACGACATCGCCAGCCTGCTGGCGCAACGCGAGCGCATCGCGCAGGACTATGGTCTGGCCGAGGAAGGTGGCCACACCCTGCTCTGGCTGCTGCCGTGGCCGGGACAGGACGCGCTCAGCCTGAGCACGCTCGACCCGCTGTACATCGAAATCTGCCGCCGCGTGCGCCTGGCGGCACCGCAAGGGCAACTGCAAGCCCACGCCAGTGGCAGCAAGGTGGCGCGCATCGCAGCCAAAGATAATGGCGGCGTGACGGGCGATGCCTGGACGCCCGTGGAAACCGCCAAGGGCAAGGCCTTGACCGTCTCGCGCAACGGCTTCGACTACAAGCTGATGAGCGCCTTGCTCGCCGGCAGCGACTACACCCTGGGTGCGGCCTGGCGGCTCGATGGCTGGCCGCGCGGCACGCCACTGCAGGTCATCGCCCAGGCCACCGTGCGCGGCCAAGGAAAAACCGAGGGCTACCACGAGCGCCGCGTTCCCATTTCTCCCAGGCTGCGCGGTTATCTCGTTGGCGCGCAGCGGCCCTTGGTTGCCCAAGCCGCACAACGGCGTATCCAAGCCATTGCCGAGGTGCGCAAGCTGCTCTGGAGCGCCCTGGCGCTGTTGTTTGCCAATGGAGAAAGCGACAGCGGCAACGACGCCGTCAGCAACCGCGCCAGCCGCTTTGCCCAGCCCTTCGAGCAGCAGGAAGACAGCCGTTTTTTCGACGACCTGAGCTTGCAGATCGAAGCCGAGGAAGCGCAGCAGGATGCGGTGTACCTGGATTGGCTGCTGGGCTTGACCGAACGCGCCCGCGCCGTGTTGAAGCAGGCCTTTGCCGCCGGCCCGCGCAGTGCCATGCAGCGCTACAAGGCCCAGTCTGCCGCGCTGTCGCGTTTTGAGGGTGGCCTGCGCAGCGGCAAAAAACCACCCTTCATCGAACTCGCCGCCCACTTTGCCCAGCAACGCGCAGCCGCTGCCTTGGCGAACTCAACAGGAGAAGCCCTTGCCTGATTCACCCACTCCCAGCCCTGAAGCCGCCGACGCTACCGCGCCGCGCCAGCCCCTCGACGCGCTGGCTGCCTGGATCGAGCGCACCGCCAGCACGGGCGAGCGCGCCGCGCTCTCGCGCCTGTCGCCCGGCCAGCCCCTGCGTCCGCACGAAGTGGCGGCGCTGTCGCGTGCGCTCATCGAAGCAGGCCTGCAACCCGAGCACTGGCAGCCGGCCACCTGGCAGCGCTGGGCCCTGATCGCCCACGGCATCGCCCTGGCCGGGCACGACCGCGCGGGGCGCCTGGGCGCGCAACTGGCGCGCGCCCAGGTGGCCGAATCGCGCGTGACCAAGCTCCTGACGGCACGCGGCGACGCCTTCACGCAACTGCTGCCGCGCCTGCTGCGCCTGATGGCCAGCAAGGCCGTGCGCCCCAACTGGCGCGAGCTGGGCGCGCTGGTGCTGAGCGAAGCCAGCGACGCACCCACGGCGCAGCAAGCGCTGGAAGACCTGCGCCTGCGCATTGCCGGCGCCTTCTTCAGTGCCCCGGAATTGAAAGCAAAAGCGGCTTGAGTCCGCATAGAACAAGCGCAAGAGGCTATTAAAACCATTGCAAACAACACGCCCCCCGCGCCAAGGAAAACCAATGAACATCCTGCCCCGTTTCCTGCAAATCCATACCCTGCACAACTACAGCGCCGCCTTGCTCAACCGCGACGACGCCGGCCTGGCCAAGCGCCTGCCCTACGGCAACACCATCCGCACGCGCATTTCCTCGCAATGCCTCAAGCGCCATTGGCGCGTGGCCGACGACGCCTATGCGCTGAAGAACCTCGACGTGCCGATGGCGGTACGCTCGCGTGAGACACCGCGCCTCATCAAAGACCGGTTGTTGCAAGCCGGCGTGGCCGAGCCGCTGGCGCAGATTGCCGTGGAAGGCTTGCGCGCCGCCGGGCTGCTGGACAAGGCCAAGGACCTCAAAGGCAAGGAGGCGCTGGAAACCGGCCAGGCCGTGCTGCTGGGCTACGCCGAAATCGACTACCTGGTGCAGCGCTGCGCCGCCCTGGCCGTAGAGCACGGCGAGGAAAAAGCTCTGAAAGCGGCCATTGCCACATTCCTCAAGGAAGAAAAGAAAAACATCGAAGCTCTGCGCCTGGGCAGCGGCCTGGAGTCGGCCCTGTTCGGCCGCATGGTCACCTCCGACGTGCTGGCCAGCCGCGACGCCGCCGTCTACGTGGCGCACGCCTTGACCGTGCACGAGGCGCAGGTGGAAAACGACTACTTCACCGTCGTCGACGACCTGCTGCGCGAAGCCGGCGAGGCGGGCTCGGCCGGTATCTTCGACACCGAACTGGCCAGTGGCCTGTACTACGGCTATGTGGTGGTCGATGTGCCGCAGCTCGTGGCCAATCTCGAAGGCGTGAAGATCGACGACTGGGCCCGCATCATCCCCGAGCAGCGGGCGCTGGCCGGGCGTGTCGTGCAAAGCCTGCTGCACCTGGTGGCCACCGTCAGCCCCGGGGCCAAGCGCGGCTCCACGGCGCCGTTCGAGTGGGCCAAATTGATGTTGATCGAAGCCGGCGACTGGCAACCACGCAGCCTGGCCGGGGCTTTTCATCAGGCCCTGGACACATGCCAGCCGCAGTTGCGCCAGGCGGCGGTGCGGCAATTGGGCGAAGAAATGGCCCGCCTCGACGCCGCCTACGGCGCCCCGCTGGCGCGCCGTTTTCTGGCCGTGGACGACGTGGCGCTGCCGGGTGCGCAGCGGCTGCCCCTGAAGGCGCTGGCCGACTGGGCGCAGAACATCGTCGTGCAAGCCCAGGCGGAGGTGTGAGCGGTGCGCCGCCATCTCGTGCTCAAACTGGCCTCGCCCCTGATCGCCTTTGGCGGCGAGGCCATCGACAACCTGGGCGTGATCCGCGACTTTCCAGCCCTGTCCATGCTCACCGGCCTGCTGGCCAACGCCTTGGGCTGGGATCGCAGCGAAGCCGCGCGCCACAACCGCCTGCAAGAGCGCCTGCGCATGGGCTGTGTGCTGTCCCCCGGCACGCAACAGCGGGTGCAGGATTTTCAAACCGCGCAACTGGGCAAGGACGACAAGGCCTGGACGACCTGGGGCAGCCCCGAAGAACGCGCCGGAGGCGCAGGCACCTACGCCGGGCCGCATCTGCGCTGGCGCGACTACCACGCCGACCTCACCGCCTGGGTGGCCTTCACCCTCGTGCCGGCCGATGAAGCGCCGACGCTGGCAACCATCGCCAGCGCCCTGGACAAACCCGCCCGCCCGCTGTTCATCGGCCGCAAACCCTGCCTGCCCACCGACCGGCTGCTGGCCGGCTGGCAAGACGCCGCCGACGTGCGCAGCGCCCTGCAGGCCATCGTCCACGCGCAGCAGGGCGCCGCCCCGCACGGCTGGCGTGCCCAGTGGCCCGACGGCGAAGGCACGCAGCCGGGCGACCGCGTCTCGGACCTTTGCGACGAGCGCCGCTGGGACAGCGGCCTGCACGGCGGCTGGCGGCCCGTGCGCCAGGGCCTGCTGCACGCGGCGGAGAACGAAGCATGAGCGTCGCCACCTCCCTTCACCTGCTGCACACCCAGCCCGATGCACGCCTGCTCGCCACCTGGATGGCCCGCTACCGCACGCACGACCTGGGCGAAGCCCTGCACGGCCTGCTGCGCGCCGCCTTTGGCGCGCACGCCCCCCAGCCATTCCGCTACCTGGACGAGGCGCGCGGCCTGCTCGCCTACACCCCGCTGGATGCACAGGCCATCGCTGCCGAGGTGGCGCTGGCCGATCCGCTGGCCGCGCGCACCCTGGGTTTGGACGCGGGCCACAACCACGGTGGCTATCGCCTGCGCCCCTATCCCACGCAATGGGCGCAGGGCCAGGTGCTGGGCTTCGACGTGCGCCTGCGCCCCACGGTGCGCGGCGCCAAGGGCGAGCAGGACGCGTTCTTGCACGCCGTGGCCCAGGCCGGCGGCAAGGACGGCGCCCCTGTATCGCGCGAAGCGGTTTACGCCCAATGGCTGCACGCGCAACTAAGCTTGCGCGACAGCCAGCCACGCCAACCTTGGCAAGCAGCGGTGGAACTGCTCGACGTGCAGCTTGCCGCCTTCCAGCGCAGCACCATCACGCGCCGCAGCCAGCCAGGCACAGACGCTGCACGCCAAGGCCGCGACATCGACGGCCCGGACGCCACCTTGACGGGCCGCCTGCGCGTAGCCGACCCGGCCGCCTTTGCCCACCTGCTGGTACGCGGCCTGGGGCGGCACCGCAGCTATGGCTTTGGCATGTTGCTGCTGCGGCGGGCGGACTGACGCAAAGCACCATGCTCAAAGGCCGCCTGGGGCTGGAAAAAGCCCGTATCCCGCACGCCGACCGCCACGGCCTGCTCTGGCTGTCGCGCGGCGAACTGTGCGTGGTGGACGGCTGCCTGCACTTCGTGCGCGGCAAAGACAGCCTGACGCCCGGCATCGACCAGATACCGCACCAGGCGGTGTCGATGATCCTGCTCGGGCCGGGCAGCAGCGTGACGCACGATGCCCTGCGCCTGCTGGCGCGCCACGGTACCCTGCTGGCCGCCGTGGGCGAAGACGGCGTGCGCAGCTACACCGCGCCGCCGCTGCTGCCCGACCGCTCCGACATCGCGCGCCGCCAGGCCGAACTCTGGGGCAACCCCCGAAGGCGCATCAGCGTGGCGCGCCACATGTACGCGCTGCGCCTGGGCGAGGTGCTGCCGCACCGCGACCTCGACACCCTGCGCGGCATCGAGGGCGCGCGGGTCAAAAACATGTATGCCCTGATGGCGCAAAAGTACGGCATCGCATGGCGCGGCCGCCACTACGACCGCGCCAACCCCAACGCCGCCGACCTGCCCAACCAAGCCATCAACCACGCGGCCACCGCCGTGCAGGCCGCCGCTGCCATCGCCGTGCAAGCGGTTGCCGCACTGCCGCCGCTGGGCTTTATCCACGAGGATTCGGGCCAGTCCTTCGTGCTCGACATTGCCGACCTGTACCGCGACAGCATAACCCTGGGCATTGCCTTCACCGCGGCCAGGCAAGCGGAAAAATCCGGCGACTCGATCGACCGGCTGGTGCGGCGCGAGGCCGCCATGGTGTTTCGCAAGCAGCAGGTCATCGCGTCGATGATCGACCGCATTCAAATCGTATTGCGCATGGACGAGGTGGCGCATGGCGCTGGTGACGATCGTGATACGTGACATGGCCGACCGCCATCACGGCTTCCTGTCCTCGGTCATGCTCGAAGTCGCGCCCAACGTGTTTGTTTCGCCGCGCATGAACCCGGGCGTGCGCGAGCGCGTCTGGAGCGTGTTGAGCGACTGGTACAGCCAGGAGCCGCAAGGCAGCGCCGTCATGGTCTGGCGCGACGTCCAGGCCATCGGCGGCGTCGGCATCGCCAACTTGGGACATCCGCCGCGTGAACTCGTCGAAGCAGACGGCATGTGGGTGGTGCGCAGGCGCTCATCGGACACTCCAGAAGCTCTTTAAAATTTCGGATCACTTTGCTTGTTTTCTCTTGCATGACAACTTGTTGGATGCGAGAGGTTGCCCCGCGTGAGCGGGGATAGGCCCGAAGTTGCCCGCCAGGAAGGCATCGCGCAAGCGGTTGCCCCGCGTGAGCGGGGATAGGCCCCGCGCCAGCGCGACAGCCGCCTTCGCATCGTTGGTTGCCCCGCGTGAGCGGGGATAGGCCCGACTCCAGCAGCATTGCCTTGAACCTGCTGGCGGTTGCCCCGCGTGAGCGGGGATAGGCCCCTTTACCCTATCGAGCACCTGCCGCTTTTCAGGGTTGCCCCGCGTGAGCGGGGATAGGCCCCATCCAGCGGGTCGCTCGTCTATTCGGGCGCGGGTTGCCCCGCGTGAGCGGGGATAGGCCCCGTGTACGCGTTTTGATCGTGCTCTCTAAGTCGGTTGCCCCGCGTGAGCGGGGATAGGCCATATCTTGTGATAGCCGCTGCTCTGCTCTGCCTGGTTGCCCCGCGTGAGCGGGGATAGGCCCTTCCCGCGCTGGGCGCGCCACTGGATGGCGGCGGTTGCCCCGCGTGAGCGGGGATAGGCCCCATGTTCGCCCGCCAGTTGTCTGGGCGGCCATGGTTGCCCCGCGTGAGCGGGGATAGGCCCCCAGCCGTCAGCGGAGACCGCGCCATCGCCGAGGTTGCCCCGCGTGAGCGGGGATAGGCCCGAGATTGGTTTTGTGACCTTCAACGTGCCGGGGGTTGCCCCGCGTGAGCGGGGATAGGCCGCTATGACGAACTTGTTGCGCGGCTACGGTTCGGGTTGCCCCGCGTGAGCGGGGATAGGCCCTTCTGCCCGTGCGCCACGAAATCCGCCGGCGCGGTTGCCCCGCGTGAGCGGGGATAGGCCCGATGGGAAGTTCGCAGCAATGCAAAACCAGACGGTTGCCCCGCGTGAGCGGGGATAGGCCCTGGCCGCTGTGCCAGAAGCCGAGTTCGAGGAGGGTTGCCCCGCGTGAGCGGGGATAGGCCCTCTGACCGCGTGCGCAGCCCCGTTCTCGCCACGGTTGCCCCGCGTGAGCGGGGATAGGCCCAATTCAGGGTCGGAAAAGTGGAATGGCGGTATGGTTGCCCCGCGTGAGCGGGGATAGGCCCAGACCAGCGAGCGTTTCGACCGGTACGGCCTGGGTTGCCCCGCGTGAGCGGGGATAGGCCCGAAACGAGTAGGGTTCAGCGGGCCAGAGTTGAGGTTGCCCCGCGTGAGCGGGGATAGGCCCTCGAGCAGCGTGGTCTTGTTGACCTCGCGGCAGGTTGCCCCGCGTGAGCGGGGATAGGCCCCCGCGCGCGGACGCCGCGCCGCCGAGGTGCGCGGTTGCCCCGCGTGAGCGGGGATAGGCCCCCGCGCAACGCAAAGTTCAAAGACTATGGCGCGGTTGCCCCGCGTGAGCGGGGATAGGCCCGACGAGCTGTTCGGATGGATTTGGACGATAGAGGTTGCCCCGCGTGAGCGGGGATAGGCCCTGCGCGCCGATACTCTCGCTTTCGTGCGCGGCGGTTGCCCCGCGTGAGCGGGGATAGGCCCGACGGCAAGGGCGAGGTGGCGGTGAAGTTCGGGGTTGCCCCGCGTGAGCGGGGATAGGCCCGATCCACGCTTTCTGTTTTTGATGGGGCGGCGGGTTGCCCCGCGTGAGCGGGGATAGGCCCGACCGCGCCTTGGTGCGTGGCGACGAGGTGGGGGTTGCCCCGCGTGAGCGGGGATAGGCCCTGCACACCATGCTCGGCACCAAATGCCTCTAGGGTTGCCCCGCGTGAGCGGGGATAGGCCCAATTTTGGATGCATTTTCGTCAGAATCGGAGTGGTTGCCCCGCGTGAGCGGGGATAGGCCCATGTCAGACCCCATGAAGGAATTGGAATCTGCGGTTGCCCCGCGTGAGCGGGGATAGGCCGTTTTCGTGATTTGCGATGTATTGGTAAAGTGAGGTTGCCCCGCGTGAGCGGGGATAGGCCCGCGATGGAAGAGGGCGTCCCACGGCGTTGATTGGTTGCCCCGCGTGAGCGGGGATAGGCCCTACGGATGCTATTTTGCTTGTCGGAAAGCTAAGGTTGCCCCGCGTGAGCGGGGATAGGCCCGGCTGCTGATCTGGTGTCTGGCTCTTTGGGCGGGTTGCCCCGCGTGAGCGGGGATAGGCCCCTGCTCCGTCCCTGCATCCTTGCCACGACATTGGTTGCCCCGCGTGAGCGGGGATAGGCCCATTTGACCGGCGCCAAGACACAAAGCTTCTTCGGTTGCCCCGCGTGAGCGGGGATAGGCCCCTGCAGGCGATCTGCACTGAGTGCCACAGGGCGGTTGCCCCGCGTGAGCGGGGATAGGCCCGCCGACGCATCGACGAAACTTTGAAGGAGACGGGTTGCCCCGCGTGAGCGGGGATAGGCCCCTACCAGCGACCGAAAATAAGCCATGAGGCCCGGTTGCCCCGCGTGAGCGGGGATAGGCCCCGAGGAGATCAGCACCAGAGAGAAAACCGGCGGGTTGCCCCGCGTGAGCGGGGATAGGCCCCATCCGGGACGGACTCCGGCCAAGTCTCGGGAGGTTGCCCCGCGTGAGCGGGGATAGGCCCCCTTCGACAGGGACCTATGACCCGGCCCCGGCGGTTGCCCCGCGTGAGCGGGGATAGGCCGCAAGAATATCCGGGTACATATCACACAAACCCGGTTGCCCCGCGTGAGCGGGGATAGGCCCCGTCTTCATGGTGCAAGACCCCGAGGGCTGGTGGTTGCCCCGCGTGAGCGGGGATAGGCCCGCAAGAGTGATGTAGGGTGCTAGGCTTGGCGAGGTTGCCCCGCGTGAGCGGGGATAGGCCCCCGAATGTTGGAGAGCAGTGGCGCAACTACGCGGTTGCCCCGCGTGAGCGGGGATAGGCCCGAGTTTCCGCTCAGGCGCTCGGGGGCCGAAGTGGTTGCCCCGCGTGAGCGGGGATAGGCCCAAATTATCGCGTTGTGCGCAAAAAATGCGAGAGGTTGCCCCGCGTGAGCGGGGATAGGCCCCTTGCGATTGGCGTAGCCTGTACAGGTGGCAGGGTTGCCCCGCGTGAGCGGGGATAGGCCCCGCGAGTGGATCGTGGAGAACCAGGACGAGGAGGTTGCCCCGCGTGAGCGGGGATAGGCCCTCAGGATGTTCGCCTGCCCAGTTGTCCAGAGTGGTTGCCCCGCGTGAGCGGGGATAGGCCCCCATCCCGCACGGCCCGAAGGTCTCCGTCGCAGGTTGCCCCGCGTGAGCGGGGATAGGCCCCGTACGGCCATAGCGGTCTTTCGCTCTAGGGGGGTTGCCCCGCGTGAGCGGGGATAGGCCCCCATGAAAAGCGAAAGCCGCTGTTCTAGCAGCGGTTGCCCCGCGTGAGCGGGGATAGGCCGTTGAAGCTCAGGAGCCAGCGGCCCAGCTTCCAGGTTGCCCCGCGTGAGCGGGGATAGGCCCATGCAGTGCCTGTGTGATTCGTGCAACGCCCGGGTTGCCCCGCGTGAGCGGGGATAGGCCCTTATCCAGAAACCACCGATACCCATCGATGCAGGTTGCCCCGCGTGAGCGGGGATAGGCCCTTGATTGGGAGCAGGAAGACTTTGACAAAGCCGGTTGCCCCGCGTGAGCGGGGATAGGCCCCGCCAAATCGTTCTCAACTCGGCGGCCATTGCGGTTGCCCCGCGTGAGCGGGGATAGGCCGTACTGCGCCAGCGGGTGCGTCACGCCCTGGAAGGTTGCCCCGCGTGAGCGGGGATAGGCCCGACACGATGTCGTGTGGGCTGCTCACATCGAAGGTTGCCCCGCGTGAGCGGGGATAGGCCCTACGTGCAGCCCACGCTGCCCGGGATTGATCCGGTTGCCCCGCGTGAGCGGGGATAGGCCCTCGACGTGCTGACCTGACGGACAAGGATTTACGGTTGCCCCGCGTGAGCGGGGATAGGCCCCTCCTGGCCGTCTTGTCCGATCGCGCGGCTCGGGTTGCCCCGCGTGAGCGGGGATAGGCCCAGCTCGGACTGCACCAGCGCGGTCAGCGCCTCGGTTGCCCCGCGTGAGCGGGGATAGGCCCGCAAGACGGCGATGTTTTCTGGTGGGTCGGAAGGTTGCCCCGCGCGAGCGGGGATAGGCCCGCTACACGCATTTTCCGGGGTCGTGGGGGAGCGGTTGCCCCGCGCGAGCGGGGATAGGCCCCATCCCCCACGACTACACCGACGCCGATTTCCGGTTGCCCCGCGCGAGCGGGGATAGGCCCTGTCGCCCTGGATAAGTCACGCCCATGGCCTGGGTTGCCCCGCGCGAGCGGGGATAGGCCCTCAGAACCTGGAGCTACCTGTGACAAAGGCTAGGTTGCCCCGCGCGAGCGGGGATAGGCCGTAGCCACGCTCCACGATCTGCAGGCAGACCTCGGTTGCCCCGCGCGAGCGGGGATAGGCCCAAGCGCGATCCATTCGCAGCTGGCGAAACCTGGGTTGCCCCGCGCGAGCGGGGATAGGCCCGAATTTCGCGCTGGCGGGCGCAGTGCGCTTGAGGTTGCCCCGCGCGAGCGGGGATAGGCCCTGATGAACGCCGGCGTGCTCGCTCAGATCAAGGGTTGCCCCGCGCGAGCGGGGATAGGCCCATGTGTGGGCGTAGCCGTCAGCTCGGCGGCCAGGTTGCCCCGCGCGAGCGGGGATAGGCCCCGCGCCGGCCCATCTCCGTCAGCCAATGGGCAGGTTGCCCCGCGCGAGCGGGGATAGGCCCCCCATCGTGTACTACGGACAGCAGCTGGATCTGGTTGCCCCGCGCGAGCGGGGATAGGCCCGCTGGCGAGTATCTGTGCTGGCGCCTTGGCAAGGTTGCCCCGCGCGAGCGGGGATAGGCCCTACAGCGCAGACAAGGGTTTCACCGACGCTGAGGTTGCCCCGCGCGAGCGGGGATAGGCCCAACAGCGCCTCGAACAGCTTGATGGTCAACACGGTTGCCCCGCGCGAGCGGGGATAGGCCCGTCCCGCGAATCAACCGGGCCAACACGCTCAGGGTTGCCCCGCGCGAGCGGGGATAGGCCGTCCGTGGGGTTAGCTCTGGACCGCCTGCGCGCGGTTGCCCCGCGCGAGCGGGGATAGGCCCCCACTGATCGCTTTTTGCAACCATGAAGCTCGGGTTGCCCCGCGCAAGCGGGGGTACGGCGAGCACCTGTGCACAATCGCCCCATGAGCGACACCCCCACCCTGCTGCTGGTCGACGGCTCCAGCTATCTCTACCGCGCCTACCACGCCATGCCGGATCTGCGCGCCGTGCCGGGCGACCCGGCGAGCCAGCCCACGGGCGCGATCCGCGGGATGATCAACATGCTGCATGCGCTGAAGAAGGAGCATGCGGCCGGCTACGCCGCCTGCGTGTTCGACGCGCCCGGGCCGACCTTCCGCGACGGCATCTATCCCGAGTACAAGGCCCACCGCTCGCCCATGCCCGACGACCTGCGCTCGCAGATCGAGCCGATCCACGAGGTGGTGCGGCTGCTTGGCTGGCCGGTGCTGAGCGTGCCCGGCGTGGAGGCCGACGACGTGATCGGCACGCTCGCCGCGCGGGCCGCGGCGCAGGGCCTGCGGGTGGTGATCTCCAGCGGCGACAAGGACCTGTCGCAGCTCGTGAACGAGCGCGTGACCATCATCGACACCATGAACGGCAAGCGCCGCGACGTGGCGGGCGTGACGGCCGAGTTCGGCGTGCCGCCGCGGTTGATGGTCGACTTCCAGACCCTGGTGGGCGATGCGGTGGACAACGTGCCGGGCGTGGCCAAGGTGGGCCCCAAGACCGCCGCCAAGTGGCTGCTGGAGTACGGCTCGCTCGACGCGCTGGTGGCGCGCGCGGGCGAGGTCAAGGGCGCGGCGGGCGAGCACCTGCGCGCGGCGCTCGCCTGGCTGCCCACGGGCCGGCGGCTGGTGACGATACGCACCGACTGCGACCTGAGCGCCGACGTGCCCAGCCTGCCTGCTTTCGATTCGATAGCTGTTCGCGCAGAGCAGACGGGCGATTTGCGGCATTTCTATGCCAAATACGGCTTCAAGAGCCTGATGCGGCAGCTGGAGGAGAGCGCGTCCGCGCCGGCCGGGGCCGACCTGTTCGCCGACGAACAGGCGAGCCAGGCGGCGGCGCAGGCGCAGCAGCGCGACGTGGACTACGACGTGGTGCTCACCTGGGACGTGCTCGACCGCTGGATCGCGCGCCTGAAGGCCGCGCCGCTGGCCGCGCTCGATACCGAGACCACGTCGCTCGACGAGCAGCAGGCGCGCATCGTCGGCATCAGTTTCAGCGTGGAGCCGGGGACGGCCGCCTACGTGCCGCTGGCGCACGAGGGGCTGGAGGCGCCCCGGCAGCTGCCGCTCGACGAGACGCTGGCGCGGCTCAAGCCCTGGCTGCAGGACCCCGCGTGCCAGAAGCTCGGCCAGCACATCAAGTACGACCGCCACGTGTTCGCCAACCATGGCATCGACGTGCGCGGCTACGCGCACGACACCATGCTGCAGAGCTACGTGCTCGAAGTCACCCAGCCGCACAACCTCACGAGCCTGGCCGAGCGCCACACCGGCCGCACCGGCATCAGCTATGAAGACCTGTGCGGCAAGGGCGCCAAACAGATTCCGTTCGCCCAGGTGCCGGTGGACAAGGCGGCGGCGTACTCGTGCGAGGACTCGGACCAGACGCTGGACGTGCACCGCGTGCTCTGGCCGCGGCTGCAGGCGGATGAGCAGCTGCGCGCCATCTACGCGCTGGAGATCGCGAGCAGCGAGACGCTGTTCCGCATGGAGCGGAACGGCGTGCTGATCGACGCCCGAAAGCTCGCGGCGCAAAGCCACGAGCTCGGCCTGCGCATCGCGCGCCTGGAGCAGGAGGCCTACGCGCTGGCGGGCCAGCCCTTCAACCTCGGCTCGCCCAAGCAGCTCGGCGAGATCTTCTTCGACAAGCTCGGCATGCCGGTGGTGAAGAAGACCGCCACCGGCGCGCGCTCGACCGACGAGGAGGTGCTGGAAAAGCTCGCCGAGGACTACCCGCTGCCCGCCAAGCTGCTGGAGCACCGGGGCCTGGCCAAGCTCAAGAGCACCTACACTGACAAGCTGCCCCAGCTCGTCCACCCGCGCACCGGCCGCGTGCACACGCACTACGCGCAGGCGGTGGCCGTCACCGGGCGCCTCGCGAGCAACGAGCCCAACCTGCAGAACATCCCCGTGCGCACCGCCGAGGGCCGGCGCATCCGCGAGGCCTTCATCGCGCCGCCGGGCCGCGTGATCGCCAGCTGCGACTACAGCCAGATCGAGCTGCGCATCATGGCGCACCTGAGCGGCGACGAGGCGCTGCTGCGCGCCTTCCACGAGGGGCTGGACGTGCACCGCGCCACGGCCTCCGAGGTCTTCGGCGTGCCGGTGGACCAGGTCACGAGCGAGCAGCGGCGCTACGCCAAGGTGATCAACTTCGGCTTGATCTACGGCATGAGCAGCTATGGCCTGGCGAAGAACCTCGGCATCGACGGGCAGGCGGCGAAGAACTACATCGACCGCTATTTCCAGCGCTACCCCGGCGTCAAGCGCTACATGGACGAGACCGTGCAGCTCGCGCACCGGCAGGGCTACGTGCAGACCGTGTTCGGCCGGCGGCTGTACCTGCCCGACATCAACGGCGGCAGCGGCCCGCGCAAGAAGGCCGCCGAGCGCGCCGCGATCAACGCGCCCATGCAGGGCACGGCGGCCGACCTGATCAAGAAGGCCATGGTGGCGGTGCAGGCGCGCCTGGACGCCGAGAAGCCCGAGGTGCTGATGATCCTGCAGGTGCATGACGAGCTCGTCTTCGAGCTGCCCGAGCGCGACGCCGACTGGGTGCGTGCCGAGGTGCCGCGCCTCATGGCCGGGGTGGCCGATCTGGCGGTGCCGCTGCTGGCCGAGGTGGGCGTGGGGGCCAACTGGGAAGAGGCGCATTGAGCGCCGCGGGACCGAAGGCGCGGCTCACGCCCGCCGTGCGCATGGGCCTGTCGATCGCGGTGGCGACCGGCCTGTACGGCCTCTCGTTCGGCGCGCTGGCCGTCGCGGCGGGCCTCACCGTGGGGCAGGCCATGGCGCTCAGCCTGCTGATGTTCACCGGTGGCTCGCAGTTCGCCTTCATCGGTGTGGTGGCGGGCGGCGGCAGCGCGGGCGCGGCCGTCGGCGCGGCGACGCTGCTCGGGGTGCGCAACGCGGTCTACGGCGTGCAGATGAACCACCTCTTCATGCCCCGCGGCGCGCGCAAGTGGCTGATGGCGCAGCTCACGATCGACGAATCGGCCGCCACCGCGCTGGGCCAGGACGAGCTGGCCGAGCAGCGGCGCGGCTTCTGGACGGCGGGCCTGGGCGTCTTCGTGCTCTGGAACGCGTTCACGCTGCTCGGCGCGGTGCTGGGCGACGCCCTGGGCGATGCGCGCCGCTGGGGGCTGGACGGCGCGGCGGTGGCGGCCTTCCTCGGCCTGCTCTGGCCGCGCCTGAAGGGGCGCGAGCCGGTCGCGCTGGCGCTGGCCGCGGGCCTGGTGACGGCCGCAGCCATCCCCTGGGTGGCGCCCGGTATCCCGATCCTGCTGGCGGCCGGCGTGGGCGCGGCCTGGGGCTGGTGGGGGCGGGCGCGATGACGCTGTGGCAGGCCGTCCTGCTGGCGGGCGCCGCCGCCCTCGCCACCAAGCTGGCGGGCTACGCCGTGCCCGCGCGCTGGCTGCAGAACCCGCGCATGCACCGCGTGGCGGGGGCGCTCACCGTGGCGCTGCTGGCCTCGCTCACGGTGATGAACACCCTGGCCGAGGGCACGGCGCTGCGCCTGGATGCGCGCCTGGCCGCGCTGGCCGTGGCGGCGCTGGCGCTGTGGCGGCGCATGCCCTTTCTGCTGGTGGTGGTGTCGGGCGCGCTGGCTTCCGCGCTTGTGCGATGGTGGATATAAGAGCCTGTTTATGATCTTTTCATGGAGCCCGCAAGGCAGCAAAAAGCCGCAATCGAGGCGCGCGCCGCAGGCCATGCTGGCGGCCTGGCCAAGGTGCGCAACGACGAGTGCGGTTTTTTGCTGCCTTGCCCGGAGGGTTGCCCCGCAAAGGCGGCGTCTGCGGCGTTGCAAATCCTCGCCGGGCCACCCGGCCCGACTGTGGTTTGCGCCTTGCATCCACCCCCTTTGCGGGGCAACGGGCACCATGAAAAGATCATAAACAGGCTCTATCTAAGTTGAGGAGTGACCATGGACCATCCCTTGATCGCCGATGAATTCGATCTGCTCACCCGCCTGCTGCCCGAGCCCGGCACGCGCGTGATCGAGCTGGGCTGCGGCGCCGCGGCGCTGGCCCGGCGCCTGCTGGCGCTGCACCCGGGCATGCGCTACCTGGGCCTGGAGGTGGACCGGGTGCAGCTCGCGCGCAACCTGCAGGACGTGCCCGGGCGCATGCGCTTCATCGATGCGGGCGCGCAGGCCATCCCGGAGAAGGCGGCGCAGTTCGACCTGGCGCTGATGCTCAAGTCGCTGCACCACGTGCCCGTGCCGCTCATGGACCAGGCCCTGGCCGAGGTGGCGCGCGTGCTGCGCCCCGGCGGGCATCTGTACGTCTCCGAGCCGGTCTACGCGGGGGCGTTCAACGAGGTGATCAGGATCTACAACGACGAAGGCGTGGTGCGCGCGGCCGCGCAGGCGGCGCTCGATCGCGCGCTGGCGCAGCCCGGCTCGCCCTGGCGCCAGGTGGCCGAAGAGCGGTTCGCCACGCCGGCGCGCTTCGCCGATTTCGCCGATTTCGAGCGGCGCATGATGCATCCGAGCTTTGCCGACCACCACATCGACGAGGACGTGCGTGCGCGTACGCGGGCGGCGTTCGCGCCGCACTGCGGGGCCGATGGCGCCTCGTTCGAGCGGCCGATGCATGTGCGCCTGCTGCGCCGGGGCTGACGCAGGCGGCCCGCCGAGGTCACAATCGGCGTTTCCATGGCTGCCGTTTCACAAGGAGTAGAGCCGATGTCGCATGACGATCTGCGCGGCGATGCCGCCGCCCTCTTGCCGGGCACGGGCGCCGCCTCCCGCCGCAAGGCGCTGGGCCTGATGCTGGGCGCCGGCTACGCCGCCGCTGCGGCGCCGCTGATGGCGCAGACCGCCATCGAGACCCCGGCCGACGGCCTGGAGGCGGGCGAGGTCAACTTCCCCTCGGGCGACTTCCAGGTGCATGCCTACCGCGCCGCGCCCAAGGGCCGGACGGGGCTGCCCGTGATCCTCGTGGTCTCGGAAATCTTCGGCGTGCACGAATACATCGCCGACGTCTGCCGGCGCCTCGCGCACGCGGGCTACCTGGCCATCGCGCCCGACCTGTTCGAGCGCCAGGGCGACCCCATGGCCTATGGCGAGCTGGCCAAGCTCATGAGCGAAGTCATCGCCAAGGTGCCCGACGCGCAGGTGATGCAGGACCTGGACGCCACCGCGGCGTGGGCGGGCAGCCACGGGGGCGATGCGCGCAAGGTGGGCATCACCGGCTTCTGCTGGGGCGGGCGCATCACCTGGCTGTACGCCGCGCATGCGCCCGTGAAGGCGGCGGTGGCGTGGTACGGGCGCCTGGCCGGGCAGGACAATCCGCTGCAGCCGCACCAGCCCCTGGAACTGGCGGCGCAGGTCAAGGCGCCGGTGCTGGGCCTGTACGGCGGCAAGGACGAGAGCATCCCCTTGAGCACCATCGACGAGATGAAGGCGCGGCTGGCCAAGGCGGGCGCGCCCGCCAGCGAGGCGCAGTTCGTCGTCTACCCCGACGCCCCCCACGCCTTCCACGCCGACTACCGCGCGAGCTACCGCAAGGAGGCGGCCGAGGACGGCTACCGGCGCGCGCTCGCCTGGTTCAAGCAGCACGGATTGGGCTGAATCAACAACGAATCGGGCGCTTGCCCTTGTGTGGCAAGCGCGAACAGCAATGACTTTGATAGCAATCATCGGCGCCACGCTGGCGGCCGGCATCGGCAGCGTGTGGCTGGCGGCCATGCTTTTGCTCCTGGGCATGGGCGGGCGCTGGCGCGTCGGGCCGCAGCACCTGCTGAGCCTGGCCGCGGGCGCGCTGCTTTCGACCGCGTTCATGGCGGTGCTGCCCGAGGCCTTCGAGGACCACCCCGCTCAGCCGCTCTTCGCCACGCTGCTGCTCGGGCTGGTGTTCTTCTTCATCCTGGAGAAGGCCGAACTCTGGCACCACGGCCACGAGCATGGCGCGCATGGCGAACCCCCTCATGACGAGGAGGCGCACGACCACGACCATGGCCACGGCCCCCACGGGCATGGCCGGGGAGGCTGGGCGCTGATCGCCGGCGACAGCCTGCATTGCTTTGGCGACGGCGTGATGATCGCCTCGACCTTCGTTGCCGACGTGCGCCTGGGGCTGGTGGCGGCGCTCTCGGTGCTGGCGCACGAGGTGCCGCACCACATCGGCGATCTCGTGGTGCTGCGCCAGGGCAAGCGCCGCGCCGCGCTGTTCAAGGTCTCGCTGGCCGGCGCCGCGACGAGCCTGGGCGGCGTGGCAGGCTATTTCATCATCGGCCGCTGGGAGGCGGCGCTGCCCTATTTCCTGGTGGTGGCCGCCAGCAGCTTCATCTACGTGGCGCTGGCCGACCTGATCCCGCAACTGCAGCGGCGCATGTCGGCGGCGCAGGCGCTGGTGCAGATCGTCTGGCTGCTGGGCGGCATGGGGGCGGTGATGCTGGTGAGCAGCCTGGCGCATCACGGGCATTAGGGGGTCTGCGGGAAGGTTGGCTTGCCGACTCGCGGCTGCTCCATGAGGCGTTATCCTGTGCCCTGCGATATAGGGTTCAGGGCGAGGCCCGGCGGCTTCGCATGGCAGGCAGACAACCAGGACGGACACTTTCTTGGACGACATCAGCCCATCGGATCTCAAGACCATCCTCCATTCCCAGCGCGCCAACATCTACTACCTGGAGTACTGCCGCGTGCTCGTCAACGGTGGGCGCGTCGAATACGTGACCGATGCGGGCAAGAAAAGCCTGTACTGGAACATCCCCATCGCCAACACCACCAGCATCCTGCTGGGCACGGGCACTTCCATCACCCAGGCCGCGATGCGCGAGCTGGCCAAGGCCGGCGTGCTGGTGGGGTTTTGCGGTGGCGGCGGCACACCGCTGTTTTCCGCCAACGAGGTCGATGTGGAGGTGGCCTGGCTCACGCCGCAAAGCGAGTACCGCCCCACCGAGTACCTGCAGGCCTGGGTGAAGTTCTGGTTCGATGAAGAACTGCGCCTGCATGCCGCCAAGCAGTTGCAGACCAGGCGGCTGCAGCGCCTGCTGGCCGAATGGAATGCCCGCGCCTTGCGCGAGGCGGGCTTCGCCGTGGACCTGGAACGCCTCCAGGCCCTGGTGCGGCAGTTCACACCCAGGATCGCCAGCGCCCCCGACGTGACCACGCTGCTGACCGATGAAGCCCACCTGACCAAGGCACTGTTCAAGCTGGCTGTCGATACCGTTGGCTATGGCGAGTTCACGCGTGCCAAGCGCGGCACGGGCACGGACGCCGCCAACCGGTTTTTGGACCATGGCAACTACCTAGCCTACGGCCTGGGCGCCACGGCAACCTGGGTACTGGGCCTGCCGCATGGCTTGGCCGTACTGCACGGCAAGACGCGGCGCGGCGGGCTGGTGTTCGACGCGGCCGACCTGGCCAAGGACGCGGCCATCCTGCCGCAGGCCTTCCTGTCGGCCATGCGCGGCGACGACGAGCAGCAGTTCCGCCGCCAGTGCATCGAGGTGCTCGCACGCAGCGAATCGCTGGACTTCATCATCGACACGCTCAAGGACATCGCCACCGACACGGCACGCATGGTGAACGCATGAACGTGCTGTTCGTCTCCCAATGCACCAAGCGCGCGCTGACCGAGACGCGCCGCATCCTCGACCAGTTTGCCGAGCGGCGCGGCGAGCGCGCCTGGCAGACGCCCATCACCCAGGCGGGCCTGGACACCGTGCGCAAGCTGCTGCGCCAGAGCGCGCGCAAGAACACGGCCGTGGCCTGCCACTGGATACGCGGGCGCGACCACAGCGAACTGCTGTGGGTGGTGGGCGACGGGCGCCAGTTCAATGCCGAAGGGGCCGTCCCGACCAATACCACGGCGAGCAATGTGCTGCGGGCGGGCGACGAAAGCACCTGGCACCATCTGCCCCTGATGACGGCGCTGGCCGCGCTGGCGGCCCTGCTGCACGACCTGGGCAAGGCCACGCAGGCATTCCAGGATCGCTTGAGAAACCCCGGCCTGCGCGAGCGCAACCACTACCGGCACGAATGGGTGTCGGTGCGGCTGTTCCAGGCGTTCGTGGGCGGGGACGATGACGCGGGCTGGCTGCAAAGGCTGGCGGACTGCGTTGAAGCGGATACCGATACCAAGGCGTTTGAAGCGTTGTGGCTGGACCATGCAGGCGGACGGTTGCTGCG
>OFJB01000398.1_pt1 | contig 21802 bp, 22 predicted proteins | sample 1775081 | NCBI WGS metagenome assembly OFJB01 (sample SAMN08195771, study PRJEB24354) | sludge metagenome | isolation source: initial sludge from phenol fed wastewater aerobic bioreactor | place: India: Nagpur | collected 2016-06-05
TCCACGCCGATGCGCAGCACCTCGCTGACGATGGCGTCCTTGGAGTCGAAATGGTGGTAGAGGCTGGCCGCCTTCATCCCCGCCTCGGCGGCGATGTCGCGCAGCGACGTGCCGGCAAAACCTTCCACCCGGAAAAGCCGCGCCGCGGTATCGAGCACCAGCTGACGGCCGGCCGGGGCGGGCTCGGCCTTGTCTTTGCAGGATTTGTCCGTGGCATGCATGGCCAGGATATTAACTAACGTTTGTTAGGTATGCAAGTCCTGCCGCCAGAAATTTTCCTGTTGACTTGGAAAGATAACCTCTATAAATTACACCTAACGAACGTTAGTTTTATTGGAGAAGCCTCGATGTCCACCACGCCGCTCAACGCCGCCTTCCCCTTCTTCACCGAAGAACACGAACTGTTCCGCAACACGGTCCGCCGCTTCGTTCGCGAACAGGTGGAGCCCGTCGCTCCGGCCTGGGAAACGGCGGGGTGCGTGCCGCGGGAGGTGCTGCGCCAGATGGGCGAGCTGGGTTTCCTCGGCATCCGCTACCCGGCCCGGTACGGCGGCGCGGAGATGGACACACTGGCCACCGCCGTCCTGGCCGAGGAACTGGGGCGCTCGAGCTTCGGCGGCTTTGCCATCACCGTGCTGGTGCACACCGACATGGCCAGCCCGCACCTGTTTCATGCCGGCACGCCCGAACAGCAGGCACGCTACATGCCCGACATCATTGCCGGACGCAAGATCTGCGCGGTGGCCATGACCGAGGCCGATGCCGGCTCGGACCTTCAAGGCATGCGCACCACGGCGCGGCGCGAGGGCGACGGCTGGGTGCTCAACGGCAGCAAGATGTTCATCACCAACGGCGTGCATGGCGACCTCTACTTCGTCGCCGCCAAGACCGGGGACGCCGGTCGCGGGCGCGAGATTTCGATGTTCATCGTGGAGAAAGGCACGCCCGGCTTCACCGTGGCGCGGCCCCTGCCCAAGCAGGGCTGGCTGTCGAGCGACACGGCCGAGCTGCACTTCGACAACTGCCGCCTGCCCGCCCACGCCCTGCTGGGCCAGGAGAACAAGGGGTTCTACGCCCTCGTGAAAAACCTGCAGAACGAGCGCATCGTGCTGGGCGCGCAGGCCATGGGCGAAGCCGCCCGCGCCATCGAGCTGGCCCTGGACTGGGCAACCCAGCGCAAGGCCTTCGGCGCCACGCTCTGGGACAAGCAGGCCCTGCGCCACAAGCTGGCCTGGCGGGCTTCGCAGGTGGAAGCGGTGCGCAGCCTGATCTACACCACCGCCTGGCGCGACGCGCAGGGCCAGCAGGTCAGCCGCGAGGTGTCGATGATCAAGGCGCTGGCCGGCACGCTGGTCAACGAGGTGATGTACGACTGCCTGCAGGTGCACGGCGGCATGGGCTACATCCGCGAAACCGCGATCGAACGCATGGCCCGCGATGCCCGGGTGCAGGCCATCGGCGGCGGCGCCACCGAAGTCATGCTCGACGAGGTGGCCAAGCGCATGGTGTGAGCGCCCCCAGGCCCGCTGCCCGGCACACCCATCGCCGCCGCAGGGCCACCCGTTCCGCCCTGCCCGTGCATCAACGACAATGCGCCTGGACCGTGTTCACAATCCGAGGCGCTCGCACAGGCAGGGATAAGCCAGTGTTTCCTCTTGCTTTATCCGCCTTCAGGCGGTGCTGCCGTTCGGACAATCAAGGCAAGGAGATCCACGACCATGCATCTGCAATACGAGCTCAAGGCAGGCAGCTACTACCTCTACGACATGCGCGAAGCCCCCAGCAAGGTCACGGGCGAGCGCCGCTTCAAGCTCAAGACGGACATGGTGGCCATCGCCTTCGACCAGTACACCGGTGAAGTGCACCAGCACGGCAACCCCACGCGCATCCAGTCGTGGGCCAGGCACCAGCGCCGGCGCCTGCGCGCCGCCGGCGCGCTGATGGAGGCCAACGACATCGTGGTCGTCTCGGGCCCGCTGCCCGTCGACGAGATCAACAAGTGCCTGGGGATACGCGGCTACTGCAGGCGTTTGCTCAAGCGCCTGCCGACGCTGCCCCACGGCAAGCTGCAGCGCAAGAGCTCCGCCTGGAAGGCTGCGGCCTGAACGCTTTTCCGGGTCTGCCGCGCAGACCCCATGAACCGCTCGTGTACCGGTTCTGGCGGCTTGCAACTTACGTTACTCTTACGCCATCTGCAGCACCGCTGCGCATTCGAGTAGCAAAGACCATGAGCTTGCTTGGCCGATTTTCCATTCGCACCCGGCTCTATTTCGGAACAGTGTTTTCCCTGGTGCTGCTGGTGCTGATCGGCGCCCTGGGCTACGTGGCGCTGGATCAGACGCGCGCCACGCTGAAGGTGCTGTTCGACAACCAGGTGCAGACCCTGACCGAGGTCTCGGACCTGCGCACCACGCTGGGCAACCTGCAGCGCGCCGAAAAAGACATCATCATCAACTACAACAACGTGCTGCAGGTGGGCGAGCTGCGCGAGCAGTGGAACAAGACCCTGGCCTCGCTGCGCGCCAACCTGGGCAAGGTGCGCACCACGCAGGCGGGCGACGCGGCGTTCACCAAGGAAATCGACAAGATCCTCGCCGAGATCAAGGACTACGCCGAGGGGCTGGACCCGGTGTTCCAGCGCGTGCAGGACGCGCAGATCGACGGCGCCGCCGCCGCGGCCTACGCCGACGAGTTCAAGGAGCACATGGCGGCCAGCGACAAGCTGCTGTCCGCCCTCTCGCAGCAGGCGCGCACCAACATGGACGGCGCGCGCCACGACATCGATGCCCGCACCTCGCTGATGTCCGCGCTCATCGGCTTCCTGCTGCTGCTGGCGCTCGTCGTGCTGATTCCGCTCACGCTGGCCAGCGTGCGCTCCATCACCCTCTCGCTCGCCAATGCCCGGAAACTGGCGCAGCACATCGCGGCCGGCGACCTGACCAACGAAGTGAAGGCCCTGCACGATGACGAGGTGGGCCAGCTCGTGCAGGCGATGGGGCGCATGCAGGAGGCGCTGCGCAGCCTGGTGCATCAGGTGCAGGATGCCTCCGGCAACATCGACACCGCCAGCGGCGAGATCGCCACGGGCAACCAGGACCTGAGCCACCGCACCGAACAGACGGCCACCCGGCTGCAGGAGGCCGCGTCGCTCATGGACACGCTGGCCTCGGCCCTGCAGAGCAGCGCCGAATCCTCGCACCATGCGAGCAGATCGGCCACCTCGGCGGCCCAGGTGGCCGAACGCGGCGGCGCCGTGGTGGCGCAGGTGGTGAGCACGATGAACGAGATCTCGCAGAGCTCGCACAAGATCGGCGACATCACCGGGGTGATCGACGGCATCGCCTTCCAGACCAACATCCTGGCGCTCAACGCCGCGGTGGAAGCGGCGCGCGCCGGCGAGCAGGGCCGCGGCTTCGCCGTGGTGGCCAGCGAGGTGCGCAGCCTGGCGCAGCGCAGCGCCGCGGCCGCCAAGGAGATCAAGGACCTGATCAGCGGCTCGACCGAGCGCGTGGAAAACGGCGCCCGCCTGGTGGCCCAGGCCGGTGAAACCATGACCGAGCTGGTCGCCAGCGTGCGCCGGGTCTCCGACACGATCGCCGAGATCACCGCCTCGGCCAACGAGCAGCGCGACAGCATCCACCAGGTGCACGAATCCGTCCGCGACCTGGACCAGATGACGCAGCAGAACGCCGCGCTGGTGGAAGAATCAGCCGCGGCCTCAGAATCGCTGCGCGAGCAGGCGCATCAGCTCACGCAGGCCGCGCAGCAGTTCAAGCTGCACCAGCCGTCGTCCGCCACCCCGCTGCTCGCCGGCGGGCGTCACTGACCCGTCTCGTCCTGCGCCTCGTCCTGCGCGTCTTCCGTCTCTTCGGGCGCGGCGTGCTTGACCACGGTCACGGGCATCGTCGCATCGCGCACCAGTGCCTGGGAGACCGAACCGAGCAGGGTGCCGCGCAGGCCGCCCAGGCCGTGCGCCCCCACCATGATCAGCTCGCAGCCGCAGGTCTCGGCCATATCGGCGAGCGCGGCGGCGGGCGAACCCAGGGCGATTTCCGTCTCCAGGGGCACGCCCGCGGCCTGAACGAGCGCGACGGCCGCGGCCAGCAGGTCCTGCCCGGCTTCCACGCTAGCGCGCGCGATGGCGTCGGCATCGCGCGTGGCCAGCTCCAGCAGCGACGCCTCCTCCTGCACATGGCCCAGCACCAGCGTGGCCTGCAGGCCGCCGTCGCGCACCAGCTTGAGCGCGTAGCGCACCGCATCGAGCGCCAGCTCCGAACCGTCGACCGCCACCAGAATCCTCAGCATGATCGCCTCCGTGATGAACCCATGCACGCCAGTGTAGGCCAGCGCGGGGCCGCGCGCCCTCTGGGACAATCGCCCCCCTATGCTGCACTTTGAACTGCTCGGAACCGATGCGCGGAGCCACGCGCGGCGCGGCCGCCTCACGCTCAACCACGGGGTCGTCGAGACCCCCATCTTCATGCCCGTGGGCACCTACGGCACCGTCAAGGGCGTGATGCCGCGCAGCCTGCACGAGATGCGGGCGCAGATCATCCTGGGCAACACCTTCCACCTGTGGATGCGCCCCGGGCTGGACGTCATCCAGGGCTTCGGCGGCCTGCATGGCTTCGAGCAATGGCACAAGCCCATCCTCACCGATTCGGGGGGCTTTCAGGTCTGGAGCCTGGGCGCGATGCGCAAGATCACCGAAGAGGGCGTGCACTTCGCCTCGCCGGTCAACGGCGACCGGCTCTTTCTCTCGCCCGAAGTGAGCATGCAGATCCAGACCGTGCTCAACTCCGACATCGTGATGCAGCTCGACGAGTGCACGCCGTACGAGACCCACGGCACCCCCACGAACGAGGCCGACGCGCGCAAGAGCATGGAGATGAGCCTGCGCTGGGCCCGGCGCTCGCAGGATGAGTTCGCGCGCCTGGCCAACCCCAACGCGCTCTTCGGCATCGTGCAGGGCGGCATGTACGAGCACCTGCGCGAAGCCTCCCTGCAGGCGCTCACGGCGATGGATTTCCCCGGCTACGCCATCGGCGGCGTGTCGGTGGGCGAGCCCAAGGAAGACATGCTGCGCATCATGGCGCACACGCCGCACCGCCTGCCCGCGCACAAGCCGCGCTACCTCATGGGCGTGGGCACGCCCGAAGACCTGGTGGAAGGCGTGGCCTGCGGCGTGGACATGTTCGACTGCGTCATGCCCACGCGCAACGCCAGGAACGGCACCCTCTTCACCCGCTTCGGCGACCTGAAGATCCGCAACGCCCGCCACAGGCACGACCACCAGCCCATCGACCCCAGCTGCACCTGCCACACCTGCGCGGGCACGAGCGGCACGAGCTGGGACGACGGCGGCCGCGACGGCTTCTCGCGCGCCTACCTGCACCACCTGGACCGCTGCGGCGAGATGCTCGGGCCCATGCTCGCGAGCATCCACAACCTGCACTACTATCTGAACCTCATGCAGGCGATCCGCGAGAGCCTGGAGGCTGGCACCTTTTCCGCCTGGCGCGCGCGCTTCAAAGCCGATCGCGCCCGCGGGGTATGACAATGCTTGACAATCTCCGGATTCTCCCTGTGGTATTTGCCGGCAAAGCGTTGCAGAATGGGGCGATTTGCCTGTTGCAATGCCCGCCCAGCCCGCCCCGCACCCTCTGCCTTACGCCCTGCGGCGCGAGCAGCTGGTGCTCGCGGGCATCGTCTTCCTGGCCTGCCTCGCGGGCATCCTGAGCCGGCCCAAGGGCTTCATCGCCGTCATCTGGCCGGCCAACGCGCTGCTGCTCGGCCTGCTGCTGCGCGACCGGCTGCTGGCGCAGCGCCCGCTGACCTGGCTGCTGGCCTTTGCCGCCTTCGCCGCGGCGGACCTGGCGACCGGCGCCAGCGTCTCCAGCGCCCTCGCCATGAACGCCTCCAACCTGCTGGGCGTGGCGGCCGGCTGGGCCTACCTCAGGCACCAGGGCAGCTCCACGCTGGATTTCAGGCGCCAGCACTCGGTGCTGCACCTGCTCGCGGGCAGCACGCTCGCGGCCCTGGGCAGCGCCGCGCCGGGTACGCTCGCCAGCGTGCACATGTTCCATTCCGAGGCCTGGCCCACGCTGCAGCGCTGGTTCGCGGGCGAGCTTTTCGACATGCTGGTCATCCTGCCCGTGGTGCTGGCCGCGCCGCGCGGGTGGCCCTGGCACTGGCAGTGGAAGCGCCTGGCCCAGCTGCTCGCCGACGCGCCCCGCCTGCCCTTCATGGCCCTGCTGGTGTCGATCGGCCTGGTGTACGTGCTCAACGGGCCGGGCGCGGTCGGCTACCTGGTGCCGGCGATGGTCTGGTGCGCGATGTCCTACGGCGTCTGGGGCACGGCCGTGCTCACCCTGCTGACGTGCACGGCGGCCACGGCCATGCTGCTCGCCACGGGCGTCGTGGGGTTCTCGCAGCGGCTGGTGCAGGAGGCCGTCTCGTTTCAGATCGGCATCGCGCTGATCTCGCTCGCCCCGATCACCGTCTCGGTGGCGCACCAGCTCCGGGCGCGCACGCTGCGCAAGCTGCGTTTCGCGCTGAACCACGACGAGCTGACCAACGCGCTGTCGCGGCGCACGCTGATGGAGCGCGGCTCGCGCCTGGTGCAGCGGCTGGCGCTGGAGGGCGGGCGCATGGCCGTCCTGATGGCCGACATGGACCACTTCAAGCACATCAACGACACCTACGGCCACGCCCAGGGCGACGCCGTGCTGCGCCACTTCACCACGCTGGTGCTGCACAACCTGCGCGCGCAGGACCTGTTCGGGCGCATCGGCGGCGAAGAGTTCGTCCTGCTGCTGCCCGACGCCACGGCCGAGCAGGCCCTGGCGGTGGCCGAGCGCATCAACCGCCAGATGCGCGAGCACCCCTTCGGCCAGCGCAACGGCGCCGCCCTGCACGCCACCGTCAGCATGGGCCTGTGCGCCGCCGACCCGCTGGCGCCCGACGACAGCCTGGAAAAGCTGCTCTCTCAGGCCGACGCGGCGCTGTACGAAGCCAAGCACGCCGGGCGCGACCAGGTCCGCCGGCACATGCCGGTGGCGGCCTGATCGGGGACAATGCCCGGCATGAGCCTGCCCGCACCTCCCTGGGAGCGCATCGCCCTGGACGCGGGCGACGCACTCATCTTCATCGACACGCACGGCGTGATCCGCGTCTGGAACGCCATGGCGGCGGCGCTGTTCGGCTTCAGCGCCGAAGAAGCGCTGGGCCAGAGCGTGGACCTCATCATCCCGCCGCACCTGCGCGAGGCGCACTGGCGCGGCTTCGACCGCGCGCTGGCCCAGGGCCGCACCGCCAGCCGGGAGGTGCGCACCACGCGCGGCGTGCACAAGAGCGGGCGCAAGCTCTACGTGGACATGAGCTTCGCCATCGTGACCGACGGCCGCGGCGCGGCGCTGGGTTCGGTGGCGATGGCGCGCGACGCCACCGAGCGCTACCTCGCGGAACTGGCGGTGCGCAAGGCGTCCGGGGTCTGAATGGCCGGGGCCTGCAGGCGCCCCTGCGCATAGGCGATGAACGCCGGCAGCGCCAGCGCGGGCGCCCAGTAGAAGCCCTGCCCCTGGTCGCAGCCGTAGGTCCACAGCCGCGCGCGCGTCTGCTCGTCCTCCACGCCTTCGGCGATCACCCGCAGATCGAGCGAGTGCGCCATGGCGATGACCGCGCGCACGATGCCGTCGTCGTGCCGGCTCGTGCACATGCGGCGCACGAAGGACTGGTCGATCTTGAGGCCATGCACCGGGTAGTGCTGCAGGTAGCCGAGGTTGGAATAGCCGGTGCCGAAATCATCGATCGCCAGCTTCACGCCCTGGTCCGCGATGCGCTGGAGCACGTCCTGCAGGCTCTGCACGTCCCCGACGAAGACGGCCTCGGTCAGCTCCAGCTCCAGCGCCCCGGGCGGCAGGCGGTGGCTGGCCAGCACCCGCTGCACGGCCTGCTCGATGCGTTCGCGGCGGAACTGCACCGGCGAGACGTTCACCGCCACCCCCACGTCCATGAGCCCGGCCTGTCGCCAGGCGCACAGGTCTTCGCAGGCGCGATCGAGCACCCAGGCCCCCAGATCGCTGATCAGCCCCGTGCTCTCGGCCACGGGGATGAACTCGACCGGCTCGATCCAGCCGCGCTCCGGGTGCTGCCAGCGCAGCAGCGCCTCGGCGCCCACCACCCGGCCGTCGATCAGGTCGATCTTGGGCTGGTAGTGCAGCTGCAGCTGCCCCTGGCTCAGCGCGGTGCGCAAGCTGGACGCGAGCCGCAGATGCTCGCCCACATGGCGGCGCAGCCCCGGCTCGAACCACTGCAGGCAGTCGCGCCCGCGCTCCTTGGCGCGGCGCAGGGCCAGCTCGGCGCTCTTGATCAGGACATCGACCGCCTGGCCGTCGCGCGGCGCCATGGCCAGGCCCAGCGAGACCGTGAGCATGATGTCCATGCCCTCGATCACGAAGGGCTGCTCCAGCAGCCGGCGCACCCGCTCGGCCAGCGCGGTGACCTGGCCGGCATCGCGCACCCGGTCGAGCACGACGATGAACTCGTCGCTGGAAAACCGCGCCAGGCCCCTGAGCGCGGGCTGCTCGCCCTGCAGGCGCAGGGCGATCTGGCGCAGCAGCGCATCGCCCGCGGGGTAGCCCAGCGATTCGTTGACGACCCGGAAGTTGTCCAGGTCGAACAGGACGATCGCCGCCTGGCGCGGCGCGCCTGCGTCATCGAGCGCGTGCTGCAGGCCCTGCTCGGCCCAGGTGCGGTTGGGCAATTGCGTGAGCGCGTCGCGAAACGCCAGCGCCTCCATCGCCGTCTTGGTGGCGAGCAGGGAATGCGTCTGCTGCTGGAGCCGCCGCAGTGCGTCGCCCCGGTCGTGCGCCGAGGTCCAGACCAGCACCACCATGGCCACCATGAGCAGGCCGATGACGGTGAGCGAGTGCAGCGTCAGCGCGGCGAGGTCGTCCGCCGAAGCCCCGGCGGGCTGCAGCACGAAGGCCGCGCCCAGCGAGCCAAAAATGGCGATCAGCGTCCCCATGAGCAAACGCATGGAGCCGTAAAGCCCCGCCAGCAGCAACAGGCTGGCATAGGCCACCGGGGCCGCGCCGTACAGCCCGCGCCCGCCCAGCATCAGCGGCAGCATGGCCGCCAGCAGGATCGTGACCAGCCAGGCCGTCGCGCTCTGGGTGTGCCCCTGCCGGTTGCGCCAGCAGGGCAGCGCCAGCAGGCCCGTCGCCGCCAGCTCGATCCCGGCGGCGCGGATGCGTCCCTGCGATCCGTTCACCAGCGCCATCAGCAGCAGGACGAGCGCGATCAGCACCAGCATCTGCTGCAGGCGCCGCGCGTGCAGCGTGCTCAGGTCGGCCAACCCCTGTGCGGGCGGATCACGGCGGTCGGGCATCTGGGACACCGGGCTATCGTAAGTCATCCCCACGCCCGCCCGACGCGCCAGGTGCGCTCACCGCACGTCTAAACACGGCAAATGGTGACATTTGCACACAATGTGAAGGCTTTCTGTCACCCAAACCGCCAGAGCGCTTGACCTCGGGGCCGGATGATGGCCGCCATCACGCAGGAGTCCCTCATGAAACGTCTTCTCCCCTTCGCCGCCCTGCTCGGATGGGCCTGGATCGGCGCCGCACAGGCGGCCACCAGCGCCACCGTCGTCATCCAGAGCGGCCCGCAGGTCATCCCGGCCGCGCCGGTCCTCCTGGTGCAGCCGCCGCCCCCGCCGCCGCGCTACGAGGCCATGCCGCGCACGCGCCACGGCATGGTCTGGGCGCAGGGCCACTGGGAGTGGCGCCACCACGCCTATGTCTGGGTGCCCGGCCAGTGGGTGCGCGTCCACAGGGGCCGGGTCTACCGCCAGCCGCAATGGCAGCAGCGCGGCGACCAGTGGATCTTCATCGAGGGCGGCTGGAGCGACCGGCCCGAGCACCGCCGGCACGGACGCGACTGGCGTTAGGTCTCAAACAAGCTGCAGTTGGATCGCGCCGAAGAGAGGATCGCCGCCGGCCGGGGCGCGCGCCTCCACGCGCAGCGCATCGCCGGCCTGCAGCCAGGGTGTGGACGGCGCGCCGTCCTGCGCCGCCTCGACGCAGCGGCGCTCGCGCACCGAGCAAAAGCCGCGCGCCGCATCGGCCTGGCTCACCGGCAGGCCGCCGACGATGCTGCCCGCCGGCACGCCCAGCGCGGGCGCGCTGTCGGCGATGCAGGCCCCGAAATCCTGCGCCATCCCGGCTCCGGCATCGCACAGGCCGAATTTCCGGCCGTTGAGCTGCACCTGCACGCTCAGGTGCGCCCGCGCCGCGCGCCACGCGGGGCCGAGTTCATCGGGCGTGACGGCCACGGGCGCGAAGGCGCTGGCCAGCGATTGGCGGGCATCCGCCCGCGCCAGCGTGAGCGCCAAGGCGATCAGGCGCACCCCCTCCGCCGCCTGCTCGGGCGCGCCGCCGCACGCCACGTCGCCGGTGATGACGGCCAGTCCAGCCGAAAAATCCAGTTCGCACGCCTCGGTGCACGTCCACTGCGCCACTGGCGGCAGGAACGCCGCGCCGGCCTCCTGGCGCCAGGCCGGCGCGGCCTCCTGCCCGCAGCGCTCCCGATGGGTCGGGTAGGGGCAGCCGCTGACCCAGCTGTAGGCGCGCGGCAGCGGCGCCAGGCACTGCGCCGCATGGAGCGCGAAGGCATGGCGCGCGCGCCCGGCATTGAGTTCGTCGTAGAGATCCTGCAGCTGGGGGGCGAAGAAATTCCAGTCCTCCAGCACGTCCTGCAGGCGGTTGGCCATCCCGCTCGCATAATGGGCCTGCGCAAGGTCGCGCGAGACCACCACCAGTTGCCCATCGCGCGAGCCGTCCCGCACCGTCGCCAGTTTCATCGTTGCTCTCCATGCGGGCGGGGCCCGTGCATGCGCCAGGCCCGCCCCGTGTGTTCATGTATCCATCAAGCATCGTAGCGCCCGCCATGCCACGCCGCACCCTCTGGACCCTGGGCGCCGTGGTCCTGGTCCTGCATCTGTGGGCGCTGCTGGCCCTGTCGCTGCCCGTGGCCCGCGGCGGCGCACAGCCCGGCCGTGCGCTGTACACGCGCATGCTGGCGGCGCCCCCCGCGCCGGCGGCGCCCCGGGAAGAACCGGCCGAGCGCCGCCCGCCCGCCGCGGCGCACCGCCCCGTCCAACGCCGCGCGGCGCCGGTGCGCAAAAGACCGCCTTCAACCGGCACGGCCGCGCCCGCGCAGGCCACGACGGCCGCCGTGCCGCCGCCAACGCAGGCCGCAGCCGCCGACTACGAGCGCTGGCTGGCCGATCTGGCCCAGGAGGATCACCCGAGCGCCCCGGAACACGCGCGCCCCGCCGAGGCGCCGCCCGCGCCGCAGCCATCGGATGCCAACGCCCCCGCGCACGAAGGCGATCCGCCCCCGCCGCCCGCCGCAGCGCACGCGGCGGCGCCGGAAAAGCCCGCGCCCCTGGCCCTGCCGCCTCCCACGCAGCTTTCGTTCGAGGTGTCGGGCCATGTGAAGGGGTTCGACTACCACGCCCGCGGCGAGCTGGCCTGGCAGACCGACGGGGAGCGCTACCGGGTGCGCCAGAGCATCAGCATGCTGTTCCTCGGTTCGCGCGCGCAGCAAAGCGAGGGCCGGGTCACCGCCCGCGGGCTGCAGCCCGAGCGCTTCACCGACGAAGCGCGCCAGGAGCGCCGCGCCCAGCTCGACTTCGGCACGCACCGCGTGCAGTTCAGCGATGGCGCCACCGCCACGGCCGACATCGGCGACGAGGCCCAGGACCGCCTGAGCGTCTTCATCCAGCTCGGCGCCCTGATCGCCGCGGCGCCCGAGCGCTATCCGCCCGGCACGAAGATCGCCTTCGAGACCGTGGGGGTGCGCCGTGTCGACCGCTGGACCTTCCAGGTGCGGGGGCTGGAGCGGCTGCCCCTGCCCGCCGGCGAAACGCCGGCCCTGAGGCTGCAGCGCCTGCCCCAGGCGGGCGACGACCAGACCGACGACCTGTGGCTGGGCACCGAGCTGCACTACCTGCCGGTGCGCATCCGCCTGTCCCAAGGCGGGGGCGATCATGTCGATCTGCAGTTGAGAAGCCACGAAACCCCATGAAATCGCGCGGCGGCGCCCGATTCATGGAATACTGTCATGGTCTTGAAGGGCTGCGAATCACCGCCATCTCAAGCCGTAGTGACAGGAGGAACACCATGCACATGCTCTACGACTCGGAATCCTTCGTGGTGGTCCACATGCTGCCCCTGCCCGATGCGCCCGAGGGCGCGTCCGAGAAGGCGCCCACCCCGCAATTGCTGCGCCACGGCTTCGAGATCGTGGACAAGCGCTCGGGCAAGGAGGTGTACCTGGACGGCTCCTGGGCCGAACTGTTCCAGCAGCAGATCGCCGCCTGGCAGCAGAACACCCCCTCACGGGAAGAGGTGGAGGCCACGCTCGACGGCTACGCGGGGCTGGCGCAGAACCCCGTAGTCCTGCACTGAAATCTTAGATTTTTCGGGCTCCAGCGCCCTACCCCAGGGCGCTGTCAGCTCTCATTTCAAGAGCATCAACCCGGATTGCCGTCGATGCGCAGGCGCCCCCACCAGCCGAGCAGCCTCAGGCCCCAGAGGCCCATGATGCCGAGCCACAGCAGGGCCGCCAGCGTCAGCAACGTGGCCGTGGCAGAAATCGGCAGGGCCGCGACCACGCGCACCACCACGGTCGCCTGAAGCAGCAGGAACAGGCCCCACACCAGCGGCCCGGCTTCGAGCGGACGGCCGCTGTGCCCCGCCGCCACGCGTGAAACCATCGCCAGGATCAGCGAGCCCAGGCACCCCATGGTGAAGGCGTGCAGCGAGCCCAGGTGCCACATCGGCGCCTGCGCGGCGGCGCTCCACCAGTCGGCGGCGCCGGCGATCAGGTTGGACAGCCCCAGCCAGAGGAAACCGACGTGCAGCATGCCCAGGAGCGGGATCTTGAGCGCCGGGATCAGCCCCCAGCGCACCACGAGCCAGAGCAGCGCGAAGCCCAGCACCCACTCGAAGGCCCCGCGCGCCCACAGCCCCGCGGTGGCGAGCTGCGCCGGCCACTGCGGCATCGAGAGCCACGTGAACACCGCCTGCGCGCCCACGGCCACCGCCAGCAGCCCCATGACCCAGGCGGGACGCCAAGCCTCGACGCCCGGGATCTTGCCGTGCGTGAAGAAGGGGATCATGCGGTGCGCCACCGTCATGAAGACCACGCCGACGAAACCCCACAGCCCCGTCAGCACCCAGGCGCGGGCCAGGTCGTCATGGCCCGCGGCCGTGGAAAGGCCGACGCCCGCCACGCTGACGCAGCCCACGGCAAAGGCCGCGCGCACCATCTTGCCGTGCAGCTGGCTGGGCGCCGTGCTGGCGCGCACCAGGCCCGCGTAGAGCAGGGACATCCAGACGAGGCCCACCCACGCCAGCGCCAGGCCCGCGAGCGCCAGCGTCTGGCTGGCCAGCCCGCCCAGCAGCCAGACCAGCCATCCCGCGCACTGCAGGATGAGCGGCGTCTGGATCTGCGCGACGGACAGCGGCGGCACGTTGAGCCACTTGGGCCCGGCGGTGAACAAAAAGCCCGAGAAGAACAGCGGCATGAAGCCGAAGCTCATCACCGTCGCGTGCGTGAGGAAGGCCGGCACGCTGGCGGGCAGCCCCAGCGCGCCGGTGGAGCGGTCCACCTGCACCAGCGCCCACCACAGGCTCGCGGCCAGCAGCACGACGACCGCCAGCGAGAACCCGAGCCGGTGGGGCGCCAGCACGGTGTAGCGCAGGCGCCAATGGGGATCGACCGCGGGCTCGGAGGACGCGGTGTGGGGCGCCTCACTCATGGCGCCGCCCCACGGCCGCGCGCGGCGCGGCCAGCAAATGACGAGAAATCATGGGAATCCGTTCGCAATACGAATGCGCGACCATAGCGCAGCTTGAGCGCCCCCACCCCGATCAGGGGCGCCGCGGAGCCATTTCAACCGCAGCTGCCGAGCGCGCCGCACTGCGTGCAGTAGTCGCACCCGTCCTTGCGGATGACGGCGTGCGCCCCGCACTCCCAGCACTTCTTGCCGGCCATCGCGGGCGGCAGGCTGCGCGGGGCCTCGGGCTCCTCCAGCGGCAGCTCCTGCTGCTGCGGCGCCTGCACGCGCCGCGCCAGGATGTTCTGGATGGCGTAGGCGAGCGCCGCCACTTCCGAGTCGTGCCACAGCGGCACCAGCGTGCCGTCGGCCTTGGCGTAGCTGCCCAGGCGCACCGGGCCGCGGTCCCACGCCACCTTGCGCATGTCCGACAGCGCCCGCTCCAGGAACCCGCCGCGCGCGGCCAGCGAGAGCATGCGCATGCTGGACGTGATCCATTGCTGCGATTCGTTGCTCTGGCCCACCGGCATGAAGAACTCGATCGCGCGATCGACCGTGCCCCCGTGCCCGTCATCGACCGGCAGGAAGGAGACGATGAGGTACAGCGTCTTGTGCCCCTCCTGCGTCCAGTACTCGACCTTCTCGGCCACCGCCGGCAGGCCGCCCTTGGGGCGGCTCTCGATCACGGTGCGCATCGGATCGATGGGGGCCGGCGCCTCCTCGATCACGACGGGAGCGGGGGCGCCGGCCTTGGCCTCTTCCTTGGCGGGCACTTCCAGCACCGCGCCCAGGATGGCATTGGGCCGGTAGGTGGCCAGGCCCTTGAGCCTGGAGTGCCAGGCCTGCAGGTACAGGCCCTTGAAGTCGTCGTAGGGGTAGTCGGCCGGGATGTTGACGGTCTTGGAAATCGCGGTGTCGATGTAGGGCTGCACCGCCTCCATCATCGCCACGTGGTCGGACGCCGACATCTCCAGCGCGTTGACGAAATACGCCGGCAGGTGGTTCACGTCGCCGCCCAGCGTCCGGTACAGCCGCCAGGCGTAATCCTCGACGGTGTACTCGCTCATCGTGCCGTCGCCCTCGCGCTTCTTGCGCGTGTAGGTCCAGGAGAACGGCGGCTCGATGCCGTTGGAGGCGTTGTCGGCGAACGCCAGGCTGACCGTGCCGGTGGGCGCGATGGAGAGCAGGTGGCTGTTGCGGATGCCGTGCGCGCGGATGTCCTGCTGGATGTCCTGCGGCAGGCGGCTGGCGAACGTGCCCTTGGCCAGGTAGCCGTCGGCCTTGAACTTGGGAAACGCTCCCTTTTCCTTGGCCAGCTCGATCGATGCGCGGTAGGCGCTGTCGCGCATGCATTCGGCGATGCGCACCGCCATGTCGCGCCCTTCCTGGCGGTCGTAGCGCAGGCCCAGCATTGCCAGCGTGTTGCCCATGCCGGTGAAGCCCACGCCGATGCGCCGCTTGGCGGCGGCCTCGGCCTTCTGCTGTTCCAGCGGCCAGTAGGTCACGTCCAGCACGTTGTCGAGCGCCCGCACCTGCGTGGCGACGACCTGCGCGAAGCGCTCGAAGTCGAAGCCGGCCTCGCCCGAGAAGCCGAAGGGGTGGCGCACGAAGCGCGTGAGGATGATGGGCCCGAGGTCGCAGCAGCCGTAGGACGGCAGCGGCTGCTCGCCGCAGGGATTGGTGGCGTTGATGCGCTCGGTGTAGCTCAGGTTGTTGTCGGTGTTGATGTGGTCGAGGAACAGGATGCCCGGCTCGGCGAAGTCGTAGGCCGAGTGCATGATCGTGTCCCAGAGGTCGCGCGCGCGCACCGTCTTGTAGACCCACTGTCCGTCGGCGCGCTGGCGCCCCCCGGCGCGCATGACCTCGGCGCCGGGCCGGGCCTTGTGCACCAGCTCCCAGGGGCCGTCGTTCTCGACCGCCTGCATGAAGGCATCGGGCACGCCCACCGAGACGTTGAAGTTGTTCCAGCGCCCCGGCGTGCGCTTGGCGGTGATGAAGTCGAGCACGTCCGGATGGTCGATGCGCAGCACCCCCATCTGCGCGCCGCGGCGCGCGCCCGCGCTCTCCACCGTGGAGCACGACTGGTCGAACACGTTGATGTAGGAGCAGGGGCCGGAGGCCATCGAGTGCGTGCCCTTGACCTCGGCGCCGCGCGGGCGGATGCGCGAAAAGTCGTAGCCCACGCCGCCGCCGCGGCGCATGGTCTCGGCCGCCTCGCGCAGGGCCTCGTAAATGCCGGGGAAACCTTCGTCGTCCACGCCCTGGATGCAGTCGCCCACGGGCTGCACGAAGCAGTTGATGAGCGTGGCCTGGATGGCCGTGCCCGCCGCGCTCATGATGCGGCCGGCACCGATCGCGCCGGCCTGCAGGTTCTCGCGAAAGCGCGCCTCCATCGCCTCGCGCACCTCGGGCTTTTCCACCGACGCGAGCGCGCGCGCCACGCGCGCGTAGAGCTCCTGCACCGTCTGCTCGCCATCCTTGAAATATTTTTCACTGAGCACGTCCAGGCTGATGGGCTGGACGCTCAGATGGGGGGCGAGATCGGTGGTTTCACGTTGCATGGCGAGGGGGCTCCGCTAAAGAGAGAACACCGGATGCGCCCGGCACCCCGATCAGGCGTGCGCGGGCCGTTTTCTTCCTCGATCCCTCGGAGAAACCGGCCCCGTGTCCTGGGGTTCGCCCTGCGCATCCAGCAAGACAGTTATCTGGTCAGGCCGCGCCCTCACACCGGGGCGCAACACCCTGCGATTCTGACACCGACTGCCCAAGTTTGTGTTTCACAATCCTGTAGCGGCCAGCCACCGGGCGCCAGTTCGCAACTCGGGTTATCCACGGATATTTGACGAAACACCGCGTTACGATTTGGCAGCGTCCGCCGTCCGGGTTTTCCCGGTGCCACCGCCTGCCGAAGCGCTACCAGATCACCTCGCGGCCCTGCGCGGCGCTGGTGCGCAGCATCTCGATGAACGGCGCCACGCGCTGGCGCAGCCAGACGCGCTCGCTGGGCTCCTGCGGCGCCTCGCCGGCATCGGCCTGCGCCGGGGCCTCGGCCGCCTGCTGCACCGCCTCTTCCTCGTCCACCGCCCGCTGCAGCGCGGCGATGGCCGCGGGGATCTGCTCGGCCGTGAGGATGCCGTGCGCGTCATCGGGCGCCTTGCCGATGATTTGCAGCACCCGGCGCCCCACGGGCTCCAGCATGATGAGGTCGGACGTGGCGCGTGATTTGAATTTGTACAGCATGGCGGGCAAGGCGCAAAAATGCCAGCTTACCGCGGACGGCCTTGCCCGCCGACGGCGGTCTGCTTCGCCGGATATGGCCTAATAGAGGGTTTCGTCCCTTCAACTCTTAGTACGAGCACCTCACCATGGGCAACAAAATCGTCACCGAAGCCGATCGCAAGCGCACTCCCCGCCCCACCCCCATGCCCGGCATGCCGCTGGTCAGGAACGGCGGCGGCCAGCACACGAGCCTGGAGCGCGGCTCGCACACCCACTACAAGAAGAACCCCGGCAAGCGCACGCACGCGGGCGGCTGAACGCCCCTGCGCCGCGCGGACCGGATCGCTCAGGGCGGCACGAACGCGGCGCGCGCCGCCTCGGCCCGCGCACGCACGGCGCAGCCCTCGACGTGGTCGTTGACCAGCCCCATCGCCTGCATGAAGGCGTACATCGTCGTCGGGCCGACGAAGGTGAAGCCGCGCCGCTTCAGGTCGCGCGAGAGGGCCTGCGAGGCGGGCGACTGGGTCATGGCGCGCAGCGCATCGGCCGTGATGCGCTCGGGGCGCGCCTGCGCGGCCTGCCCGGCGTAGCGCCAGACGTAGGCCGCGAGCGAGCCGAACTCGGCCCGCAGCACGAGGATCTGGCGCGCGTTGTGGATCGCCGACTCGATCTTGCCGCGGTGGCGCACGATGGCCGGGTTGGCCAGCAGCCGGCGCACCTCGGCCTCGCCGAAGCGCGCCAGTTCCTCGGCCTCGAAATTCGCCAGCGCGGCGCGAAACGCCTCGCGCTTGTTCAGGATGGTGAGCCAGCTCAGCCCCGCCTGGAAGCCTTCGAGGCACAGCTTCTCGAACAGGCGGCGCTCATCGGCGACGGGGTAGCCCCACTCCTCGTCGTGGTAGTGCCGGTAGGCCGGCGTGGCCGCGCACCAGGCGCAGCGCGCGTGGCCGTCGGCATCGCGGAACAGTCCCGCGGCGTCTCGTGTCTCAGGCATGGCGCGATTGTGCGCGACCCACCCCCATCCGCATGAAACGCCCGCTCGCCCGCCTGCTCCTGCTGCTGGGCTGCCTGCTGCTCAGCGGCTGCGCCAGCACCGCCTACTACTGGCAGTCGCTGCGCGGGCACTGGACGCTGCTGCGGGCGGCCCAGCCGATCGCGGACTGGATCGCCGACGCGCAGACGCCCGAGACGCTGCGCGAGCGCCTCGAACTGGCCCGGCAGGTGCGCCGCTTCGCCATCGAGGAGCTCGCGCTGCCCGACAACGCGAGCTACACGCGCTACGCCCGGCTGCACCGCAGCGCCGCCGTGTGGAACGTGGTGGCCGCGCCCCCGTTCTCCCTGCAGCTGCACACCTGGTGCTTTCCCATCGTCGGCTGCGTGGGCTACCGCGGCTATTTCCACGAGGCCGACGCCCGCGCCGAGGCCGCGCAGCTCTCGGCCGCCGGGCTGGAGGTGAGCGTCTACGGCGTGCCGGCGTACTCGACGCTGGGCTACAGCAACTGGCTGGGGGGCGATCCGCTGCTCTCCACCTGGATAGCGTGGCCGGAGGGCGACTTCGTGCGCCTCATGCTGCACGAGCTGGCGCACCAGAAGGTGTACGCCGCCGGGGACACCGCGTTCAACGAGTCCTACGCCACGGCCGTCGGGCGGCTGGGCACCGAGCGCTGGCTCGCCGGGCACGCCACGGCGGCGGCCCTGGCGGCCTACCAGGCCAGCGAAGCGCGGCGCGAAGCCTGGCGCCATCTCACGCGCACGACGCGCGAACGCCTGGCCGCGGTTTATGAACAAAAACCCGGTGAAACGCCCGACACGCAAGCGCTAGCCACTATGAAAAACAAAGTGATGGCGGACTTTCGCACCGACTACGCCCGGCTGCGCGGCCGCTGGGCGGCGCAGGGCAGCAGCGAGGCGCAGCTCCAGGCCCTGGACCGCTGGGTGCGCGAAGCCAACAACGCGAGCTTCGGCGCCCAGGGCGCGTACGACGACCTCGTGCCGGCCTTCGCCGCGCTCTTCGAGCAGCAGGGGCGCGACTGGCCGCGTTTTCACGCCGCCGTGGCGCAACTGGCCGCGCTGCCCAGGGACGAGCGCGAGGCGCGGCTGCAGGCGCTGATGCCCGTCACTCGCGCAGCGAGGTGATCAGGTCGATGTACTGCTGCCTGGCCGCGTCGCCCGCCGTGCCCTTGAGCTTGGTCCACGCATCCCACTTGGCGCGTGCCACGAGGTCGGTGAGGCTGGGCTTCTTCTCGGCGTTGTCGCCCTCGGTCGCCTGTTTGTAGAGCGCGTAAATCTTCAGCAGCGTCGCGTTGTCCGGGCGCTCGCTGAGCAGCTTGGAACTGGCGACGGCGGCTTCGAACAGGGCATTCAGGTCGGACATCAAAGACTCCCGTGGGGAAACCGGCGATCTTAATGATCCCTGCGGCTTGTCGTTCGTTTCCGCATGCGTCGTTCGCGTGGGACTGCAAACCTTTGCAAGGCTGCGCAAACCCCCTGTAAAGCTGCGTAAATAGGCGGGGTGGCACCGGCTTCATCGCGCTCATGCGAATGCAAAAGACGTTCAATCTGGCGGCTCCTTCACTTTTCAAGGAAACCATCATGAGCAGCATCAGTGCGCTCACCAGCTATCCCGTTTACGGCACCTCGCCGAACCAGCCGCTGCAGCCGCCAGGCACGGACACCGACGGCGCGCGCGCCGATGGCACCCAGCACGTGCACCACGGCGGCAGGCACCGCCACGGCGGCGGCCAGATGCAGCAGGCGCTGGCCCAGGCGCTGCAGAGCCTGGGGCTGGCCCCCACCCAGGGCAGCACACCGGCCAGCGGCCCGGGCAACACGTCGGGGCAGGCCAGCGATCCGGACGGCGACAACGACGGCGCCAGCACGGAGCGCACCCTCCGCAAGGACATGCACCAGTTCATGCACAGCCTGTACGAGGCCGTCAAATCCGAAAACCCCGGCACCTCCACCTCCACCGCCTCCGCCGGCGCGTCGGGCGATGCCGGCAGCCCGAAGGCGAATTTCAGCGCCGGGCTCTCCGCCCTGATCAGCCAGGCCAGCAGCGGCAACGCGCCGGCCGGCCTGCAGGATGCCTTCAACAAGCTGACCAGCGACCTGCAGGCCCAAAGCCCAAGCGGCAGCAGCAGCGACGCCAGCACCAGCAGCACGGGCGCCGCCCAGCCCGTCACCCTGCAGGACCTGCTGAGCCAGATCCAGCAGAACCTGGGCTATGCGAACGCCAGCCCGGGGGCGACCGACAACATCCTCAACACCAAGGTCTGACCCAGCGCCTGTTCACGCGGGCAGCCGGCCCAGGATCAGCGGCCCGACCTTGAACACGCCGCTGGCCCGCGCGCAGGGCGCCCCATCGGCCGTGACCAGCGCCTGCACGAAGGCCAGCGAGCGCGTGCTGCGCAAGAGCTGCCCGCCGCCCTCGACCCAGCAGCCGAGGGGTGCGGGCGCGAGGTAGTCGAGCTGCAGGTTCACGGTGGGCAGGAAGTGCGCGCGCAGGGCCGGGCTCTGGTGGTGCGCCACCAGCGCCAGCAGCATGTCGCAGAAGCTCGCCATCATGCCGCCGTGCAGGTTGGCCATGGGGTTCACGTGCCGCTGCTCGACACGCAGGCCCAGCGCCACCCCGCCATCGCGCCGGCGCACGAACAGCGGCCCGTTGACGGCCATGAAGTCGCCGCCCATCTCGAAGGCTTCGAACCCCTCGGGCACCGTGCCCGGCCCCGGGGCGCTCACGGCGACGTCTCCTGCCGCACTTCCCGCTGGAAGTCGGCCCCCTGCAGGCCTTCCAGGCCGGGGTAGAGCCGCCGGAAATCGGCGCGCAGCTCGGCCTGCGGCAGGTCGTCGAAGCTGCCGCGCTGGTGCAGGTACTCCATGTGCCGGTGGCCCGTCTTGTCGAAGGCGTGGTAGAGCGAATCGTGCACGCCGTCGAATTCGAGCGGCAGCAGGCCGAAGCGCTCGCACAGCTCGATGTTGAACGCCGGCGTGGCCTTGCGCCAGGCGCCATCCAGCCACAGCTCGGTGTAGCCGTGCCAGTAGAAGGTGTCGGTCTGCATGGCGCGGCGCATGCGCTCGGTGCTCAGGTGGTTGCGCACGTCGGCGAAACCCAGGCGCGCCGGGATGCCCGCGGCGCGCGCCGCCGCCGCCAGCAGCACCGCCTTGGGCACGCACCAGCCGTAGCCATTGGCCAGCGCGGTGCTCGCGCGCAGGCCTTCGAGGCTCAGGTCGATGCGGTAGGGGTCGTAGCGCAGGCCGTCGCGCACCGCGAGGTAGAGCGCGACGGCGCGCTCGCGCTCGTCCCCGCCCTGCGCATGCCGGGCCGCGAAGGCGGCGACGGCCGGGTGGTCGCTGTCGATCGCGGCGGTGGGCCGCAGGTGGTCGGGGCGGGGGGCGTCTTGCTGCATGCCCGCACCTTACCGCAGCCGGGGGGAATTTTCCCGGACAATGGCGACAGCAGGCGAGGCGCAGGCACCTTGAAGACCCCAACGTATTTCAGCAACGCAGCCCGGCGGCGGTGGACGGCCGCCGTCTGCGCCTGCGCCTGGCTGCTGTACGTGGTGGCGCTCGGGTTCGCGCCCCTGCCGTCGCTGGCGCAGCCGGGCACCCCGCCGTGGGCCGGCGACGTGTGCTCGCAAAGCCACGCCGCGCCCCAGGCGCCGGGGCCCGGTCAACCGCCCTGCCCGCACGCCCTCTGCTGCCTGCCGGGCGGCGCCGCGCACGATGGCGCGCTGG
>OFJB01000399.1_pt1 | contig 21755 bp, 22 predicted proteins | sample 1775081 | NCBI WGS metagenome assembly OFJB01 (sample SAMN08195771, study PRJEB24354) | sludge metagenome | isolation source: initial sludge from phenol fed wastewater aerobic bioreactor | place: India: Nagpur | collected 2016-06-05
TGGTTTTTCCCTCTCTTTCATCTTCAAGAGAATACCACTACCTTATCTTTTCTGTACAGTTTAGTGTAGCCAATCCATAATTGTAGATAGTTATTCCATTGATTATTCTCTTTCGAGATTAGGAGGCTGTGTATGTGGCTCTTTGATATTCCAAAGAACTATTCAAATATGATTGAAAAGGTATCCAAGTGTGTTTTCTTCGTTTCTTTATTAGGTCTATTCATTTTAACAGGTGTAAGCAGCTCATTCGCTGGATTTATGAAGAAATGTTCGTTTGGCGTTGAATATGAATTATTCGGAATTAAACTATACATGGCATTGTTATACATTCCTCTAATCATTAGCGTCCTAGAAAACGCAATTCAACTTCATGATATATTTCAGAAACCACTAAAAATCAGGGAGACTTTTGACCGAAAGATCATCATTGCAGCCTTCCTAAACAAATTTGAAATAGAGTATACTAATCAAACCCTAAAAGGCAAGAAGATATATAATGCCGTAATGTATGACGTTTTCTATAAGTATGCGAGTTCGACAAATCCTAAGATCGATGCACATGTAATTGAACTCGCACTCGGAACGTGGTGCTGGTTTTGGATAGTCTTTGACACAGAAATTCTTTTTCTTGTACTTGGTTTCATGTTTGTCATACTAAATGGATCAAGACAAACAATTGGGTTATATGTAATTGGTAATATTGCTCTAGTAGGGTTAATGCTCTTGCTAATTTTTCGAGCCGCAGTTCGCTCGAGAAGCGAAGTAAATGCAATTTTAAAGACAGATGAGTATGAGAAAATAAAGGAAACAATAACAAGTGCATTATGATGTTTGTGGCCATATTATTAGATCAGAATATGCAGCAAAAACAACGATGTGTCCTAATAAAATTGTTGCTAAGTATATTTGTTCTATTCCATCAGGTGCAATGGTACTAGACTATGGGTGCGGCAAATTAAGGCATACAATACTTGCATCGTCAAATGACAGAATTGTCATAGGTATTGACTCAAAAAGACAACTATCGTTGAAACAAACAATACAGGGTCAAAGTTGTACTATTGTATCTTATGCTGAGAGAAATTTACCAAACGTAAAGATCTATGATTTGGAAGACGTTCGGTGGCGCACTTCGCAGTATGACAGAATACTATGTAATAATGTTTTGTCTGCAATACCTTATGTTCAAGATCGATATATTGTTTTAGAGAATATTCAAAGACAATTACATTGTGATGGTGAAGCGCTCATATCCGTACAATATAGGAATTCTTACTTCAAACAGTATCATGAAAGAACTGATATTCAACAATATCAAGATGGCTGGATAATACCACTAAAGCACTATTTTACTTTCTATGGAATTATTATGCCCGCAGATCTTGAAAAAATGTTTGAAGATGTTGGACTAGAAACCATCAGTAGTCAGAAAAAAGACGGAAGTGTCTATTTTATTGTAAAGCGGAGAAATCGCTAACCAATCCATAAAATTGAAATCCCACAAAACGACTTTCGGGTCGTTTTTTTGTGCCTATTTTTTCCTAGGGAGGTGATTCATTGGCATCCGATTTCGGACTCAAGATTGGGATTGAGGGCGAGAAAGAGTTCAAGAAGGCCCTCTCCGAGATCAACCAATCATTCAAAGTGCTCGGGAGCGAGATGAACCTCGTCACCTCCCAGTTCGACAAGCAGGACAAATCGGTCGGCGCTCTGACCGCCCGAAATCAAGTCCTGCGAAAAGAGATCGACGCTCAAAAAGAAAAGGTCGAAACCCTCGAAGCCGCGTTGCAGAACGCGGCTTCTTCTTTTGGGGAGAACGATAAGCGCACCCAAGCATGGCAGGTGCAGCTCAATAACGCAAAGGCCACTCTCAACGGTATGGAGCGGGAGTTAGGCGCGAACGAAAACGCGCTGGAAAGCGCGGCGGACGATCTGAATTCTGCCGGTAAGCAGGCGGACAAGTTCGGAGGCGAGATCAAACAGTCCGCCGATCAGGCGGACGACGCGGGCGGGAGGTTCGATAAGCTCGGTTCGGTTGTAAAGGGCATCGGCGTCGCTCTCGGCGCTGCCATGGCGGCGATCGGTACGGCGGCGGTTGCGGCGGGTAAAGCGCTGGTCGATATGACCGTCAATACCTCTGCATATGCGGATGAGATGCTGACGCAAAGCTCTGTTACCGGTATGAGCGTGGAGCGGTTGCAGGCGTATTCGTATGCCGCAGATCTCGTAGATGTGTCTATGGAAACCCTGACCGGCTCTATGGCGAAGAACGTGAAATCCATGTCCAACACAGCTGGTGGAAGTGAGAAGTTCGCCGAGGCATATGATCGACTTGGCGTTTCCGTGACGAACGCGGACGGATCACTTCGCGACAGCGAGGACGTCTACTGGGACGCCATCGACGCGCTAGGGCAGGTATCGAACGAAACCGAACGCGACGCGCTGGCCATGCAGCTCTTTGGGAAGAGCGCGCAGGATTTGAATCCGCTGATAGACAAGGGCAGCGAGGGCATCGCGGCGCTGACGGATGAGGCGAAGCGCATGGGCGCGGTGCTGAGCGAGGAAACACTTGAAAAGTTCGGCGCGTTCGATGACTCTGTGCAGCGACTCAAACATGGCTCGGAAGCTGCGCAGCGGGTGATGGGCACGGTGCTGCTCCCGCAACTGCAGACGCTCGCGGACGATGGAGTTTCACTGCTCGGTGACTTCACTTCGGGCCTTGTTGAGGCGGGCGGTGACTTTAATAAGATCACCGTCGTGCTCGGTGAAACGGTCGGTGGAATCGCAAACATGATTCTCGGCAGTCTGCCGCAGTTTGTACAGGTTGGCATGAGCATAGTGAGCGCGATCGGCGGCGCACTGGCGGCGAATCTACCGACGCTGATTTCTGCCGCTTCGAGTATCGTCATGACGCTGCTACAGGGTGTGATCACGGCACTTCCGCAGTTCACGGACGGCGCGGTGCAGTTGATCACGACTCTCACACAGGGGATCGTCGACATGCTGCCAGCGTTGGTCGAGGCCGCGATTCAAATGATCGCGTCGCTCGTACAGGGCATTGGCGACGCGCTGCCGACGTTGATTCCCGCGATCATAGAGGCGGTGTTGCTGATCTGTGAAACACTGTTCGACAACATGGACAAGATTTTGGAGGCGGCGTTTTCGATCGTGAAAGGCTTAGCGGAGGGTATCATCCGAGCGCTACCCAAGCTAATCGATGCGTTACCGAAACTCATTACGGGGATCATCAACTTCTTCATGAACAATCTCCCAACCCTAATGGCTATGGGTATCGAATTTACGGTTCAGCTTGCGATCGGCCTGATCAAGGCTCTCCCGCAACTGATCGCGGCGCTGCCGCAGATCGTCTCCGCGATTTTGAACGGGTTCGGATCGTCGGTGTCTTCCATTGTGGAGATCGGCAAGAACATCGTCAGCGGTCTTTGGGAAGGTATCAAAAGCATGGCCTCTTGGCTGGCAAGCAAGGTGCGAGACTTTTTCTCCAACATCGTGAAAAGCGCGAAGAGAGCGCTTGGCATCGCGTCGCCTTCCAAAGTGTTCGCCGGAATCGGTGAAAACATGGGGCAGGGCGTAGGCGTTGGGTTCACAGACGCCATGGAGGACGTGAACAAAGAGATCCAGAACGCGATTCCGACCAGTGTTGACGTCGGTGCGATCGATATACTAACGAACCTGCCGAACAGAGTTAGTTTCGGAGGCACGAGTGACTTGCTTTCCCAGAAGTTAGACGTACTAATCGGAGAAGTGCGGCGGTATCTGCCACAACTCGCCGGGATGCAGCTGGTCGCGGATACGGGTGCAACCATCGGCTGGCTTGCGCCGGCCATGGATGATGCGCTGGGCGCGATTCGCAGAAGAAAGGAACGGCTGACGTGAGCGATATTCGATTCGGAACGAAGTGGGCGCACGCAGACTACGGTTTGATTGTCGCGCCCTACGCCATCCCCATGCCGGAACCGCAGATGAACTTCGTCGAGATCCCCGGGCGCGACGGCGCTCTCGATCTGTCGGAAGCGTTCGGTACGGTGCGATACACCGACAGGATCATCCCGCTCACGTTATATGCCCGCGCACCATTCGACACATCGATTTCCGCATTTGCGGCGGATGTGCACGGACGACGTATGAATGTAATCTTTGACCGAGACCCGACCTACTATTACGACGCGCGGATGACCATTGAGGACGTGGAACGGCACGCCGGGTACTGCGAACTGTCGCTGGAATGCCGCGCGAAACCATACAAGTTGGAGCACTTCGAGACTGCGATCACGGTTCTTCCAACGGGTAGCGCAACCGTGACGCTAACGAACACGCGCATGCCGGTCGTGCCGGTGATCACAGTTTCCGCCGGAATGACGCTCACGTTCACGCTTTTAGGGAAGGACTCTACCGTCAACCTTTCGGCGGGCACGCACTTTATTCCATCTCTTGTGCTCATGGAGGGCGACACGGAGATTGGGATAACTGGGACGGGGCGAATCACGTTCACCTACCGGAAAGGAGCGCTCTGATGTACCGCATACTCTGCGATTCGTATGTGCTCTACGATCCGCGTTTGCCGGATTTGTTCGTGCTCGAGCCAGACCTGACGCAAAAGAAGAACGAGCCGGGCGACTTGACATTCACAATTCCAAAGGAACATCCGCACTACGGCGTGCTGGAAAAGCTCAAGAGCCGTATCAAGGTCTATCGGGATGACACCCTGATCTGGATGGGGCGCGCGATCGAAGACGAGCGCGATCTGTACGAAAATCGCAAGGTAGTTGTGGAAGGAGTGCTGGCATTTCTTCTGGACAGCACCCTTCGCCCTTTTACCATGGATGGTACAGCTGCGGAGGTTTGGACGTATATCCTAACTCAACACAACGCGCAGGTTAATGCGAATCAGCGGTTTGTCTTAGGGAACTGCAATCTTGCAGGTTCGGTCGGCGTCGCGACGAAGGATTACCTCTCGGCATGGCAGAATATGAAAACCAGCCTGCTTGACCCACTCGGTGGCTACTTGATTGTTCGTTTCGACGAAAACGAGAATCCAATTCTGGATTATCTCGCCGATGTGCCGCATACGTCAACCCAACGGATCGAATTCGGCGAGAACCTGATCGACCTTGTGCTGCGCAAGAGCGCGTCCGAGACCTACACCGCCTGCATACCGCTCGGCGCGGCGATGCGGGATATCGACCCGGAATCGGAGAGCGATGCACGGCTGACGATCGAGAGCGTGAACGAAGGGCAGGATTTCCTGAACGATTCGGCGCTTGCGTCGGAATATGGCGTGATCTTCGCGCCGTCCGGCCTGACCACGTGGGATGCGATCACCGATCCGACGATCCTCATGAACCGGGGTCGCGATTGGCTGAACGGAACCGGCGCGCGATTCAAACAGACGATCAAGCTCTCGGCGGTTGACCTGCACAATGCCGACGCTAATGTGGAATCGTTCCGGTTTCTGGACAAAGTAGTCGTCTCATGCGGCGCGCTCTGCCCGGAAGAGACATATGTACTGTCCGAGCTGACGATCCCGCTGAAAAATCCCGCAAGCACCAACATCGTGCTCGGGGATTCGCGCCCGTCGTTGATCGGTGAGGAGATTCGGCAGAATGCGTCGGTCAATAACCGAGTTACCTCGATCGAGGCAGACTATACCACGCATGGTGAAATCAAAGAGATCGTGCAGGAACAGATGACCCAGAACACATCGATTCTGCAATCCGCGCAGCAGATTATTATGATTGCGCTGGAGGACTATGTCCGGACGCAAGACTTCATCGCGCTGCAGAATACGGTTCAGACCTCGTTCTCCATTATGGCGGGGACGATCGAAGCGAACTTTACTGAGACGGCAAGCCGCATTTCAACACTGAATGGTGAAACGTCGCAGCAGTTCGAGTCGGTGCGCAGTTTCATTCGGTTGATTTCATCCGGCATTGTGATCGGAAAGAGCACGTCCGCAATCAAGCTGAAGCTGGAAAACGATGTGCTTTATTTCTTCTCCGGCAGCGAGGATAGCGTTACCACCGATAGCGCGATCGCCTATTTCTCTTCCGGCAAGCTGTACGTCAACGACGTGCAGGTGCTTTCTTCGCTGCGAATCGGCGGATATGCATGGGTGCCCGAGATCGGCAATTTGAACTTTAAAAAGATCGCGGGGTGAGACAATGGCAAATTGGCCTTATGAGTCGATTCATGACGGATACACGATCGTCAACGGTTCTCTTTCTGGAACCGCGGCAAGCAAGGTTTCCTGTTGGCTGGAATACAAGATCGTTTCGCAGTCTGTTGCTAACAACACGTCTACCATCCGATTCTATGTGTTTCTGGCGACCTCGGGCAACACCTCGCAGTTCGATGTCTATTGCAATAACATCGATTCAAATGCGCGCGGCGCGATGAGCGTATCGGTCGATGGAAGCTCCGTGTACAACCGTATCGGGAGAGGCTTCGCGATCTCGCGGATTCCTTACCGCAACGAGTATATTACGCAGTATCAGGAGCCATATGATACGGCGCTGGGCTACCAATACCTCATGATCCTAACCGATAACGCGAGCACAGAGAGCGAAGCATATGGCGAATGTACGGTCACCCACAACTCGGATGGAACAAAGCAGATCACCTTGGCTTTTACAGCGAATTGCACCTACTCCGCATCGATTGGAACGGCAAACGGCAGCGTTGTCCTATCGTTGCCGGCGATCCCACGCATTACGACGCCCATCAACTCAGCCGTCACGCTCGGCAGCGCAGCAACGATCACGCTGACGCCGGCGTCGAGCGCGTTTCTGCATACCCTTCGGGCGAAGTTTGGCTCGCGCGCGGAGACGACGATCGCATCGCAAACCGCTGCAACAAGCATTTCGTGGACGCCGTCGCTCGACGAGGCCAACGCCGCGCCGAATGCGACGAATGTCGCTGGGACGCTCTATTGCGACACATACTCCAATGGGGTTCTTCTCGGCACAACACAGGTGAGCATATCCGCCACGATTCCGGCAAGCGTCGTACCAACCGGCACGCTTTCCTTATCGGAGTCAGAGGCTGAGCTGGTAACACAGTTTGCGTGTTATGTGCAGCACAAGAGCAAGCTCAACGTCAGCATATCCGCCGCGGGGGTCTACGGCTCATCCATCTCCACGATCTCGACCACGGTCAACGGGGCGACGTATTCGGGGAACACCTTCACGACGAACGAACTAGCCACAGTCGGATCGAATACGATCCGCGTGACGGTGACGGACAGCCGGGGACGAACTACGGTGTTGACTGGAACTTTTGAGGTTGTGGCATATGACTCGCCCTCGGTGCAGACCGTTTCAGTCTTTCGGTGCGATGCAGCAGGCAACGCCAGTAACACAGGAACATATGTCATGGTAGCGGTGACTGGCGCGATATCCATTGTAAATAGCAAGAACACCCGCGTACTCAAGATTGGGTATAAGCGCAAAAGCGAAACGTATTATACGGATACGACATTCACGCTTTCTGCGTATGCGGTCAACGGCAATTATCGCATCGGCGGAAGCCTATCGAACCAGTACACCTATGATATCCGAGTGACGCGCGGCGACTATTTCGGTGAAGCGTACGGGTACACTGACCTGAGCACGGCGGAAGTCATTCTATCCGTGCGCAGCACCGGCCTAGGACTCGCGGTTGGTAAGGTCGCCGAAGAGGACAGCTTCGACGTCGGCTGGCCGGCGCGGTTTCGCGAAAACGTGCAGTTTGACGATGCGGTAACGTTTTCGAGCGCTCTTTGGCTTGCGAACCTGATCTTCCCGGTGGGAAGCATCCGCATGACGGTTTCCGCCGCGGATGAAAGCGCGTTCCTTGGAGGCACCTGGGTGCGTTGGGGAACGGGTAGAGTGCCGGTGGGCGTAAATACTTCCAATACGAACTTCAACACTGTGGAGAAAACAGGCGGTGCGAACACGCACACACTGGCGACAGCGGAGTTGCCGTCGCACAATCACTCATTTAGCGGCTCCGTGACGGTGAACGCCAACGGCGCGCATACCCATCAGGCATCGGCTGGGTCGTATAAGGTCGGAAGTGGATCGACCTCTGTCTACTACTATTTGACCAATGGTGGCACAACAAGTCCACAATCGACAGGTTCCGGCGGGTCTCATGATCATACGGGTTCCGTTTCTGGCTCGGTTGGCAGTAACGGTAGCGGCGCAGCACACAACAACCTGCAGCCTTACATCACCTGCTATTTCTGGAAGAGAACCGCATAAGGCGAATAAATTGGGCATTCCTCTCGGAGTGCCCAAAATAGCGAAAGGCACTCAGCCGGGGGGAAGAGTGCCTTTCTAATTTGCATGGTAAATATTGTTAGGGATTGGGACATACCCGGGTAGGTAGGTTGTGTATACCATGCAAGCTTATTGTACTTGCATCATAACAGATTTTTGAAAGAAATACCATGAAAAAACCATGAGATATTTCACTTTGAAATGGAGAAAACATATGGAATTTTCACGCAATTTGAGAAAGGGCACGTCTGGCGAGGACGTGCTTTTTTGTAAGCAAAAGCTCTTGGAGCTTGGGTTCTATGGCGACCATATTACGACGGTTACCAGGAAGACGTTCGGCGCGGACACTTTGGAAGCCGTGAAGCGGTTTCAAGCCCAAGCTGCGCTGACTGTTGACGGAGTGATTGGGAAAGAGACGTGGGCGGCTCTAATTGACGGCACGATTACGGAGACGGAGCCAATCACGAAACCGGCTGTAGCAGATAAGGCGAAAGCGATCTGTGCTTTGGCACTGACGCGAATCGGGGACCTTTATGTCTGGGGCGCATCCGCCTTAACCGATCTTTCTGACGCCAAGATCAAGGTAATGGACGACGAGTTCGCACGCGCGATCACGTTTCGCGAAAGTCAGTATAAAGCAGGATTCGCCGACCTCATGGCACATGACTGCTCTGGCTTTCTTTCCTGGCTCATGCGTCACACTGGCATTTGGGACGATCGAAAGAACTGCGACGGGCTTTGGGCGCTTTGCGACGTGGTCGCGCGCAATGAACTGATCACCGGCGACTTCCTGTTCCGAAACAGCACGACGAATGCCAACGATGAAACGCATGTGGGTCTTTATCTGGGCCGTGGCATGGTCATCCACGCGAAAGGGCGTGACGTAGGTGTCGTTGTGGAGGGAATCAATCAAGGTGGAAGCGGGTATTGGCATAAGTGCGGCCGCTGCAAGCTTCTTTATAAATAGAACGGAGAGGAACGGATATGGAATACATCGGTGAGATCATATCGGGCGTGTTCGCCCTGCTAGTCGTATGGCTTCAGGTGCGTATGACGCGCGATCGAAAACAGACGGAGAAACGCGCCGCTATTCGCGCAAAGGAATCCAAGCTCGCCATGAAGATGCAGGATGCGAGCCTGTCTCTTTCGCTTGCGACCTGTATCGCCGTAGAGCGTGGTGAAATGAATGGTGAAATGAAGACCGCGCGCGACAAAGCGAAAACCGCGCAAGAAGAATACGAAGATTTCGTTCGCGAGATTGCGTCGGAGCAAGCTACTCTTGTGTAGTTGATGACCGTTATTTATTCTTCTATGAGAAGTTAGAGTATATAGGACTGATTTCTTCCATTTCTCTTGCAGAAATACAGGGCGTCATCGGCGCGTTTTGTTAATGTTTCAGGAGTGTCGCCAGCTTTAATGATAGATGCGCCAGCTGATATAGTGATTTTGATATTCTTGCCTGCACGAGATAATTCGGAGGCTTCGACCAACGCGCGAATCTTCTCAGCTATCATGCGAAGATCGGCAGCATCGTTACAATGCACAATAGCTAGGAATTCTTCTCCACCCCAACGACCGATAAAGTCACTGCTGCGCAGCGCGTTCTTAAAAGTTCCGCTCGCCATTTTTAAGACGGCGTCACCTACATCGTGGCCGTATTCGTCATTCACATATTTGAAATGGTCAAGATCAAGCATAATGACAGCAAATTGTAGATTAAAGTCCTCGAAATCACGAATCTGATTCGACAAATAGTTATCTATGAAACGCCTGTTCGGCAATCCGGTTAACGGATCATACAATGCCAGCTTTTCTAATTCTTTGTTCGGAATGATAGATCGATGGATATCTGCTTCAGGGATAAATGCTTCAACTACACCAATAAGTTCGCCATCGATAATCATGGGAATTGCCCGAATACTAACTGCGACTCGATGGCCGCGCTTATGTCGTAGAAAAGCGTGTTTGCTGACCGGCAATGCGCTATTCATTGCTTCACTCAAAGGACAACTGCTGAAACAAAGTACATTCCCTTTCTCGTCAATATGGTTGAGAAGTCCATCTGCGCATTTCCTACCGATCACCTCCTCGGCTGAATATCCGGCGATAGCTTCAGCTCCTGCGTTCCAGTAAGTAATGGTACGCGTAAGGTCAACACAATAAACGCCTTCATGAAATCCATCCATTATGTGTTTAAAAAAAGAATCATAGAATTCCATCGTCGCATTCCTTCCCACTAATAAGCTGTATGCAAGCTATAAATATATTATAACAAGTTATTGCCGTACTGAACCACTGCCGAGAAAAAATTTTAGCTTCAGTCGGAAGTTAAACTTCCGGCATTTCTTTTTACATAAAAATACAAGGAGGAAATTAAAATGAGGAAGAAACTGACTATGGTACTTGTCGCACTTATACTGCTCGCGCTTCCCACCGTCGCGCTGGCGGATACGGGCGGCACGAACGCCACCGACATCCTGATTGAGAACGCCGTGAACATCACTGCGGCGTTTTTTATTGCACTGATCGGCGCGTTTGGTGCATGGCTGACCGCGAAGCTTGGCAAGGCAACGCAACTGGACACCGTGAACCATGCGCAGCAGGAGCTGATTAAGCTCGCACAAATCACAGTCGGTGAGCTCAAACAAACTGTGGTTGATGGCATGAAGGCCGCGAGCAAGGACGGTAAACTGACTACGGATGAGATCGCAAAGCTTGGACAACTGCTCTACGAGAAGACCACTGCGAAGCTCTCCGCTTCGGCGATGGATGTGCTGACTGCCGCGCAAGTCGATATCTCTGCGCTCATCACCGGCACGGCGGAGCACCTAATCGGTCAAATGAAGGAGGATTAGTCCATGGAGGAACATGGAGCGGTTCTCCGTTTGCCGCGTATGAGAACGCTAACGGAAGCGTACGCCTGCATAAAAGAAGCGGATCCAGAGACCGCGTTTACTGCCAACTATGTGCGCTGTCTGATTGTTTCGGGCGCAATACCGCGAATGAAGTGCGGCAAGAAGTATCTGGTCGACGTTGATTTGCTCATTGAGCACCTGAGAAAAGTTGCTCAGGGTAACGCCTGATACTTCTTCGGCAAACATCAAAAATAAGACTTGATAGTCGGTTCGACTAGAGCGAACATACAGACTACGAAACGAAGGGAGGATGCAAAGTGGCAACTATACTAGAACGAAACGGCGGCTACATGATCATGGTCAGCGAGGGGTACGGCCTCAATGGACGGCAAAAACGCAAAACCATGACTTGGAGACCCGATCCCGGCATGACTAAGCGGCAGATCAAGGAAGAACTGAACACACAAGCAGTGCTGTTCGAACGCAGAGTGCGCACGGGTCAGGTGCTGGATGGACATGTGACGTTTGCGGAGTTCGTAGAACGTTGGAAACGCGATTACGCTGAGCCGAACTTAGCGCCTAAGACGTTTGTTCGATATGAGGAGTTGCTTAGACGCATCCTCCCAGCGATTGGGTATATCCGGTTGGACAAGCTCCAACCACATCACCTGATGGCGTTTTACGCCAGTTTACAAAATATGGAAAATCAAAGCGGGGTGTCGTTCAAAGCGACACCCCGCTTGCTTTCTGTGTTCGAAAAATCCGGCTTGACACGACAGGCATTGGCGGACGAAGCAGAGTGCCATGTGAACACGATATACCGCCTCATTCGGGGGCAAGGTGTAGACATTCGCATTGCGCAGGAAGCGTGCGACATACTCGGGATTTCATTCGAAGAGGGCGTAGAAACGACTAAACCCGTGCACCAACTGGCTGGAAAGACGATTAACCATCATCACCGGCTGATCTCGTCAATCCTTAACCAAGCGGTGTTCTGGCAGGTAATTCCAGACAATCCTACACGACGCGTGAAGCCGCCGAAAGTCGAACGCAAGGAAGCGAAATACCTTGATGAAGAGCAGACCGCGACACTCCTACGTTTGTTGGATAAAGAACCGTACCAGAATCAGGTGATGATCCGGTTCTTCCTTCTCAGTGGTGTACGGCGCGGAGAGCTTTGCGGGCTGGAGTGGAAGGACATCGACTTCAAAAACAACATGATTACGATTTGCCGGACGTCGCAATACCTTCCAGGGAAGGGTATCTTTACGAAGGGTACGAAAACGGATTCCTCCGTTCGCACGATCAAGCTGCCGGAACAGGCATTCGAGATGCTAAAGGAGCACCGCAAATGGCAACGCAAAAAGCGAATCGCTTTGGGCGATCGATGGGTTGACAGCGACCGGATTTTTGCTCAGGATGACGGAACACCTGTTCACCCGGATAGCATCACGGGTTGGTTCCACGATTTCATCTCGCGGACCGATCTGCCACAGATCTCGATTCACTCCTTGAGGCATACGAACATCACGCTCTTGCTTGCATCAGGGATTCCGCTGAAGACGGTGAGTTATCGAGCAGGGCATGCGCAGACGTCGACGACAGCGAACATCTACTCGCATGCTATCAGAACGGCGGATGAAAAGGCGGCAGAAGTGTTGGAGAATATCGTCAAACAAAGCGAATACACTCGTTGACTTCCTTAACCTTAGAATCTAGAATTATATTATGTGAATCCCACATAACCAGAATATTCGTAAAAACTTGTGCAAAGAAGTACGAGAAGAATCAAATTGTGTCGGCAGTTGACACGGGAGTCCAGATATAAGTCGTAGTGTTTTCGCTTGCGAGGCTCTTCTTGGAAAATATGGAGGGTTAACATGATGGACAAGTTAGTCAAAAGCGAAGTATACCGGTTCCTTTTTGAAAACAGCAATGATGCTCTTTTGTTAACCAACCCGGATGGACATGTATACCGCGCGAATCCGGCTGCGTGCGAAATGTTTCAACGATCGGAAGAAGAGATATGCACTTTGGGACGATCCGGTTTGGTTGATTTGTCAGATTCCAGATTGGCACCTGCGCTAGAGGAGCGTGCAACGAAAGGCAGAGTTCGGGCAGAATTGAATTTCATCAGGAAAGATAGCAGCGTTTTTCCAACGGAATGTGCCTCCGCTATCTTCCAAGATGAGATCGGAGATATTTGGACCGTAATTATTCTTCGTGATATGACATCAATCAAAGCTGCCGAGGATGCTTCCCGCAGAGCACAGGAAGAATCGAACTATTTTGCAATGTATGACTACCTGACGGGAACACTGAATCGCCGCGCCTTTATGAGCAAGCTTCATGAAGAGCTATCTCGTTCCAGACGTGAAGCCGATCCTTTCAGCATTTTATTGTTAGACATCGACCATTTTGAAAGGATCAACGACACTATGAGCCATGCTTGCGGTGACGAAGTATTAAAAACTGTGGCATCGCTGCTAGGTGAAAAACTAAGACCATACGACACTTTGGGAAGATATGGCGGAGATGAATTTATCATTCTGTTACCCAAGACAACGAAGCAGATAGCGCAGGAAATCGGAGAACGTCTTCGGTTTCATATTGTTAGCAGCCGAATGAAGTGCGATCATATCCCGATTTCGGTATCGATCAGCGTTGGATTGGCTTGCTGCGACAATGCTCCCGATGAAGAAGTCGATGCGCTGATCAAGCGAGCGGATAAGAATCTCTATTTAGCGAAACAAAAGCGCAACACAGTTTTTGGGCTGTGATTTCATTGATTGTTAGGAATAATACGAAAATAAAAAACAATAGTAAAGGAGAGTAAGAGCAATGGTTGAAGAGGCGTTCCAGCTATCAAGAGGCGATGAGAAAGCAATCGAACGAGTGGTTCAAGATGAAAACATACATTACCTGCACATGGTGTTCCGACAGAACGAAGGACTTCCGGAGCACTATTCCAATTCAAATGTATATATGACTATCCTCCGGGGACAACTATCAATTCAACTCAACGATCAGGATGTTCACATGTACGGCGCCGGGAGTCTCCTCAAAATTCCGTATCAGACGAAAATGAATGTGAAAAATCTGCACACAGATACTTTAGAACTGATCATCGTGAAAGCACCCGCCCCAAAGAACTAAGGATGTCGGATGATATCATTAAAATTAAATTGGAGGTAACGGTATGGGCAAAGCGACTCAAGATCTCCGGAATGAGCATGACGCAATTCTATTTGTTCTGCAAATTCTTGACAAAATGATGCAATCGAAAGAACAAAGCAAAGAAACCATGCTTCAATATTATGGAGAGTTCGTTTACTTTCTCCAAATTTTCGCGGATAAATGTCATCATGGGAAAGAGGAACTCTATCTGTTTCAAGAAATGGTTCGACAGGGTATCGCGAACGAAGGAGGTCCTATTGGCGTTATGCTGGAAGAACATGTGCGCGGCAGGGGATATATTGCGCATATGAGCCATGCTCTTGAAGGAAACGATTTGATAGCGTTCCATGATGCTGCGGTGAAATATCGGGACCTATTACGTCAACATATCGAAAAAGAAAACAGCATTCTTTTCCGCATGGCTGATCAAATCATTAAAGAAAAGGATCAGGATGCTCTTTTTGAGCAATTTGAGCATCACGAAGAATCCGTGATCGGGCACGGTGTCCATGAGAAACTGCACTCCATGATTGATGTTTGGGCGGAAGCATTCGGCGTCGAATAAATTGAAGGGAAATAAAAAATGAGAAAATTAGTGAAGAACAACGTGTATTGGGTAGGTGTTGTAGATTGGGAACTTCAGAAATTCCATGGCGACGAGTATTCAACGCATCATGGATCGACCTATAATTCTTACTTGATTCAGGAAGAGAAAACTGTTCTAATCGACACTGTTTGGATGCCATTTGCCGAAGAGTTTGTTGAAAACCTTGCAAGAGAAATCGATCTGGATCAAATTGATATTATCATTGCGAATCATGGTGAAGTTGACCATAGCGGAGCGCTACCCGCGCTCATGAAACGCATTCCAAATACGCCAATTTATTGTACGGCAAACGCTGTAAAGTCGCTGAAAGGGCAGTACCATCAAGACTGGGATTTTCATGTTGTCAAGACAGGGGATGCCATCGATATCGGAAATGGGAAGCAGCTCATATTTGTCGAAATGCCGATGCTGCATTGGCCGGATAGCATGGCGACCTATTTAACCATGGATAGTATCCTGTTTAGCAACGATGCTTTCGGACAGCATTTGGCTACGGATAAGCCGTTTAATGATCAAGTCGATCAATGCATTCTACTCAGTGAGTCGATCAAATATTATGCGAATATTTTAACGCCGTTTAGCGCTATCTTGAGGAAGAAACTAGGCGAAGTGCTCGCTTTGAATCTGCCGATCGACATGATTGCGACAAGCCATGGCGTAATTTGGAGAGAAAATCCAACGCAAATTGTCGAAAAATACGCACTGTGGGCAAATGATTATCAAGAGAATCAGATCACAATCCTATATGACACCATGTGGAATGGGACAAAAGCCCTGGCGGAAGCGATAGCCGAAGGGATTTCGATGGAAGATTCTGATGTGATAGTGAAAGTCCATAATATTGCGAAAAGCGATGAAAACGACTTGATTACGGAGGTTTTCAGATCCAAGACGGTATTAATCGGATCGCCCACCGTGTCAAATAGCATTCTGCACTCAGTGGCAGGTTTCCTGCATCTAGTTAAAGAGTTGAAATTCAAAGGCAAGAAAGCAGCCGCGTTTGGCTGTTATGGCTGGAGTGGCGAGTCTGTTAAGACACTGAACGATATGTTGGTATCTGCTGGTTTCGAAGTTCTAAATGACGGTTTTAGAGTCCAGTGGAATGCGGATACCAATTCAAGAGCTGAGGCAGTTACATTTGGCAGAGTGATAGCAAAAAGGTAACATAAGAGATTAAGCAGCTCTATCCGCTAGGGTAGAGCTGCTTGTTTGACCAGACTAGACAATACAAGGCACAATAACTTACTAAACACGTCTCTTCGGGTCTTGACCGCTTTTCTCCCAAAATGAAATCAAAAGATTCGCTTTCTTCATCTTTCTTAATGTACGAAAGAACGTACATGGCAGTTTATGATGAAAAGCAGAGCACAGTAGACAGCTTCACAATTTCGAGAAGCGGGCATGCCACAGTATAAATACTTAAATGCCGTCTTTTCCATTATTGAGCGCGCGATAAAAGGAATAATATAAGAGCGCAATTCATTTTCTATAGCGAATGGCATGCGTTGGACAAACTTGTTGACAGTTCGTGCATTGATGACATAGCGCAGTAGTTATAAACGCTTTTTTATCCTCATGATTCACGATGATCGCGCTTGTGGGGCACACTTTCTCGCATTTTTTGCATCCAATACAAGCATCTCTATCTACTTTTTCGGATATTTTGGCGAATCGGCCAAATACCCTCTGCAACGCGCCAAATGGACAGATAAGGTTATGGAACACTTCAGGCTTATATCTCAGAGTAACAAGAACGGATACAACCACCCAGAAAGGAAGGACCGGCAAGTCGCGATGCAGCACTTTTTTTGATACCATCATAACTACAATGCTGACAACGAGTGAGATCCACGTGAAGTATCCGCTTTTCAGCCACTTAGGCTAGTTTGCGGTTTGAAATTTCAGTTTTTTTGATAGCCACTCTACGGGTATCATCAGAGTATTCATAGGGCAAGCATATCCACAATAAACTCTGCCTAAAATGAGAGCGGCAATCAGGCTAACTCCAAATAGAACCAGCCAAATGACAACCTTACCGTTTGCTAAAAGGAACAGGAATAGAGCTAGAAATAATACTCGTACACTCGTAGCAATATATTTCATGATAATAAAACCTCCTATTGATCTCATTTCATTATAGGGATAGAATGAAGAATATAGTGTTACCGATGTAACACTATTGGAGGTTGCTATGAAAAACAATCTGGAGCTACTAAAGCAGATTGACCTGGTGAAATCAATCGATACGAATCAACTTGAGGCATTATTGTTGGCAAAGGGCAACAAAGTGAATTCGTACGAAAGAAATAACATCGTCCACTTTGTGGGTGATATTTGCGAGAATCTTGAAATTATCCTCTCAGGAGAAGTGGCGGTCGAGCGCATAGATGAGTCTGGTAAACTCATGACAATTGCGGAATTCTTTGATGGCGATATTCTTGGTGGCAATTTGTTATTCTCAAAAAATCCATGCTATCCAATGACTGTAACCGCAAAGAAACCAACAATCATACTAGAGATAAGCAAGAGACAGCTATTTGATCTATTTGCTAGTAGCCTCGATTTTTTGAAAAGTTATCTTGCGTACATATCGGATCATTCGGTTATTCTTGGGGATAGAATCAAGCACTATGTGAACCGAACAATACGTGAATGTATCATTAGTTACCTGGATTATGAAAGCAAGAAGCAGGAATCGAGTACGATAAAATTAACAATATCGAAAAAAGCACTGGCGGAGAGAATTGGAGTGCAAAGAACTTCTCTCTCCAGAGAATTAGCGAAAATGAGAAATGAAGGATTAATAGAATTCGATAAGAACAACAGAAAGCTTGTGTCGCTATTATATCACTAATTAATCAAAACGTCGGAACCATTGATAATCTCAAGCAATCCTCATCCATCTAACATCCAGACAAACAACAAATAAACATCAGATAGTAGGTTTTAAGCTATTTCTGTGCACGATAACGATTCTCAAGATACGCAAAAACCGCCCGAATTGGGCGGTTTATAATTGGTTGCGGGGGATGGACTTGAACCAACGACCTCCGGGTTATGAGCCCGACGAGCTACCAACTGCTCTACCCCGCGACGCTGTCTTTCGACGTGCAAAAAGTAATATACCATAGGACAATGGCAAAGTCAACCCTTGCAGCCAAGTTTTTAAGTCGGTTTGGAATACGGCAAGGGCGCCTCCAACTTCCAGATTTTATTAAGAACGCTTTAGTCTTGCACTTTTTCGCCGCATCTGCAATAATATAGGAAGCATTTCTCTGTATCCAGGCGCGCGGCGTTTACTCCACTTATTTATTCGCCGCGACGCTCAATAAAGGAGGGATACCCATCCGCAAGGCTTGCGGTGCGGCAGTGTGGAGACCTGTAGTAAAGCGTCCGTCGTATTTTCAGGCGAACGCGAGTTGGGCGGTTAGCGAATGCTGCGCCCAATGAAGCCAAAAACACCATGGCAAACGTTACTCTCAAGAACATCAAGAAGGTCTACGACAAAAACGTAGTGGCGGTGCAGGAGTTCAATCTTGACATCGCGGACAAAGAGTTCATCGTGCTCGTCGGGCCGTCCGGCTGCGGCAAGTCGACAACTCTGCGCATGATCGCCGGTCTCGAAGAGATCACGGAAGGCGAGCTCTACATTGGCGACAAACTCGTCAACGACGTTGCTCCCAAAGATCGCGACATCGCGATGGTCTTCCAGAACTACGCGCTCTACCCGCACATGACCGTGTACGAAAACATGGCGTTCGGGCTTAAGCTGCGTAAGTATCCCAAGGCCGAAATTGACGCCAAGGTCAAGGAAGCGGCGGAAACCCTCGGCATCACGGAGCTGCTCCAGAGAAAGCCGAAGGCGCTCTCCGGCGGACAGCGTCAGCGTGTTGCCATCGGCCGCGCAATCGTTCGCCATCCGCAGGTCTTCCTCATGGACGAACCGCTGAGCAACCTCGACGCGAAACTGCGTAACCAGATGCGCGCCGAGCTGATCAAGCTCCGCCAGAAGGAAAACACGACGTTCGTCTACGTTACCCACGACCAGACCGAAGCCATGACGCTGGGCGATCGTATTGTCATCATGAAGGATGGTTACATTCAGCAGATCGGCACGCCGCAGGATGTGTTCAACCATCCGGCAAACCTCTTTGTCGCGGGCTTCATCGGCTCGCCGCAGATGAACTTCTTCGATGCGGAACTCGTAAACGACGGCGGGAAATACTACGTCCGTCTTGAGGATGCCATCATCGATCTGCCGGAAGCCACCGAGCGCGCGCTCAAGGCCAAGGGCGTTCCGTCCAAGAAGATCGTTCTCGGCGTTCGTCCGGAGCACATTACGCTTTCGAAGAAGACGCGCAACGCGGTCAGCGCAGTGGTCGACGTGTCCGAGATGATGGGCAGCGAGCTGTATGTTCACGTGACGGCAGTTGGCCGGGATTCCGTATTGCGCATTGCGACGGTTGACCTGCCCACGGAAAACCGCATGGGCTTCAAGTTTGGCGATCAGCTGTATTTCACGTTTGACGGCGCGCTCGCGCATCTGTTCGATCCGGAAACCAGCGTTAACCTGCTGTAAGCAAAACCAGAGACACACAAGGCGCTCCCGTTCAAACGGGGGCGCTTTTTTTGTGTTTCGCGATAACGGGGATGTTCAAACGCGCTATCTTTTGCTAGAATAAGGACATCGATCGTTCGAAACAGTCGATCGATACGGAAAGGATCGAGGAATCATGCAGATCGATGCAAGGGGCAAGGCATGCCCGCAGCCGGTAATTCTGGCAAAGAAAGAACTCGACGGCGGTTGCCGGGATTTAACGGTACTTGTGGATAACCGCGCGGCGGTGGAGAACCTCACGCGGCTGGGGAATTCGGCTGGCGTTTCCGTTTCGTCCGGCGAGTCGGAAGGCGGATTCTTCGTTCGCTTGACGGGCGAAGCGAAGCCTGGCGAGCTACCCGAAATCACCTGTTCGACGACAGGGAATGGCTATGCCGTATTCATTGGCAAAGAGGTGATTGGCGCGGGGGATCCAGCGCTGGGCTACAACCTCATGAAGATGGCGCTCTATACGCTCGCGCAGGGCGACAGTGCGCCCGCCTATGTGCTCTTTATGAATAACGGGGTCAAGCTACCCGCGGGCGAAGAGCCGCAGGTAATTGAGAGTATTCAGGCGCTGGTGGACAAAGGCGCAAAGGTGCTTGTTTGCGGAACCTGCCTGAACTTCTATGGCCTCGCGGAGCGGCTGAAGGTTGGAATCGTGAGCAACATGTACGACATACTCGGCGCGATGCAGCGCGCGGATAAGGTGATTTCGCTTTGAGCGAACAGGCCTATTGGCTCTTTGCGTTCGACTCGCCGCACGCGGCGATTGCGGCGCAGAAATTGCTCACGGGGCTTGGCGCGGTGGTCATGCCGACGCTACGGAGCATCACCGCAAGCTGCGGCATGTCCCTGCGGCTGACGGACGAGGCGATTGACGAAGCAAAGCGGATTATGGCCGAATCGGTGATTGATCCAAAGCTGTATCGGCTTTATCGCGTGGAGAGGCTGAACGGGGAAACGCGCTGCAACGAAACAGAGATAAGCGAGTAATCGTTTGCATAACCCCGCCGTCCGGCGGGTCTTCTTTTTTTCGAGAATTAATCAGAAAATCTAAATTACAATTCAGGATTTGACCTGCTCCATCGTGTTCTATAGGAAGACAGTAAAAAACCAATCAGGAGGATCGGATTTGCGTCCTTTGGGTCGAACAGAACAGGAAATCATAGCCATTTATGAGCGCAACGTGGATGCCGTATTCCGCGTTTGTTTTCTCTTCTTTCGCGGGAGCAGGGCGGATATTGAGGACGCCGTCCAGACGACGTTTCTTCGCCTGACGCAGCAGACAAAACCGTTTCGCGACGCGGAGCACGAGAAAGCCTGGTTGATTGTGACCGCGGGCAACATCTGCCGGGATATGCTGCGTTCCGGCTGGCATAGGCGCGTGGAGATGGACGAGCAGATCGCGCAGCGTGCTTCCGTTCCGTTCGCAATTGACGAAACCCTGCAAAACGTAATGGCGCTTCCGGATCAATACAAAACCGCCGTCTATCAGTTTTATTATGAGGGTTACTCCGCCAAGGAGATTGCCGGTTTTATGGGGAAGACCGTTGCTTCCGTTTGGGGTTATCTGCACGCAGGAAGAAAGCTTCTTAGAACGATATTGGAGGAGGGGAAGTAAGATGAAAGATAAGCGCATCATTGCCTCCCTGAGCCGGATTCGCGTGCCGGATGGTCGGAAAGAAGCGATGCTGAACAACGTTCTCGCGCAAGCAGGCATAAACGCAACGCGTTGCGAACCCAGACGGCGCGAGCCTGCCATTCCGAAACGGCGAAAGGCGCTGCTGATTGCCATGGCTGCGATGCTTTTGCTGCTGTCCGCTTGCGCCGCCTATGCGGTGTACTGGAGCAGCACCCAGCATGCAAAGGAGTACTCCTCGAGCGAGCAGGCGACGGACGACCGCCGCGAGCAGGCGGAGCGTTATGCCGACGCAATTCTGACGGGTACGACGTTTTATGGAACAATCGACAAAACGGCAGAGGTGGACGGTCTCTCCTTCCACTGGAAGGGCGCCAACTGCTGGCAAAATGACGACCCGCCGGAACTGCACCTTGTGTTTGACGCAGAGGATGCGAGAACTGGCGACGACAGCCGCCTCTACGACGTCACCGTCGCGTTGGGCGGCGAACTGCTTGCCTCGGGCGGGCTGGCCGTGGACGACGCCGAGGGCCGCACGATGATCGAGGCGGCCTTCGCCTCGGGCCGCGCCGCCGAAACCTTCGGGCGCATGGTCGCC
>OFJB01000401.1_pt1 | contig 21752 bp, 19 predicted proteins | sample 1775081 | NCBI WGS metagenome assembly OFJB01 (sample SAMN08195771, study PRJEB24354) | sludge metagenome | isolation source: initial sludge from phenol fed wastewater aerobic bioreactor | place: India: Nagpur | collected 2016-06-05
CCAGGTCGTCCAGCCACACCTGGCCTGCTGCGTCCCGCCCGGTGGCGGTGAACAGGCCGGGCTTGAGGTTGAGCAGACTCAGCGTGTGGCGTGGCGGGGGCGGGCGGTGGTGCGGGGTATCGGGCGCGAGGCCCGCAGCAAACTGGCCGGTGTCTGCGTCCAGCCCGCTGGGCAGGTCCACTGCCAGCACGGGGGCCAGATTGTGGTGCAGGGCTTGCAGACAGGCCTGGAGTCGGGCATCGGGCGTGCGCGAGGGGGCTTGGGGTGAAGACGAGACGCCAATGCCCAGTAGCGCATCGATGCACAGGTCGTTGGCATCCAGGTCGTCGGGTGCGGCATCGGCCCAGGCCACGCCTGCATCACTTGCGCGCTGCCAGGAAGCTCTGGCGTCGGCCGGGGCCGTGTCGGGTTGGCCCAGCCAGGTCACGACCACTTTGCGGCCACTGCGTTGCAGGTGCATCGCAGCCTCCAGCCCGTCACCACCGTTGTTGCCGGGGCCGCAGGCAATCCACACGGTGCGTGCGTGCGGAGCCAATGCCTGGGCCAGTTGCGCCACGGCCAGGCCAGCGCGTTGCATGAGGGTATGTGGGGGCAGGGCGGCCGCGGCCGCTTTTTCCAGGCGGCGTGTGGCGGCTGTGTTGAACAGTGGGTGAGGCTGGTGGGAGGTGATGCGGTGCATGGGGCGAGGGCAGGGGCGCTGCAAACGGCAGGCGCCTGCCATTGTGCGCCGCCGCTTCCCGCTTTGAAAATATCCCAGGTGGGGTCAGAACCGCCGCATGCCCAGCCCGTCCAGCGACACCTCGGGTTCACGCTGCGCGATCAGGTCGGCCAGTGCCCGGGCACTGCCGCAAGCCAGGGCCCAGCCGCCAGCGCCGTGGCCGGTGTTGAGCCACAGACCCGGCACGCCGCTGGCGCCCAGAACCGGCGCCCCATCGGGCAGCATGGTGCGCGCGCCGCGCCAGATCTGCAGGTTGGATGACAGCTGGGCGCCACCGGGGAACCAGTCGTTCAGCGTGCGGTACAGGCGCTGCAGCGTGGGGGTGTAATGCTCGGCCTCGGCCCCCGCCAGTTCCGCGCCGCCGGCAATGCGTACGCGCTGGCCCAGGCGCGTGATGGAGATTTGCTGGCCCGCATCGACCACGCTGGCGCGCGGGGCGTGGGTGGATTCGCGCAGCGGGGCGCTCACGGAATAGCCATACACGGCCGCCATGGGCAGGCCCAGGCCCAGTGCGGGCAGCAGCGTGGCCGATGCCATGCCGGCGCACAGCACCACGGTATCAAAGCGGCGCAGGTCTGTTTCGCCCTGCAGCACCACGCCGGTGGGGCTGGTGCCGACGCGGTCCACCCGGGTGTTGAACACAAACTGCACGCCCGCACCCTGGATGCCCTGGCGCAGCAGCTGCGCGAACAGGCGGCAGTTGCCCGCGCGCGCATCGGGCAGGTGGATGGCGCCTGCCAGCGGCGCTTCGGGCGACAGGCCGGGCTCGATCTGGCGCGCCGCATCGGCGTCGATCTCGCGCAGGGCCACGCCGTTGTCGCGCAGCACTTGCAGTGCGGGCTGCAGACGGGCACGGTCTTCGTCAGTGCGCAGCAGCACCAGGCGGCCGTCGCTGGCTTCAAAGTCCAGCTCGTGCTGGCTGGCGATGGCTTGCAGGCGCGCCTGGCTGTATTGCGCCAGGCGCTCGACAGCAGCGGCCGGGGCGCTGTTGCTGCGCGCCGTGCTGCGCCAGCGCCGCAGCCAGGACCAGTTGGCACGGGTCAGGCCGCCCGCCACGCGCAGGGTGGCCTGTGCGCCCATCAGCCGCAGCGGCTGGCCGAAGCCCGGCAGCGCCCAGGGGCTGAGCAGGTGGGGCGCCAGGAGCCCGGCGGTGGCAAAGCTGGCCTCCTCGGCGGCCGCGCTGCGTTGTTCAAACACCGTGACTTCATGGCCGTCGCTGGCCAGTTCGTACGCGGTGGTGACGCCGACAATGCCGGCGCCCACGATGGCAATCTTCATGAATTTGGGTGTTTTTGGCTTCAAGCGCTAGTGGATCATGCGCTGGTAGCTATTATTTTTGTAGTGTTTGCTCGATCTGCAGGCTGATGTTGAGCACCGTGTCATCCCTGAGCGCCCCGTGCCAGACCATCAGCCCGACCGGGAGTTCCCCTTGCACATGGCAGGGCAGCGACAGCGCACAGCCGTCCAGCAGGTTGACAACGCTGGTGTTGCGCAGCAGCAGGTTGTTCACGCGGAAGAACTCGGCATCGCGGGCGGCGTCCTGTGCCTTGTTCACACCATCTGCGGGGGCGACATCGGCCAGCAGCGGCGCCACGATGGGCACGGTGGGGGACAGCAGGGCGTCGTAGCGCTCCATGACGGCGAGCATGCGCGCAATCCATTGCTGGCGCGCCTGCAGCAGGTCGATGTACTCCCAGGCCATCAGCGTGGCGCCTTTTTCGATGCGCATGCGCACGCGGGGGTCGTAGCGGTCGCCTGTGCGTTGCAGCAACTCACGGTGCCACGCGTAGGCCTCGGGGGCGGCGAAGCCGTAGGCGGGCTGCTCCAGCACAGCGGGCAGGGCTATGGTGTCGATGTGGGCGCCTGCCTGGCGCAATGCCTCCACGCTGCGCTCAAAGGCGCGGGCTACGGTGGCGTCCAGTCCGTCGAGGAAGAGGGTGGATGGCACGGCCAGCCGGTATTGCGACAGCGGTGCCAGGCTGCGCGTCACGCGCCGGGCGGCCAGTACCTCGTGCGCCACGATGGCGTCGCGCACGGTGCGCGTCATGGCGCAGGCAGTGTCCAGGGTGGTGGACAGCGGCACGGCGCCTGCGGTAGGCACCAGCCGGGCCGTGTTCTTGAAACCCACAATGCCATTGAGCGCTGCGGGAATGCGGATGGAACCACCGGTGTCCGACCCCAGCCCGATGAACGCCGCGCCGGTGGCCACCGAGACCCCGGCGCCGGACGAAGACCCGCCGGGCACACGCGGCGCGCCGGGCAGGGCGCCGAAACGGGCGTCCCAGGCAGCGGGCGTACCGTAGTGCGGATTGACGCCCACGCCAGAGAAAGCGAACTCCACCATGTTGGTGCGGCCGATCAGGCTGGCGCCCGCTGCGCGCAGGCGGGCTACGGCCGGGCAGTCCTCGGCGGCTGCGGGAGCGTCTGCGAGCGCGGTAGAGCCCGCTGGGGTCGGTTGCCCGGCGATGTCAAACAAGTCCTTCACCGACACGGCCAGTCCGGCCAGAGGCAGCTGGGCCACACCCGGCTGCACCGCCGTGGTGCGTGCTTCGTCAAACAGCGTGCGCACAAAGCTGTGGGTGTTGGATGCAGCCTGGGCGGCGTCGATGCAGCGCTCCAGCTCGGCGGGCGCGGTGGTGGCGCCGTCCCGTAGTTGCTCACGGGTGGCGATCAGGTCAGGGAGCATGGGTGTGCTAGAATCTTTGGGTTTTGCTGGGAGCAGTAGCGCAGTGGTGCAAAGTTTGCACAACCCGCGTGGCCGCTGCGGCAAGACCAATCGCAAAGCAGCCCTGTCAAGGTGTTGCGGTGTTCGTGAGGATCACGGCACTGCAAATATTGGGGCTGATTTTAGACCTAACCTTTGGAGTATTTTTATGTCCGTTACCATGCGCGAAATGCTGGAAGCCGGTGTCCACTTCGGTCACCAAACCCGCTTCTGGAACCCCAAGATGGCCCCCTACATCTTCGGTCATCGCAACAAGATTCACATCATCAACCTGGAAAAGTCGCTGCCACTGTTCCAGGAAGCCCAAAAGTTCGCCAAGCAACTGGCTGCCAACCGCGGCACGATCTTGATGGTCGGCACGAAGCGCCAAGCCCGTGAAATCCTGGCCACCGAAGCGCAACGCGCTGGCGTGCCTTTCGTGGACCAGCGCTGGCTGGGTGGCATGCTGACGAACTTCAAGACCGTGAAGACTTCGATCAAGCGCCTCAAGGACATGAAGGCTCAGCAAGAAGCTGGCCTCGAAAACCTGAGCAAGAAGGAGCAACTGACGTTCTCCCGCGAAATCGAGAAGCTCGAGAAGGACATCGGCGGCATCCAGGACATGGCTGCTCTGCCCGACGCCATCTTCATCATCGACGTGGGCTTCCACAAGATCGCCGTGGCCGAAGCCAAGAAGCTGGGCATTCCGCTGATCGGTGTGGTGGATACCAACCACTCGCCCGAAGGCATCGACTACGTGATCCCCGGTAACGACGATTCGGCCAAGGCCGTGACGCTGTACGCCCGTGGCATCGCTGACGCGATCATCGAAGGCCGTGCCAACGCCGTGAATGAAGTCGTGAAGGCAGCAACTGGCGAGAGCACCGACGAATTCGTGGAAGTGCAAGAAGCCGCTGCCTGATAGCCCGGCTGCGCGATCCGTCGCGAACAAAAGCGGGGCCCCTGGTGAGCCCCCTTTTTTTTAGCCCGAATTTGAACTGACTGAACTGAACACTGAAGGAATAAAGATGGCTGCAATTACCGCAAGCATGGTGGCTGAACTGCGTGGCAAGACCGATGCCCCCATGATGGAATGCAAGAAGGCGCTGACCGAAGCCGACGGCGACATGGCCAAGGCGGAAGAGCTGCTGCGCGTCAAGCTGGGCACCAAGGCTGGCAAGGCCGCATCGCGCGTCACGGCGGAAGGCGTGGTCGCCAGCTACATCGACGGCACCACCGGTGCTCTGGTCGAAGTCAACAGCGAAACCGACTTCGTTTCCAAGAACGACAGCTTCATCGCCATGGCCAACGCTGCTGCCAAGCTGGTGGCGCTGCACAACCCCGCCACGGTGGAAGCCCTGGGTGCACTGCCCTACGAGCAAGACAGCTTCGGCCCCACGCTGGAAGATGTGCGCAAGGGCCTGATCGGCAAGATCGGCGAGAACATGTCGTTCCGCCGCTTCAAGCGCTTCAGCGGCTCCAACCTGGCTGCCTACCTGCATGGCTCGCGCATTGGTGTAGTCGTCGAGTTCGACGGTGACGCCACCGCCGCCAAGGACGTCGCCATGCACGTGGCCGCCATGAAGCCCGTGGCCCTGACCAGCGCCGACGTGCCTGCCGACCTGATCGCCAAAGAGCGCTCGGTGGCTGAAGGCAAGGCTGACGAAGCCAACAAGGAACTCGTGGCCGCTGGCAAGCCCGCACAAAGCGCCGAAATCTCGCTGGACGACCAGGTCTTTGTGAAGGCTGCTGACGGCAAGCAAACCGTGGCCCAGATGCTCAAGGCCGCCAACACCAACGTGAAGGGCTTCACCCTGTACGTGGTGGGCGAAGGCATTGAGAAGAAGGTCGACGACTTCGCTGCTGAAGTGGCTGCCCAGGTGGCTGCCGCCAAGGCCGCTGCCTGATCGTTCCCTGCAGTAACCACCCCACCCAAGCCTCGCACCACTTACCGGAGAAATTTCCCATGTCCCACGCCGCACCAGCCCACAAGCGCATTTTGCTCAAGCTGTCTGGTGAGGCGCTGATGGGGGATGACTCCTTCGGTATCAACCGCGCCACCATCGTGCGCATGGTCGAGGAGATCGCCGAAGTGACCCGCCTGGGTGTCCAGGTGGCCGTGGTGATCGGTGGGGGCAATATCTTCCGTGGCGTCGCCGGGGGCTCGGTCGGTATGGACCGTGCCACTGCCGACTACATGGGCATGCTGGCCACTGTGATGAACGCCCTGGCCCTGGCCGATGCCATGGACAAGCAGGGCCTGGTGGCCCGCGTGATGTCCGCCATCGCCATCGAGCAGGTGGTTGAGCCCTATGTGCGCCCCAAGGCCTTGCAATACCTCGAAGAGGGCAAGGTCGTTGTGTTTGCCGCAGGCACGGGCAATCCCTTTTTCACCACGGACACCGCCGCAGCGTTGCGCGGTGCGGAGATCGGGGCCGAGCTGGTGCTCAAGGCCACCAAGGTGGACGGCGTTTATACTGCCGACCCCCAGAAGGACCCTACGGCCACGCGCTACACCAAGCTGAGTTTTGATGAGGCCATGTCCCGCAACCTGGGCATCATGGATGCGACCGCTTTTGCCTTGTGCCGCGACCAGAAGCTGCCGGTGAAGGTGTTCTCAATCATCAAGCATGGCGCCCTGAAGCGCGTGGTGATGGGCGAGGACGAGGGTACGCTGGTTTACGCTTGATCACGATGGATGGACCTGCACGGGATGCAGGTCGGCCCGAGGAGAAAACATGACGATTGCCGACATCAAGAAAACCGCTGAAACCAAGATGGATCAGTCCATCACAGCGTTCAAGAACAACCTGCAGAAGATCCGCACGGGCCGTGCCAACCCAGCACTGCTCGACACGGTGCAAGTGGAGTACTACGGCTCCATGGTGCCTCTGAGCCAGGTGGCCAACGTGGCACTGATCGACTCGCGCACCATCAGCGTGCAGCCCTGGGAAAAGGGCATGGGCGCCAAGATTGAAAAGGCCATCCGCGAAAGCGACCTGGGTTTGAACCCGGCCTCTATGGGCGACCTGATCCGCGTGCCCATGCCCCCGATGAGCGAAGAGCGCCGCAAGGAAATGACGAAGCTCGCGCGCAACGAGGGCGAGAGCGCCAAGATCGCCGTGCGCAACCTGCGCCGCGATGCCAACGAATCCGTCAAAAAACTGGTCAAGGACAAGCTCGCGTCCGAAGATGATCAGAAGCGCGCCGAAACCGACGTGCAAAAGTTCACCGACAAGCACATCGCCGAGATCGATGCGCTGGTGGCCGCCAAAGAGCAGGAAATCATGGCGGTTTGAGCCCCCAGGGCTTGAACATTTCCATGTCTGCATCTCCGGTGGTGCCACACCACATTGCCATCGTCATGGATGGCAACGGCCGATGGGCCACGCGCCGCTTTTTGCCGCGCCTGGCGGGCCATAAGCAAGGGGTTGATTCACTGCGCCGCTGCGCACGCGCTTGCGTGCAGCGCGGCGTGCGTGTGCTCACCGTTTTTGCGTTCTCTTCTGAAAATTGGAATCGCCCTGCCGACGAGGTCTCCGGCCTCATGGAACTGCTGGCGATGGCCCTGGCGCGCGAGGTGCCGCAGCTCAAGAAGGACGGTGTGCGTCTTCATTTTGTGGGCGAGCGGGACAGCCTTTCGCCCAAGGTACGAGACGGTCTGGGTCAGGCCGAAGCGGCCACGGCGGACAACACACGCCTGGTGCTCAACGTCTGCTTCAACTACGGAGGCCGTTGGGACATCGCCCAGGCGGCTGCGTCGCTGGCTGCGCGGGGTGAGCCCATCACGGAGGCCAGTCTGCACAGCGCGATGGGGCTGGCCCATGTGCCAGATCCCGATCTGATGATCCGTACCGGGGGAGAGATGCGGATCAGCAACTTTTTGCTCTGGCAGTCGGCATACTCCGAGTTCTTCTTCAGCGACCGGTTGTGGCCCGATTTCGATGAGTCCGCCCTGGACGAAGCCATCGACGCCTTCAGCCGCCGCGAGCGCCGTTTTGGCAAAACCTCTGAACAGATTCTGTCCGCGCATCCTGATCCGATGCCGGGTTGAGAACCTGAACAGGTTCTGAAAGCCCCCATGCTTCAACAGCGCGTCATCACAGCCCTTGTTCTGCTGGCCATCTTGTTGCCCGCGCTTTTCTACGCCAACACCATACCGTTCATGCTGGTCGTGCTGGTTCTGATGGCTGCCGGTGCCTGGGAATGGGGCCGTCTGAGCGGTTTTGGCCAGGCGGGCTCCGTGGCCGTGGGTGTGGCCTGTGTGGCCTTGTGCGCCGGGTCGTGGGCGCTGGGCTGGGTCGATCGCCCGTTGACTGCCCTGTGGGTGGTGGGCGGCGGGCTGTGGGTCCTGGCGGCTGCCTGGCTGCTCAAGGCCGGAGTGCCCGGTTGGCCCCGCATACCAGCCGGTGTGCGTCTCGTGGCTGGCGTGCTTGCCTTGTGGCTCGCATGGCTGGCCGTGGTGCAGGCCCGCAATGTGGGCATCAACTTTTTGCTGTCGGTGCTGCTGCTGGTGTGGGTGGCCGACATCTTTGCCTACTTTGCGGGACGCGCATTCGGGTTGCGGTTTACCAAGGGCAAGCTGGCGCCCTCGATCAGTCCCGGCAAGAGCTGGGAAGGTGTATGGGGCGGCCTGGCAGGGGTGATGGTGATGGCCTTCGTCTGGGTAGCGGCGGATGCCCACTGGCAGGCGTCGGTGCCCAGTTTTTACAGCCGCATGGCGCAGCAGGGCTGGTGGTTGCTGGTGATTGCGGCGTTGTTCATGGTGGCCATGAGCGTGTCGGGTGACCTGGTGGAGTCGCTCATCAAGCGCAGCGCCGGAGTCAAGGACAGCAGCGGTCTGCTGCCAGGGCACGGCGGCGTGCTCGACCGCGTGGATGCCTTGTTGCCCACACTGCCCCTGGCCATGATGCTCACGAGCCTGACAACCCTATGAAGAAACAACGACTCACCGTTCTCGGTTCCACCGGCTCCATCGGCACCAGCACGCTGGATGTGGTGGCGCGCCACCCTGAGCGCTTCGAGGTGTTTGCGCTGAGTGCGGCGACACAAGTGGATCTTTTGTTGGCGCAGTGCGCGCAGTTTCGCCCGCGTTATGCGGTGATGGCCAGCGCCCCGCACGCTGCTGTCTTGGCTGAAAAATTGCAGGCAAATGGACTTCCAACGCAAGTCATTCAATCGCAGAATGCTCTTGAAATGATAGCGTCACACGACGATGTGGATGCCGTGATGGCTGCCATCGTGGGGGCGGCCGGTCTTGCTCCCTGTCTGGCTGCGGCGCGTGCGGGCAAGCGATTGCTGCTGGCCAACAAGGAGGCCCTGGTGGTGGGCGGCGGGTTGTTCATGCAGACCGTGCGCGACGGTGGCGCCACGTTGCTGCCCATTGACAGCGAACACTCGGCCATCTTTCAGTGCCTGCCAGAAGACCCTGCCACCTGGTCTGACCGTGTGGACAGCATCCTGCTCACGGCTTCGGGCGGCCCGTTCCGCCAGCGGGACCCTTCCACGCTGTCACAGATCACCCCTGACCAGGCCTGTGCGCACCCCAACTTCTCGATGGGACGCAAGATTTCCGTGGATTCGGCCACGATGATGAACAAGGCGCTGGAGGTCATCGAGGCCCGCTGGTTGTTTGACCTGCATCCGGACCAGATCAAGGTGGTCATCCACCCGCAGCAGATCATCCACTCCATGGTGCAGTTCAAGGATGCGTCCATCCTGGCCCAGCTGGGGACCCCTGACATGCGTGTGCCGATTGCCTGCGGCCTGTCCTGGCCCGAGCGCATCACCAGCGGCGCCAGCAAGCTGGATTTCTCGACCCTGAGCGCCCTCGCGTTTGAAGATGCGGACGCCGTTCGCTTCCCTGGCCTGCACCTGTCCTGGCAGGCGCTCAAGGCGGCCGAGGGAACCACCGCCGTGCTGAATGCGGCCAACGAGGTGGCTGTGGGCGCCTTTTTGTCCGGGCGGCTGCGTTTTGACCATATTCACGCGGTCAACCTTGCAACTTTGGATGCCGTTTCGCCCTCCAAGCCCGATTCGCTGGCTGCATTGCTGGATCTGGACACCCAGGCCCGCCATGCGGCAGAACATGTGGCGGGCCGTCTGGCTGCCTGATTGCCGTCCCGTTCAGGAACTCTCCATCCATGCTGCTCACCATCGCTGCCTTCATTGTGGCCCTCGGTCTGTTGATTGCGGTGCACGAATATGGGCACTACCGCGTGGCGGTGGCCTGTGGGGTCAAGGTGCTGCGGTTTTCGGTAGGCTTTGGCAAGCCGTTGCTGCGCTGGCAGCCGCAAGGGTCTTCCACGGAGTTCGTGATCGGTGCGTTTCCCCTGGGAGGCTATGTGCGCATGCTGGACGAGCGGGAAGCGCCTGTCGCCGCAGAGGAGCGACACCTGGCCTTCAACACCCAGCCCCTGCGCTCGCGTGCAGCCATCGTTGCCGCCGGGCCCATCGCCAATTTGTTGCTGGCCGTGCTGCTGTATTCGGTGGTGAACTGGAACGGGGTGGAAGAACCCCGGGCCATTCTGGCGAGCCCGGTTGCGGGCTCGGTCGCGCAAAGTGCCGGCTTGCGGGGCGGTGAACTGGTAGAGCGCGCGGCATTGGGGGCAGAAGACCTGGAGCCGGTGCGTTCGTTTGAAGACCTGCGGTGGCTGCTGACCCGCGGTGCGCTCGAGGGACTGAATGTTCGCCTTGATGTGCAATCCACCCAGGGGGCGGGCCACCGCGAGGTGGTCCTCGACATGTCCCGCATCGACAGCCGTGAGGCCGACGCCCAGCTGTTCCGCAAGGTCGGCATCCTGGGACCCTGGACCCGCCCCGTGCTGGGCGAGGTCATGGCGCAAAGCGCTGCCGAGCGTTCTGGCCTGCGCTCCGGCGATCTGGTGCTCAAGGTGGGGCAGACCGATGTGGTGGACGGCCAGCAGTTGCGTGAGCTGATCCGGCAATCGGTGCGTGGCAATGAACCGGTGGCGCAGCCCTGGCGCGTGGAGCGCGGCGGCCAGGTGATCACGCTGGATGTACTGCCTGATGCCGTGATCGAACCTGGCAACACGGTAGGGCGCATTGGTGCCTACGTAGGGGCTGCCCCTGAGTTCGTGACGGTGGACTACGGCTTGGTCGATGGCCTGTGGGGCGGCATGGTGAAGACCTGGGACGTGTCGTTGCTCACCTTGCGCATGATGGGGCGCATGGTGATCGGCGAGGCGTCGCTCAAGAACCTCAGCGGGCCCTTGACCATCGCTGACTATGCAGGCCGCTCGGCCAGCATGGGGCTGACTCAATACCTCATTTTTCTGGCCCTGATCAGCGTGAGCCTGGGGGTGCTGAACCTGCTGCCGCTGCCTGTCTTGGACGGTGGGCACCTGATGTATTATCTTTGGGAGGGTGTCACGGGCAGGGGCGTGTCGGACGCATGGATGGAGCGGCTGCAGCGTGGAGGCGTTGCAGTCCTGCTGGTCATGATGTCTATAGCCCTGTTCAACGATATCACCCGGCTCTTTGGCTAACACTTTTGCCGCGCTTGCCCTGCAACTGCGGCTCCCGCTTCATTCATGAAAAAACACATCAATCGCCTGGGCGTGCGTACTGCATCGGCCGTTGCAGCCATGATTTTTGTCGCCAATGCGGCATGGGCTCTGGAGCCATTCAAGGTGCAGGACATTCGCGTGGAAGGCTTGCAGCGTGTGGAGCCCGGCACCGTGTTTGCATCCATGCCCCTGCGGGTCGGTGACGACTACAACGACGAAAAAGGCGCTGCCGCAATCCGTGCGTTGTTCGGTCTGGGACTCTTCAAGGATGTGCGCCTGGAGGCCAGCGGCAACGTGCTGGTGGTGGTGGTCGAAGAGCGCCCCACCGTCGCTGACGTGGACTTTGCCGGTGCCCGCGAATTCGACAAGGACGCCCTCAAAAAGGCCATGCGTGAAGTGGGCCTGACGGAAGGCCGCCCGTATGACAAGGCGCTGACCGACCGCGCTGAACAAGAGCTCAAGCGCCAGTACATCAACAAGAGCCTGTATGGCGCCGAGGTGGTGACCACGGTCACACCCATCGAGCGCAACCGGGTGAACCTGACCTTCACGATCACGGAAGGTGAGCCTGCACGGATCAAGGAAGTGCGCATCGTCGGCAACAAGGCGTTCAGCGAATCCACGCTCAAGGGCCTGTTCGACCAAGACACGGGGGGCTGGCTGAGCTGGTACACCAAGTCTGATCGCTACTCGCGCACCAAGCTAAATGCCGACCTTGAAACCCTGCGCTCCTATTACCTGCAACGCGGCTACCTGGAGTTCCGTGTGGACTCGACGCAGGTCGCCATCTCGCCGGACAAGCAGGACATCTCCATCACCGTCAATGTGACGGAAGGCGAGCGGTATGTGGTGTCGGGCGTCAAACTCGAAGGCAACTACCTTGACCGTGAGGACGAGTTCAAGTCGCTGGTGACCATCCGCCCCGGCGAGCCTTACAACGCCGATCAGGTGACCGAAACCACCAAGGCCTTCTCCGAGTATTTCGCCCGGTTTGGCTTTGCATTTGCCCGTGTGGAGGCGGTGCCCGAAATCGACCGCGAGAACAATCGCGTCAATTTTGTCCTGCAAGCCGAACCGGCACGCCGCGCCTATGTGCGCCGCATCAACGTCAGTGGCAACAACCGCACGCGTGACGAAGTCATTCGCCGTGAGTTCCGTCAGTACGAGGCCTCCTGGTACGACGGCGACAAGATCCGCCTGTCCCGCGACCGCGTGGACCGTCTGGGCTTCTTCACGGAAGTGAACGTGGAAACGCAGGAAGTGCCTGGCTCTCCCGACCAGGTCGATCTGGTGATCAACGTGGCTGAAAAGCCCACCGGCTCACTGCAACTGGGCGTGGGTTTCTCCAGCGCCGAGAAGGCATCCCTTTCCTTCGGCATCAAGCAGGAAAACATCTTTGGCTCGGGTAACTATCTGGGCATCGATGTCAACACCAGCAAGTACCGGCGCACGCTGGTGTTCAGCACCACCAACCCGTACTTCACGCCCGAGGGCATTTCGCGCACGCTCGATGTGTACTATCGCACCGACAAGCCGTACGAAGACCAGGGTGGCAACTACCAACTGGTTACCACCGGGACCTCGGTGCGTTTTGGCGTGCCTTTCAGCGAGACCGACACGGTGTTCTTTGGCGGCGGGCTGGAGCAGACCCGCATCAAGCCCGGCACGAACATCCCGGCGACCTACCTGTTCTATGCCGATAAGTTCGGCTACAGCAGCACGTCGATTCCGTTGACTGTGGGCTGGTCCCGCGACGATCGGGACAGCGCTTTGGCGCCCAACTCCGGCCGCTACCAGCGCCTCAATTCCGAATGGTCTGTGGCGGGTGATGCGCGCTATGTGCGGGCTAACTACCAGTACCAGCAGTACATCCCGCTCAACAAGCGCTTCACCATTGCCTTCAATGGCGAGGCCGGTTACGGCAAGGGCTTGAACGGCCGCCCATTCCCGGTGTTCAAGAACTTCTACTCGGGCGGTCTGGGCTCGGTGCGTGGTTTTGACCAGGGTACCCTCGGCCCGCGTGATGTGACCGGTGCTTCCTTGGGCGGCCCCAAGAAGATCACACTGAACACAGAGCTGATTGCTCCGTTCCCAGGTGCTGGCAATGACCGGACCCTGCGTGTGTTCACGTTCCTGGACGTGGGCAATGTGTATGGCGAAAACGACAAAGTTACCTTCAGTGACATGCGTGCCTCCGTGGGCTTGGGTCTGAGCTGGATTTCGCCACTCGGCCCCTTGCGTTTGGCGTTTGCGCAGCCGGTGCGCAAGTTCGCCGGCGATAGAATCCAGAAATTGCAATTCCAGATTGGAACGTCTTTCTAATGAAATCCTTTTCTCGCCATCTCTCCGTGGCCTTGCTGCTCGGCACCGTTGCCATCGCAGCCCCTGCACAAGCGCAAGAGTTCAAAGCCGGTTTCGTCAACACCGATCGCATCTTCCGGGAAGCCACCACAGCCAAGGCTGCGCAGGCCAAGCTGGAGCAGGAGTTCTCCCGCCGCGAGAAAGAACTGGTGGACATGGGCAACACCCTGAAGACCGCCAGCGACAAGTTTGAACGTGAAGCGCCCACCATGGCCGAGAGCCAGCGTACCGCGCGCCAGCGCCAACTGGTGGACCAAGACCGCGACTTCCAGCGCAAGCGCCGTGAATTCCAGGAAGACCTGAGCGCCCGGAAGAACGAAGAGCTGTCGCAAGTTCTGGAGCGTGCCAACAAGGTGGTCAAGCAGGTGGCCGAGGCCGAGAAGTACGACGTGATCCTGCAAGAGGCCGTCTACATCAATCCCAAGCACGACATCACCGACAAGGTGATCAAGGCCCTGAATGCCGCTGCTGCAACCAAGTAAGCCGCTGCGCAGGATAGGTGGCGCGTGAGCAGCTTGCTTCTCGGGCACATCGTTGATGCGCTCGGTGGTTCGCTGGAGGGTGGAGCGCGGGAAACTGCCATCGCCCGCATCGCGCCATTGGAGGTTGCAGGCCCGGGAGACCTCAGTTTTCTGAGCAACCCGCGCTACCAACAGCAACTGGCCGCCTCCCGGGCGGCCTGTGTCATTGTGGCGCCTGCGATGCGTGATGCAGCACTGGCGCGTGGCGCATGCATCGTGGCCGACAACCCGTATGTGTACTTTGCCCGCGCCACCCAGTTGTGGCGCCAGTGCAATACGCCCGCCCGGCCATCGGGTGTGCACCCCAGTGCGGTAGTCGATCCCATGGCGCAGGTGCACCCCTCGGCCACCATCGGCCCGTTATGCGTGGTCGAGCGCGGGGCAAGCATCGGTGCGGACACGGTGCTCAAGTCCCGCGTCACCGTGGGCGAGGACTGCCATGTCGGTGCGCGGTGCATCGTCCATGCGGGCGTGGTCATCGGGGCCGATGGTTTCGGTTTTGCGCCGGAGAACGGGCAATGGGTCAAGATCGAGCAACTCGGTGCCGTGCGCATCGGAGACGATGTCGAGATTGGGGCCAATACCTGTATTGACCGGGGTGCGCTGCAAGACACGGTGATCGAAGACGGGGTGAAGCTCGATAACCTGATCCAGATCGGCCACAACGTGCGTATCGGCCAGCACTCGGCCATGGCCGGGTGTGTGGGTGTCGCGGGCAGTGCCACCATCGGGGCACATTGCACCGTGGGTGGCGGCGCCATCCTGTTGGGGCACCTGGAGCTGGCCGACAACGTGCACATCTCAGCTGCGACGGTTGTTACCCGCTCTCTCACCCGGCCTGGCCAGTACACCGGCATGTTCCCCATCGACGACAATGCGCGCTGGGAAAAAAACGCTGCCACACTCAAACAATTGCACAGCCTGCGCGAGCGCATCAAGGCGCTGGAGCTGGCCCTCAAGGCAGCATGAACGGAAGAACAACTCGATGATGGATATTCACGCAATTCTCAAACAACTGCCCCACCGCTACCCGTTTTTGCTGGTGGACAGGGTGATCGAGTTGGAGAGCAACACCCGCATCAAGGCCATCAAGAACGTCACGTTCAACGAGCCCTATTTCATGGGGCATTTCCCCGGCCGTCCGGTGATGCCGGGTGTGTTGATCCTGGAGGCATTGGCCCAGGCCGCCGGTTTGCTGGCCTTTGATGCCATGGGCCAGGTGCCCGATGAGAACAACATCTACTACTTTGTCGGTATCGATGGCGCGCGTTTCAAGCGCCCCGTGGAGCCCGGCGACCAGCTGGTCCTGACCATCACCATCGACCGTGTGCGCGGTGGAATCTGGAAGTTCAAGGGCGTGGCCAGCGTGGGCGAAGAGGTGGCTTGCGAGGCCGAACTCATGTGCACCATGCGCGCTGTGGGTTGACCGGTTCAGACCTGTTGGATCGTGAGCAATATCCACCCCACAGCCCTTGTTGCGGACGGTGCCCGCCTGGACCCTACGGTCACGGTGGGGCCTTACACGGTCATTGGTGCACACGTGACCATTGGTGCGGGCACCACGGTCGGCGCGCACTGCGTGATCGATGGGCACACCACGATTGGTGCTGACAACCGCATCTTCCAGTTCAACTCCATCGGCGCCATCCCGCAGGACAAGAAGTACGCGGGCGAGCCTACCGAACTGGTCATCGGCGACCGCAACACCATCCGCGAGTTTTGCACACTGAACCTGGGAGTGCCCCAGGCTGGTGGCATCACCACCGTGGGCCATGACAACTGGATCATGGCGTACACCCACATCGCCCACGATTGCCATGTGGGCAACCACACCACACTGGCCAACAACACCACGTTGGCAGGTCATGTGCACCTGGGCGATTGGGTGACGGTGGGCGGACTCACCGGCATTCACCAGTTCGTCAAGATTGGTGCCCACGCGATGGTGGGCTTTGCCAGCGCCGTGTCGCAGGACGTGCCACCTTTCATGCTGGTGGATGGCAACCCCTTGGCCGTGCGCGGCTACAACGTGGTGGGGCTGCGCCGCCGTGGCTTTTCGGCCGAGCGCATTGCGGCGGTCAAGCAGATGCACAAGCTGATCTATCGCCAGGGCCTCACGCTGGAGGCCGCGCGCGCCGCCATTGCAGAGCTGGCGCAGTCCGCACCACAGGCCGGTGACGATGCGGCGATGATGGAGCGGTTCCTGGCCGACGCCACGCGCGGCATTGCGCGCTGAGGGCTTGGCGATGGCAGATTCCCCCCGCGTCGCGATGGTGGCGGGCGAGACGTCGGGCGACTTGCTGGCGGGCTTGCTGATCGACGGCATGCAGGCGCATTGGCCGGGGCTGCAATCCAGCGGCATTGGCGGGCCGCAGATGGCGCGCCGTGGCTTTGCTGCCTGGTGGCCCAGTGACAAACTGGCGGTACACGGCTACAGCATGGAAGTGCTGCGCCGGCTGCGCGAGTTGCTGCGCATCCGCAAGCAGCTGCGCGAACGCCTGCTCAAAGATCGCCCCGATGTATTCATCGGCGTGGATGCGCCGGATTTCAACCTGGGCCTGGAGGCCGATTTGCGCGCTGCGGGCATCAAGACCGTGCATTTCGTGTGTCCGTCCATCTGGGCCTGGCGTGCGGACCGCGTCGAAAAAATCCGCCGCAGCGCGGACCATGTGCTCTGCATCTTCCCGTTCGAGCCAGAGCTGCTCGCGCAGCACGGCATAGCCGCCACCTACGTGGGCCACCCGCTGGCGGGCGTGATTCCCATGGTGCCGGACCGTACGGCCGCGCGCGCACAGCTGGGCCTGAGGGATGAGGAGGAAGTCCTGGCCATCCTGCCGGGGAGCCGCTCCTCCGAGATTCAGTACGTCGCACAGCCCTTCTTTGAGGCTGCAGCGCTAGTGCTGAAAGCGCGACCAGCTATTAAATTGATAGTTCCTGCAGTGCCTGCACTGCGTGACCGCATCGAGCAGGTGGCGCGCGCGTGTGGTCTGGGTGATGCCCTGCAGATCACCACAGGCCAGTCGCACACGGTGCTTGCAGCCTGTGATGCCACCTTGATCGCCAGCGGCACCGCGACGCTGGAGGCCGCGCTGTTCAAGCGGCCCATGGTCATCGGCTACCACATGCACCCTCTGAGCTGGTGGCTCATGCGCCGCAAGCAACTGCAGCCCTGGGTGGGCCTGCCCAACATCTTGTGCCGTGAGTTTGTGGTGCCCGAGCTGATCCAGGACGCCGCCACGCCCCAGGCGCTGTGCGCGGCAACGCTGGACTGGCTGGACGCAAAGCGCCAGCAACCCCAGAAAATTGCGGCCCTGGAGCAGCGCTTTACGGCGCTGCATGAGAGCCTGCTGCGCAACACTCCACAACTGGCTGCCGATGCGATCCAGAAAATCCTCGCTCCCGCAGCCTGAGCAGGCCTGCCTGCCCTGGCATCCGCCCGGCCTCGTGGCTGGCGTGGACGAGGCCGGCCGTGGTCCCCTGGCCGGGCCCGTGGTGGCAGCGGCGGTGATTCTGGACGACCTGCATCCGATTGCGGGCTTGGCCGACTCCAAGAAACTCACGGCCGCGCGGCGTGAAAAGCTTTACGACGAGATCCGCGCCAAAGCCCTGTGCTGCAGCATTGCCGAGGCCAGTGTCGAAGAGATCGACCAGCTCAACATCCTGCAGGCCACGCTGCTGGCCATGCGCCGTGCCGTCATGGGGCTGCGGCTCAAGCCGGCGATGGTGCTGGTGGATGGAAACCGGCTGCCCGTGCTGGATGTTCCGGCGGAGGCCATCGTCAAGGGCGATGCGCTGGTGCCGGTCATCTCGGCGGCCTCCATCCTTGCCAAGGTGCACCGCGACCGCTGGTGCGCGCAGGTGCATGACGAGTTTCCCCAATACGGCTTTGCCGGCCACAAGGGGTACGGCACGGCCCTGCACATGGCTGCCTTGCGCGAGCACGGTGCCTGCATTCACCACCGGCGCTCGTTTGCGCCTGTGGCCCAAAACCTGGGCGCCGGATCCTGACCGGGCGCTGAAAATTAGCCATGACCTCCTCGTCCGTCACCGCCATCCATTCCCGCGATAACGCCTTCGTCAAGGACTTGCGCCGTTTGGCGCAGGACACGACGGCGTACCGCAAGCAGGGCCGTGTCTGGCTCGAAGGAGACCATCTGTGCCGCGCCGCGCTGGCGCGGGGGCTACGGGCATCGGTGGCGGTGTTTTCTGAGTCTTTTTGGCCGCAGGCGCAGGTGAAATATGCCCAGGCAGCTACAAAATTCATAGTTCTTGCCGATGCACTGTTTGCGGATGTGAGTGGGCTGGAGTCGCCCGCCGCGATGGGCTTCATACTGGACCTGCCTGCACCGGCGTCACTCCGGCCTGATGCCGCCACCGTGGTGCTGGACAGGGTGCAGGACGCGGGCAATGTGGGCTCCATCCTGCGCAGCGCCTCGGCGTTCGGGTTTCGCCAGGTGGCCGCCATCAAGGGCAGTGCCGCGCTGTGGTCGCCCAAGGTCTTGCGGGCCGGCATGGGGGCGCATTTCGCTCTCGACCTGATCGAAGGGCTGGCACTGGACGACCTCGCCGCCCTTCAGGTACCGCTGCTGGTCACCAGCTCCCACGCGGGTGACTTTCTGCATCGCGCCGCCTTGCCCTGGCCCTGCGCCTGGGTGATGGGCCACGAAGGGCAGGGCGTCAGCCCGGCTCTGGAAGATAGAGCTTCTTTGCGCATCCGCATTGCCCAGCCCGGCGGCGAGGAGTCGCTGAATGTGGCGGCGGCTGCGGCCATCTGCCTGCACGCGAGCGGAGCAGGGCGCTGACGCTGTCTGCGCCCGCAGCGGTGCTGTGGGCGTCCAAGACGAGCTTGGGGCTCGCAGGTCATAGACGCTGGTATCAGGGTTATGCAAGGCGTGCATTGCGGAGGTGTCAGCGACGGAGGGTATAATCGGGAGCTTTTCTCGCAACAGCGTCGCCCGACCGCACCCAAAGCAACAACCCATCTGAGAGCAGCCATTGGCACAATCGCGCTTCGAGTGTGCGAGTGGTCTGCAGGCGCCGGGCGACCGTAACCATCCGGAGAACCCAGTGCTTTTGTCTCTCAAGGGAAACTTCCCGCCCGCCATTCTGGCGCTCGCAGACGGCACGGTCTTTATCGGTAACTCGATCGGTGCCACCGGCACCACGGTCGGTGAAGTGGTGTTCAACACCGCCATCACCGGCTACCAGGAAATCCTCACCGACCCCAGCTACTGCCAGCAGATCGTCACCCTGACGTATCCGCACATCGGCAATTACGGCGTCAATGCGGAAGACATCGAAGCCGACAAGGTCCATGCAGCAGGTCTGATCATCAAAGACCTGCCCCTTCTGGCCAGCAACTTCCGATCCACCGAAACGCTTTCGCAGTACCTCGTGCGCGAAAAGACGGTGGCCATTGCCAACATCGACACCCGCAAGCTCACCCGCCTGCTGCGTGACAAGGGTGCGCAGAACGGCGCCATCCTGGGCCTCGCAGCCGGTGAGGCTGTGACGCAGGCTCGCATTGATGAAGCCCTGGCTGCTGCCAAGGCCGCGCCCAGCATGAAGGGCCTGGATCTGGCCCAAGTGGTGACCACCCCTGCGACCTACACCTGGGACCAGACGGAGTGGAAGCTGGGTGAAGGCTATGGCACACAGGCTGCGCCGCGCTTCCATGTGGTGGCGTACGACTTTGGCGTCAAGAAAAACATCCTGCGCATGCTGGCCGAGCGTGGCTGCAAGCTCACCGTGGTGCCTGCCAAGACGCCTGCGGCCGACGTGCTGGCCATGAAGCCGGACGGCGTGTTTCTGTCCAACGGCCCTGGTGACCCGGAGCCCTGCGACTACGCCATCGAAGCCACCCGCCAGATCGTTGAAGCGGGCGTGCCCACCTTCGGCATCTGCCTGGGCCACCAGATCATGGCCTTGGCCAGCGGCGCCAAGACCTTCAAGATGGACAACAGCCACCACGGTGCCAACCACCCGGTGAAGGACCTGGACAACGGCCGCGTGAGCATCACCAGCCAGAACCACGGCTTTGCCGTGGACATGGCCTCGCTGCCCGCCACGCTACGCCCTACGCACATCAGCCTGTTCGACGGCACGCTGCAAGGCCTGGAGCGCACCGACAAGCCTGCGTTCTGCTTCCAGGGCCACCCCGAGGCCTCGCCCGGCCCGCACGACATCGCCTACCTGTTTGACCGCTTCACCGCGCTGATGGAGAAGAAATAATGCCAAAGCGCACAGACCTCAAATCGATCCTCATCATCGGCGCCGGCCCGATCATCATCGGCCAGGCCTGCGAGTTCGACTACTCCGGCGTGCAGGCCTGCAAGGCCCTGCGCGAAGAGGGCTACAAGGTCATCCTGATCAACAGCAACCCTGCAACGATCATGACCGACCCGGCCACCGCCGACGTCACGTACATCGAGCCCATCACCTGGCAGACGGTCGAGAAGATCATCGCCAAGGAACGCCCCGATGCCATCCTGCCCACCATGGGTGGTCAGACCGCACTGAACTGCGCGCTGGACCTGTGGCGCAACGGCGTGCTCGACGAGTACAAGGTCGAGCTGATCGGCGCCACGCCCGAAGCCATCGACAAGGCCGAAGACCGCCTGAAGTTCAAGGACGCCATGACCAAGATCGGTCTGGGCTCCGCGCGCTCGGGCATCGCCCACAGCATGGACGAAGCCTGGGCCGTGCAAAAGAGCGTGGGCTTTCCCACGGTGATCCGCCCCAGCTTCACGCTGGGTGGCACCGGCGGCGGCATCGCCTACAACCCCGAAGAGTTCGAGACCATCTGCAAGCGCGGCCTGGAAGCCTCCCCCACCAACGAGCTGCTCATCGAAGAATCGCTGCTCGGCTGGAAGGAGTACGAGATGGAAGTGGTCCGCGACAAGGCGGACAACTGCATCATCATCTGCTCCATCGAGAACCTGGACCCGATGGGCGTGCACACGGGCGACTCGATCACCGTGGCCCCGGCCCAGACGCTGACCGACAAGGAATACCAGATCATGCGCAACGCGTCGCTCGCGGTGCTGCGCGAGATCGGCGTGGACACGGGTGGCTCCAACGTGCAGTTCTCGGTGAATCCGAAGGACGGCCGCATGATCGTCATCGAGATGAACCCGCGCGTGTCGCGTTCGTCGGCACTGGCGTCCAAGGCCACGGGTTTCCCCATTGCCAAGGTCGCCGCCAAGCTGGCCGTGGGCTACACGCTCGATGAGCTGAAGAACGAAATCACGGGCGGCGCCACGCCTGCCTCGTTCGAGCCTTCTATCGACTACGTGGTCACCAAGATCCCGCGTTTCGCGTTCGAAAAATTCCCCACGGCCGACAGCCGCCTGACCACGCAGATGAAGTCGGTGGGTGAGGTCATGGCCATGGGCCGCACCTTCCAGGAATCCTTCCAGAAAGCCCTGCGCGGCCTGGAAGTGGGTGTGGACGGCATGAACGAAAAGACCCAGGACCGCGAAGTGCTCGAAAAAGAACTGGGCGAGCCCGGCCCCGAGCGCATCTGGTACGTGGGCGACGCGTTTGCCATGGGCCTGTCGGTGGACGAGGTGTACGACCTCACCAAGATCGACAAGTGGTTCCTGGTGCAGATCGAAGAGATCGTGAAGATCGAGCTGGAGCTGGACAAGATCGCTGCAGAAAAGGGCGACGCTGCATTGGCATCGCTGGATGCAGACACGCTCCGCACCCTCAAGAAAAAGGGCTTCTCCGACCGCCGACTGGCCAAGCTGCTCAAGACCACCGAGAAGTCGGTGCGCGAAGCACGCCGCGCCCTCAACGTGCGCCCGGTCTACAAGCGCGTGGACACCTGCGCTGCCGAGTTTGCGACCAACACGGCCTACATGTACTCCACCTACGAGGAAGAGTGTGAAGCCGCGCCCACGGACAAGAAAAAGATC
>OFJB01000402.1_pt1 | contig 21716 bp, 22 predicted proteins | sample 1775081 | NCBI WGS metagenome assembly OFJB01 (sample SAMN08195771, study PRJEB24354) | sludge metagenome | isolation source: initial sludge from phenol fed wastewater aerobic bioreactor | place: India: Nagpur | collected 2016-06-05
AACGACGTCGAGGGTTTCCAGGTGCACCTGGGCGGTCGACTCGGCCAGGAGGCCGGGTTCGGGCAGACCGTGAAGGGGCTGCGCCTCCCGGCGGACGACCTTCCGGACTACGTCGAGCGCCTCCTGCGGACCTACCTCGCCGAGCGCGCGGACGACCAGTCGTTCAGCGAATGGGTCGTCACCGCGGACGAGGCGGTGCTCGCATGACCGCCGTCCACGAGGTCGCCCACGCCCCGGCCCACTCCCATCCGCACGAGCGCTACACCGCCGACGAGCTGCGGGTCATCGCCCGGGTCGCGAGCAAGGACCTCGCGGGAGCGCGGCCGCAGGACGTCATCCGCTGGGCCGCCGAGGCCTTCCGGGGCCGCGTACTGATCAGCCAGTCGATGGCGAACACGGCGCTCGCGCACCTGGTCCACACGGTGGCACCGGAGATCCCGGCGGTGTTCCTCGACACTGGCTACCACTTCGACGAGACGCTGGCGACGCGCGACGACCTCCAGCGCCGGACGGGGCTGACGATCCTCTCCTTGACGCCCGCGCAGACGGTCGCCGAGCAGGACGCCGAGCACGGTCCGGAGCTGTGGCGGACCAATCCCGACCTGTGCTGCCGGCTCCGCAAGGTCGAGCCGATGGAGGAGCTGCTGCTCGGCTACGACGCGTGGATCAGCGGAATGCGCATCGCCTCCGCCCCCCACCGCGAAGGCACCCCGGTCGTGTCGTTCGACGCGCGCCGCGGGGTCCTGAAGGTCAACCCCCTCCTCCACTGGAGCGACGACGACCTGCTGCAGTACACGCTGGAGAACGACGTGCCGGTGAACCCCTTGATGTACCAGGGGTATCCGTCGATCGGGTGCGCCCCCTGTACGCACGCGGTGGCCGAGGGCGATGACCCTCGGTCGGGCCGCTGGCGAGGGCTGGGCAAGACCGAGTGCGGACTGCACGTATAGCGAAGGCGGACACGACATGAGCGAGACCCTCTACCCCCTCCATCTGGATCTCGCCGGTCGGCGGATGCTCGTGGTGGGCGCCGGTCGGGTGGCAGAACGGCGCGTCGTCGGGCTGGTCGACGCCGGTGCCGACGTCGTCGTCGTCGCCCCCGAGGCGACGGCCCGACTGCGGACGATGGCCGAGGCCGGCGTGATCTGCTGGCGCGAGCGGGCGTTCGACTACAGCGACCTGCTGGGCGCGTGGCTGGTCCACGCCGCGACGGACGACCCGACGGTCAACAGCCGGGTCGCGGAGGAGGCGGCCCGTCGCCGCGTCTGGGCGGTCCGTGCGGACGTCGCCGGCTCGGCCCGCACTCCGGCCGTCGCGACAGCGGACACGATCACGGTGTCGGTGACGAGCGGCGACCCGGGTCGGACGCAGGTCATCCGAGACTCGATCGCCCTCGGGCTGCAGGACGGGACGCTGACGTCCCGCGCTCACCGGCGTCGACGCGGCGGCAGCGTCGTCCTCATCGGCGGCGGTCCCGGCGACGGCGACCTGATCACGGTGCGCGGACGGCGAGCCCTGCTGTCCGCCGACGTGGTCGTCCACGACCGGCTGGCCCCGACAGACCTGCTCGCGATCCTCGACCCGGACGTCGAGGTCATCGACGCCGGCAAGTCGCCGAACGCGCACGCCCTGTCGCAGGACGAGATCAACGCGCTGATCGTCGAGCGCGCCCAGCGCGGACTGCGGGTGGCCCGCCTCAAGGGCGGCGACCCCTTCGTCCTGGGCCGCGGGTCGGAGGAGGTCCTCGCGTGCGCCGACGCCGGGATCCCGGTCGAGGTCGTCCCCGGGGTGACGAGCGCGGTCGCAGCACCGGCCGCTGCGGGCATCCCGGTCACGCACCGCGGGCTGGCGACCGGCTTCGTGGTCGTCACGGGACACGAGCTGGGCGATCTCGAGCCGTTCGCCCGCACCGAGCTCACGCTGGTCGTGCTGATGGGGGTCGGCCGACTGCCGGAACTCGTCACGACGCTGTCGGCCCTGGGTCGGCCCGCGTCCACCCCCGTCGCCATCGTGGAGCGCGCGTACGCCGATGACCAGCGCACGACGATCGGCACGCTGGAGTCGATCGTCGAGAGCGCGTCCCGGGTCGGCGTCACCAACCCCGCCGTGATCGTCGTCGGTGACGTCGTGGCGGTACCGGTGCTCGCGGCGGCGCGTACGGCCGTCGCGGACCTGGTCGAGCAGGGCGCCGCATGAGTCCGCGAACAGCGGGCGCAGCCGTCGTCATCCTCGGGCACGGCAGTCCGGACCCGCGATCCGCGGCCGGGCTGCGCGCGCTCGCCCGCGAGGTCGCCCGGCAGCGGCCGGGCACGCGGGTCGACGTCGCGTTCTTGGACCACGACGACCCCGGACTCGTCGGCGTCGCACTGGAGCTGTCGTGGGCCGGCTACGACACGGCCGTCGTCGTCCCGGCCTTCTTGACCGCTGCCTTCCACGTCACCGTCGACGTGCCGGCGGCCGTCACGGCGGCGCGCGACGCGTCGGGCCTTCGGCTGGTCGTCGCCGAGCCGATCGGTCCGGACCTGTCGCTGCTGGAGCTGCTCGACGACTCACTGCCCGACGGTCCGGTCGTGCTGGCCTGTGCGGGCACGCGCGACGCGACGGCGCTGGAGAGCCTGGACGCCCTGGCCCGGGAGTGGTCCGCCCGACGGGGTTCGCAGGTGGCGGTCGGCTACGCGTCGGCGGCCGGGCCGACCATCGCGGCCGCGCTCGCGGCTCTCGAGGCCGGCGGCCACCGCGCGAGCATCGCGTCGTTCACGCTGCTGCCGGGCGTGCTGCCCGACCGGATCTCGGAGGCGGCGGGCGGCCGCGCGTGCACGGAACCGCTGGGGATCGCGCTGCCGGCCGAGACCGCACGCATCGTCCTCGCCCGCGCCGACGCGGCCTGAGCCCTCTCAGCCCCGCACGACGGCGGCGACCGCAGCCGGATCGGGCGATGCGGCGACGGCATCCACGCGCAGGCCCGCCTCGGTGGCGGCGCGTGCGGTCGTCGGCCCGGCGCACACGATCCGAACCGCACCGGACACCCGCGCGTGCCCGGTGAGGGCACGCACGGCACTCGGGGAGCGCAGCACGACGGCGGCCACCTGGCCGGCCTCCAGCAGCAGCGCGCTCGCCGGACGCTCCGTCACCGGTTCGGTGTCGTAGACGACGGCCTCGACCACATCCCAGCCGCGCGCAGCGAGCCCGTCCGGCAACGTCCGCAACGCCTGGCCCCCGAGCGGCAGGAGCACGGTCCCGGCCGGCTCACCGTCGAGCAGCTCCAGCACACCCGCCGCGGACGCGTGCTGCGAACGAGGAACAGCCACGTCGAGGAAGCCCAGGGACCGGAGCGTGTCCGCTGTGCGGGCTCCCGTCGCAGCGGCGCGCACTCCCCTGCGGACCGCGGTGGCGACGGCCGCGGCGACGCGCTGCTCCCCCACGACGTCGGCCAGGGCCGGCATCGCCGCCGGCGAGGTGACGACGAGCCACGTCCCGGGCGCCGGTGCGGTCAGCGTCGCCAGCAGCCGCTCGACGTCGTCACCGCCGGGCCGCAGGACGCGGCGCAGGTAGGGGTCGGACACCACGGGCACCCCGCGCGCCTCGAGCGCGGCCGCATCCGGGTCGTCGTGCTCGGCGCGTACGAGCAGGACCGGACGAGCGGACGGCGTCGCGCCGCGCAGCACACCCGCGGCGCGCAAGCCGAGGGCGCCGGCCGCGAGCACCGGGTCCGGATCGTCGTGCAGGTCGACGCTGACGTCGGCGTCCGTGTGCCGCGAGTCGATCGTGAGCTCGGCACGCAGCCTCAGCGTCGAGCCGTGGATCGATGCCTGCGCGGCGACGGCCGTGGTGCATGCCGCATCCACGCCGACCAGGACGGCACGTTCGGCCGACGTCGTGAGCCGCGTGTCCGGGTCGTCCAGCCGCGCGAGCCACTCCCGGAGCACCTCGTCGCCGGCCCGGCACTCGACAGCGAGGGCTCCTTGCGCCGGCGCCGGAAGAAGGTCCGCGAGAACCTCGGTGATCTCGTGGTCGCGACCGATGCGGGCCAGACCAGCGACGGCGAGGACGGTGGCGTCGTACTCGCCGGACCGTACCTTCGCGACCCGGGTGTCCACATTTCCCCGGATGGGCCGGACCTCGAGATCCGGGCGCATGCGCAGGAGCGCGGCCGCCCGGCGTGGAGAACTCGTCCCGACGATCGCCCCGCGCGGCAGGTCGGCGAGCCGGCGGCCCTCGCGGGACACCAGCGCGTCGCGCGGGTCTGCGCGCACCGGGACCGCAGCGACGACAATGCCGGCCACCGGTTCGCTGGGAAGGTCCTTGTACGAGTGGACTATCACGTCGACGTCACCGACGAGCAGCGCGTCCCGCAGGGTCGAGACGAAGAGCCCCGGCCGTCCGGACGTCAACGGGACCGAGGTGTCGTCGCCGTGCGTCCGGACCAGGACCTCGACCCACGGACGCCCCGCGACCTCCGCAAGGGCGTCTCCGACGGTCGCCGACTGCGTGCGGGCGAGGACGCTCGCCCGCGTTCCCAGGCGGATCGCGTCAGCCATCGACGTCGACGTCGATCCCGAACAGCGTGTGAACGGCCTTGCGGTAGTCGGCGAAGTCGCCGGTCCGCGCCAGCTCCTGGGCCCGCACGGACGGCGTGTGCAAGATCGCGTTGGAGACGCGGCTGAGCGAGCGGGCGACCTCCTCGGCGGTCTCCTCGTCCACCCGTCGTCGGATCCGCTCGATCTCCTCGGAGATGATCCCCATGACGTGCGCGCGCATCGCGACGACCGCGTGGTCGGCCGTCCGTCCGGTCTCGCCGTCCTCGAAGTCGCGCACCGCTGCCAGCACGATGTCCTGCGCCTCCAGGATCGCCGCAGCGTGCTCGGCGGGCGCATGCGCACCGACGACGGCCAGGTCGATCACGTCGACCTCCGGCAGGGCCCGCACGTCGGGCGCCACGTCCGCCGACAGCGCCAGGTCGAGCACCGGAAGCGGGCCACGAGAGCCGACGCCGGCGGCCTGCACCAGCGCGAGATCCACGAGCGGGTGCGGAGCGCCGCTGCAGGCGACCACGAGATCCGCGGCACCCAGAGCCGTCGGCAGGCCACTGACCTCGATCGCCGCCACGTCGTGCGATGCGGCGAACGACGCAGCCCGCCCGGACGACGAGTAGACGCCGATCTCGACGCATCCGCGTCGCTGGAGAGCGGCGACGACGATGCGCGCGTACGAGCCGGTGCCGATGACCATCGCCGTCCTCCCGGCGATGGGACCGTGCCGCTGCTCGACGATGTCCAGTCCGACGCTGACGATCGACCGTCCTGCGGCCCCGAGCCCCGTCGACCGCGTCACCGACTTCGAGGTCGCCAGCGCCCGCTGCAGCATGCGCTCCAGCGCGGGGCTCGTCGTCCCCTCGGCGTGCGCGGTGGCGAGCGACGCCCGCACCTGGCCGGCGATCTCGTCCTCGCCGACGACCATGGACTCCAGCCCAGCGGAGACCGAGAACAGATGCTGCGGGACCGATCCGCCGACGACCACGCGCATCGAGTCGGCGACCACGTCATGCGACAGTCCGGTCCGCGCCGAGACGGCATGCGTCGTCAGGTCGACCGCGTCGTGGAAGCGCACCAGATCCAGGTAGACCTCGAACCGGTTGCACGTGGCGAGGACGGTCGCCCCGGCGACGTCGGCGCTGGCGTCGACGAGGTGTCGCGCGAGGCCGGGAGCGGCGGACGACAACCGCTCCAGCTCGTCGAGGGCGACGTCGCGGTGGCTCACCCCGACGAGTGCCAGCACCATGCGCAAAATCGTACGCAGCGGCCGACGTCGGGTTCCCACGCTGCGCCGGTATCCCCGGCATGCGGGGCCTAACGTGCGCGCGTGGTCGAAGCGAAGACGTCGTCGGTCCTGGCTGCCGCGCACCCGCTGGTCGACGGCCGCACGTCCGGAGCAGCCCTGGTCCGTGCGTACCGGGGCGAGCGGCCCGAGCTGCGGCCGGTGTGGTTCATGCGGCAGGCCGGCCGATCTCTGCCGGAGTACCGGCGCGTCCGCGAGGGCCGGGGGATGCTCGAGACCTGCGTGACGCCGGAACTGGTGGCGGAGATCACGCTGCAGCCGGTCCGTCGTCACGGGGTCGACGCGGCGATCCTCTACAGCGACATCGTCGTCCCGTTGCGTCTTGCCGGGGTCGATGTCGACATCGTCCCGGGGGTGGGCCCGGTGCTCGCCGCACCGGTGCGATCGCGGGCGGACGTCGACGGGCTGCCGCCGCTGGACCCGGGCGCGCTCGCGCCGATCACCGATGCCGTGACCCTGACGGTCGCCGAGCTCGGGTCGACGCCGCTCATCGGCTTCGCCGGCGCGCCGTTCACCCTCGCCTCGTACCTGGTCGAGGGACGCCCGTCGCGCGACTACGTGCACACGCGGGCGCTCATGCGCGACGACCCGGCGACCTGGCATGCGCTGCTCGGCCGCGTCGCCACGATCTCGGGGACGTTCCTACGCGCCCAGGTCCTCGCCGGCGCGAGCGCCGTGCAGCTGTTCGACTCCTGGGCCGGCGCCCTCACGCCGACCGAGTACGTCGAGCTCGTCCAGCGGCACTCGGCGGCGACGTTCGCGGCCGTCAGCGACCTGCCGGTCCCGCGCGTCCACTTCGGCACGCGGACACGGCCCCTCCTGACGTCCATGCACGCAGCCGGGGCGACGGTGATGGGGGTCGACACCGAGACGCCGCTGGACGAGGCCAGCGCCATCCTCGGCGGCTCCGTTCCCCTCCAGGGGAACATCGACCCCGACCTCCTCGGGTCCCCCTGGCCGATGCTGCGGGAGCACGCTCGGGACGTCCTGCGACGCGGGCTCACGGCGCCCAGCCACGTGGTCAACCTCGGCCACGGCGTCCCACCCGACACCGACCCGGACGTGCTGACACGACTCGTGGAGCTCGTCCACGAGGAGGGCTGATGCCCGACAGCGAGGTGATCGTGGTCGGCGCCGGCGTGGCCGGCCTCACCGCGGCCCGCGAGCTCGCGCTCGCCGGACGCACGGTCAGCGTGCTGGAGTCGGGTGACCGTCCGGGCGGCACCCTGCGCACGGCGACGATCGGCGGGGTGGACCTCGACGTCGGCGCGGAGGGGTTCTCCGTCGCCCGCCCGCAGACCCGTGCGCTGATCGACGAACTCGGCCTGGCGGACCGCGTCGTCGCTCCGCGTCGCAGCGACGCTCGGCTGCTCCTGGACGACGGCCTGCACCGCGTCCCGCCCAGCCTGCTGGGGATCCCGGTCGATCTCGGCGATCCCCTGACGGTCGACGTGCTCGGCGCCGACGCCGCGCGGCGCGCGCAGGGGCGCGACCGTGCCCCGGTCGGAGAACTCGCCCCGGACATCGCACTCGGGGCGCTGGTGCGCGAGCGCATGGACGCGGACGTGGTCGCGCGCCTGGTGGCTCCGGTCGTCGGTGGCGTGCATGCGGTGGACCCGGACACGGTGGAGGCCGAGGCGGTCGCCCCGGGGCTGCTGGGAGCGCTGCGCGCCGAAGGGTCGCTCGCCCGCGCCGCGGCGCGCCTGCGGGCCGCGAACGGGGCACCCGGCTCGGCCGTCAACGGACTGGTCGGCGGCATGACGGCACTGGTCGGTGCCCTGGTCGACGCGGCCGGCGGCCTGGGCGCGGACATCCGGCTGAACAGCCGCGTCCGATCCGTGCGTCGCGCGGGACACCGCTGGCAGGTCCGGACCGACGACGGAGCGCGCGCGTGCCAGGACCTCGTGCTCGCGCTCGACGCCCCGGCTGCGGCCATGCTGCTCGGCGACGATCCCGCGTGGTCTGGCGTCGTCGCACCGTTGCGGTCCGTCCGCCTGGGCGATGTCGCCGTGGTCGCCCTGCTGGTGGACCTCCCCGTCCTCGACGACGACCCGCTGGGGTCGGGCGTGCTGGTCGGCCCGGGACATCCGTCGGTCCGGGCGAAGGCCCTGACGCACGCCAGCGCGAAATGGGACTGGGTGCGGGAGCGGCTCGGCCCCCCGCGGCACGTGGTCCGGCTGTCCTACGGGCGGGACGGAACGCTCGCAGAGCAGGTCGATGCGCTGCCCGCGACCGCCGCTGCCGACCTCGCGGCGCTGCTCGGGCGGGAGTCCGTGGCGGTCGAGCAGTCCGCCGTCGCCCGCTGGCCGCGCACGCTCGTCCGGCCGATGCCCGGACACCGCGCCACGGCCGCCGCGATCGTCGACGCCGCGACCGCCGCACCGAACCTGGCCGTCGTCGGTGCCGGTCTGGGCGGCAACAGCCTCGCCGGCACGATCGCGGTGTCGCGAGGCGTGGTCGCGCAGCTCACGAGCTGACGGCGCCGCGCGATGAGGTCGCACCGGTTCGCGTGTGGATCCGCACCCCGTCATCGCTGAAGATGCTCAGGATCTCGGCCGGTGCCGAGCCGTGCGCCGCCAGCGCGTGCGGGATCCGCGTGTCGAACTCCGCGGCCTCGCCGCGACGAAGAACCAGGTCCTGGTCTCCGACGACGAGCCGCAGCCGTCCGGCGAGCACGTACAGCCACTCGTACCCGTCATGGACACGAAGCCGCGGCACGCTCTTCCGGGGCGGGAACACGACCTTGTACGTACGGACGGGCGCGTTCTCCGGCGTGAGCGGAGTGACGACGAGCCCGTTGCGGCGCATCGCGGCCAGGCGCACGCGGGGATCTCGCGGAGGCTCGGCCACCAGGTCGTCGATCCGGATACCCAGGTGGCGGGTGAGGGGGACGAGCAGCTCCAGGTTCGCCTGACGCTTCCCGGACTCCAGACGCGACAGCGTGCTCACGGAGATGCCCGCCCGAGTCGCCAGATCGTCGAGGGTCCACCCGCGTTCCTGCCGCGCCGCCCGCAGGCGGGGACCGATGAGGCTGACGTCGTCTCGCACGCGATCCTCCAGAACTTGCCATGTTCGCAAGGTGCCTTGCCGAAGTGATCGTAGCCCTGGTCCACTGCTGACATGGACGAGAACTGGGACGTCATCGTTGTCGGCGGCGGGGCCGCCGGGCTGGCCGCCGCCCTCATGCTCGGCCGGGCACGCCGGAGCACGGTGGTCATCGACGCCGGGAGCCCGCGGAACCGCTTCGCCGCGCACATGCACGGCACTCTCGGGATGGAAGGGCTCGACCCTGCGGACCTGCTGCACCGCGGACGGTCCGAGGTCGCGACCTATGGCGTGACCGTCCGCAGCGGCACCGTCACGCAGGCCGACGCGGATGCCGACGGGGTCCGCGTCGAGCTGGCCGACAGTGCCGTGCTGACCGCCCGAGCCCTGGTCGTCACGACCGGCCTCGTCGACGAGCTGCCCGCGGTCGAGGGGCTGCAGCGGCGCTGGGGACGATCGGTGCTCCACTGCCCGTACTGCCACGGCTGGGAGGTCCGCGATGCTCGGCTGGGCGTCATCCTCACCTCCCCCCTGGGCGTGCATCAGGCGCAGCTCGTCCGGCAGTGGAGCAGCGACCTCACGGTGTTCGTCGCCGACGAGCAGAACCTGGACGCCCGTACGGCGGAGCGCCTCGCGTCACGGGGCGTCCGGGTCGTCCGGGAGGCGGTCGTCGCCCTCCTCGGCGAGGGTGACGGCCTCACTGGTGTCCGCACTGCCAGCGGCGACATCGTCGACATCGACGCCGTGTTCATCGCCGCGACCACGCGTCCCTCCGACGCCTTCCTCGCCGGGATCGAGCTGCGACGCGCGACGACCCCGATGGGGGAGTTCGTGGAGGTCGACGCCACCGGCCGGACGAGCCACCCGCGCATCTGGGCCGCCGGGAACGTGACGAACCCCGGGGCGAACGTCCCGATGTCGATCGGAGCCGGCACGCTCGTCGGGGCGGCGGTCAACGCGGCGCTCGTCGAGGAGGACTTCGACGCGGCCGATGCCGGGCGACCGGACTTTCGCGACGCGGTGTCGTGACGGTTCGGCCACGGCCGATGCACACTCGCGACGTGACGAACGCCGCGCACCCGACTGCCCGTGAGATCAACGACACCATCCGGTACACCTGCTGGGCCGTCTACGCCCGGACCGGCGCCGACGTGGCCGACGATGCGGCAGCCGGTCTCGCCGGGCTCGTCGACGCGTGGGAGGCAGAGGACGTCGTCGTGCGCGGCTGGTACGACGTCAGCGCCCTGCGGGCGGACGCCGACCTCATGGTCTGGCTCCACGCCCCCACGGCCGAGCTGATCCAGGGCGCGCTGCGGCAGCTGCGCCGGTCGGCCGTCGGGGCCTCGATCACGCCGTCGTGGTCGGCGATGGCCCTGCATCGCCCGGCCGAGTTCAACAAGGGCCACGTCCCGGCGTTCATGGCTGGGAAGGAACCCCTCACCTGGGCGACGGTGTACCCGTTCGTACGGTCCTACGAGTGGTACCTGCTGCCCGACGAAGAGCGTCGCGCGATGCTCGTGGAGCACGGCTCGATGGGGCGCGGCTACGGGGGCATCCTGTCGAACACCGTGAGCGCGTTCGCCCTCGGCGACTACGAATGGGTCCTGGCGCTGGAGTCCGACGACCTGCACGAGACCGTCGACATGATGCGCCACCTGCGGGGCTCCCAGGCGCGTCGTCATGTGCGCGAGGAGGTGCCGTTCTACACCGGCCGGCGGCTCGACGGCCTCGACGCCGTGGTCGACGTGCTGCGATGAGGTTCGACGCCGTCCTGCTCGCATCGTTCGGCGGCCCGGAAGGCCCCGACGAGGTAATGCCCTTCCTGGAGCAGGTCACGGCCGGCCGGAACGTGCCCCGTGGGCGGCTGGAGCAGGTGGCCGAGCACTACCTGGCTCTCGGCGGCGTCAGCCCGATCAACGGGCAGAACCGCGCCCTCCTCGCCGCGCTGCGAGCCGAGCTCGCCCGTCGACAGGTCGACGTTCCGGTGCTCTGGGGCAACCGCAACGCGGCGCCGACGTTCCCCCAGGCTCTCGCCGACGCGCGATCGGACGGCGCTCGAGCGGTCGTGGCGATCACGACCAGCGCCTACTCGTCGTACTCCGGCTGCCGTCAGTACCGCGAGAACCTCGCCGCGGCACTCGAGGACGCCGGCCTCGCCGGCATCCTCGACGTCCGCACGATCCGGCCGTACGGGGGCCGTCCGGAGTTCGCCGCGGCGTTCGTGCCGGGCGTCGTCGACGCGCTGACCGACCTGCTCGCCCAGGGCCACTCCCCCGCCACGATCCGCGTGCTGTTCTGCACCCACTCGCTCCCGGTGTCGATGGCCGGGACCTCAGGCCCGGCCGAGTCCGAGCGCAGCGGTCGGCGCGGCTACGTGGCCGGCCACACGGTGGTCGCCGAACGCGTGATCGCCGGCGTCGTCGATGCCGGGCTGCCGGCGCCGTCGTGGCGTCTGGTCTTCTCCTCCCGCAGCGGCCCCCCGCACGTGCCGTGGCTGGTTCCCGATGTGGCCGACGCACTCGCCGAGGTCGCCGACGACGATGCGACGGCGGTCGTCGTCGTGCCGATCGGGTTCGTCAGCGACCACATGGAGGTCGTGTGGGACCTCGACCGCGAGGCCGCAGCCGTCGCACGGGACCTGGGGCTCGACTTCCGCCGAACGCCGACCCCGGGCACCGATCCGGGCTTCGTGTCGCTACTCGCCGATCTCGTGGTCTCGGCGCTGCGCGACGAGGACGTCGACACCGGATCCGCGCCGGGCGCGCCGGCCTGCTGCGGCGAGGGCTGCTGCCCCGGCCCGTCGGTCCGCGCCGCGGTCCGAGCGTGCTGACGTGGCCTACGCTGCACGTGCCATGGACATCCGCGAGCGCCCGCGCCGACTGCGCAGAACCGAGGCGATGCGCCGGCTGGTGCGCGAGACCCACCTGACACCGTCCAACCTGGTGCTGCCGGTGTTCGTGCGCGAGGGCGCGACCGCCCCCGTGCCCATCTCGTCGATGCCCGGGGTCGTGCAGCACACGCCGGACTCGCTCCGCGCGGCCGTGACCGAGGCGGCCGAACTCGGGGTCGGCGGCGTGATGATCTTCGGCGTCCCGGCGCAGCGCGACGCGAACGGCGACGCCGCATGCGCGGCCGACAGCATCCTCGCCGACGCGGTCCGTTGGACGAAGGCCACGACGGGCGACGCTCTCCCCGTCATCGCAGACCTGTGCCTCGACGAGTTCACGACGCACGGGCACTGCGGGGTACTGGCCCCGGACGGCTCGGTGGACAACGACGCGACGCTCGCCGTGTACGAGCGGATGGCTCTGACCCTCGCCGACGCCGGGGCAGACGTCCTGGGACTGAGCGGGATGATGGACGGCCAGGTCGGAGCCGTGCGCGACGCCCTCGACGGCGCGGGTCACGTCGACGTCACCCTGCTCGCCTACGCAGCGAAGTACGCCTCGGCCTTCTACGGTCCGTTCCGGGAGGCCGTCGAGAGCCAGCTGACCGGCGATCGCAAGACGTACCAGCAGGATCCGGCGAACGCGATCGAGGCACTGCGGGAGGTCCGGCTCGACGTCGCCGAGGGCGCCGACCTCGTGATGGTCAAGCCGGCACTGCCCTACCTCGACATCGTCGGCCGCGTCGCCGACGAGGTCGACGTCCCGGTCGCGGCCTACGTCGTGTCCGGCGAGTACGCGATGATCGAGGCGGCAGCCGCCGCGGGGATGATCGAACGCGAGCGCGCCATCCTCGAGGTGCTCACCAGCGTGCGGCGTGCCGGCGCGCAGATCATCGCGACGTACTGGGCCAGTGAGGTGGCCCGCCTCCTTCGGACCTCAGGAGCCTGACCCCCATGACGTCGACCCTCTCCGCCGAATGGTTCGAGCGAGCCCGCGCGGTCATGCCCGGCGGCGTCAGCTCGCCGGTGCGCGCGTTCGGCTCCGTCGGCGGGACGCCCCGGTACGTCGCCTCGGCGAGCGGTTCCCGGGTCGTCGACGTCGACGGCAACGAGTACGTCGACCTCGTCGGCGCGTGGGGGCCGATGATCGCCGGACACGCCCATCCCGCCGTCGTCTCGGCGATCACCCAGGCCGCTGCGGAGTCCGCCTCCTTCGGTGCGCCGGCGCAGGCGGAGGTCCTGCTCGCCGAGGAGATCGTCGCCCGGGTCGAACCCGTCGAGCGCGTCCGGTTCACGAGCTCGGGGACCGAGGCCGTGATGACCGCGATCCGGTTGGCCCGCGCCGTGACGGGGCGGACGCTGATCGTGAAGTTCGCGGGCTGCTACCACGGCCATGCCGACGCGATGCTCGTCGCCGCCGGCTCCGGCGTCGCCACGCTCGCGCTGCCCGACTCCCCCGGCGTCCCCGCGGCCGTCGCCGAGGGCACGGTCGTCCTGCCGTACGGCGACGTCGCAGCCGTCGACGCGCTCTTCGCGCAGCGCGGCGAAGACGTCGCGGCCGTCATCACGGAGGCTGCCCCGGCGAACATGGGCGTCGTTCCTCCGCCCCCGGGCTTCAACGAGCATCTCGCCCGGATCACGAGCGCGTTCGGCGCGCTGTTCGTGCTGGACGAGGTGCTCACCGGTTTCCGCGTCGGCCCGGCCGGCTGGTGGGGGATCGAGGGCGCCCGCGAGGGCTGGCGCCCCGACCTGTTCACGTACGGCAAGGTCATCGGCGGCGGCCTCCCCCTGGCCGCCGTCGCCGGCGACGCCGACATCCTCGACCGCCTGGCTCCTGCGGGCGACGTCTACCAGGCCGGCACGCTCAGCGGGAACCCAACCGCGACGGCGGCCGGCCTGGCGACCTTGCAGCAGCTCACCCCGCAGGCCTACGCCCGCCTGGACGCCACCGCGGCCCAGGTCTGCGGTGCCGTGGGCGCTGCCCTCGACGCGGTCGGCCTGCCCCACACCATCGCGACCGCGGGGAACCTGTTCAGCGTGTTCTGGACCGACGGTCCGGTCCGCACGTACGAGGACGCTCGTCGACAGGACACCGAGCGGTACGCGCGCTTCTTCCACGCCATGCTCGACGCGGGCGTGTGGCTGCCGCCCTCCGCGTACGAGGCCTGGTTCGTGTCGACTGCGCACAGCGACGACGACATCGACCGCATCGCGCGAGCCGCCCGGACGTCGGCGCAGGCCGCCGCGCGATGAGTCGCGCGCGTGCGGACGACGCGTGCCCTAAGTTGTCACCGTGACGGCCGCTGACATCTACACCGAGCCCGACGGCGACCCGGACACGCTCGCGAACCTCGGACCGCTCGCGGCGATGGCCGGCATCTGGGTCGGGGCCGGCGAGGACCAGCACCCCACCGATCCGGTCGACGAACCGACCGGGATCGACGCGTACGAGGAGCGGTACGAGCTCCAGCCGATCGACTTCCAGACCAACGGGCCGCAGCTGCTGTACGGCCTGCGCTACCACACGCGGCTGGTCAAGCCGGGCGAGGTCGCGATGTTCCACGAGCAGGTCGGCTTCTGGCTCTGGGAGCCGGCCACCGGAACGGTCATGTTCACCCTCGCCATCCCCCGTGGTCAGGTCGCCCTCGCCTCCGGCCGCTGCGCCCCGGACGCGAAGGCGTTCGAGATCCGCGCCGAGCGGGGCAGCCTGCAGTACGGGATCTGCACCGCCCCGTTCCTCGACGCGAACTTCACGACGCTGGACTTCCGGATGACCGTCCGGATCAACGACGACGGCACCTGGTCCTACGACCAGAACACCCGGCTCCAGCTTCCCGACCGTGCCGAGGTGTTCGATCACGTCGATGCGAACACGCTCCGTCGTGTCGCCGCACCGACGCCCAACCCGCTCGCCGTCGCTGCCGGCCTGGGTGCCGGTGACACCGTCGTCGCCGGTGCCGGCCTCGGCATCGGCTCGCTGCGCCCCTGACCGCCAACAACGTCGCCTGACGCGAAGGAGACCCCGATGGACCACCTGCGCCGATCACTCGCCCCTGTCCCGGACGCTGCCTGGGAGCAGATCGACGACGAGGCCCAGCGCACGTTGCGGCTGACGCTCGCCGCGCGCCGGGTCGTCGACGTCAGCGGACCCACGGGCTGGCGTACCGACGCCGTGCCCAGCGGACGGGTGTCGGCCGTGGACCCGGCTCCCGCGACCGGAGTGGGCGTCGGCGTGCGGCACCCCGTGCCCTTGCTCGAGCTCGCGGCCGACTTCGAGCTCTCGCAGGCCGACGTCGACTCGGCCGACCGCGGCAACGTCGCGATCGACACCGAGGCCGTGATCGAGGCCAGCCGGCGGATCGCGATCGCCGAGGACACGATCGTGTTCCACGGCAACGCCGCGACGGGGACGGTCGGCATCGTCGACGCGTCGCCGCACGCCCCGATCATCGCGGGCACCGAGGCGACCCACGCGCCGGCACACGTCGCGGCGGCGCTCCAGGTGCTGCGTGACGCCGGCGTGGGCGGCCCGTACGCGCTGGTCGTCGGCGACGAGGTCTACACCGCGATCCAGCGTGCGACCGACCACGGCGAGCCCGTCCGCGACCACCTGTCGGCGGTGCTGTACGGCGGGGAGATCATCTGGTCGAGCGCTCTGGTCGGCGCGGTGGTGCTGAGCACGCGCGGTGGCGACTACGAGCTCCACCTCGGCCAGGACCTGTCCATCGGGTACCGCAGCAGCACGGCCGAGGCCGTGCGCCTGTACCTGGAGGAGAGTCTGGCCTTCCGCGTGCACACCCCCGAGGCGGCGGTCCACCTCCGCGTCGGCTGACCACCGGTCAGCAGGAGCCGCCGGCCCCGAAGTCCTGCACCCAGTAGACGCCGTACTGGTCGGTCGACGTCGCCCGGCCGAAGCCCACCTGGGTGAAGGCCGGTCGGACGAGGTTGGCGTAGTGGCCGGGCGAGTCGATCCAGCCGGCCATCACCGCCTCGACGCTGCGGTAGCCCGCCGCGATGTTCTCCCCCCAGGCGCGGCCATGGAAGCCCTGCGCATCGGCCCGGTCACCGGGGTCCGTGCCCTCCGGGCTCGTATGGCTGAAGAAGCTCCGTGCGGCCATGTCCGCCGCGTACGCCTGCGCCGCCCGGCCGAGCGAGTCGCACAGCACGAGGGGCGCCGCCCCGACGCTCGCCCGCAGCGCGTTCACCCGGTCGAGCATGTCCGTTCGCCAGGACGCGTCCTCCGGGCCCGGCTCGCTCGTCGGCCGGCCGTCGGCGGTCACGACCACCGGGCGCGCGGCGAGCACGCGGCCACCTTGCCGGACCTCGACCCGGTAGCGACCAGGCGCGCTGAACGTCGCCGACGCCGACCGAACGCATCGGGCGGCACCGGCTCGCGCGGCTCGGTCGGTGCAGGTCGTCGCCCGTCGCGACGTGCGGCCGTCTCCCCAGGAGACGACGACCGGGGACCCGGCCGCGATCCGCGTCGCGCGAACGGCGACGAGAATGCCGCCCTCCGTCGCCGTGCTCACGGTGATCCGTGCCTGGGCACGCGGCGGGCTCGTGGGGGCCGCGACCGCCGGCACCTCCGCCGCGGCGACGACGGTCGCGACAACCGCGACAGCCAGGGCGCTGGTCCACCGTCGGATCCGCGTCATCGGTCCGCCCTCCACGTCCGGAAGACCGCGGCCCGGTCCTCGACCGCACCGTCGCCGTAGCCGTCCCCGACCTCACCGGTCGCCTGCGCGACCACGATCGCGGCGAGCGTCGGCTCGCCTCGGCGCGCGCAGTCCTCGGAGAGCAGGATCAGCAGCCGGCCCAGCCGTCGCGGTGGGTATGGCAGCTCGGCCTCGCGAACGAGCTCCCCGTAGGTGATCGTGCTGCCCGCACGCGCGGCGTCGACGAGCACCGAGCGCGCTCGGGCCACCGCGTCGACATCCCGCTCGGACACGTGCAGCCGACGGGTTCCGGCGTCGACCACCTCGCCCACCGCCAGCGTCGAGTCCGGAGCGTTCATGGCTGGTGGTGGACGACGAGGGGAAGCACCGCGCGGGCGCCGGCTCCCCGCAGGAGCGCGGCGCAGATCGTCGCCGTCCAGCCGGTGCGCCACGTGTCATCGACGAGGAGCACCACCTCCCCGTCCAGGTCGCCGGGGCCGATCCCCTCGGCAACCGAGAGCCGACCCGCCTGGGCCGCCGCGCGCGCCTTCGCGGACACGTCGGCGGCGGTCGGGGTCCCGATGATCGACAGTGCCTCCCGGACGGGCAGTCGCCCGATGCCCGCGACCTGCTCGGCCAGCCCACGCACGCGTTCGGGGTGCCGCGTGCTCGGGACGGGGACGACGACGGTCGGCCGTGCGACCCACTCCGAACGCCACCGGCCCAGGACGGCGACGACGGCTTCGACGACCCACGCCGGGGGCGCCTCGTCGGGAGCGGCCACGAGCGGCGCCGCCTGTGGCCACACCGGGTCGTCCGCGAAGGCCAGCGCCCGGCCGGGCTGGAGGGCCAGCGTGGGCGTGATGCGCCCCGTCCACGGCAGACCCGGTGCCCACATGCCGCGCGGGGTCAGCTCGTTGTCGACCCCCCGCATGAACGCGAGCGCCGCGGCCACGTGCTCGGCGTCCGGCTTCGCCGCCAGCCGAGCCGGTACGCGGCCGGTGCACACCGAGCACCGGCCGCAGTCGGCGCCCGAGGGGTCGTCGAGCGCCTCGCGCAGCACCGCGTCCAGGCAGCGACGCGAACGTGCGTACTCGCGCATCAGCGAGGCCTCGTGCTCGCGCGCGGCCGCGAGCGCCGCGTAGCGCTCGTGGTCGTAGCTCCACGGGCGTCCGGTCGCGGTCCAGCCGCCGGTGGATCTCTCGACGGCCCCGTCGACGGCGAGGACCTTGAGCAGCAGCTCCAGCCGGCTGTCGCGCACGCCGGTGATCGCGGCCAGCCGGGGCACCGACAACGGCTCGGCGGACTCGCCGAGGGCGGCGAGGACCGCAGACGCATCCTCGGAGCGGGGCACGCTCGCCGTCGCGAAGTAGCGCCAGATGCCCTCGTCGGCCGGGGTCGGGATGAGCACGACCTGCGCGGTGTCGAGGGCCCGGCCGGCCCGGCCGACCTGCTGGTAGTAGTCGACCGGCGACCCAGGTGAGCCGATGTGGACGACGAAGCCGAGGTCCGGCTTGTCGTAGCCCATCCCCAGCGCGGAGGTGGCGACGACGGCCTTGAGCCGGTTCTCCCGCAGGAGGTCCTCGATCTGCGCGCGTTCGGCCGTCTCGAGCTGACCGTGGTAGGCGCGCACCTCGTGCCCACGGGCGGCCAGGAACCGAGCCAGGTCGGAGGCGGATCGCACGGTCGACGCGTAGACGATGCCCGACCCCTGCAGCGCGGGGAGGAACTGGTCGACCCAGGCGTAGGCCTCGATGAGGCCCAGCTGCGGCAGGGCGGTCAGGTGCAGCGAGTGCCGGGCGAGCGTGCCGCGCAGCACCAGCGTCTGCGCCCCGAGCTGCTCGGCCACGTCACGCGTCACGCGGTCGTTGGCGGTGGCGGTGGTCGCCAGGACCGGGAGGTCGGGACGGCTCATGAGCACGGTGGTGATCCGGCGGTAGTCGGGCCGGAAGTCGTGGCCCCAGCTGGAGATGCAGTGCGCCTCGTCGATCACCAGCAGGCCCACGCGGGCGATCAGCCCGGGGAGCACCTCGGCGGCGAACCGCGGGTTTGCCAGGCGCTCGGGACTGGTGAGCAGCACGTCCAGCCGGTCCGCGGCGAGGTCGGCGAGCACGTCGCCCCAGTCGTCGACGTTCGAGGAGTTGATCGTCGCCGCCCGCAGGCCGGACCGCTCGGCGGCCTCGACCTGGTTGCGCATGAGGGCCAGGAGCGGGGAGACGACGAGGGTCGGGCCGCCGCCCGCGTCGCGCAGGGCGCGGGCCGCCATCCAGTAGACCGCCGACTTCCCCCATCCCGTGGCCTGGACGACGAGCGCCCGCCGGCCGTCGACGGCGAGCGCCGCGGCGGCGGCGAGCTGGTCGGCTCGCGGTCGCGCCTGCGGTCCGGCGATCCCCGCCAGCACCCGGGCCGCGGCGGCGTCGAGCTGCGCGGCGGTCGCCCGCACCGCGACGTCGGAGGCGGCCGGGCTCATGCGGTGAGCCTGGCACGGACCGCTGACACGCCGCTCAGCGGCAGTCGGTCACCCCGGCGGGACTCACGCCGGACCCTCCGCGACGAGGTCGGCGTACTCCGGGTGGCGCTGGATGAAGCGGGCGAAGAAGGGGCACTGCGGGACGACGGCGAGTCCGCGTGCCCGGGCGTCATCGAGCGCGAAGGTCGCCAGCTGCGACCCGATGCCCCGGCCCTCGAACGCCGGGTCGACCTCGGTGTGGACGAACACGATCACGGACTCCCCCACCCGCAGGTACCGGGCGAAACCGGCCAGCGTGTCGGCGTCCCAGGCCTCGTAGCGCGACGCCTCGCGGTCGTCGCGGACCGTCACATCCACCGGTGCGTCCGTCATCGTGCGTCTCCTGTCGTCGGCCTACAGCCTCACACACGGCCCGTGTTGCGGGTCGGCCCCTCCCGCCGACCTTGAGGTTGGCGACGCGATTGGCGCCCGTTCGCGTCGCCAAGCTCAAGGTCGCCGGGGCGGAGGGGGGTCGGCGGGACGGAGGGGGCGCCGGTCAGGCGGGGAGGAGCTTCTCGATGTCGTCGACGATCTCCGCCGGCTTGGTCGCCGGGGCGTAGCGCGTCACGGTCCGGCCGTCCGGGGCGACCAGGAACTTGGTGAAGTTCCACTTGATGCGCGAGCCGAGGATGCCGCTGGCCCGCTCCTTCAAGAACGCGCACCCCGGCGAGGTCTCGTCGCCGTTGACGTCGACCTTGGTCGACAACGGGAAGGTCACGCCGTGGTTGACCCGGCAGAACTCCTCGATCTGCTCGTCATCGCCCGGTTCCTGGTTGGCGAACTGGTCGCACGGGAAGCCGATGACGACGAGCCTCTCGTCGCGGAACCGCTCGTAGAGCTCCTGGAGACCGTCGTACTGCGGCGTGAACCCGCACTTGCTGGCGGTGTTCACGACGAGGACCGGGTGACCGGCGTACTGGGACAGCGGAACCTCGTTGCCGTGGTTGTCGGTGAAGGTCAGGTCGAACAGGGTCTGGTCGTCGCCGGCCATCGTCGCTCCTTTGATTGCACGCAACTAAGTTGCACTCAATTTATCATGGGGTCGCAGCAGCGCGTAAGCGATCGTCCCGGACGCTGCGCAGACCGCGAGCACGGCGGGCCACGCGCCGATCAGACGCCCCAGCGGATGGGCGACGACGAAGGCGACCGCGAACACCGCGACGGCACCCAGCGCGCGGACCGGTCCGGCCCATCGCCAGGCCAGCACGGCCGCAACGATCCCGCCGGCCACGAGCACGACTCCCCCGAGCCAGCGCTGACCGGTGACCTGGGCCACGGCGAACCCGACAGCGAGGGTCGCCACCGCGACGAGCACGATCCGTAGGCGCATCCGGCCAGGCTAGGCCGACGGCGGTCGGTCGCCGCGGGCGGACCGCACCGGCGACGGTCAGCCGACGAAGTACGCGTCGACCATCTCCGGCGTCACGCCCGCCAGCGTCGGCGGGTCCCAGTGCGGCGTGCGGTCCTTGTCGACGAGCTGGGCGCGCACCCCCTCGACGAAGTCGTGTCCGGAGGTCAGCCGGCTCGCGATGCGGAACTCGGCCGCCAGCGCCTCGGGCTCGGGCCGCCCGCGAAGCCGCTGGAGGACCTCCTCCACCGAGTCGGCCGTGTAGGCGTCGTCGATCCACGCGCGGGCCGCGATCAGCGGCGCCTCCGGCGTCGCGACGGCGTAGGTCGCGACCGCGCCGGCCCAGTCGTCACCCGCGAGCGCTGCGACGAGCGCGTCCAGGTCGGCATGCGGGACGAGGTGGTCGGCCAGCCCGACCGCGATCGCATCGGACCCCCCGATCATCGTCCCCGTCAGCGCCAGGTGCGTACCGGTCTCTCCCGGCGCCCGCGACAGCAGGTAGGTGCCGCCGACGTCGGGGAACAGGCCGATACCGGTCTCCGGCATGCCCACGCGCGACCGGTCGGTGACGATGCGAATGCTGGCGTGCGACGACACGCCCACGCCTCCGCCCAGCACGATGCCATCCATCAACGCGACGATGGGCTTGGGGTACTCGGCGATCGCGAGGTTCATCGCGTACTCCGCTGCCCAGAACCGGGACGCGACCTCGGGTCCGTCCTCCAGCGCCTCGCGGCGGACCGTCACGACGTCTCCGCCGGCACACAGGCCGCGGTCACCGGCCCCGGAGATCAGCGCCGCCTCGACCGAGTCGTCCTCCGCCCACGTCGCCAGCGCGGACGCGATCGCCTCGACCATGGGCAGGGTCAGGGCGTTCATCGCGCGCGGGCGGTTGAGCTGGATGTGCCCGAGGCGACCGTGCCGCGACACGAGCACGTCCGGTTCGTCGCCGGTGGGGGCTGGGGCGGGGGTCGATGTGCCAGTCACGGGCACATCCTGCCCGTGCCGCTCGTCGACCCCACGTCCGGCGACGACCTTCCGACACCGCGCCTCGAACGCGGTCCTTTGCTATGTTCAATTTCGCGGTGACGGGAACGTCGCCGAGGGCAATGGGAGTGCGAATGGCCGGGGTCCGCGCGCGCAGCAAGTCAACGGCGGCCTCGATCGGCGACGAGGACCTCACCCGACTTCGGATGACCCTCGGTCGACTCGGCCGTGTCCTGCGCCAGCAGACCGACGAGGACCTCTCGTACGCCCTGACATCCCTGCTGTTCACGATCGGCCGCCTGCAGCCGGCGACGGCCAGCGAGCTGGCCGAGGCAGAGCGCGTGACCCCGCCGTCCGTGAGCCGGTCGCTGAGGCGACTGGAGTCGTTGAAGCTCATCGAGCGAAGCCCCGACGCCCACGACGGACGGGTCACGCGTGTTCGGCTGACGC
>OFJB01000404.1_pt1 | contig 21696 bp, 22 predicted proteins | sample 1775081 | NCBI WGS metagenome assembly OFJB01 (sample SAMN08195771, study PRJEB24354) | sludge metagenome | isolation source: initial sludge from phenol fed wastewater aerobic bioreactor | place: India: Nagpur | collected 2016-06-05
CGGTCGGACTCGATGGTGACGCGCGAATAGTCCTCGGCCGGCCAGATGCGCACGGCCACGATGCCGGCGCCGTGGGCAATCGGGTGGGTGCCGATCAGCAGCACCAGCGAGCCGGTCTTGAGCAGGCGGCGGCGTTCGGGCGAACGGGGGACGGGGGACGGCGATGAGGTCATGCACGCAATTCCTGCAGCAATTGCTCTCCAACGCGCGTGCCGGCGACGAGGTGCACGCGGCGGCGCTCGTCGGCGTCCACGTCCAGCCGCAGCGTCAGGTCGGCCGTGGGCAGCAGCGGGGCGGCGCGCTCGGGCCATTCGGCCAGCTTCAGGCCGGGCGCGGCAAACAGGTCGCGCAGGCCGGCGTCCTCCCACTCGCGCGGGTCGGCAAAGCGGTAGAAGTCGAAGTGCGAGATGGCCAGGCCGTCCGGCGCCTGGTGCGGCTCGACCACGGCGTAGGTGGGGCTCTTGATGGGCCCCGTCACGCCCAGCGCGCGCAGCAGGTGGCGCACGAAGCTGGTCTTGCCCGCGCCCAGCTCGCCGTGCAGGGCGATGAAGGCGTTGCGCAGCAGCGGCCGCGCGGCCAGGCGGGCGGCGAAGGCGGCGGTGTCGTCCTCGGTGTGCCAGGTCAGCGCGAGGGTGGGGGGGCTTTCTACAATCGGAGCGTGATGGGACATGGGGTTCGAATCGATTCCGAGGCCTTGCTGGCCAGCATCCGCCAGTGGGCGCGCGAGCTGGGTTTTGCGCACGTGGGCGTGGTGGGCGTGGACCTGGCCAGCGCCGAAGCCGGTCTGATGCAATGGCTGGCCGCCGGGTTCCACGGCAGTATGGATTACATGGCCGCGCATGGCCTCAAGCGGGCGCGGCCGGCCGAACTGGTGCCGGGCACCGTGAGCGTGATCACGGCGCGCATGAATTATTTGCCACGAACCGAAGCGCCCGACTGGCCGCAGCGCGAGCGCGAGCGCCTGGCGCGGCCCGCCGAGGGCGTGGTCTCGCTCTACGCCCGGGGGCGCGACTACCACAAGGTGGTGCGCGCGCGGCTGCAGAAGCTGCAGGATCGCATTGCCGCGCAGCTCGGCCCCTTCGGCCACCGCGTGTTCAGCGACTCGGCCCCGGTGCTGGAGGGCGAGCTGGCCGCGCGCAGCGGCCTGGGCTGGCGCGGCAAGCACACGCTGGTGCTGACGCGCGAGGCGGGCTCGATGTTCTTTCTGGGCGAGCTGTTCGTCGACCTGGCCCTGCCGCCCACGCCGGCGGTGGAGCCGCACTGCGGCAGCTGCACCGCCTGCATCGACGCCTGCCCCACCGGCGCCATCGTGGCGCCGGGCCGGGTGGACGCGCGCCGCTGCATCTCCTACCTGACGATCGAGCACGACGGCGCCATCGACGAGGCCCTGCGCCCGCTGATGGGCAACCATGTGTACGGCTGCGACGACTGCCAGACCGCGTGCCCCTGGAACAAGTACGCCCAGCGCAGCGACCTCCCCGACTTCGACGCCCGCGACGGCCTGAGCGGCGCGACGCTCATCGAGCTGCTGGCGTGGACCGAGGAGGAGTTCCTGCGCCGCACCGAGGGCGGGCCGATCCGCCGCATCGGCCACGAGCGCTGGCTGCGCAACGTGGCCACCGCCATGGGCAATGCCATCGCCGCGCTGCCCGCGGGCGACCCGCAGGCTAGCGCCCTGCGCGCGGCCCTGCAGGCGCGCGCCGAGCACCCCAGCGCCATGGTGCGCGAGCACGTGCGCTGGGCCCTGCAACGGTGAGGGCCTGCGGGCTGCAAGCGTTTCGGGGCTGTTGCCGGCGTCCGGATTGCGCAACATGCTGCTGTTTTTATAGCGTTTGCCGTGTCCTGTCAAGCGCGCTTCAGCGCGCGCCGGCCAACTGCAGCGCGCCGCCCAGGCTGGCCAGGCCCAGCACCGTCGACAGCGTGACCAGCCCCGCCACGAAGGCACCGTTGTAGCCCATGCGCGCGGCCAGCACGTAGCAGCTCGACGAGGTGGGCAGGGCCGAGAAGATCAGCAGCGCCGTGGTTTCGGCCGCGCCCAGCCCGAAGGCGCGCGCCAGCACCCAGGCCGCCAGCGGCTGCAGTGCGTGGCGGATGGCCAGCACCCCGGCGCCCAGCGCCTTGCCGCGCGCCAGGCTGGCCAGCTGCATGCCGGCGCCGGCGGTGAGCAGGCCCAGCGCGATCGACGAGCCGCCGATGCGCGCCAGCGTGGTCTGCAGCCAGCCGGGCGGCGCCAGCCCGGCCAGGTTGGCCGCCAGGCCGGCGGCGGTGGCGATGATGAGCGGGTTGCGCACCAGCTCGGCCGTGAACGAGCGCCCGCCGTGGCGCGCCATCGGCCACACCGCCGCCACGTTGGCCAGCGGCACGCTCACGCCCACCAGCACCGCCACCAGCTGCTGGCCCTGCGGGCCCAGCACGCGCTCGGCCATGGCCAGGCCGATGAAGGAGTTGAAGCGAAACGCGATCTGCGCGCTGGCGGCGTGGTCGCGCACGTCGATCACGCGCCGCAGCCCCGGCAGCCAGGGCAGGGACCAGGCCAGCGCGATGCCGCAGGCCATCAGCGCCAGGCCGGCGCCGATCAGCGTGGAGGCGGCGTGCAGGTCCAGCGGCGTGCGCACGATGGACTGCAGCAGGAACACCGGAAACAGGAAGAAGTACACCAGCCGCTCCACCGCCTGCCACACCGGCCGGTCCAGCGCCGTGAAGCGGCACAGCAGGTAGCCGACCAGGATCAGGGAGAAGTCGGGCAGCAGCAGCTGGGCGTCACGCATCGCGCGAGGATAGACGAAGGCCGGGGCTGGCCGACAATGCGCGCATGACCGAGAGCGACCCGAGCATCGACCGCTTCACCGATGCGCTGTGGCTGGAAGACGGCCTGTCGGCCAACACCCTGGCGGCCTACCGGCGCGACCTGGCGCTGTACGACCGCTGGCTGCGCGGCACGCACGGCCTGGCGCTGCCGCAGTCGCAGGAGCAGCACCTGCTGGCCTACTTCGCCGCCCGCGCCGACACCCGCGCCACCTCGGCCAACCGGCGGCTGACGGTGTTCAAGCGCTACTTTCGCTGGGCCTTGCGCGAGCATGGGGTCAGCGCCGACCCCACGCTCAAGCTGCGGCCCGCCAAGCAGCCCCCGCGCATGCCCAAGACCCTGAGCGAGGCGCAGGTCGAGGCCCTGCTGGCCGCGCCCGACACCGACACCGCCCTGGGCCTGCGTGACCGCACCATGCTGGAGCTGATGTACGCCAGCGGCCTGCGCGTGAGCGAGCTGGTCGGCCTCAAGGTCATCCACGTGGGCCTGAACGAAGGCGTGCTGCGCGTGCTGGGCAAGGGCAGCAAGGAGCGCCTGGTGCCCTTCGGCGAGCTGGCGCGCGACTGGCTGGAGCGCTGGCTGCGCCAGGGCCGCCCCGAGCTGCTGGGCGCGCGCCAGACCGAGGCGCTGTTCGTCACCAGCGCCGGGCGCACGCCGGGCACGGCCATGTCGCGCGTGATGTTCTGGAACCTGGTCAAGCGCTACGCGCGCCAGGCCGGCATCGGCACGCCGCTGTCGCCGCACACGCTGCGCCACGCCTTCGCCACGCACCTGCTCAACCACGGCGCCGATTTGCGCGCGGTGCAGATGCTGCTGGGGCATGCCGACATCTCCACCACCACCATCTACACCCACATCGCGCGCCAGCGGCTGAAGGATTTGCACGCGCAGCACCATCCAAGGGGGTGACACGCGGCCGCGGGTATTTACGCTTGGTATGACCTTCGATTTTGGCTAATTTTTGCCCCGCACACATGGGTTGGGCATGGGCTCAGCTCGCCAAGGAACGGAGATAAGCATGTACCTGAGCGGATCGGATCAGCAGGCGCTGCGCGGCGTGCTGGGCTTGCTGGCGCGTGATGACTGTGGCGAGCGTGAAATCCGCGAGCGCTTGGGGCATTCCTTGCTGAGTCTGCTGCGAGCCGACCAGTTCGCCTCCTTCGTGTGGAATGCCGAGCGGGGCTGCTTTGGCTCGCGGGTGGCGATCAATATGGAGCCAGCCAACCTGGACACCTATGACCAGTGGCATCAACACCACGATCCGATCACCTTTGTCTTGCAGTCGCGCCGCCGCGCCACCCGCGTGAGCGAGGTGATGTCCCAGCGCGCCTTGGTGCGCACGCCTTTTTTCAACGATTTTCTGGCGCGCGACGGCTTGTACTGGGGTTTGAATCTGCACAGTTTCGACGATGACCACGCGCTGGGCGATTTGCGCATCTGGCGCTGTCGGGCGCGGGGCGATTTTGAGCAGCGCGAAACACTGATGCTGAACCTGATCGAGCCGGCTTTTGTGGGTGCCATGCAGCGGGCGCAGCGGCGCGCCATGCCGGCTTCGTCATGGACCAGCCTCAGCGCGCGCGAGCAGCAGGTGGCGCGCGCCGTGCGCGAAGGCCTGACCGACAAGGGCATTGCTCGCCGCATGAGGGTGAGCGTGCCCACGGTGCGCACCTATCTGCGGCGCATTTTCGACAAGCTCGGCATCGAGCGCCGCTCCGCGCTCGCGCAAGCCTTGCCGATGGAGCCGCACTGACAAGGCGAGGTGTTTACTTGGCCGCAGGCAGTCGTCCCAACACCGGCTCGATGGCCAAGCCCAGCGCCAGCAGATGGCGGTCGCTGCCAGCGGGGCCATCCAGTTCCAGCCCGATGGGCAGGCCGCTGTCATGCCCCAGGCCCGAAGGCAGTTGCAGGCCCGGAATGCCGGCGTTGCTGCCCGGATCGGTGTTCTGGATCAGCGCGCCAAAGTTCTGGACGCTGCTGGCCTCGGGCGTGGCCAGCAGGGCCACTTGCGGCACGGTTGGGAACACCAGCGCATCGATCCGGTATTTCTTGAACGTGTCCCGGTACAGTTTTTGCAGCGCCGGGCGCGCCACGCGCATGGCGTGCTCATAGGCGGGTCTTGCATCGACGACCCCTTGGGCTGCTGGCAGTTTGCGCGGCAGCACCAGGCCGTCGAACGTGGCTTTCACATCGGGGCTGGCGATGCCCGCAGCCAGTTGTTGCAGGTCGATGCCGGTGTGGTATTTCGCCAGGTAGGCCGCCATGTCGTCGTGGGCTTCGTAGAGTGCGACCGGAAAACCCACGGCGCCATTGAGTTCCATGAGCCTGGGCATCTGAACGTCGACCAGCGTCACGCCGGCGGCGCGCAGCCTGGCCAGCGCGGCGTCGGTGGCTGCGCGGGTGTCGGCATCCTGATGGGAGAAAAAGGGTGCGGCCACGCCCAGTCGCACGCGCTTGAGCGAGGCTGGTTTGACGGCGCCGCCGCCGGCGATGGCGCGGTCGAGCAGCACCAGGTCGGCCACCGACAGCGCCATGGGGCCGGCGGTGTCGCGGGTGTGCGAGATCGGCGCGATGCCTTGCTGTGGATAGCGTCCTACGGAAGGGCGCAGCGCGGTGCAACCATTGAAGGCGCAGGGGATGCGCACCGAGCCGCCCGTGTCGGTGCCCAGCGCGGCGGCCACCATGCGCGCGCCCAGGGCCGCGCCGTTGCCCGAGGACGAGCCGCCTGCGATACGGTGCTGATCGTAGGCATTGCGCACGCCAATGTTGGCACCTGAATGGAAGGCCGGGTTGTAGCCGGTAACGCCGAAGGCCAGTTCGTGCATATTGGTTTTACCCAGCACAATGGCGCCAGCGGCCCGCAGCCTGGCGACCACCGGCGCATCGGTAGCGGGCACGAAATTTTTCAGCGCCGACGTGCCTGTGGTGGCAGGCAGGCCACGCACCTGGATGTTGTCCTTGATCGCGATGGGCAGGCCGTCCAGCGGCTTGCAGGCGGTGCCAGCAGGGCGCTTGGCTCGGACGGCATCGGCGGCGCGGGCAGCGGCCAGCGCGCCAGTCTCGTCGAGCGTGATGAAGGCGTTGAGATATGGCTTGGCCTTGGCCTGCGCGATGTAGGCACTGACCAACTGCTCGCTGCTCAAACGCCCGGCGCACAGCGCACGTGCGGCTTGGCTGGCGCTCAGCGAGGGGATGTCCAGATCGGCGGAAGGTTTTTGTGCTTGGGCGCTGAGCGCAAATCCGGCCACGGCCAAGGCAGCAAATCGGGTGGGCGATGCGATGTTCATCGGAGGGCTCCTTGAGTGGGTGGAAAACCCATCGATCGTGCCCCGCGGCATGCCCCTTGTCTGTCGTCAAAATCGATGACAGAGCAAGGCTTTCCTGTCCATGTCATCGACCCAGCGCCTTCATCGAGTCGCTGGGCGCGCGCCAGACCGAGGCGCTGTTCGTCACCAGCGCCGGGCGCACGCCGGGCACGGCCATGTCGCGCGTGATGTTCTGGAACCTGGTCAAGCGCTACGCGCGCCAGGCCGGCATCGGCACGCCGCTGTCGCCGCACACGCTGCGCCACGCCTTCGCCACGCACCTGCTCAACCACGGCGCCGATTTGCGCGCGGTGCAGATGCTGCTGGGGCATGCCGACATCTCCACCACCACCATCTACACCCACATCGCGCGCCAGCGGCTGAAGGATTTGCACGCGCAGCATCATCCGCGGGGGTGAGGCCCCGATAATCCGCCGATGCCCAGTTCACTTCGTGTTGCTGTCGTGACGCCGTATTACAAGGAGGCCGCGGCGGTGCTGCGGCGGTGCCTGCAAAGCGTGCGCGCCCAGACCCACCCGGATACCGTGCACTACCTGGTGGCCGATGGTTTCCCCCAGCCCGAGGTGCTGGCCGACTGGCACGACGTGCGCCACGTCGTGCTGCCCAACGCGCACGCCAACTTCGGCTGCACGCCGCGCGGCATCGGCGCGCAGTGCGCGCTGGCCGACGGCATGGACGTGGTGTGCTTTCTCGACGCCGACAACTACCTGGAGCCCGCGCACGCGGCCTCGCTGGTGCAGCTGTACGAGCGTGCGCGCGCCGCCGGCACGCCGCTGGATGCCGTGTTTGCCTCGCGCACCCTGTTCGTGCCCGGGCACGAATACCTGCGCCTGGCGGCCGCGGGCGAGCCGGTGGGCGGCACCTTCGTCGATACCAGCTGCATCAGCCTGGCCCGCTCGGCCGGCTTTCTGTGGGGCGCGTGGTGCCAGATTCCTCGTTCCATCGCGCCCATCTGCGACCGGGTCATGTGCTGGCTGATGCAGCACCATCGCCTGAAGGTCGCCTGGACCGGGCAGCCCACGGTGCGCTACGAATCGAACTGGGCGTTCAGTTACCGCCAGGCGGGCCTGCCGGTGCCCGCCGGCGGCCTGCATGACGACACCCTGCAGCACGTGGGGCGGGACCTTTCGCCCGAGGAGCTCTGGGCCCTGCTGCGCGTGCGCTGGGCGTTTGGCCAGCCCGGCGCGCCGGCCCCTCAACCATGAGCTCCCGCCCGGCCGCTCCCGGCAAGCGAAGCGCAGCCTGCGGCAGCGCGGGGGCTCGCACCGCAGTGCGAAGCACGGAGGTGACCCCATGACACGCACCGTGGTCGCCGGCGGTGCCGGCTTCGTGGGCAGCCACCTGTGCGAGGCGCTGCTGGCGCGCGGCGAAGCGGTGCTGTGCCTGGACGATCTGTCCACCGGCCGGCTGGACAACCTGGCGCATCTGCGCGCGCACCCGCGCTTTGCCCTGGTGCGCGGCGACGTGGCCGACGCCCAGCTCTGGCAGGCGCTGCCGGCGGCCCGGCGCGTGTACCAGCTGGCCAGCCCGGCCAGCCCGCCCGACTACCAGCGCACGCCGGTGCAGACCCTCCGCGCCAACGTGGTGGGCACGCTCAACGCCCTGGACTTTGCCCAGGCGCACGGCGCGCGCGTGCTGCTGGCCTCGACCAGCGAGGTCTATGGCGACCCGCAGGTGCACCCGCAGCCCGAGGGCTACTGGGGCCACGTCAACCCCATCGGGCCGCGCAGCTGCTACGACGAGGGCAAGCGCTGCGCCGAGGCGCTGATGATGGCCCACGCCCGGCAGCACGGCACGGCTGTGCGCGTGGCGCGCCTGTTCAACACCTACGGCCCGCGCCTGCGGCCCAGCGATGGCCGGGTGGTCAGCAGCTTCATCGCCCATGCGCTGCGCGGCGAGCCGCTGCCCCTGCATGGTGGCGGCGCGCAGACGCGCTCGTTCTGCCACGTCAGCGACACCGTGCGCGGCCTGCTGGCCCTGATGGAGCAGGAGCAGGACACGGGACCCATCAACCTGGGCAACCCGCACGAGGTGAGCATGGCCGAGCTGGCGCGCGAGGTGCTGCGGCTGACGGGCAGCCCGGCCGGCGTGCGGGACGTGCCGGGGCGCGAGGACGATCCGCGCTGCCGCCAGCCCGACATCACGCGGGCGCGGCAGTCGCTCGGCTGGCAGCCCACGGTCAGCCTGCAGGACGGCCTGGCCGACACCATCGCGTGGTTTCGCACGCAGGGCTGCGAGGCCTGAAGGCGCCTGGTCTGGGGCCTTCACCCGTCCTGCGTGTCGGCCGGCTCGTCCCAGGCCGCCATTTCCTCGGCCGTGAAGCCGGCCTGCCGGCGTGCCGATGGGTTGAACGGGCCTTTCAGCCGCGGCGCCTGGTGGGTCGCCGTCAGTTGCGCGTAGTGCGCCACCGGCTCCAGGCCCTGCTGCGCGCACAGCCAGCGGTACCAGTGGTTGCCGATGGCCACGTGGCCGATCTCGTCGCGCAGGATGATGTCCAGGATGGCACAGGCCGCCAGCGCATCGGGCGTGCCCACGGTGCGCAGTTTTTGCTGGATCAGCGGCGTCGCGTCCAGCCCGCGCGCCTCCAGCGTGCGCGGCACCAGGGCCATGCGGGCGGTGACGTCGCCCTGGGTGCGCTCGCACATGCTCCACAGGCCATCGTGCGCGGCAAAGTCGCCGTAGCGGTGGCCCAGCGTTTGCAGGTGCGTGTGCAGCAGGCCGAAGTGCCGGGCTTCCTCGACGGCCACGCGCAGCCAGTCGCGGTAGTAGGCCTCGGGCATGCCGGCAAAGCGCCACACCGCGTCCAGCGCCAGGTTGATGGCGTTGAACTCGATGTGGCAGATGGCGTGCACCAGCGCCGCGCGGCCTTCGAGGGTGTGCACCGAGCGCCGGGGCACTTGCGTGTGGGCGATCAGCTGAGGCCTGGCGGGCCGGCCGGGCAAGTGGGTGGGGGCGGCGAGCGTGCCATCGATTGCTATTTTTATGGTAGCTGCTTGCGCAGACAGGGCGCTGACCAGGGCCAGTTTTTGCTCAAGATCGTCGGCCGCGAGGGCCTGCAGGGCGAGGGCGCGCAACTCCATCCCTACAATTATCCTTTTTCAGCCTGAAGGAGCTCTGCGATGGCCGTGTATGAACTCGATGGCACGGCGCCGCGCGTGCACCCCAGCGCCTGGGTCGCCGACTCGGCCGAGGTGATCGGCAACGTGACGCTGGCCGCCGACGCCAGCGTGTGGTTCGGCTGCGTGCTGCGCGGCGACACCGAGCACATGACGGTGGGCGAGGGCAGCAACATCCAGGACCTGAGCGTGCTGCACGCCGACGTGGGCCAGCCGCTGGCCATCGGCCGGCACGTGACGGTGGGCCACAAGGTCATGCTGCACGGCTGCACCATCGGCGACGAGTCGCTGATCGGCATCGGCGCCGTGGTGCTCAACGGCGCGCGCATCGGCAAGAACTGCCTGGTGGGCGCCGGCGCGCTGGTGACCGAGGGCAAGGAATTTGCCGACGGCAGCATGATCGTGGGCGCCCCCGCGCGCGTGGTGCGCCAGCTCACGCCCGAGCAGATCGAGGGCCTGCGCCGCAGCGCGCAGCACTACATCGACAATGCGCGGCGCTTCAAGTCCGGCTTGAAGAAACTCGGCTGAGCCGCATCTGTGCCGGATGTCCGAGCTGCACAAATTCATCTTCGAAGGCCTGCCGGTGCGTGGCGCGCTGGTGGTGCTGACCGACGCCTGGCAGGAGGTGCTGCGCCGGCGCGCGGCCAACACCCAGACCGGCGCCTACCCGCCGCCGGTGGCCGAGCTGCTGGGCGAAATGGCCGCCGCCGCGGTGCTGATGCAGTCCGGCATCAAGTTCGACGGCGCGCTGGTGATGCAGATCTTTGGCGACGGCCCGGTCAAGCTGGCCGTGGCCGAGGTGCAGTCCGACCTGCGCCTGCGCGCCACTGCCTCGGTGACCGGCGCCGTGCCGCCCGGCGCCATGCTGGCGGAGCTGGTCAATGCCCATGGCCAGGGGCGCTGCGCCATCACGCTCGACCCGCGCCTGCGCCTGCCCGGCCAGCAGCCCTACCAGGGCGTGGTGCCGCTGGCGGGCCCGGGCGGCGTGGCGCTGCGGGGCGTGGCCGAGGTGATCGAGCAGTACATGCGCCAGTCCGAGCAACTGGACACCACCCTGGTGCTGGCCGCCGATGGCATGCGCGCCGCCGGCCTGCTGCTGCAGCGCCTGCCGGTGCAGGGCCAGCACAACCTGGCGCAAAGCCACGTGGCGCGCGAGGAGGGTGCGGTGGACGACGATGCCTTCGAGCGCTTGAGCCTGCTGGCGCGCAGCCTCAAGCGCGACGAGTTGCTGGAGCTGGACGCCGACACCGTGCTGCGCCGCCTGTTCTGGCAGGAGCCCCTGCAGCGCTTCGAGCCCCGCCAGGGCGCCAGCGGCCCGCGCTTTGCCTGCTCGTGCAGCCGCGAGCGCGTGGGTGCCATGCTCAAGGGCCTGGGCCGCGACGAGGCCGAATCCATCCTGCGCGAGCAGGGCCAGGTGGAGGTGAGCTGCGATTTCTGCGGCCAGCAGGAGCGCTTCGACGCCGTCGACGTGGGCCGCCTGTTCACCCCCGCCGCGCAGCAGCCGCCCCAGCCCGGCTCGGTGCAGTAGCGCCGGGCAGCTTGCGCATGCGCTTCGACGTCATCACCCTGTTTCCGGAGCTGTTTGCTCCGTTTGTCGAAGCGGGCATCACGCGCCGCGCCTACGCCAGCGGCCAGATCGAGCTCAAGCTGTGGAACCCGCGCGACTGGGCCGAGGGCAACTACCGCCGCGTGGACGACCGGCCCTTCGGCGGCGGCCCCGGCATGGTGATGCTGGCCGAGCCGCTGGCGCGCTGCCTGCAGGCCGTGCGCGCCGACCGCGCCGAGGCGCCCGAGCTGCAGGCGCCGGCCGTGCTGTTCTCGCCGGTGGGCGAGCCGCTGCGGCACGCGGGCGTGCAGGCCTGGGCGCAGAGCCGGGGTGCCGTCCTGATCTGCGGGCGCTACGAAGGCATCGACCAGCGCTTCATCGACAGCTGCGTGGACGCGCAGATCAGCCTGGGCGACTTCGTGCTGTCGGGCGGCGAGATCGCGGCGCTGGCGCTGCTGGACGCCGTGGCGCGCCTGCAGCCGGGCGTGCTGGGCGACGAGGGCAGCCACCAGCAGGACAGCTTCAACCCGGCCATCGACGGCCTGCTGGACTGCCCGCACTACACCCGGCCCGAGCAATGGCGCGGCCAGGACGTGCCGGCCGAGCTGCTGAGCGGCCACCACGCGCAGATCGAGCGCTGGCGGCGCGCGCAGCGCCTGGTGCTGACCGCGCGCGCGCGCCCGGCGCTGATCGCCGCCGCCCGCGCCGCCGGGCAGCTGAGCCGCCAGGACGAGCAGGTTCTGAAAGACGCCGCGCCCGAGCTATAATCAAAGGCTTTTCGATCCTCTGCCCGCCGCGGCCACGGCCAACCCGCCAAGCCGCCCCCAGCGTAGCGTGAGCACGATCGAGACGGGAAACGTGATGAACCTGATCCAAACCCTCGAGCAAGAGGAAATCGCCCGCCTGGGCAAGAACATCCCCGACTTCGCCCCCGGCGACACGGTGATCGTCAGTGTCAACGTCGTCGAAGGCAGCCGCAAGCGCGTGCAGGCCTACGAGGGCGTGGTGATCGCCAAGCGCAACCGCGGCCTGAACAGCGGCTTCACCGTGCGCAAGATCTCCAGCGGCGAAGGCGTGGAGCGCACCTTCCAGACCTACTCGCCCCTGATCGCCAAGATCGAGGTCAAGCGCCGCGGCGACGTGCGCCGCGCCAAGCTGTACTACCTGCGCGGCCTGAGCGGCAAGAAGGCGCGCATCAAGGAAAAGCTGCCCGGCCGCGCCACGGCCCAGGCCGACAACGCGTGATGACCGGGCGCCGCCCTCGCGGGCGTCGTCTCCATCCGCCGCGAGCCGCCTGCCGCCTTGTGCGTGCAGGCGGTTTTTGCATGGGCGCCGCCGCTCGACCATGACCGCCATTCCTTCGCTGCTGCCCGCGTTCGATCCGCGCCAGGTGCCCGTCACCGGCGTGGACGCCGACCTGCCCGCGGTGCCGCCCGAGTGCCTCACCCCCCAGGCCCTGCGCCAGCGCTTTCGGGCGCCGCCGCGCTGGCAGCCCGAGGTGCGCCAGGAACCGCGCTTCGTCGACCGCGCGCCGGTGGAGGCCGCCGTGCTGGTGCCGCTGGTGGCGCGCGCGGCGGGCCTGTCGGTGCTGCTGACCGAGCGGGCCATGGGCCTGCCCTCGCACGCGGGGCAGGTGGCGTTTCCGGGCGGCAAGGTCGAGGCGGGCGACGGCGACGTGGTGCACGCGGCCCTGCGCGAGACGCGCGAGGAAGTGGGCCTGGCGCCCGGCTTCATCGACGTGCTGGGCCAGTTGCCGGTGTACGCGACGGGCTCGCAGTTTCTGGTGACGCCGGTGGTGGCGCTGGTGCGCGAGGGCTTCGTGCTGCAGCCCAACGCGGACGAGGTGGCGCATGCCTTCGAGGTGCCGCTGGCCTTCCTGATGAACCCCGCGCACCACCGGCGCCACCGCTTCGAGTGGGCGGGCGGGGTGCGCGAGTGGTTTTCCATGCCCTATCGCGAGCCGGCGCAGGCGGCCGCGCGCAGCGATGCATCGGCAGCGCCGGTCGAGCACTACATCTGGGGCGCCACGGCGGGCATGTTGCGAAATTTCTACAGATTCCTGCTGGCCTGAACCGCTCGGGCGGGCCCGGCGCGGTGCAGCGGGGCGGCGCCTCACTATCATCACGGCATGATTCTGCTGGCCATCGTGACCACCCTGCTGCTGGAGCAGGTGTGGCCGCTGGCGCCGCGCAACCCGGTGCTGGAGGCCCTGCGGCGCTGGGCGCGGGGCGTGGCGCGCAACGTGGATGCCGGCGCCCCCCAGCATGCCTGGCTGGCCTGGACGCTGGCCGCGCTCGGGCCGACCCTGGGCGTGGCGCTGGTGCACGCCGCCCTGCTGTGGCTGGGCGGCTGGCCGCTGGCGCTGCTGTGGACCATCGCGGTGCTGTACGGCTGCCTGGGGTTTCGCCAGTTCAGCCATCATTTCGTCGCCATCCGCGACGCCCTGGAGCTGGGCGACGAGGAGCGCGCGCGGCAGTTGCTGGCGCGCTGGCAGCAGGTGGACGAGTCCGCCATCCCGCGCAGCGAGCTGGTGCGCCTGGTGCTGGAGCACTCGGTGCTGGCCGCGCATCGCCACGTGTTCGGCGTCATGCTGTGGTTCTGCCTGCTGGAGGTGGTGGGCCTGGGCCCGGCGGGGGCGGTGCTGTACCGCCAGGCGGGCGTCCTGGCGCATGACTGGCGCGCCGCCGGGCCGGTGCCCGACGCATCGGTCAGCACCGCGCTGGCCGACGCCACCCAGGCAGCCTGGGCCTGGATCGACTGGCTGCCGGCCCGCTGCACGGCGCTGGCGCTGGCCATCGTCGGCAGTTTCGAGGACGCCATCGACGCCTGGCGGCGCCATGCCGACCGCTTTGGCAACGCCAACGACGGCGTGATCCTGGCGGCGGCCGCCGGCGCCGTGGGCGTGCGCCTGGGCAACATGCCGGCCCGTGCGGCGCCGGGGCAGCCGCTGGGCGACGTCGCGCTGGGCGGCGGGCCGAACGGCGAGTTGCCTGGCGAGGCGCCCAGCGTGACGCACTTTGCCCGCGTGGTGGGCCTGGTCTGGCGCATGGTGGCGCTGTGGCTGCTGCTGCTGGCGCTGTTGACGGTGGCCCACGTGCTGGGCTGACCTGGCTAAATTGACTTAGGGAAATTCCCAGCCTCGCGGCAAGGCTTGGCGCAGGGTGGGCCGATACAATCATTAACCGACCGCGCGGTCACCTTATGGTGTGGGTCGCCTTGCCGACCGGCGCCGCGCGGCTTTTTTTATTCCGATGGAGCCAAACCCATGAAGATCAAACACATCGCCCTGGCGTGCCTTGCCGCAACCGGCTTTTCCCTGTCCGCCTGGGCCGACATCAACGTGGGCGTCACGCTCTCGGCCACCGGGCCGGCGGCGTCGCTGGGCATTCCCGAGAAAAACACCGTGGCCCTGCTGCCCAAGACCATGGGCGGGCAAAAGGTCAACTACATCGTGCTGGACGACGCGTCCGACACGACCGGCGCCGTCACCAACGCGCGCAAGCTGATGTCCGAGAAGGTGGACATCATCTTCGGCTCGTCCACCACGCCGGCCTCGCTGGCCATGATCGACGCCGTGGCCGAGGGCAAGACGCCGATGATCTCGCTGGGCGCCTCGGCGGCCATCATTGAGCCGCAGGACGCCAAGAAGCGCTGGGTGTTCAAGACGCCGCAAAACGACATCATGATGGCGCTGGCCATCGCCGGCCACATGGCCGACCACGGCATCAAGACGGTGGGCTTCATCGGCTTTTCCGACGCCTACGGCGAGGGCTGGCACAAGGAGACCGTCAAGGCGCTGGACCTCAAGAAGATCAAGCTGGTGGCCAACGAGCGCTACGGCCGCACCGACACCGCGGTGACCGGCCAGGTGCTCAAGCTGATGGCCGCCAAGCCGGACGCGATCCTGATCGCCGGCTCGGGCACGCCGGCGGCGCTGCCCGAGAAGACGCTGAAAGAGCGCGGCTACACCGGCAAGATCTACCAGACCCACGGCGTGGCCAACAACGACTTCCTGCGCGTGGGCGGCAAGGACGTCGACGGCACCCTGCTGCCCGCCGGCCCGGTGCTGGTGGCCGAGCAGCTGCCGGCCAGCAACCCGGTGCGCAAGTCCTCGCTGGAGTACATCCACGCCTACGAGGCCGCCTACGGCAAGGGCAGCGTGTCCACCTTCGGCGGCCACGTGTGGGATGCCGGCAAGGTGCTGGCGGCCGCCGTGCCGGTGGCGCTCAAGGGCGGCCAGCCGGGCACCGAGGCCTTCCGCTCGGCCCTGCGCGACGCGCTGGAGCAGGTCAAGGACGTGGCCGGCGCGCACGGCATCTTCAACATGTCGGCGCAAGACCACCTGGGGTTGGACCAGCGCGGCGTGGTGATGGTCAAGATCGAGAACGGCAAGTGGGTCTACCAGCCCAGCAAGTGATCGGCCGCCGGCAGCGGTAGGGGCTTGCCGGTGGATTCAGGAACAGGGCGACGTGCCGGCGGCGGTCGCCCTGTTCGCGCAACTGGGTATGGCGTGGCGCTTGCGTGGCGACCGGATAATCGAGGCTAGTGGTTTTCCTTGTTCGGCCTTGTCAATTGTTGATGTTTAATAATCGATTTTTCGAGCCCGACGGTTGCCGCGAGGCGCGCGCCGGGCTCATTCGGGATGATTTCCGCGATGAACCACCGGTGTTTTGATTCATGGACGCACAAATAGCCCTGATGCTGGCGCAGGACGGTTTCGTCACCGGCGCCATCTATGCGCTGATGGCGCTGGCGCTGGTGCTGGTGTTTTCCGTCACCCGCGTCATCTTCATTCCGCAGGGCGAGTTCGTCACCTATGCGGCGCTGTCGATGGCGGCCATCCAGGCCGGGGGCGTGCCCTCGGCCATCTGGTTGCTGCTGGGCCTGGCCGTGATCACGCTGGTGGTCGAAGGCTGGCGCCATGGGCGCGGCATCCATGTGGATTGGCGCTCCACCGCGGTATGGGCCATCGCGCTGCCGGCCGTGGCTGCCGTGCTGGCACTGTGGGTCAAGCCGACCGCGGCCTGGGCGCAGACGGTGCTGGCGCTGCTGTTGATCGTGCCCATGGGGCCCTTGCTGTACCGACTGGTGTACCGTCCGCTGGCGCACGCCAGCGTGCTGATGCTGCTGATCGTGTCGGTGGCGCTGCACTGGGTCATGGTCGGACTGGGGCTGTACTACTTTGGCGCCGAGGGCGCACGCACCGCCTCGATGTGGGACGCGCGCTGGGACGTCGGCGGCTTGCCGGTCAGCGGCCAGTCGCTGGTGGTGATCGGTGCGGCGGTGGTGCTGCTGGCAGCCATGTACGTGTTCTTCGAGCGCTCCATCATCGGCAAGGCCCTGCGGGCCACCGCCATCAACCGGGTCGGGGCGCGGCTGATGGGCATTCCCACCGACCTCTCAGGCGACATCTGCTTTGCGCTGGCCGCGCTCATTGGCGCCATCTGCGGCCTGCTGATCGCGCCCATCACCACCATCTATTACGACACCGGCTTTCTGATCGGCCTGAAGGGCTTCGTGGCCGCCATCGTCGGAGGGCTGCTCAGCTATCCCATGTCGGTGGCTGGTGCCTTGCTGGTGGGCCAGCTTGAATCCTTCTCCTCGTTCTGGGCCAGCGCCTTCAAGGAAGTCATTGTGTTTACCCTCATCATCCCGGTGCTGTGGTGGCGTTCCCTCAACACCCGTCACGTGGAGGACGAGGAATGAGCGCCGCCCGGCCGCCCGAAGGCGATCACACCGCAGCGCGCCAGCGCGGAGGTTTACCCATTTCCCGCCGCCATCTGACCTGGCTGGCCATCGCCCTGCTGGCGCTGTCCTGGCCGCTGTTCGGGGCCTTCACCATCACCCTGGTGAACTACATCGGCCTGTATTCGCTGGTGGCCGTGGGGCTGGTCATGCTCACGGGCGTGGGCGGCATCACGTCCTTCGGGCAGGCGGCCTTTGTCGGCCTGGGCGCCTATGCCACGGCCTGGATCTGCACCTCGCCCACGGCCACGCAGGCGCTTTCCGCGCTGCCGGCAGGGCTCCTGCCTTGGCTGGGTCTGGTGCTCGGGCTGGTGGTCACGGCCTTGATTGCCTGGTTTCTGGGGGCCGTCACGCTGCCGCTGGCGGGGCATTTCCTGCCCCTGGGCACGCTGGCCTGGGGCCTGAGCCTGTACTACATCTTCGGCAACCTCGAGGGTCTGGGCGGCTTTACCGGCATCACCGGCGTGCCGCCGCTGTCGATTGCTGGCTATGAGCTGGACTCGCCGCGCGTGCTGGGCCTGCTCATCTGGGCCGTGCTGCTGCTGGCCATCTGGGGCCTGCACAACCTGCTGGATTCGCGCGAGGGCCGCGCCATCCGCGCGCTCAAGAGCGGACGCGTGATGGCCGAATCCATGGGCGTGGACACCGGGCGCCAGCGCATGAAGCTGTTCGTGCTGGCGGCCCTGCTGTCGGCCGTCTCGGGCTGGCTGTACGCGCACCTGCAGCGCTTCGTCAACCCCACGCCCTTCGACCTGAACATCGGCATCGAATACCTGTTCATGGCCGTGGTGGGCGGCTCGGGCTATCTGTGGGGTGCCGTGCTGGGCGCCACCCTGATCACCCTGCTCAAGGAGCAATTGCAGGACTGGCTGCCGCGCCTGCTGGGCGCCAGCGGCAATTTCGAGGTCATCGTGTTTGGCCTGCTGATGCTGCTGGTGCTGCAGCGCGCGGCCGATGGCCTGTGGCCATTGATCGCGGCCTGGGTAAACCCGCTTCTCAAGCCTGCCAAGCCGCGCGCGCAAGGCGCTCCCATCGTCCCGCTGTCGCGCCATACCCTGCCTCCGGCTGGTCAGGTCGTGCTGCAGGCCCAGGACGTCACCAAGCGCTTCAGCGGCCTGGTGGCAAACAACGCCGTCAACCTGGACGTCAAGTCGGGCGAGGTGCACGCGCTGATCGGCCCCAATGGTGCTGGCAAGAGCACCTTCTTCAACATGATCTCGGGCGTGGACGACCCGACCTCGGGCACGGTCACCCTGCTGGGACAGGCCATGGCGGGCAAGCCCTCGCGTGCCTTTGCCGCGCTGGGGCTGGGGCGTACCTTCCAGCACGTGCGGCTGCTGGGCCAGCGCAGCGTGCTCGAGAACGTGGCCGTGGGCGCGCATCTGCGGGCCCGGCGCGGTTGGCTGTCGGCGATGCTGCGCACCGACCGCAGCGAAGAAGCCGCCCTGCTGGCCGAGGCGCGCCACCAGATCGAGCGCTGCGGCCTGGAGCAGTACATCGACACCCCCGCGGCCTCGCTGCCGCTGGGCCAGCAGCGCATCGTCGAGATCGCGCGGGCGCTGGCGGGCCAGCCCTCGGTCCTGCTGCTGGATGAGCCGGCCGCCGGCCTGCGTCACCTGGAAAAACAGGCCCTGGCCCAATTGCTGGCCCAGCTGCGGGCCGAAGGCCTGGCCGTGCTGGTGGTGGAACACGACATGGAATTCGTCATGAACCTGGCCGATCGCATCACGGTGTTGGAGTTCGGCACCGTCATCGCCCTGGGCACGCCGGCCCAGGTGCAGGCCAATCCCCGCGTCATGGAAGCCTACCTGGGCAGCGACTTTGCCGGAGCCACTTCATGAACGCCCCGCTGCTCAACATCCAGGACTTCAGCGTCTGCTACGGCCCGGTGGAGGCGCTGCACCAGGTGGCGCTGACGGTGGGCGAGGGCGAGATCGTCACCGTCATCGGCCCCAACGGCGCCGGCAAGAGCACGCTGCTGAACGCGGTGATGGGACTGTTGCCCTCGACCGGCGGCGTGCAGTTGGCTGGCCACAAGATCGCGCGACCCACCGTGGAGGCCATGGTTGCGCGCGGCGTGGGCCTGGTGCCGGAAAAGCGTGAGCTGTTTGGCGAGATGTCGGTCGAGGACAACCTGCTGCTGGGCGGCTTTGCCCGCTGGCGGCGCGGCCAGCGCGACCAGGCCGAACGCATGGGCGAGGTGTTCGGCTTGTTTCCGCGCCTGGAGGAGCGGCGCGCCCAGCTGGCGGCCACGCTGTCGGGCGGCGAACGCCAGATGCTGGCCATTGGTCGCGCGCTGATGGCGCGCCCCAAGCTGCTGATGCTGGATGAACCCTCGCTGGGCCTGGCGCCGCTGATCGTGCGCGAGGTGCTGCACATCGTGGCCTCGTTGCGCGATCTCGGCGTGTCGGTGCTGCTGATCGAGCAGAATGCGCGCGCCGCGCTGCAAGTGGCCGACCGGGGCTACGTGCTGGAGATGGGCGCCGTGGCCCTGAGCGGCGAAGCCAGCGCCCTGCTGAGCGACCGGCGCGTGATCGAGACCTACCTGGGCGTCGGTGGCAAGAAAGCCGACTGAAGGCTGGGCGAGCAGTCCGATCGTCCGTAAACTCGGTCTCGGTTCAACCCCTCCATCCTGGGTGCTTGCGGGTGCTCGGGGCCATCCAAGTGAGTCATGACAAGTTCGACGTAGCGCGCTACCTGGGCACGCTGCCGCTGTTTTCCAACATCACCGAGCCCGAGCGCGAGCGTCTGGCACAGGACTGCCATCTGCGCCGGCTGGAGCGCGGACGCATCATCTTTCGCGTGGGTGATGCGTGCCGCGAATTCCACGTGGTGGTCATGGGCCAGGTCAAGCTGTTTGCCATGTCGCCCACGGGGGTGGAGAAGGTCATTCACCTGTGCGGGCCTGGGCGCAGCTTTGGCGAGGCCGTGATGTTCATGCAGGCCCCGTATCTGGTTACGGCCCAGACGCTGACGGACACCTTGCTGCTGACGATCGAGCGGGCGGCGGTGTTGCACGAGATCGAGCGCAGCCCGGCCTTTTCGCTGCGCATGCTGGCGGGGTTGGCGCGCCGCCTGCAAGGCCTGGTGCAGGACGTGGAGGCGGTGTCGCTGCACAGCGGCACGCAGCGCGTGATCGGCTACCTGCTGGGCGGGCGCTCGACGCCCGAACCGCGCAGCCAGGCGCTGACGGTGACGCTGCCGGTCAGCAAGGCGGCCATTGCCTCGCGCCTGTCGATCACGCCCGAATACTTTTCCCGTGTGCTCGGCGAGCTGGCCTCGCAGGGCCTGATCGAGGTGGACAAGCGCGAGATCCACATTCCGGACGTCGCGCAACTGGCGAACTATTCGGGCCGCTGACCGGTAGTGGCCGGCTGGCGGCGCGGATCGCCAATCTCGGGCCAGCGCTTGTGCAGCCACAGCCACGAGAACAGGCCGATCGCCAGAAATGCCGCCGACATGATGGCCATGCCGCTGGCCGAGTGCATGACCAGGGGCGCCACTGCGCCGGCCACGATGCCGTTGGCCACCGAACCGACGACCGACTGCAGCGACGAGGCCATGCCGCGCCTGTCAGGGTGCAGATCGAGCACCAGCAGCGTGACCACCGGCACCATGAGCGCCCAGCCGAAGGCAAACAGGGCGATGGGCCACAGCGACCACCAGAGCTCGGCCTCGAACAGCAGGTTGGCCAAGATGTTGAAGATCGAGGTCGCCACCATGATGCGAAAGCCCAGCATGATCTGGTTCTTGGGTGCCACCCGGCCCGCCATGCGCCCCGACATCCACGAGCCGATCATGATGCCGCCGATGTTGAGCGCGAAGAACCAGAAGAACTGCGTGGGCTTGAGGTGCAGCACCTCGCCCAGGTAGGCCGGCGCGCCCAGGATGTACAAAAACAGACCGTTGAAGGGCACGCCCGAGGCCAGCGCCAGCAAGAAGAAGCGCGGATCGGACAGCAGCGCCGAATAGCTCTTGAGCAGGTGGCCGAACTGAAACGGCTGGCGATCCCGCACGTGCAGGGTCTCGGGCAACAGGCGCAGGTTGGCGACGATCAGCACCACGCCCACGACGACCAGGAACCAGAAGATCGCGTGCCAGCCCAGGTACTCGGACAGCACGCCGCCCATCATCGGCGCGATGGCTGGCGCCACGCCGAAGAAGATGGTGACCTGGCTCATCACGCGCTGGGCCTCGGCGGGCGGAAACATGTCGCGGATGACCGCGCGCGACACCACCACGCCGGCGCCGGTGGACAGGCCCTGCAGCGCGCGAAAGAAGATCAGGTGGCCCACGGTCTGCGACAGCGCGCAGCCGATCGAGGCCAGGGTGAACAGCACCAGCCCGCCCAGGATCACCGGCCGGCGGCCGAAGCTGTCCGACAGCGCGCCGTGAAACAGGTTCATGAACGCGAAGCCGAACAGGTAGGCCGACAGCGTCTGCTGCATCTCGGTCGGCGTGGCGTGCAGCGACTGCGAAATGGCCGCGAAGGCCGGCAGGTAGGTGTCGATGGAAAACGGCCCCAGCATGCCAAGCATGGCCAGCAAGATGGCCAGGGCCCAGCGCGGGGCCTTCCAGATTTGGGCGGCGTCGGGGTTCATCAACTGTTTCGATACTACAAATAAAATAGCGCCTGACGCATATTGCATATGCGCCAGGCGCCGATTTGACTAAAAAACGATCAGGTGTTGTCGGTAAAGCTGCGCAGCTTGTCGGAGCGGCTCGGGTGCTTGAGCTTGCGCAGCGCCTTGGCCTCGATCTGGCGAATGCGCTCGCGCGTCACGTCGAACTGCTTGCCGACTTCCTCCAGCGTGTGGTCGTTGTCCATCTCGATGCCGAAGCGCATGCGCAGCACCTTGGCCTCGCGCGGTGTCAGGCTGTCGAGAATGTCCTTGACCACGTCGCGCAGGCCGGCCTGCATGGCGGCGTCCACCGGCGCGGTGTTGTTGCTGTCCTCGATGAAGTCGCCCAGGTGGCTGTCGTCGTCGTCGCCGATGGGCGTCTCCATCGAAATCGGCTCCTTGGCGATCTTCATGATCTTGCGGATCTTGTCCTCGGGCATCTCCATCTTCTCGGCCAGCAAGGCGGCGTCGGGCTCGAAGCCGAACTCCTGCAGGTGCTGGCGCGAGATGCGGTTCATCTTGTTGATGGTCTCGATCA
>OFJB01000406.1_pt1 | contig 21531 bp, 22 predicted proteins | sample 1775081 | NCBI WGS metagenome assembly OFJB01 (sample SAMN08195771, study PRJEB24354) | sludge metagenome | isolation source: initial sludge from phenol fed wastewater aerobic bioreactor | place: India: Nagpur | collected 2016-06-05
GCGCTGAACGAGGCCATGCGCGACTGGGTGGCCAACGTGGACAACACCTTCTACATCATCGGCACCGTGGCCGGCCCCCACCCCTACCCCATGATGGTGCGCGACTTCCAGAGCGTGATCGGCCAGGAGTGCCTGACGCAGATGCCCGAGCTGGCCGGCCGGCAGCCCGACGCGGTGCTGGCCTGCGTGGGCGGCGGCAGCAACGCCATGGGTATCTTCCATCCCTACATCACCCACGACAAGGTGCGCCTGATCGGTGTCGAGGCCGCGGGCGAGGGCCTGGACAGCGGCAAGCACTCGGCCAGCCTCGAGCGCGGCAGTCCGGGCGTGCTGCACGGCAACCGCACCTACATCCTGCAGGACGCCAACGGCCAGATCACCGAGACGCACAGCATCAGCGCCGGGCTGGACTACCCCGGCGTCGGCCCCGAACACGCCTGGCTGAAGGACACCGGCCGCGCCGAATACGTGGGCGCCACCGACGCCGAGGCGCTGGCGGCCTTCCATCACCTGTGCCGCGTGGAGGGCATCATCCCCGCGCTCGAATCCAGCCATGCCTTTGCCCACGCGCTCAAGCTCGCCCCCACCATGCGGCCCGACCAGTCCATCCTGGTGTGCCTGTCGGGCCGCGGCGACAAGGACATCGGCACCGTGGCCGACCTCGATGGCGCCGACTTCTACGACCGCCCCTCGATGCGCGGCCACGTGGTGAAAGGAGCCAAGGCATGAGCCGTATCGCCGCCACCTTTGCCGCGCTGAAAGCCAAAAACCGCAAGGCGCTGATTCCCTACGTCACGGCCGGCTTCCCCTACGCCGACATCACCCCCGCGCTGATGCACGGCATGGTGGCCGCCGGCGCCGACGTGATCGAGCTGGGCGTGCCCTTCTCCGACCCCAGCGCCGACGGCCCGGTGATCCAGAAAGCCGGCGACCGCGCCCTGGCCCTGGGCATCGGCCTGGCGCAGGTGCTGGCCATGGTCCACGCCTTCCGCGCCAAGGACCCCGCCACACCCGTGGTGCTGATGGGCTACGCCAACCCGATCGAGCGCTACGAGCAGCAGCATGGCGCCGGCGCCTTCGTGCGCGACGCGGCCGCCGCCGGCGTGGACGGCGTGCTGGTGGTGGACTACCCGCCCGAGGAATGCGCCGAGTTCTCCGCCGCGCTCAAGGCCGCCGGCATGAACCTGATCTTTCTGCTGGCCCCCACCTCCACCGACGAGCGCATGCAGCAGGTGGCCCAGGTGGCCAGCGGCTACGTGTACTACGTCTCGCTCAGGGGCGTCACCGGCTCGGGCGCGCTCGACACCGCCGAGGTGGAGGCCATGCTGCCGCGCATTCGCCGGCACGTGCACATCCCGGTCGGCGTGGGCTTCGGCATCCGCGACGCCGAGACCGCCCGCGCCATCGGACAGGTGGCCGACGCCGTGGTCATCGGCAGCCGGCTGATCCAGCAGATCGAGCAGCAGCCGCACGAACGCGTGGCCGCCGCCGCCGCCGACTTCCTGCGCCCGATCCGCGCCGCCCTCGACGCTTGAGAACGTGTTTACGATCTGACAAGGAACCCACCATGAGCTGGCTTGAAAAACTGCTGCCCCCCAAGATCCAACCCACCGACGCCGCCGAGCGCCGGCAGATGCCCGAGGGCCTGTGGATCAAGTGCCCCGAGTGCGACACCGTGCTGTACAAGACCGACCTGGAGCAGAACCAGAACGTCTGCCCGCACTGCGGCCACCACCACCGCATCGGCGCGCGCGAGCGGCTCAACGTGTTCCTCGACGGCGAAGGCCGCTACGAGATCGGGCAGGAGGTGGTGCCGGTCGATGCCCTCAAGTTCAAGGACAGCCGCAAGTACCCCGAGCGCATCAAGGAGGCGATGGAAAACACCGGCGAGACCGACGCGCTGGTCGTCATGGGCGGCGCCGTCAAGAGCATCAGCGTGGTGGCCGCTGCCTTCGAATTCGACTTCATGGGCGGCTCCATGGGCAGCGTGGTCGGCGAGCGCTTTGCGCGCGGCGTGCACACCGCCATCGAGCAGAAGGTGCCCTTCATCTGCTTTACCGCCACCGGGGGCGCGCGCATGCAGGAGGGCCTGATGAGCCTGATGCAGATGGCCAAGACCAATGCTGCCCTCACCCGCCTGGCCAAGAAGGGCCTGCCCTACATCAGCGTGCTGACCGACCCGACCATGGGCGGCGTGTCGGCCGGCTTTGCCTTCGTGGGGGACGTGGTGATCGCCGAGCCCAAGGCGCTGATCGGCTTTGCCGGCCCGCGCGTGATCGAGAACACCGTACGCGTGAAACTGCCCGAGGGCTTTCAGCGTGCCGAATTCCTGCAGGACAAGGGCGCGGTCGATTTCATCTGCGACCGGCGCGAGCTGCGCGAGAAGATCGCCGGTATCCTGGCCATGCTGCAGCGTCAGCCCGCCGACGCGGTGGAGTAGGCTGGTCGCTTCGCTACGCCGCGCCCAGCGGCAGCACGGCCCCCAGCAAGCTGGCCTGCAGCGAGCCGACAATCATGCCCAGTACCTGCAGGATGACCACGGCCGCCAGCGGCGACAGATCGATGCCGCCCACCAGCGGCAGCACCCGACGCAGCGGCGCCAGCAGCGGATCGGACAGGCGCTCCAGCACATCGGTCAACAAGGTGCGGTTTTGCATCCACGACATCACCGCCGCCACGATGACGATGGCCGTTCCCACCGACACCGCCAGCTTGGCCACGCCCAGCAGGGCCAGCACCGGCAGCACGCTCCAGCGCTGCGTGGGCAGCAGCGTCATCAGCAACGCGTACTGCAGCAGCTTGAGCAGCCACACGGCCAGCAGGCTGGCAGCGTCAAAATGACCGGTGCCAGGCGGCAGCACGCGCTGCAGCGGGCCCACCAGCCAGTCGGTCAGCGCCTGCACGAAACGCCCCATCGGGTTGGCAAACGACATTCGGCGCCAGCGCATGGCCAGGCGCAACAGGCCCGCGCCCCCCACCAGGGTGACGGCCACCTCGACCAGAAACGTCAGGATGTCAAACAGCATGAAGAGCAGGCGCGGCAGCGCAAGAAGCCATGACGTCCGATGATAGCGGTACGCTCCCTGCCCTCCCCTCGCCCTCACGCCCCACCCATCGATGCCGCCACTCACCCTCCATTCGCTGCCGCTGTTTCCGCTGGGCACCGTGCTGTTTCCGGGCGGCGTGCTGCCGCTGCGGGTGTTCGAGGTGCGCTACCTGGACATGGTGAGCCGCTGCCACCGCAGCGGCGCGCCTTTTGGCGTGGTGGCGCTGGCCAGCGGCCACGAGGTGCGCGCGGCCGGCGCCCCCGCCGAACGGCTGGAGTCCATCGGCACCCTGGCGCGCATCCGTGCCTGGCAGCAACCCCAAGCCGGGCTGATCCACATCGAGTGCATGGGCGAGCAGCGCTTTCACATCGACCGCACCGAACTGCTGCCGCACGGCCTGTGGGTGGCCGACGTCAGCCTGCTGCCGCCCGAGCCCGCCGTGCCCCTGCCGGACGACTTGCGCCACACGGCCGCGGCGCTGCAGCGCGTCTGGCAGGGCTTGCGTGGCACCTCCGCGGCGGCGGGTGATCCCGCCGACGCCGCCCCGTCGCTGGACGACTGCGGCTGGGTGGCCAACCGCTGGTGCGAGCTGTTGCCCCTGCCACTGGCCCTCAAGCAGCGGCTGCTGGGCCTGGACAGCGGCTTGCTGCGGCTGGAGCTGGTGGCCGACTGGCTGGAGCGCAGCGGCATCGATCCGGCCGCCCGCTGAAATTCCTGTTTTGATAGCTTATCGCGCAGGCCTGGAGCGGGCCAGAGGCCAATTTGACTCAGATTTCGGCCGTTTGTGCACAATACTCGGGCACCTTGGCCCGCAAGCCTTGGCGCAGGCTGGCAGGATCCGGATCGCAGCCCAGTTGCGCAATCCAGGCTTCGATTTCGCGCGCGGCCTGGGCCTGCACCGGCGCCACGCGGGCCACCCGCAGCTTGGGATGCGGCGTGGGCTCGGTGGTCTCGTCGTCGGCCAGCAGCTCTTCAAACAGCTTCTCGCCGGGCCGCAAGCCGGTATAGGCAATGGGCACCTCGGCCTCGGTCTTGCCCGACAGGCGGATCATCAGCTGGGCCAGCTCGGCAATCTTGACCGGCGCGCCCATGTCCAGAACGAAGATCTGGCCCGATTGCCCCATCAAGCCCGCCTGCAACACCAACTGGGCGGCCTCGGGGATGGTCATGAAGTAGCGCACGATGTCCGGGTGCGTCACCGTGACCGGCCCACCGTGCGCAATCTGCGCCTCGAACAGCGGCACCACCGAGCCGCTGGAGCCCAGCACGTTGCCAAAGCGCACCGCCACAAAGCGCGTGCCGGCGTGCTCGGCCGCCAGCGCCTGCACGCCCTGCTCGGCCAGGCGCTTGCTGGCACCCATCACGCTGGTCGGGTTGACGGCCTTGTCGGTGGACACCAGCACGAAGTGCCCCACGCCCAGCTCGCCCGCAACCCGCGCGGCGTTGAGCGTGCCCAGCACGTTGGTGCGCAGCGCCTCGACGGCATTGCGCGATTCCATCAGCGGCACGTGCTTGTAGGCCGCCGCGTGCAGCATCACGCCGGGCCGATGCGCCTGGGCGATGGTGCGCAGGCGGTCGAGCTCGCGCACGTTGGCCGTGTAGTACACGCCCTCCATGGCCGGGAAAGCCTGGCGCAGCTCCTGCTCGAGTTGATAGATGGCGTACTCGGACACATCCACGCACACCAGCCGCGCCGCACCAAAGCGTGCCACCTGACGGCACAGCTCGGCGCCGATCGAGCCGCCCGCCCCCGTGACCAGCACCGTCTGGCCGCTCAGCAGCGCCGCCAGCCCTTGTTCGTCCAGGCGCACGGGCGCGCGGCCCAGCAGGTCTTCCAGCCGCAGCTGGCGCGGCGCCGCCGTGGTGCCCGGCCGCAGCAGTTCGTCGGCCGAGGGCAGGGTCACCAGGTTCAGGCCCGATCCGGCCCAGCGCAGCATCACCTCGCGCCGCAGCGCCGCACCGGGCGGGCTGGCCAGCAACACCGTGTGGGCCTGCCGCGCGCTGGCAATGACGGCCAGCGCGTCGGGCTGCCCCAGCACGGGCACGCCCTGCACCGTACGGCCCGCATCCTGGGTGTGGGGCGACACGATGCCCGCCACCTGCCAGCCGGCCACGCCGCCCAGCGCGCGCAGCGCTTGGTCGGCCTCGGCCAGCGTGCCCGCCACCAGCAGCGGCTGCGCCGCGGCGCCGCCAGGGTCCGCCCCGCGCGCGTGCTCGCTCAGGCTGCGCCAGGTGGCGCGCGCGCCCGCCAGCAGCACCAGGCTGAGCAGCGCCGACAGCGGAAACACCGAGCGCGCAAAGCCCTCGATGCGCAGGCTCATCACCACGGCGGTGGTCAACAACGCGCCCAGCGCCACGCCCCCGGCCAGGTGCCGCAAATCGGCCAGGCTGACGTAGCGCCAGGACTGGCGCGGCACCTGCACCCACAGCAGGCCCAGGCCCATGCAGGCCAGCACAATGGGCGTGCTGATCAGGGCATGGTGCAGGTAGGGCTGGGGCAGCTCGAGGTTGAAGCGCAGCCAGAAGGCCGTCCACCAGGCCAGCACGATCAGCGGGGCGTCCACCCACCAGCTCTTGCTGGCCAAGTCGCGGCGCAGCGTGCTCAGCATGCCGTGGCCCAGCCCGTGGGAAGGAGGTCGATAACTACAAAAAACATAGCTGTATGCGCTGAAGGGGTGGGCGAAAATGGCCTTATTGTCATTCAATGACGGCGCAGGATGGCCCGCACCGTCTGCAGCAGGATGGCCACATCGCCCGCAACGCTGTGGCGCGCCACGTAGTCCAGGTACAGGCGCTGCTTGACGGGCATGATCTGCTCGACATAGGTGCGCTCCGGGTCGGCGGCGCCGGCCAGCAGATGCTCTTCGTCGCGAAACTCGATCGCCGCGCGGTCGGTGATGCCGGGGCGCACCGACAGGATCTGCCGGCGCGCCTCCTCGGGGTACAGCGCCATGTAGCGCGGCACTTCGGGGCGCGGGCCGACCAGGCTCATGTCGCCGGCCAGCACGTCGATGAGCTGCGGCAGCTCGTCCAGCTTGGTGGCGCGCAGCCAGCGCCCGGCACGCGTGATGCGCGCATCACCCTGCGCGGTGAGCTGCAGGCCATCGCCCGCGCCGTGCATGGTGCGGAACTTGTGGATGCGAAACAGCCGCCCATGCAAACCCACGCGCTGCTGCCGGAACAGGGCCGGCCCCGGCGAATCCAGCCGCACCCACAGAGCGATGGCGGCCATCAGCGGCAGCGCCAGCGGCAGCAGCCCCAACGTGATCAGAAGGTCCATGAGGCGTTTGATCACGAGGACCTTTGATACACGTGCAGGTGCACGGCGTGCTGGTGCACCAATGGGCTGAGCACTCGATCGAGCCGGTACAACCCGCTATCGACAAGGTGCCCTGCGGCCCCCAGCCGTGTCGCGGCGGAAGCGACACTGACCACGCCAAAACTGAAGTGTTCAAGCGCAGGCGGGAGATCGTTGCGCCTGAAAAAACGCCAACCATTGCGGCGCGCACCGGCGTGACGCAAAAGCGGCTCGAAAAGCGTACAACCATTGTCCAGTGTAACGAGCATGCCACCGGGGTTCAGGTGCTGCTGCACCGTGTCCTTGATCGCGGCGTGCACGTCGGCCAGCGTAGAGTTGTGGACACGGTAGACGCCGCCCAGCACCGACTTCAGAACAATCAGGTCCCACCGACCTTGCAGCGCGGTCATGTCCTGCCGCGAATAGCAAAGGCGTGACCGATCGGCGGTGCCAAGTCGGCTTTCGTTCAGGGCCTTGATTTGCGGCAGCACGGTTGGATCAAACGATGAGCATTCAACCCGGTCGGCCAGCGGCAGCAGCAACGGGGCCAAGGACGAAAGTGCCCCGGCCCCCACTTCCAGCGCATCACCGACCCGCAATCCTGGATGCGCACGCAAAAACGCACGCCAGGGCTGCAGCCAGGCTTGGGCACTCCAGCCGAAGCAGGCCAGGTCTAGTGGTTGGCTCACTGCAGTATGGCCCGCAGCGCCGCGATCACGCGACCCTGCTCGCGATCGCTCATGGCCGTAAACAGCGGAATGCTGAACATGCGCTGGTACGCCCGGTCGGCCACCGGAAACTGCTCGGGCGCGAGGCCGTAGCGGTCGCGCCAATAGGGCTGGCGGTGCAGCGGCACGTAGTGCACGCTGGTGCCGATGCCGGCGTCGGCCAGCGCCTGGATCACCTCGTCGCGCGTCACGGTGGCCTCATCCGACAGGCGCAGCACGAACAGGTGCCAGGCGTGGCTGTCGCCGGCCGGCGCGGCGGCAGGCAGGACGAGCGGCAGACCCTGCAGCTCGGCCAGATAGCGCACCGCCAGCGCCTGCCGGCGCTCGAAAAAGGCCGGCAGGCGCTGCAGTTGCACCCGCCCCAGCGCTGCCGCCGTGTCGGTCAGGTTGTACTTGAAGCCCGGCGCGACGACCTCGCAATACCAAGCCGGCGTCTTGCTGGTGAAGCGGTCAAACGCGTCGCGGCTGATGCCGTGCAGGCGCATCACCTTCATGTGCGCGGCCAGTTGCTCGTCGGCCGTCACCACCATGCCGCCCTCGCCCGTGGTCATCGTCTTGTTGGCGTAAAAGCTGAACACCGCCGCGCGGCTGGGCAGCTGGCCCACCAGCGTGCCCTGGCTGCGCGTGGGCAGCGCGTGCGCGGCGTCCTCCACCACCTGCAGGCCGTGCCGCTGCGCGATGGCGAAGATCGCGCCCATGTCGCAAGCCAGGCCGCCGTAGTGCACCGGCAGGATGGCTTTTGTGCGCGGCGTGATGGCGGCTTCGATCCGCGCCGGGTCGATGTTGAGCGTGGCCGCGTCGACATCGACCAGCCGCGCATCGGCGCCCAGGTAGCGCGCCACCTCCACCGTGGCCGTGAACGTGAGCGTGGGCGCGATCACCTCGTCGCCCGGCCCGACGCCGATCGCCTCCAGCGCCAGGTGCAGGCCGGCGGTGGCCGAGTTGACGGCGATGGCGTGCACGCCGCCGCCCAGATAGGCCGCAAACTCCTGCTCGAACGCGCGTGTCTCGGGCCCGGTTGTGACCCAGCCCGAGCGCAGCGCGCGTGCCACGGCGTCGATCTCGGCCTCGCCGATATCGGGGCGGGCAAAAGGGATGAAGGGCTTGCTGTCGATGGTCATGGGAAAACCTCAGGAGGCGCCCAGTGCCACCAGGTGTCGAGCCTGGGCATCCTTCACCACGCTCGGTTGAACGCGCGCATCGAAGGTCACGAACCGGCAGTCATGGCGCACCGCCAAGCCCAGCAGGTAGCTGTCGGTGATCTGCCGGTGGCCCAGCATCCGCGGCCAGTCGAGTTGCTGCACATCCAGCAGACTGTAGTCGTCGGCCACGAAAGCATGCGCCGGATGCGCCGTGGCTTGTGCCAGGCGCGCGGCCACGGCTGCCAGCGGCAAGGCCTGCGGATACGCCGGCTGCGCCATGATGCGCAGGCAGCCGTTTTGCGTGAGCGGGCAAGACGCCCAGCCGTCGGCAATGTGCTGCTCCAGCCACTCACTGGCGCGCAGGTGGTGCACGTGCCCCGCGTCCAGCAGCGCGATCAACACGTTGACATCGAGCAGGGCGCGCATCAAACGCCTTCGGTGTCGCGCAGGCGGTCGATCAGCTCGTCGGTCACGATCACCCCGCGCGCCGGAAACGGCTCGAACCCCGTGACCGTGGACGGCCGCTGCGTCATAGATAGGGCCTGACCGTCGCCCGCCAAGGCCTGGCGCACCAGGCGCGACACCACCTTGCCCACAGCCGTGTTCTCCAACCGGGCAATTTCCTTGGCGGCGGCCAGTACATCGCTTTCCAGATCGAGCGTGGTGCGCATGGCATGCTCCTTGCATCAAATCATCATGATGCTATCACATGGTGATGATGATTGAGGTGATTGTGCTCACTCAGTCCGCACCGCTGGCGCTCCGTTATCCCTTTCGGCCTGGACCTCGACCACAAAGCGCCGCGCCAGCACCGGATAGGTGTGGTGCGTCAGTACAAACTCACGCCCGGCCTGCCCCATCGCTTGCCGTTGTGCCGCAGTCAGAGTCGCCAATTCTTCAATCGCGCGGGCAATCGCCGGGGGGTCACTGGGCGGCACGGTCAGCCCGCAGCCCGCTTCGGCAACGGGGTCGTTGCCGGCGCGGATCGCGTTGACGATCGGCTTGCCGGCCATCATGTAGTCCATCAGCTTGTTGGGTGAAATGCCGAACCGGAACAGCGGCTGGGGAAGCAGGCCGATATACGCAATATCCACCTCGGCCAGCAAGCTGGGCACCGCCTGCTTGGGCACCGAAGGCAGCATGGTGACGTTGGCCAAGCCCTCCTGCCGCACCCGCGCAAGCAGGCGTTCGCGCTCCGGCCCCGGCCCGACGAGCAGCACCTGGGCCTTGCCCTGGAGCATGGCTGCCGCGTCCAGCAGCGCATCCAGCGCATTGGCCAGGCCGTGCGTGCCCACATAGGCCACGATGGGCAGCCGCGAAGCTTTCAGCCGGCTCAGTTGTTGCGCCACGTCAGGCGGCAGCGGCGCGGGGTCGGCCCATTCGGCGGCGTCCACCCCATTGGGCACGCAGGTGAACTTGTCAGCCGCCATGCCGCGCGAGCGCATGTGCTCCAGCGCCTTGGGCAACATGCTCACCACCTTGTCCGCGTGGCGATAGGCATAGTCTTCGGCCATCTGCACCCACACGATGAACGGATGCCAGCGCGACATGCCACCCAACTCCATCGGCGACAGTGGCCACAGGTCATGCACCTCGTACACCAGCCGCGCACCGGCCATGCGGGCGATGCGCCGAGCGGGCCAGATGTCCATCGGGTAGGTGCTGGAGGCAATCACCACATCGGGCTTGAAATCGTGCGCCAGCGCTTTGCCATCGCGCCACAGGTGCCATAAAAACGAGAGCATGCTGCGCACGCGGCCCACTCCGTTGCCGCGGTAGCTGGGCGTGGCATACCAGCGGTAGTCGATGCCGTCCATGGTTTCATCGCAATGGCGCCCCGCCGACATTTGCGGCTGCCGCGCGCGGATGTGCGAGTACGAGCCCGCCACGATCCGCACCCGATGCCCCATGCGCACCCATTCACGCGCCAGGTAGTACGGCCGAAACTCCATGCCGTGGCGCGGCGAGCCGGCGTAGTGGTTGATGAGCAGGATGTTCAAGCGCACAGGTCCTGCGGCCATGGATTGGCGACTCGTGCCGTGGCACCGCTGGCGCCAGGCTGCGGCGCGACTTCGGCGCTCATTCGGTGCCCGGCGTCCGCATGCCAAGGATCTTCGCGGCCTTTTGAAGACGTGCGTCGAAACAGGCGAACTGAAAGAACTCGCCGGAACCCTCTTATCAAAAGCACAGCTTTCTCCAGTCCTCGAATCAGGCGCGATCGGCCAAAGCCTGCACCACGCCTTGGGCAGCCACCCCTCCGCCATAGAGTTGCCGCTCGTCGGTGACCGATCGCCCCAAGTGATCTCGGGCGGCCGCCTGAATGGCGACCGCGTCCGCGCCCACCAGGGTGTTGGCGCCCGCCTCCACCAGCTCCACCCATTCGGTCTGCTCGCGCAGGGTGACACAGGCCTTGCCAAAAAAATAGGCCTCCTTCTGCACGCCGCCGCTGTCGGTCATCACCAGGGCGCAGCGGCGCAGCAGGTGAATCATCTCCAGGTAGCCCACGGGCTCGATCGCGTGGACGGCCAGCGACAGGCCGGCACGCCCGATGGCTGCGCGGGTGCGCGGGTGCAGGGGCAGCACCACCGGCGCCAGATCACGGTGTAAGGCGTTTAGCGCGCCCACGATGGCGGCCAGACGGCCCGTATCGTCGGTGTTTTCGGCGCGGTGCAGCGTGGCCAGGATATAGCCGTCGCCCTGCACGTCCGGCACGTTGCAGCGCTCCGCAGCCTGAGCGAAAAACAGCGCAGCATCCTGCATCACGTCGCCCACCTGTTGCACGCGCACCGGCCGGCTGGCAAAGCCCTCGCGCCGCAGGTTGGCCACGGCCGTATCGGTGGGGCAAAACAGCAGGTCGCTCACCTGGTCGGTCAGGATGCGGTTGACCTCCTCGGGCATCTTCATGTCGAAGCTGCGCAACCCCGCCTCGACGTGCGCCACCGGCACATGCAGCTTGGCCGCGGCCAGCGCGCCGGCCAGGGTGGAGTTGGTGTCGCCATAGACCAGCACGCGATCGGGCCTTTCAGCCAGCAGGATGCGCTCGACCTCGATCAGCATGCGCCCCGTCATCTCGCCATGCGAGCCGCCGTGGATGTCCAGCTGGTGGTGCGGCCGCGGAATGCCGAGTTGCGAGAAGAACACGTCGGACATGTTGGCGTCGAAGTGCTGACCGGTATGCACCAGAACCTCCTGCAGGCCGGGCGCCTGGGCAATGGCGCGCGAGACCACGCTGGCTTTGATGAACTGAGGGCGGGCGCCGACGATGGTGAGGATTTTTCGCATGCTCAGTGGTGGGTGCTCGTCCTATAGGCTACACGCCAGAAGTTGCCGGTAGAGCCGATCGACCCGATCCATCTGCGTCTTGCGGTCACCCTCTAGCGCGATGCGTTCAGCATTGCGTTCCCCGGCTTGGCGCATGCGTATCTCATCGCCGGCAAGCTTCTGCAGCACATCGGCCAGCGTGCGCGCGTCGCCCGCGGGCACCAACAGATCCGGGTCTATCCATTGCCGATTCGCCGCCAGGTCACTCGCCACCACCGCCAGGCCACAGGCCATGCTCTCCAGCATGGCCACCGAGGTCGCGTCGCTCGCCGGCACGGTGACGGAGATCTTGCAGCGCGCTAGCACGGCGGTCATACCGGCATCGTCCAGGCGGCCGTGGAAATGCACGCATTGCGCCAGCCCCAGCCGATCCACCAGAGTGTGCAGCCGCGCCTGCAGCGAACCCCCGCCGAGCAGGTGCAGCTGGGCCGCCGCGCCCGGCGGCCGCTGGCGCAGCAGGGCAAAGGCCTGGATCAGGATATCGATGTGGTAGTTGGCTTCCCAGGCGCGCAGGCTGACGATCTGCAGGCCCTCCTTGCGTTCCCAAGGGGCGGGGGCAAAGCGTGTCCTGTCCACGCCCCAGTGAATTTCATGAAGGGGGGCCTGCGGGTGATACTGGCGCGCGGCATCCATGAGGCTGGCCGAATCGCCGGTGATCAGATCGGCGCGGCGCAGTATCCAGCCTGTGAGCCAGCGCATCCAGGGGCTGGCTTGCGGCGTGACCAGCAGGTCGCTGCCCCAGGCCGTCAGCACCAGCGGGTGGCGGCCGCAGCGTGCCGCCAGGTAGCCGTAGGAGGTGATGTAGTGCGCATGCACGATATCCGGCGCCAGCTCGCGCACATGACGGCGCGCCGCGCCCGCGCGCAGCATCCAGTCGACCGGGCGCCGCACCGGCGGCAGAATGCATTGCTCCACGCCGTCGAGCGATTCGGGCCGCGCCGTGATCAGGGAGACGCGCCAGTCACGCGCGCGCATCTCCATCACCCAGCGCCGGGTGTGTGGGCTGTTGGCGTCGCCCAGCAGACACAGGTGCAGGCTGGTCATGGGTTGGGCGCTGCTTGTGGCGCCGTCGGCAGATCACCCGCCCAGGCGCGGTAGTGTTCGGCGAGTTCCGGGTGCTTTGCCAGTAGGCGGGCGTCCATCGCTCGCGTGTCCCCGATGATCCGGGCAGGCTGCCCTCCCAAGATGGCAAAGTCGGGATGTTTGCCACTGACCAGGCTATACGCGGAAACAATGCTACCCCTGCCGATTCTGGTGCCAGGCAACAGCGTGGCATGCGCACCAATAAATGCATACTCGCCAATTTCCACGGGGGCGGTGAAATAGGCTTTCTTGCTGGGTGTATGAACGTATTCGCGCCCATATAGCCGGATGGCGGCATGGCTGGAATGGGTGAATATGCCGGTGAAAAAGCCGATTTGGCAGCCTTCGCCGATGCGTAGGCCATAGGTCGCGTCGAGCACCGCGAAGTGGCCGATAAAAACGTGATCTGCGATTTCCAACTGATCTCTGGCAAAGATGTAGGCCGTATTACTGATTCGCGTGTGGGCTAGGAACGCCCCATCGCCACGCACGAAACCGCCCACCATGCGCGTGCCCATCAAGCGAGAGACTGTCATCTTGAGGGTTTGCCTCCAGGAATTAAGCCAAACTCTCATCAGGAACCTTTTGCCAGCGCGTGAGCGCCTGAAAGTAGTAGAGAAAGTACGTCGTCATGGCAGCCGAAACACCCCATGCCGCGCCCACGAGCCCGCCATGGTATAGGCCCAGCCCCAGGCCGGTGAAGAACACCAGCTGCCCCACGAGCGACAGGCGCAGCGCCCAGGGCTGGGCGCGCCAGGCCAGTGTGACCACCGACAGCGGCGAGGCAATGAAATGCAGCCCGATGTACAGGGCTAGGGCTCGAGCCAAACCGCCGGCATCGCCCCAGTCGGCGCCAAAAATCCATGTGAACAGGCCGGGACCCCAGAACAGCAGCACGGCCACCAGCGGCGCGGCCAGCGCCGCCAGGGCCAGCATGCTGCGGCGCACCAATGCCCTTGCGGCGTCGGCCGTGCGCGCCTGCAGCAGCTGCGGATACAGCGCTTGCGACAAGGCGCCGCCCAGCAGCGTGGCCGGCGCCTTGAGGTAGCGCAGCGCCAGCGCCCAAACGCCCGCGGCAGCATCGCCTGCCCAAGCGGCGACGAGCAGTAGCGTCAGCGTGTCCTGCAGAGCCCCGATGAAGGCGTGCGGCATGTTGTACAGCGGAAACTCGCGGTGGCGCATGGCAATGGCCTTGAGCCGCGCCAGCGGCTGGCGCCACATGCGTCGCCAGCCGCCCCGTGGGGCCGGGCGAGCCAGCAGCCATGTGGCGCCCAGGCAGGCGGCAATGGCGCCAAGCAGCAACCCCAGCGGGCCGGCCTTGAACAGGCCCAGCACCACCTGCAGCACAGCACCGCCGCCCTGCTGCACCAGGCGCGCCGTGGACAACAGTGCAAAACGCTGGGCGCGTGTAGCCCAAAGGGTCAGCCACTGGGCTGCACCTATGGCCAGCACCCCAGCCGGCAACAGCCATGCAAGGGCTATGTCTTGGTGCGAAACCAGCGCTAGCGCCACCAGCGTGGACGCGCCCGTGATCACGAGCAGCAACCGCGCGCACAAGGCCATAAGCAGCGCTGCGCCATGCGCTGTCTTTTCCAGCGGCAGGGCAAATTCGTAGCGCGCGCAGGCCACCACAGCCAAGTTGGTGGCCACGGTCCAGAGGAGCGAGTACCGACCAAAATCCTCAGGCGAGTACAGCCGCGTCAGCGCAGGCCCCAACAGCAGTGGCAGAGCGTGTGCCAGCACACTCCCTGTAAGCAGCGTGAGCGTGGCACGGAGCAAGCCGGAAGCCATGGGTTAGTCGGCAGGCCGATAGCTGGTCATCATCTGAGGCAGCATGGCCTCAATGGCCCGCATTGGACTTCTCTGCAGGGCACCGAGTCCAAGCCTCCGTTCATGATATGTACAGATTCGTATTGCGCGCATGGCTACTCTTGGACAAGGTTTCCCACGACGGCGGCTCCCTGCATTCGTTGGGTGACTGGCATTGCTGCTCACACCAGTTCGCCCACCTGCTGCCAGCCCAGTGCGCGTATACCAGAGCGTTCCTGTTTTTCCGTTCCGCCATAAATGAGGGTGGGCTCGCCAGCCAGGTTGCCGGCCAATGCCGTCCAGCGTTGCAGACCCGCAAAGTAGTCGCGATTGAGGGTCATGCCAGCCTTGATCTCTATGGGCGTGAGCGTGCCTGCGCGATCAACCAGCAGGTCAACCTCATTGCCGTTGCTGTCGCGCCAAAAGGAGAAGGCAGGGGTCATGCCCTTGTGCAACCACGACTTGCGCAATTCACTGACGACCCAGGTTTCGAAAATTGCGCCGCGCAAGGGATGTGCGACCAATTGCTGCGCGGTCTGCAGGCCCAGCAGCCAGCACAACAGGCCGGTGTCGTAGAAGTACAGCTTGGGTGATTTGACGAGCCGTTTGTTGAAGTTGGCATGGTGCGGCTGCAGCAGATGGATCACGTAGCTGGCCTCGAGCACCGAGAGCCACGCCCTGGCGGTGCCGTGGGTGATGCCCGCATCCGCCGCGAGGGTGGACTGGTTGAGGATTTGCCCACTGCGCCCAGCGCACAGCCGTACAAACCGCTGGAAAGCGTTGAGGTCTTGCACGTTCAGCAGTTGCCGCACGTCGCGCTCGACGTACGCGGCGACGTAGGCGGCAAACCAGTGCTGGGGTTGCAGCGCGCGGTCGTACAAGGCGGGGTAGCCACCCATGAAAAGGGCGGTGTCCAGGTCTGCACAAGCCTGGCCGGCGGCGCTCAGTTCGGCATGGGTAAATGGCAACAACTCGACGATGGCCGAACGACCTGCCAGCGATTGGGAGATGGAGGACATCAAGCCCAGTTGCTGCGACCCGGTCAGCAGAAATCGCCCCATGCGGCGGTCTCCATCGACCTGGGTTTGCAAATAGGAGAGGAGTTCGGGGGCGTGCTGGATTTCGTCGAGCACGCCGCCATCAGGCAACTGTGCCAAGAATCCACGCGGATCGTCGAGCGCGAAGGCGCGCTGGTCAAGGTCCTCCAGCGACCGATAAGGTCGGCCACCCATGATGCTGCGCGCCAGCGTGGTTTTGCCGGACTGGCGCGGGCCCGTCATCGTCACGATGGGAAACCCCTGCAGCAATGTGCGGATGAGCGACTCTGCGAGGCGAGGGATCACGGCGGCAATTTATGCAAATTGATAATATTATTTCCAGTTTACATGAAACGGGGGCGGACGGCATGGAGTGAATGGCACTCGTTGGACGCATTGGCACGCCGGCGCGCCTGCCCGCATCCACGGTGTCATGGGGCAGCAATCGCGCTGGCAACGCGCACGATGCTCGCCTGATCCAGCCAGGGGTGCATGGGCAGGCTGAGGACTTTTTGCGCCACAACGTCACCCACGGGCAGGCGCGCCGATGGATCCGCCACGGCGGGCTGCTGGTTGAGCGGGATGGGGTAGTGCACGGCGGTGGGGATGCCGGCGGCCTTGAGGCGCGCTTGCACAGCGTCGCGATGATCCACCTGAATGGTGTATTGGGCCCAGGTGCTGGTGTTGTGGGCTTCAACATGCGGAAGGCGGATGGTGGCCGCACCCTCACCCCTACCCTCTCCCGCTTGCGGGAGAGGGAGTAAATCCGCATAGCATTGAGCGACCCGTTGGCGCGCGGCAATCTCTTGATCCAGCACGGCCAGTTTGGGCAGCAGGATGGCGGCTTGCAGGGTATCCAGGCGGCTGTTGACGCCGACGCGGATGTGGTGATAGCGCCGGTCCTGCCCGTGGCGTGCGATCTGGCGCATGGCGGTGGCCAGGGCGTCGTCATTGGTGAAGATGGCGCCGCCGTCGCCATAGCAGCCCAGCGGCTTGCTGGGAAAGAAGCTGGTGCAGGCGATGGTGCTGAGGTTGCAGCTTTTGCGGCCCTTGTGATCGGCGCCAAAGCTTTGCGCGGCGTCTTCGACCACCGGGATGCCATGCCTGGCGGCGATGGCGTTGATGGCGTCCATGTCGGCGCATTGGCCGTACAGGCTGACGGGAATGAGGGCCTTCGTGCGCGGGGTGATGGCGGCTTCGAGCAGCGCCGGGTCGAGGTTGCAGGTGCGCGCGTCCACGTCCACATACACCGGCCTGGCGCCCAGCAGGGCCGCAGCCTCGGCGGTGGCGATGTAGGTGAAGCCGGGGGTGATGACTTCGTCGCCCGGGCCGATGCCCAGCGCCATCAGCGCGATCTGCAGGGCGTCGGTGCCGTTGGCGACGGTGATGCAGTATCGGGCGCCGGTGTAGGCGGCCAGTTTTTCTTCCAGTTCGGCCACTTCGGGGCCCAGAATGAATTGGCCGTGCGCCAGCACGCGGGCAATGCCGGCGTCAATGTCGGCCTTCAGGCACTGGTACTGGGTCTTGAGGTCGACGAAATCCATGACGGGCTCAGTGCGGCTGCCAGGGGTTGATGAGCTCCAGGCCATCAATCCCATCGAAGTCCTTGGTGTTGCGGGTGACAAGCTGCAATTGGACGGCCAGCGCAATGGCGGCAATCTGCGCATCTTCAGTGTGGATGGGCTTGCCGGCGCGCTTTCGTTGTGCGCGCACCAACGCGTAGTGCTCGGCGGAGTCGCTCCCAAACTCGATGCAACGCCCGCGAAAGTCGTCCTTGAAGACTTGCTGCCCCGCCCGCGCCAGTGCGTCGCGGCGTTTGCCCGCCGGCAAGACGGCGATGCCGGCCAGTATTTCCGCCTTGGTGATGGCGCTGGTGTGCAACTGGCTGGCCGTTTGGCCGGCAAACCATCCCAGGACTTCTGGCGCCGGGCTTTCACGCATCAACTCGGACAAGACATTCGTGTCGAGCAGGAAGCCTCCACTCATGATTTGTCTAAGTCCACAAGCGGGCGGGCACGCTGGCGGGGCGGCATGGGCAGATCATCCGCACCCAAGCCCTTGAAGCGCTGGTTGATGCGCAGGGCAAAGTCCAGGCCACTGGCCACATTGGTTTCTGCGGCCAGGGTGTTTTGCAGAATGTTTCGGACCTCTTGCTCCATGGACAGACCATGCCGTGCGGCGCGCAGCCGCAGGCTGGCCTTGAGGCCATCGTCGAGGTTGCGGATGGTGATGCTGGTCATGGGTGGGTTCCCTGCAGTGATATCAATGCAATCATTGTAAGAGGGTCACCCTGCCTTGTGTACTTCAGCGCCGTCGAGCACGTAGCGTGCACCGGTATGCATGCATGTGGCCTCGCCTCGACCTTGCACGGGCAGATTGAGCTGCTCGCCGAACTCGCTCATCCAGCCGATCTGGCGCGCAGGCACCCCCGCCATCAGCGCGTGGGCGGGCACGTTGCGGTTGACGACGGCACCGGCGCCGACAAAGGCGTACTCGCCCACCGTCACCCCGCAGACGATGGTGCAGTTGGCGCCCAGGGTGGCTCCTTTCTTGACCAGGGTGGCGCGGTATTCGCTTTTGCGCTCGATCAGCGCGCGCGGGTTGTGCACGTTGGTGAAGACCATGCTGGGGCCGCAGAACACGCCCTCTTCCAGCGTGACACCGTCGTACACGCTGACGTTGTTCTGGATCTTGCAACGGTCGCCAATGACGACCTGGTTGCCAACAAAGACGTTCTGGCCCAGCGACACGCCTTGGCCGATGCGCGCGCCGGCACAGACGTGCACGAAGTGCCAGATGCGGCTGCCGGCGCCGATTTGTGCGCCCTCATCGACGATGGCGCTGGGGTGGACGGCGACCGCTTCAGTCACGCCCGTCGCGCCACAAAAGGGTGCACCTCACCGGCCTCGCCGCGCACCACCTGCGCGCTGCGGATGGTGTTGACGGTTTCGATGCAGTGGCGTGCATCCTGCAAGCCATAGCCCCGGCCGGCCAGGATTTCGCGGTAGCTGGTGGTGTGCAGATCGGTGAAACCCTCGGAAAACTCCAGTTGCTCGCCGCTGATGTCGATGCTGCGAAACGTGGTCTTCTTGCCCTTGACGTTTTCCGGCAGGTCGTCTGCGTCGATGGACAGGAACCAGCGCACGCGGGCGCGCTCGTATTCCAGGTACCCGGCGGCCTTGGCCTCGCCACTGTGGTGCACGACGTTGCGCTGCAGCGCGCCAAAGACGAAGTGCAGCATGTCGTAGAAGTGCACGCCAATGTTGGTGGCCACGCCGAAGGATTTGCGCGGGTCGCCCTTCCAGCTTTGCATGTACCACTTGCCGCGGCTGGTGATGTAGGTCACCTCGACGTCGAATTTGTGATCGACGGGGGCGGCAGCCACCCTTTCGCGCAGTTTGAGGATGGCGTCGTGATGGCGCAACTGCAGGATGTTGAACACGCGCCGGCCGGACTCGCGCTCGACCCGCGCCAACTCGTCAATCAGTTCAGGCGTAGGAACCAACGGCTTTTCGCAGATCACGTCGCAACCCAGGCGCAAGCCGGCGGCGATATGCGCATGGTGCAGGTGATTGGGCGTGCAGATCGACACGTAGTCCAGCGCCGTGGCCGGGTTGCGCCGCAGCTGATGGGCATATTCGTGAAAGCACTCGAACTCGGTGAAGAACGCGCTTTGCGGCGCGATGCTGTCGATGATGCCCACCGAGTCGTTGATGTCGTAAGCCACGGCCAGGTTGTGGCCCAGGTCCTGAATGGCGCGCATGTGACGCGGGGCGATGTAGCCAGCGGCGCCGATGAGAGCAAAGTTCTTCATGCCGCAGTCCGTTACAGACGGAACACATCAAAGCCCAGAACCGCGGCCTGGCGTCGGTCGTACAGGCTCTTGACATCGGCCAGCACCGGCTTGACGCTGTGGCAATAGCTGCGCAGCACGTCAAGCTCGAGCTCGCGGTATTGGGTGTGGCCGACCGCCACCACGAGCGCATCGACCGGGTGGTCGGCGTCGATTGGCTCAAGCTGGATGCCATGCTCGCGCGCCACTTCGGCGGCCTCCGCCCAGGGATCGGCCACAACGACGTGAGCCCCCCAAGCCTGGAATTCACGCACCATGTCGATCACCTTGCTGTTGCGGATGTCGGGGCAGTTTTCCTTGAAGGTGATGCCGAGCACGCCAATGCGGCTGCGCGGCACGTCCAGGCCGGCCTGCAGCATGCGCCGGATGGTGTTGCGCGCCACGTAGCGGGCCATGTTGTCGTTGATGCGGCGCCCGGCCAGGATGACCTGCGGGTTGTAGCCGACCTCCTGCGCCTTGTGGGTCAGGTAGTAGGGATCGACGCCGATGCAATGGCCGCCGACCAGGCCCGGCTTGAACGGCAAGAAATTCCATTTGCTGCCGGCGGCCTCGAGCACCTCCATCGTGTCGAGCCCCAGGCGGGAAAACAGCACCGACAGCTCGTTGACGAAGGCGATGTTCAGATCGCGCTGGGTGTTCTCGATCACCTTGGCAGCCTCGGCAACACGGATCGAGCTGGCCGGGTAAGTGCCCGCGTCGACGATGTCCGCGTACAGCGCATCGACCCGCCGCGCGGCGCCCGGCGTGCTGCCGCTGGTGATCTTGCGAATGGTCCGCAGCGTGTTGACCTTGTCGCCGGGGTTGACCCGCTCGGGGCTGTAGCCGCAAAAAAAGCCGCGCTCGGGCGCCGAGTCACCCGCCTCGCCGCTCAGGTAGTGCAGGCCCGACACCCGCTCCAGGATGGGCACGCAGATTTCTTCCGTGGCACCCGGGTACACCGTCGATTCATAGATGACCAAATCGCCCGCCTTGATGGCGTGGCCGATGGTCTCGGTGGCAGCGATCAGCGGCGACAGGTCCGGCCGGCGCGCTTCATCAACCGGTGTCGGCACGGTGACGATGAAGGTGTGGCAGGCCGCCAGTTGAGCCGGATCGTCGGTGTACCGCAGATGAACCGCGGCTTGCCGCTCCTCGGGCGACGTCTCGAGCGTTCGGTCGTGACCGCGCCGCAATTCGGCCACCCGATCGGTGTCAACGTCAAAGCCGATGACCGCGCGTCTTGCCCCGAAAGCCACAGCCAGCGGCAAGCCCACGTACCCCAGGCCGACGATCGCTAGCGGCGCCTCGTCGCGGGCGGCACGTGGGTCGGCCAGTGAGCGGTCAGCAGAGCTTGTCCCCATAAAATCGCGCAGTTTCAGTCCAGAACGTCAAATTATCCGCGAGCCGCGACGACCGTTCGAGCCCCCTATGACCAAACCAGATCCGCTTCAGTCAAATCCCCCCGAACAAGACGAAAACAAGCTGATCGCAGAGCGCCGCGACAAGCTCAAGACACTGCGCGCGGTGCAGGCCGCTGGCGGCGCGGTGGCCTTCCCCAACGATTTCAAGCCACAAGACCGCGCAGCGCTGATCCATCAAGCGCACGGTGCTACTGAAAAAGAAGCATTCGAGGCCGATATCGCCGCTGGCAAGAAGGTCATGGCCAGCGTGGCCGGGCGCATGATGCTCAAGCGCGTGATGGGCAAGGCCAGCTTTGCCACGCTGCAGGACGCCACCGGCCGCATCCAGATCTACGTGGTACGCGATGACGTGGGCGAGGATGCCTACGCCGCCTTCAAGCACTGGGACCTGGGCGACATCGTGGCCGCCGAGGGTCATCTGTTCAAGACCAAGACCGGCGAGCTGTCGATCCACGCCACGTCGGTGCGCCTGCTGACCAAGAGCCTGCGCCCGCTGCCCGACAAGTTCCACGGCATGCAGGACCAGGAGCTGAAGTACCGCCAGCGCTACGTCGACCTGATCATGGACGAGGCCGCCCGCGCCCGCTTTGCCCTGCGCAGCCAGACCCTGGCGGCCATGCGCGCCTTCATGACCGGCGCCGGCTTCATGGAGGTGGAAACGCCCATGCTGCACCCCATTCCGGGCGGGGCCAACGCCAAGCCTTTCGTCACGCACCACAACGCGCTGGACCAGCAGATGTTCCTGCGCATCGCGCCCGAGCTGTACTTGAAGCGCCTGATCGTCGGCGGCTTCGAGCGCGTGTTCGAGATCAA